>Ga0247841_10004874_pt1 | contig 22427 bp, 24 predicted proteins | sample LaCruzMarch2015__2_FD_192410 | JGI IMG/M metagenome (GOLD analysis project Ga0247841, IMG submission 192410) | Freshwater microbial communities from meromictic Lake La Cruz, Castile-La Mancha, Spain - LaCruzMarch2015_18m | ecosystem: Environmental > Aquatic > Freshwater > Lake | place: Spain... | reverse complement strand
ATGAGCGGCATCCGGACCTTCGTGACGGAACTGGTGGGACAGATCAAACAGCAGGCCCCCCAAGGCGCCACCGGGCGCGTGTTCGGCACAGTGGTGGGAACCTGCCCGAAGTGTGGATCGAACCTGCTTCTCCGGAACTGGGAAGGTCGTAACTACGTGAAGTGCGCCGCTTCCGCAAATCCAGGATGCAAGGTATCCTTTGATTCGGATGCCGAGGGGAAAGCGCTGAAGATTTGTATGTTCTGCCGGGGACCAGTCCGAACTACCCGGAACGGTGGAAAGGTCTGCGCTCAGTGTAATAGATGGCAGTCAAGCAAGAGGAAGAGCGACGCGACATCGAATCCGTCACTTTCCGGTCCTTCTGGTAGCCCATTCTCGTGATTCCATCAACAGGCAAAGGGGTCCGGTCACTGGTTCTACCTGCGCTCGGACTGCGTCATGATCCAGGAGGCGAAACCCACCGAATCTTGGAAGGCAGCGACGACGCTATCCCTGCATCCTAGAAACCCAGGGGGATGAAAAGAACTTCCGGCGGAATTGGGCGCGGCTTATTCAAAATATCTACGAGACGGACCCCTTGATCTGCCCAAAATGTCAGGGAACCATGCGGATCATCAGCTTCATCAAGGAACACCAAATAATCAGGGATTGCAAAAGCTCTCTGCTTACATAATTTTCTACGACACCCCGGCTGCCGAAAACAATCAAGGCACCGATCAATAGTGCCAAGGCAAGTACATAGCGACCGATTCTCATGATGCCTGCTTTTAATCTCTCCGGGTCGAATTCCGCCCGCCGCTTGCGACGAAGAAAATGATACCTTCCGGAGATACCCCGCTGCTTGCGACGTGGTATCTCGTTGATCAGCTTTTGGCTATAATAGAATAAATTTCAGGGATCTTCTGTCACCCCGTGCTTGTAAAGGTGTACGGCCTCGCCTATATTGTCGAATCCAATATTCTCAAAGACGCATAGCAGCCTTATGGCTATTACATCGTTTATGTCCATACCCTCCGTCAGTTCGACAAACTCATCATCCAGCTTATTATATTCTGCAATATTGCCCCCTGATAAAGGACAGATCACGGCCCGTCGCTGGTACTGGTCCGGCTTCGGAACAACGATCGAACATATTTTCGGATTCTCCAATACAAACCATGCGGGCAGGTCGTTTTCCTTCTCGCAGAGCCAAATTATCGGATTGTAATACTGTCCTCCAAATCTCGGTGTTGAATGTGGCGTGGTCTCATGACTTAGAATAAGCGCCCGAGTGAAGTATTGGTGCTCAACGGGGTCGATGGAATCTGCTCGCACGAGATAGCGTGACGCATAATCGGTAAAGACGGCTATGAAATTGTCCTTCCAGCAGCATATTTGTTCAATTATATCCATTGATTTACCCATCGAGCAAGGGAAGTATCCTGATTCTGCATTGAATTCGCACTTGAAGTTTTCCGTGAAGAACTTCTGGGAGTCTTCCGCTGAACCATCGACGATATGAAAACCTTTTATCGGATTGAATGTGATAAAGTATTCATAACCTTTCGATCTCAACGAATGAGATAGATATGACAAGATCCCGGAATAATCGTATTTACCTTCTCTGTCTCTACTCGGGTATGAGTACAAGTCGCGGATATTGCCGGAAAGCACGAACTGTGATTTGATGGGGAGAAACCGTAAGAGGTCCTTGATCCAGCGTGGCGTTGCCTTGTCTTCAACAAAGGCAGTAGAATCTGTATAGAAATCGATATTCTCTGTTAAAGTATGTAATCTCCCCATGTGCGCCTCCTTGTTGGCGTTTAACGTTAATCAATCACTTCCTTATCGAAATTATCCCCCGACCCATCATGCCCCCCGCCAGCAATCAATCCTTCCCGGATTTCAAGATGTCAAAGTTCTCTTCCTTTTTCATCAGTTCTGCGCCGACCGGGATTGATTTTTCATCTTTATCCGAGGCATCTGACGACCTTTTGGCGTAATTGTAGGCGGTAATGGCGGAGATTACGTGACAGATCCAGCCAAGAAAGCCACCAGAACCGATCCAGAGTCCAGGGGTAATGATTAACCAGAATATTCCCCGCCAAAAGGTGCCATTATAGAATTGGCCAACACCGGGGATAATGAGACTTAAAATGGCGGCTATGCCGGGGTTGTGATTATTCATAGCAATAAATTTCTAATAGCAATGATTTCTAATTTATGAACGTATGGTAAATGAACCAGATTCGGAGCATAAAGCAGGCTGATAGTACTGTTAAAAAACCGTTCGTTAGTTATCATTTTCCCCTCACTTTATTGATTACCTTCTTAACACCATCACCACATGTCTTCTTAAGCCGTTCTGCCCATAAGAAATCAACCGCCAGAATGCTCAAACCAAGAAATATGAAAAATATCCCGGGCCCAGGTATGCCGGGAATGGCCAAAATCAACCCTATCAATATTAACACGACCCCTGCTATGATGCGCGCTAAACGCTGTCCTTGCTTGAAGATCCATTCCTTCTTTCTCAAGAATGACCTGCTCCCCAAACATGTGTCATATTTAAAGTTTAAATTATACAAATGAACTGTGCTGACTGGAAGTTTTGTCTTCAAAGCGCCATCCTTAGTGTCGTCTTGAAGCGTATCAAGGTTTTCCTCCCGCTTCAGGAGTACTGCCCCGGTTGGATATGATTTTTCATCGCTGATAGATGATCTTTTTGCGTAAGTGTAAGCAGTGTTGGCAGATATTAAGTGACAGATCCAGCCAAGAAAGCCACCAGAACCGATCCAAAGGCCGGGTGTGATGATCAGCCAGAATATCCCCCTACAGAAGGTACCGTTGTAGAATTGACCGACCCCAGGGATGATGAGACTTATAACAGCGGCTGTGCCTGGTTTGTTATTATTGGGCATATTCTGTCTCCTTAAAACCAAAATATATGTAGCTCGTTCAGCTCATACTTATCAAAGCGACATCTCCGTTTATGAACAGCAGTCATAAACACTGAGAGTAAATTTTTGAGCGTCGTCTAATTCTGAGTAACGGCAACTCTTATCATATACCGGAGCACCGGCATAAATTTCACAAGTGTACATCACCATTCAATTATGCAATGGCTTGATAATTCATACTGCTATAGGAGACGATCACTTTTTAGGAACTTTCCCTGATCCGTGGCATGTGGGGCATACGATGGAGACTGCACCGGTTCCGCCACAACCACCGCACTTAATATGCCAAGAATGACCCTCTCCTTTGCATATGCCGCATTGTGCCGTAATTTTGCCGCTGCCATTGCACTGTGGGCATGTCGCTTGTCCCCAGGCCCAACCGAGCGTGAAACATCCCAAAACCAGTATGAAAGTAAGCACTGTTAAAGACCGATTCTTGCGTAAATAATTCATGGAACACCTCATCTTAATAAAAATATCAATGTTCAAATATCAATAATCTTGTGATTATCGATAAGCCAACGCTCCTGAAAAGATCTCCTCGCTGCCCATCCTACTTCCTTGATATACCACCCGTTTACAGATGCCCCGACGGCTGCCCCGATCGCCGGAATAGCTTGAAGAATTTTTCTCTTGGTCAAATTTATGCCAAGTTGTTTTAGCAAATTTTTTGTCGCAATGATGGCACTCTCTTTGGACATCTGCTGTGCCGCCGCTTTTTCCGTAATTACTTTCCATGATTGTTTGGCAATAATTACTTCAATATTTCTCAAGGTAATTAAAGCAGTTAGTTTTTCCGATAAAGAATTTGCTCCCGACGCAGAAAGAATGGCCAAGACAAAATTTTTGTCTACTTCTGTCTTAAACTCATAACCGTAACAGAGGCCAATTTTGTGTATGGTGCGTAATGCCAGGGTAATGATCGCCGGGATATCGACGGCCAAACCCGGCAACCCGGAAAAACCTGTGGCGCCTCCTTCCAATGCTGCCACACCCACCGCCCAATCGTGGACATTGTCGGCAAGTTGATCTGACAACTTCAGCTTTTTTTTTCTGAGGCCTTGAATGTTTTCAACATCGGCAAGGCGGCAGATGTCATCTTTATCGGCAAGCTGGGCTGCCGTCCGATTAGCGGCGTCCAATAAACCCTTTATGGCCGATGCTGGGATTATCTTCTCCATAAGCCATGTAACAGGATATGTGACCACACCAAACGCCTGGCTCACGATACCGGGAGACTCTTCTTTCCAGATTTCTATCTCGGTCATCTGTCTTTTTTCGTAATCCGTCGCCAATGCTCCTGAAATTGTGATTTCCTCCTCCCGGATATATTTTTGTGACATTTATATGAATTATATCTGATCGATTTTACTTTCTCTTATAGCTTGTCGGCCCTGGTTCACCTCATTGCGGCCCATCTTCGAAGTCGTATTTGTGAGCGATATTTTCTAGTTTAGCCGTGCGGGAAACAAACGCCTTGCCGATGAAATAGGCACTGCCCCCTAGCATTGCCCCCGCTGCGGCTGTGGCCACAATAGCCGGACCGCTCATCATCGCCACCATTGGTACGCCCGCCTTCCATAATAAAGTGGAAATAAAACCCATACTTTTCACCGATGAAACATAGGCAACCGATCCGGAAGCAACCCCGCTCGCACCCGATACCATTATTGTGTCCATATTTTTGCTCATAGCCTTGACCTCCGTATGTCTTATCTGTATCTTCGTGCTGTTTCGTAAACCATGGTCTGAACCTGAAAACCAAGATCATTGAAAAGTCCCAAACCCATTGTGATCAAGGCGATGATGGGTGCCGCCAAGCTGGCTAAAAGTGACCCGATTCCCCAGATACTGCTCAACAGGAAGAAAATGACCAGTCCGACTACAGCCCCGGCACACGTCATAGGAAACCGCCCGGCAATGTTGACTATCGTTTCCACAAGCCAGAGCCCCACGCGTACAACTACCGGACCGACATTCCTTTTCTGGAAGGACAATTGAAACAGGGCCGCTTTCTCCTCTTTTGTCAGGTTCAGCGTTTTCAGCTTTTGAAATACCTCATCACGGGAAGCCTCCGGTTTGATCTTCAAGAGAAACGCCTTTTCTTCCATAAATGTCGTGTCCATATTTATAGCTCCTTTTTGTCTCGCTTTTTCATGCGCCAAAACTGTTTGTATCCATCGCCTCATTTCGGAATATTCAGGATCCTTACCTCGTACTTCTTTCCCTGGTTACCCTTCTTCGCCCCATAGTTTGCTGGTGCCGATGGACGTCTTTGTGATCGTGGTGACTGTTTTTGTTTCCGTCTTCACTGTGTCATTACCCCAACCGTCCATTCCTTTCTTTTCCCCTTCTGCTATTATAAAACTGAATATCGATATGCGTTTTCCGTTACGACTTTGAAATATTTTGAAAAAATTGACGCAAAGTCGCTGATCTCCCGTGCAACTTTCTACGATTCTCAACAGTCATGGCTTTTCTGTTTTGCTTTAGCTTAAAATGTCTCAAAATCATCCACAAACCGCCCAACCCCAAACTGACCATGACAGAGAACGTCAGCAGTCCGCCACCGAAACTCTGAGGATTCGTCATAACGTCAACGGCACTTTTTGAAGCTTTATTAACCATTTCTTTCAGCAAGTCGGTGCCTCTTTCAATGGCCGTCTTACCAACTTCCTCTGCTGCCTTAAAACCAGGTTTGGCAAAAGCTTCCGGTTGCGTTATGAAGGCCGCACACAAAGAAGCCACACTCATTCCCTTCCAGTTACGCTGGGCAAACTGAAAGAATCGATCGCCGCCCCGTTCAATAGCTTCAAGCAATGGCTTCTCGCTTTGTTCGCGTATAGCAGTCTGAAAGAGAGACAGTGCCTCCGGGTTACGCTTGAGAATAGCAACGGCGGGATGGCCAACTTGAAGCGCCACTGGTAGACTTTCTATTCCCGCCTTAGTGACAAGGCTTTCTGTTGAAGTAAACCCAAAACGATTGGCCGCACGTACACCATCATCGCCATACCTGGCTACCCAGTTTGCCGTGTTCGTACCTGTCGATTCAAAAATCCGGAGAATATCGTCGCCGTATTTCAAGATCAAGGATTCGGCCGACGGGCCTGCCTTTACAAAGAATTCCGCGCCGCGTTCGCCATTTCGCACCAACACATCCTTTGCAGCAGGCGACAGATTTCTTAACAGCGCCTCTGCACCATCCTCACCTAATGACTGAATCAAGCGGGTTGCCGCCCCCTCGGAATGAGCAGCCAACGACGCCAGTTCGCGGGATTGGTTCTTTAAGGCGAACCGTCCCACCGCCTTGCCCGAGCTTGTTACAATGTTGGCTTGGGCGACACCTGAAATTATGAGAACGATCACGGCTATGATCATGGCAGCCAGCTTCTTTGCGGTATAAATTGTCATCGTATTCCTTCCTTGTTTTATGATTTGACTATTATCAATGTGGTTATTCATCATTTCTCCCTCTCCATTATTTCTGTGGCGATAGCCCGCAGCGGCAAAGACTGTGCGTAAGCCGCTTCCTGAATGAAGGTGTGATCTAAAAGCCCTGCCTGAAACTGGTCAAGTTGACGATTCAATTCTTCTTCCAGCCGCGGCTTTAGGTAATATTCATCCACACCCTTTTCGACCAGATACCCGCCACCGAGGCTGACGAGCCAACCGACCGGACCGCTGCCGATCCGCACGACCTTGCTTCCCGCCTTTATGGCAATCTTTTCACCGACCCATTCGACAAACCGGCGTTCCCCATAGGCTGCCAGAAGCGACGATCCAATAAAACTGCTTATACCAGCCAGATTTCCTGTAATGACCGGGTTGCTCATATTTGCCTTCGTAACCGAATTGAATTGAAGCACCGGCATTTGCACACGGATGGGTTCGTCAAGTCCTGCAAGAAGGCTGGCAAAGCGATTTTCATAACGAATAGCAATCTCCGTCGCCTTGATCCCGGCTTCCTGTGCTAACCTTTGTGATTCAACTTGCAGGCGGTTCTGTAATTCTTTTTGTGAAATTAAATTTCTCTCAGAAGCTTGGCTGAGGAATATATCGAGGTTTTCATTCCACCATGCTTTAGCCATTTCCCAAGTTGCATCCCAGCCTATTAACCAATCTGCATACTTTGGAACCTTGCGATGTGCTTCGCCAACTGCTTGAGTGACGACATCGCGCAAGGCGTCTCGAACAGCCTGTTCATGGAGCACAGCCGCTTCTTGGAATTCCTGCGATGCATCCCGCCGTAAACCGTTGATTTTCCCTATGGCCTCTTGCTTCATTCGTTCCTGCCGCTCTTGATCAGTTTCCGGTATCGGTTCTACAGGTTTACTGCCATTCACAGACCCCTGTGTCGGAACTGTTGAAGTGACTGGTGTCGATGCGGAATCGGTTTGGATGTAAAAGACCACCGATAGGATCACACTGAGTATGAGCATCAAAATCCCAAGTAGAAGGCATGCGGAACCATTGTTTCCATATTTTCGAGACGCTTTTTCTGGCATGTCAGCTCACCCCGCTTTTCTTCCAGATGATATACGCCACCATGATCATGATGGCGGGAACAAGGGCCGTGATGACAAGCTTCAACAGTTCGATCAGTAAAGGAATAATCATCAAAGCTGCAATAATTGCCAATATGATCATGATTAGGATGTGCATTTTGCTCTCACCTTTCGCGTGTTTATATCGACCATCCCTTCGATGCGGTCAATCTTCGTAAGGGTCATAAGAGGAACTCTCCACCATTCCTTTTCTGACAATAGAAAAAGAGATTATCTTGCGTGACCAAGCGTCATACTTTTTGTCCGCCACCTATCTCACTCTTACTCCGCCTTTTAGAATTTTAAATTACTCGTCATACCAATATTTTGATTCCCTGCTTTCATTTGTCGCATTACCTACTGACAGAAGAGCTATGATGATTGTTATAGGCACTAGCCACCATCCAAAGATGTGCATAGCAGCCCAAGCCGCCAATAAAATAACTATTGCTACCATTATTACGCCCATAGATTCTCCATTTCTATATGTCTGCTTCATCCATAGCTATCTTCTCGTATCCATCAGGACAATCTTCTTTTCCATAGACCCAGAGCCACACAACAGTGATCTCGATCATTTCTCCGATTCTTTCCTTTTCGCTCTACTCTTATAAAACTGAATATCGACATGTATTTTCCGTTACGGCTTTTCACTCCTTCCAACTTCTGATTATGTTAAACGGAGAATCTACATATAATTTCCGGAGAACGTGATTAACATATCACTCGCGCAGTTCTACTGTGCACTGTAAAATTCCGCATCCATTGATATATTGCGTGAAAACATGATGTCGATGGTTAGAACTATTTCTAAAGACATGCGAAAGTAATATATTAAATTGCAGATAGTTCCGAATCCGTGTATCATTTCACAGTTAAATTGTTCCGGGGAGAATACCTGCCATGATTTCGAATGAAGACAAAAAAGCGCTTGCAGATAATTATTTTGAAGATGGCAAAAAATTCAAGGTCGAGGGGAAGTATCGGGAGGCTTTAAAAGCATTTCAGAAAGCGTACAAGATTCACGAAAAAATCAATGCCGTAAACTCAGCAGGCGATCTCTTTGAGATTGCTGAATGCCAAAAGGAGATCGGCAACCTCGAAATGGCTGATAAGGCATTTTATAAAGCTGATCTGGCTTTCGTTTCTGCGGGTTGTAATAATGAAGATCTGGCCACGTGCTTAATCGGACATGCAAATCTATGTCGTGATATAGGAAATTATCCTGACGCAGAATCATTACACAAAAGGGCTCTCAGCATCTACGAGAAGGCATTAGGTCCTGATCACCCAGATGTTGCAAGGACACTTAACGGCATTGCTATACTCAAAAGAATAACGGGGCAATACGCCGTTGCAGAACCTTTATACCAAAGGGCGCTCAGCATTTATGAGAAAGCATTTGGTCCTGATTACCACGAGGTGGCAACGACACTCGGCAATATCGCTACACTTAAAGACACCACCGGGCAATATGCAGAGGCAGAACAACTATACCAAAGGGCGCTCAGTATTCAAGAGAAGGCATTAGGACCAGATCATCCCGATGTTGCAACGACACTCAACAACATCGCTGCACTCAAGTACGCCACCGGACAATACGCAGATGCGGAACCTTTATACCAAAGGGCTCTCAGCATCTACGAAAAAGAATTAGGATCATACCATCCAGATGTTGCAATGACACTCAACAACATCGCTGCACTCAAGTACGCCACCGGACAATACGCAGATGCAGAACCTTCATACCAAAGGGCGCTCAGCATTCAAGAGAAGGCATTTGGTTTAGATCACCTCGGGGTGGCAACGACTCTCAACAATATCGCTGAACTCAAACGCGAAACCGGACAATACGCCGATGCCGAACTACTATATCAAAGGTCACTCAGTATCCAAGAGAAGGCATTAGGACCAGATCGCCCCGAGGTGGCAACGACTCTCAACAATATCGCTGCACTCAAGTACGCCACCGGACAATACGCCGATGCCGAACTACTATATCAAAGGTCACTCAGTATCCAAAAGAAGGTATTAGGTCCTGATCACCCCAATGTTGCAAGGACGCTTAACGGCATTGCTATACTCAAGAGAGTAACCGGGCAATACGCAAAGGCAGAGCAACTGTACCAAGGGGCGCTAAGTATCCAAGAGAAGGCATTAGGACCAGATCACCCCGAGGTGGCAACGACACTCGGCAATATCGCTACACTCAAAGACACCACTGGACAATATGCAGAGGCAGAACAACTATACCAAAGGGCGCTCAGTATTCAAGAGAAAGCATTAGGACCAGATCATCCCGATGTTGCAATAATACTCGACCATATTGCTATACTCAAGCACGAAACCGGTCAATACGCAGAGGCAGAACTTTTATATCAAAGGGCGATTAGTATCTATGAGAAAGCATTTGGAGCAGATCACCCAGACATAGCACATCCTCTTTGCTTTCTTGCCGCTTTACGTAACAATAAACCACTTGCAAAGGGGAAAACTTTTTTTTGGATAGAAAAGAAAAATATCTTATGCTTATACAATAAAGCCTTACATATAAGCCAGTCAGCAAGCGACCCTCAGTTATTATGGATAGTTCTGTATGAATATTCCAAATTCTATTCACAAGAAAACAAGAATGGGATGGCCATCTTTTTCGGCAAGCAAGCCGTCAATGTAATCCAGGGTATTCGCACCAACGTTCATCTGATGGGGGATGAAATTGAAAGTTTATACACTGCAACGGTAGAAGAGGTGTTCAAGCATCTCGCCGATTTATTAATTGTCGACGGCCGGTTTCTTGAAGCCGAGCAGGTGATTAATTTACTCAAACAGCATGAATATTTTGAATTCATACGAAGAGATGCCGCATATGCATCAGAGTTAAGTGGTACAGTAACTTTTACTGAGTTAGAAACACAAATCGATACTAGGTTAGCAAAGAAATCAATAACACTTGCTGCCTTTGCTAAGGAGAGAACATATCTCAGAAACAAGAAAAACCGATCTATAAATGATGAAGAGCGACTAACGACACTGGATGAAAAAATAGAAAAGGCAAACAAAGCGTATCAACATACAATAAGCAAGATCTGCAAAGAACTTGAAAAGACAAAACACGGCGACCGGACGGCATCAATCAGAAGTGCAAACAGCCTTCAGCAGGATTTAAAGGAAGTCGGTCATGATGCTGTGGCAATATATACAGTAGCAGGAGAAAAGGAGTTCCGAACAATACTGATAACGCCAACTTTTCGGAAAGCTTTTTCCTACCCCATAGGCGAAAAGGAGTTGAGGAAGAAAATATTCCAGTTCCGCCGTGCTTTATTAATGGGTGACGGGAAATTATATGATCCGATCGACCTGGCGAAGGAACTCTATGACATCATTATTGGTCCTATGGCAGGTGAATTACGGGACCATGAAGCCAAGACCCTCATGTGGTCCTTAGATGGGAATCTACGCTATATTCCCATCGCCGCACTCTATGATGGCGAAAAATATCTTGTGGAAACTTATCGAAATATCATGTTTACCCCGTCAACCTTGGCGCGGATGAAAGACAATCCCAAAAAGGACTGGGAAGGTTTCGGGCTTGGAGTTACAGAGAAATACGAAAAGTTTCACTCGTTACCATACGTGCGTGAGGAACTTGCCAACATAATCCGCTCAGGCGATTCACCTGTCGGCGTTATGAACGGCATGATTTGCCTCGATCAGGCATTTACATTTGACAGCCTTCGAAATGGTATCAGCGCGCACGGGTATCCACTTGTCCATATCGCAAGTCATTTCCAATTGAACCCCTGTAATGACACGATGTCTTTCCTTCTCCTTGGTGATGGAACTCACCTCACCTTAGACAAAATTAAAGTACAAGATGCATTGTTCGGTGGAGTAGATCTGCTTACTCTCTCAGCATGTAATACCGCTGTTGGAAACGATAGACAGGACGGCAGGGAGGTGGAGTGCTTTGGTTTACTTGCTGAAAACCAGGGGGCAAAAGCAATACTTGCTACTCTCTGGCCTGTTGAAGACAGTAGCACCAGTCTTTTAATGCAAGAGTTTTATCGTCAGCACGCAAAGGGCAAGTCAAAAGCGGAAGCTTTGCGGCAAGCACAGATTGCCTTACTTACCGGGAATATAAAACCAACCATCCCCCCTACTTGGAGCAAGAGAAAAAATAAATCCAAGAAGGATAATGGAGACCCCCCGGAATATCGTTATGAGCCTGATCCACAAAAGCCATTCGCCCATCCCTACTTCTGGGCGCCGTTTATTTTAATTGGTAACTGGAAGTAGCCAGATGAAATCACTTGTAAAGATGGTACAATATCCGGATATTTCATGCGGCCATAGCTGGAAGAGGGAGAATATCAATTTGGAGATTATTGTCCTCATAATGAATTTCCATCAGAGTTCCCGCCTTTTTTTGCTCTTTTACCTTGACATTACAATTTCTGATCAACAAAACTGATTCATCGGTTGTCCATGATTCCCATTCCACATCAGCATCTGAAACCTCTTTGCCCCTAAGAAAAATTTTCGTGAAGGGCCTGGGCTTATCTGCTGCATTGGGATCTGTTTTTTTAAATTTGATCTTTAGAGTTTTATCGCTCAGAGGCATAAAATCATTAGGTATCAAAGAAAAATGCTCTTTTAAACCCTCTCTTGCTTCCAAATCGTCTTCTGACAATTTTTCGCCCGTTGTTGCCCCTCTTGTTACAAACGCATAAGTTGCTCCCGTTGCAAATACAGGCGAAGGTTCCGGATAGAATATCTCTTTTAGACGGTCGAGACCACTGTCGGACATACTGATTATTTTTTTTACACCATCAATAGCCACCTTAAAGCCATCGGTTATATAATCCCAAATGAGGTCACCCTGCCATCCTTCGTGACAATGCATGCGGAGACGCTCCATAGAGAGCTGTTCTTCTTCGTGAAAGATTTCTTTTTCTGAAGTAGATTCTGGATTTCCAATGTAATCAAGAAGTGCAGCGGGTATATCACTATTTTCTATATACGCTTTACGTAGAGACAAAAGATTCTCGATCCAGCTATACGGTATAGTGGAGATGAATTCTTTTCCTATATCTTCTTCATGCAGAATCATGGTATTCCATGATTCGATAATTACTGCATACCCCCCTTTCCAATCCTCTGGCTCAAGAAATAGATCATAGATACCAGCAAGCCATGTATAACATGACATTTTGCAGCAACGCCAGCCACCTTCTCCAAGTTCTTGTATGACAAGTAAAAGCAAAACCCCTTCCTGGTTGTTCTCAAAACGCGGGGTTTTTTTCAGAAAAACAAATCCAGGTAAAGGTGATTTAGCCTTAAATTGCTTTTTTCCAATCCCTCGCTTAGCTTGCCGGACTTGGTTCATAAAATCTTCAAGGAGTTTTTCATCCACCTGGATGATTTCCCCATTATTAATTTTCTCCATTTCAGAAAACCTCTTTGAATTAAGTCATGTAGGGATCAGTTGTTTTAGTTAATTACAAAGACCCAAACAAAATCAAACTATTTAAATCAGCAAATGTTGCGCCTGAGAATAACAACGATAAAGCACACTTATCGTTATGAAACGTAGCAGAATAACGCTCAGATACAGCGTTTTGTTATGTCTAATACGCATACTTTGCAACACGGCCTCTTAACTTTGATGACAGGTTATCATCAGGTATAATTGGAATACCATTCCCCCTTACTGCTTCCAGGACGATTTCGACTATATCTCTTTTTACTCGCATTCCTTTATGGTAATTTTTATGTGGAAATCTAATCAGAGTAATACCTTCACGAGCCTGCGCTTCTGCGATGACCTCATGGTAAAGTCACAAATTATACCACAGATCTTAGCATCAAAATGCTCGGTTATATCTGATCGAATATCTGCTTTCTGAAATTGCTCGCCCAGAACAGTGAAGAGTATGCACGAGAAAAGGTACTCGTAATAATGCCCGGAAGAAAGATTAAGGTTATTACAGACTATTTGCTTAAACCGATTTTCAGGACACACGCAGAGATCTTCTATCTCACCACTAATCCGTAGGTTCTTTTTTAGTCCCTGCTCAAGTTTTCGGAATCGTTGCCAGCTTGATTGTCTCATGTGTTTTAGACCCAATATCTAATTTTGCCCACGCTTATTGTAAATATTATATAAAACGTTCCTATACTTTGCATCTGCGTAGATTCATAGAGTCCATTTATATATAAACTCTACACCCGGGATTTTTTCCGAAAGGATTCATTCTTCTTCAATTTCTTTTTTAATAATTTTTGTAATATTACTTAATTCATCGTAATAAATAGATTTCTTGATTCCGTATGCCTCAAAGACATCGTGCGCACTCAAGCCGTCAATGTAAACAGCTTTAAATAAGTCTTTTTGTCTGGCACTAAGTTTATTGAAGGCATCTTTGAACACGAGCCTACTCTCTGCGTCTATGCAAAAGCCACCAGTATTTTTAGTTAGTTCAGAATCGATCCATTCTTCAATATCACTCTCATTGTCCTCTTTGGATAATGATGAAATAGGAACAACTCTGTAGTCTAAGATGTTGAGATGATCAGTCAATAAATTACATAAATCTGAGAAACGAATCCATCCTTTTGCATCCCTAAATACTACATAAACCAATTTGCATAGATCCTCTGTGCTTATAATTGGTGAGACCCTGTCTTCTTCATCTGAGTATTGTACTAAATTCCATGATGGAAACTTCGCCTTAATTTCAAGTAACTCGTTATAAGTTGATATATTATTGGTGTCAGGTTGAAATGATGAAATATTCAAAGATTTATATATAGATGAGGCCGGATTGAATTCGATCATCCCCTTTTCAATTTGAGTATTCAGTAAGAGTTTTAATCTCCTTCTAAAATTTGCCGTATGAGGATTTATTGTCTTTATCTTATCTGATATATAGTGATCAAAAAATTTAGTTACAAAAGGATAAACTTCTTCTCCTTTTTCAATCAGCAGCAGAAGATATTCCTTTGTGGATGCACTGTAAAGCTTATCGACAAAGAATTGTATTGCTACGTCATAAGAGGCTTCTTTAGTCCAATTCTTTAATAGACTATCAAAAATAGAAGCGGGAATTTTCCTTTTCACAAGTCTCCAATGAACAAGTTGCTGAAGAGCAATAATAAAGGCTTTCGCATGCTCTTTACTATCATCTATTTTCGGTAATAATTGGAATGCTCTATATTGTTTTGGTATCATTACATATGTCTTCTTTTATTAATAGTTCTTTGTTATACTATACATTTTATGATAGTCATCGGCAGATAACTTTCCAACTCGGTCTTCATGGTAAAACATTTTAACTTTAATTTCATATAAATTTATTGAAAAGAGAGTTGGCTTCTTTAAACCGTTTTCGTCGTCTGGTATGATTTCAATGTAGCCTTTACGATAATAGGTTTTAATGATATTCTTTTCGTCAGTTCCTTTACTCACACGGGCGGAAAAGTCTCTTAATTCTATTACAGCACCTGGATGCCTTATGCTTTTGTTCTTTGGTATATTAAATAAGATATTTCCCAGACAGTATATCTCGCCTTCTAAGACTTCAAATGCACACGCAACTGACAAGGGTTTTTCTTTTCCAGAGGTACCGATTTCCCTATCTTCATCTTGAATTCTTTTAGATGTATTTTTTTTACCTTTCCTATTAACCCTGTTTTGCAGTTTTTCAAGACGATAGTTTTCAAAGTCAATAAATTCTTTTCCCATAATTATTGCCCTTTATTATCTAATTGATTCTTTTGACTTACTTCACACCGCATGCTTAGTGGTCGATTAATTAGCGGTAGCCGTTAGTTGATTGCCTTTCTTCACAATCATATCCCGCCACCGGGCCTGGTTTGCATCCCTTGATTTTGACTGCACCCGGATCTGTAGGTTACCTTCCTCTTCTCGCAGGCAGATCTCGACGTTGTCTTTGGGATAGATTGCCTGTTTGCTCATGACGAGAGAAGCGGCGGTGATGGATGCGGTCTTTCCGACCTGCCAGCCCATATCGAGGGCTTTCAGACGTATCGGCGGGGCGTCAACATTCAAAATTTTGTGGGAGTTGAAGCAGGTATCGGCGGGGAACGCCGGAGAGGTAAAAAGGATAAAAACAGCTGCGATTTTAAAGACCAGAAATCTGTGACGACTCATTGGCGCTCCATTTTAATAATGAGACAGTAACTGATCGTTCGAGATTTATTCCCTATAATAAAACCGCCAATTCCGCAATAGATAATACTGATATTCAATTCATTTCCAATTTCCGATAAGAATGAAAGGCGCCCAGAAAAAAGGATGGGCGAAAGGTGCCTGCTCGTCTATTCCAGTTTGCTTAAAGTTTATTGTGCCATCAGCAGAAGTGTCATTTCCCTTCTTAATGTGTCCCTTCAGAAGTGCAATTTGGGCCTCCTGTAAAGCCGAGGCCTTGGTTTTACCTTCCGCCCGCCGCATATAGAATTCCTTCATCAAAAGGCCGGTGCTGATATCTGCCACAGGCCAAAGGGTAGCCACAACGGCCTTTGCACCCTGCCTTTGGGCAATAACACCAAAACTCTCAATTTCCTTTCCGTCCTGTCCAACATTTCCCACAGCGGTGTCACATGCAGAAAGCGTGAGCAAATCAACACCACCAAAGAGGTTTGCCTGATGTTTCATTTTATCAATGGTCAAGTGCTGACCGTCACCCAACAGAAGAAAAGACGTTGTGTCGTTTCCGGGTGCGCAATGGAAATGACTCGCGATATGAACAAGAGGGTATTTTTTCTGAAGCCCCTGCTTCATAGATTCCCAATCAAAATCTTCATCCAGTTTTAAGGAACCATTAAAAATAGCTTCAGGATTGTCCTGGGATCGGATAATGCTTTTAAGTTCTTTCTCAACTTCTGGTAATGGTGAGAAGTTTTCGTGGGCCTTTGTCACACCCAACCCAAACCCCTGCCAGATAGCCTTGGGATCATCCTTGAGGTAAATGTTACAGGCAGGAGTAATCATAACATTTTGGTAGGTTTCAACAAGATACTGGTCTCCATCGTGTAGTGCCGATAAGGGAAGATAGCGCAAGGGGCCTTCAAGGCTCCACATAATGGTTTCCGCTTTTAGTTCTTTAAGTTCTCGCTCAACAGGTTGAATTATAATCTCGTATAGATCCTTTGCCTTTTTTTTTAGATATTTTAACGCATCATTCGACAGACTCTTCTGTGGAATCAATGCCTGCCGGAAGTCAAAAATCATCTTCCGGAGTTTCTTTTCTCCAATAGAAATCTTAAACGCCTTGTAATATTTTGAGGTAATCAGAAACAGATTAAAGGAGTCATTTGTCGTCAACGTATAAATAGCAACAGCGCCGTTGCCAAGTTCACTGAGTGCCTGCATAAGTCCCGGTGCTTCTTCTACCTGCTGAACTCCCCCCCTCTTTTTAGGTAAACTTTCTTTTATCCGATCAAGTGTCCTGTAAAAAGCTCCCGATGCTATTTCCATTTCTTTTTCAAGAACTGATAGACGTTCTTTTCCCTGAACGGTTCTATGCTCCTTGCTCTGAATCATACTTATTTCTCTGATCAATATAGCAAGGTTAGCCGCACACTCCTGGTACATGCGATCACAAGATGCCTCAGTAGCAGTGAAACTGACTTTCTGAAGCTGATCTGCATATCCGGCATCGCGACGGATATATTCAAAATATTCTTGTTCCTTCAGCAGATTGAGAACTTGTTCGGCTTCGGCAAAGCGATCCTCATCGATGAGAAGCCCTGCAAGGTGTTTAAAGACACCCTCCACAGTGGTTTGATGAGCTTGAAGAACATCCTTCCCCAGATTCGAAATATTCGCCCGGATATTTTGGATGGTATTTACTGCCTGTTTGCCAAAAAGTATGGCCGCATTGTGTTGATCTATTCGGAAATACAATTGAGAAAAGCCATACTGGACATCAGATAGTAATTTAGGATTACCTGAATATTCGGCGACAGAGAGAGCCCGACGACTTAACTGCTCAGCTTCGGCATAGTGTCCTATGGTCATATACAGCGATGCCAAGCTGTTGAGCCGGATCGCCATGGACGGATGGTGTGGTCCGTGAACCTTCTCGGTGATCTCCAGCGCCCTTACATACATGGGTTCCGCTTCGGCATAGCGTCCTGTGTTTTCATACAGCAAGGCCAGGTTGCTGAGCCAGATTGCCACATCCGGATGGTTCGGCCCGTGAACCTTCTCGGTGATCTCCAGCGCCCTTACATACATGGGTTCCGCTTCGGCATAGCGTCCTGTGTTTTCATACAGCAAGGCCAGGTTGCTGAGTCGGCTAGCTAAGTCTGGATGACTCGACCCGTGAACTTTCTCGGTGATCTCCACCGCCCTTACAAACATGGGTTCCGCTTTGGCATAGAGGCCTGTGACAGTATGCAGTATGGCCAGATTGTTGAGCCGCATCGCCACGTTCGGATGGTTTGGTCCGTAAACCTTCTCGGTGATCTCCAGCGCCCTTAGATACATTAGGTCCGCCTCAGCATAGCGTCCTATGGTCTTATACAGCGATGCCAAGTTGCTTAGTTGGATCGCCACGTCTGGATGGTGTGGTCCGTAAACCTTCTCGGTGATCTCCAGCGCCCTTACATACATGGGTTCCGCTTCGTCATAAAAGCCTGTCTTTTCATACAGAATGCCCAGATTGTTGAGCCGGATCGCCACATCCGGATGGTGCGGTCCGTAAACCTTCTCGGTGATCTCCAGTGCCCTTACATGCAGCGGTTCCGCCTCATTATAGCGGCCTGTAATAGTATATAGAATGGCCAGGTTGTTGAGCCGGATCGCCACATCCGGATGGTTCGACCCATAAATCTTTTCGCCGATCTCCAGTGCCCTTAAGTACAGTGGTTCCGCCTCTTTATAGCGACCTGTGGTCTCATTCAGAGAAGCCAAATAGCTGAGGTCGATTGCCACCTCCGGATGATTCGGCCCATAAACCTTTTCGTCGATTTCCAGTGCCCTTAGGTACAGTGGTTCCGCCTTTTTATAGCAGCCAGAGTTTTCATAGCATATGGCCAACTTGTTGAGCAGGATCGCCATATCAATGCTTTCACCACAACCTTCCTTTTCCAATATTGATATTGATACAGAGTACGCATGTTCTGCCTCATTATATTGACGAAGGTTTTTGTAACAATCGGCTATTTCTTTTAAATCAATAGCTACATTATGCAGCTTTTTAAGTTTACGATTGATCTTCAGTGCTTCCTGAAAGTTTTTCAATGCTTCTTCAAATTGCCGGCTTTCCTTTAATATGATGCCCTGTTTGCGGTACTCTTCCGCACTTAAATTATGGTCATTATTTGCGATCATCTAAACTCTCCCTTTCACTGGTCGTGAACTTAGCCTCGCATGTCTCTCTCTGGTGCATAAAATCTTTTGCGCACTGATAGTGCCAATTGGTTCTCAGACCATTTGCCAAATGGTATCGCTCAAACCGATATGATGTATCTGTATGATTAATATAATTTTGTGAATTATAATATATCACCTTTTGATTTGGGATGTTGGTCATAAGTTTATAGAACTGATGATGGTAAACCAATCCTCCAAAAAAATAGATGACCTCATTTTCGGAAATGTGGTCATTCTTGAGGTGATTGAAATCGTTCCAAGAGTTATCAGTGATACTCCTAACCCTACAAATTCCTACGTTCTTAGCAGATTTTGAAAACGTTATATCGTAATCAGGAAGCAAAATACTTATACCAACCAGTCCCCATCCTGCAGAAAGGATGAACGTATTTTCTTCCCCAAATGTATCCACCAACGCCCTGTATATCCTTCCTTTCGGCCTATAAAGCTCTATCGCTGTGCATAGATTATAAGGATTGTCTCCTGTCCTATGGTATATTTCATTGTATTGTTGCAAATGTTCACGCCACGTATTATGGCTTCCCGGTACCAAATCGTCCGGCTTACAGAAGTATTCTTGGTCAGATTCTTGGCATAAATCAGGTTCAGCGACAAACCTTACCGTTTGTCTATTATTTATGATAAATGACCCCGCGTTTTGTTTTTTTCGTGAACAACATTGAATAACTATTATCATCTCTGTAAGTTACCCTTTTAAATCTAAAATCTCTTATTTTAACCATCTTTCAGTTTCAATGTCCACAAAGCGGGATCTTTGTAGTAAAATTCACAAGCCATTTCTGCGTCTGTTATTACTTGTGCGTATTTATCTATTCCAACTGTGCTGCCAACAGACATTACCTCAGGATTTGCTAAACATTTCGATACAACAATAGGTTTTATTTGATTCTCGCCATCCGATATAGAAATTCCTACCCCATAATGCCAATTATCCTTAAATAATTTTGTTCGATATTGCTCTTCTTTAAATAACCACTCATAGCCTTCTTTTTCTGGTAAGTAATTTTCTATTGTTCGTACAAGATGTTCCCAACCCATTAATATTTTACCTCCCCTTTCATTATCTCGCAATGATTTTAGTCATTCATGATTTTAGTCATTCAGATTTTATACAAACGATTGCCCAATGCAACAGGCTAAGAAAAAGTTTACGCTATTAGATGATCATGTGGCCTTCCTTAAAAATGACTTTGCCTTTCCTAACGATCTCGTTTACAATTTGGCTGTTTGACTTATGAAATAGACGTCCATGCTGAACGACAAAGGTTCGATGTCGGTATCGATCTTCCGCCGGAGACGGAAAAGCGCCTTTATCTCTTCATAGGGATCCTTACCAAAGTCGTCTGAAAAAACGGCAACGTCGGTGTCGCTATCATCGTTTGCCCGGCCCTTCGCGTAGGAACCATAAAGTACAACATCGTAAATGTTGTATGTTTCCCTCATGAGGGTGACGAAATCTTTCAATTTCTTCTCTACAGAATCTGTGTTTTTAGCCATTGGAGAAGCTCATCCGTTTATTCGTTCATCATTCCCGACCTGTTTTTGTGGGTCTGCATGGGCGCTTCCTTTTAATCCTGAGACTTTAATCTGATCATTCTGAAATTGTTCAATATTATAAAACCATATATTCCACAAACAATGATTCCCAATGTAATGCCGGTATTTTCATCCAACACGGCCATCATCGAGAGAATAACCATGACCAACAGGATCTTGGATGATTATCTTCGTTTTTCATACCTCGCCGTCAAAACGGGGAGCTTCTTGAACAAGTAACGGCTTTTCATTGTTTTCTTTGGATCTCGTCCCTGTTCAATCACGGCCCATGTCGTCCCATTAGCGCGGTACAGGTAAAGTCTGGCTTCCCTTGTGAAGGTTTCCCGAGTCCATTCCGCCAGGGGCGCAAATGAATGCTCGATCCATAATTTCTCGCGATCTTCGTATTCGATAAAGGGTTCGGTCTTGTCCGGATTGGGGTGGTCGCGGCACATGCTGCACAGCCAACGACCTGACGGCGTCTGTTCTTCAGAAAGGTCAAATTCCCTCACGATGTCAAAACAAATATTCCGGTAGTCAACGCCGATCATAATCATGCCGTTATTGGTAAAGGTACATGTAATGTGCTTGCTGACGCCTCTGAAGCCGAGGACAAAAGAACCTTTCTCCTGCCGCAGCAAGTAGGGTGGATGGGAAAACAACTGGTGGTTGTGGGCTGCCCAGCGCAAAAACAGTTGCTTCTGGTAAAAATTCCTCTTGATGGGTCTGATTCTCATTGTTTTGTTTTATCACCGATTTTCAAAATTAGAAATACTTGGTGCGTCATAACAGTCATAATAGCTCTCTTTCCTGGGACTGCAACCGGAGGGTCCGGTAATTGCTCCATACGATGACGGAATAGATTCCACAGCAGATCACGCCGGTCATTATCCCCGTACCCTGGTCGGTAACAAACATGATTAACAGGATAATGACTACCATGAGGATCTTTGCCGGTAAAAATAAATAAAATCTCATCAGCAATCTGGCAATGGGATTTGCTTCATAACCTCCTTGGTTCAAAATCTTGCGCGTGGTCTTTATATCAAGGATATTCAGGATAATGAAGAGTGCGGCCAACAGGAATAAGATCATTTTTGCTCTTCCTTTATGATTATCATGGTTTTCATGAACTGGTCGAAGATTTCTATTCTCAAGAGGGCTTGCAGAAACCAATGGTTTGTCCATTCTGGCAAAAGCATCGTGTCGCGTTTTCGTTCAGATATAATCCTGATGATAATGGATTCGATTTCTTCCATAAGATCATTTTTGACAAGTCTATGCTGGATCTCAAATTCAATGATGGTTTCTTTATTCGGCCAGATTCTTTCAATCTCAACGGCAAGAGCTTCTTTCAGCTCATACCAGCGTTCTGTAAGCGGTCTCATGTAAGCCTTTTTAAGCATCAGAGCGATGCGTGGGCTTCTTCTTGCCGAAGTCGTCCTGGCGTCAATATGGCCCTCGCAGATGCTGACGAGATTAAGCGTTTCCAGATTATTCAGACGTTCCAGCCATTGATCAGCAAGATTCCGGTCAACAGCCCAATCCCGCCAGGGTCTTTCATACGATTTGCATTCTGTGGGCATCATGGTCACGCTTTTGCCGCTTCGACTTCTGCTTTCAGCCGCACAATTTCTTTTTCCTGTACGCTTGATTTCATGCGATAGTATTCCGCTTCACATGTCTCGCCAAATTTTGCGCCGGCGCCGCCGCCGATGACAACACACGCCAATTTCCCCATAAGCGCCATAGGTTCAATGGCGATGACAGTCGCCAGGGCTCCGACAGCTAATCCAGTGATTTTTCCATTCAGTTTCACTTTTTGCACCTCCTTTCCATCTTTCCGTAAATCAAAACGCTGGATTCAGAATCAGTTCCTCGATGGTAAAATAACCGGTACCCATGATTTCCGTATTGAAGCTTCCCTTGAAAGCCACACGGTCGCCGACCTGAATGCTTTCATACTGTTCCTTCACTTTCGCGTTG
>Ga0247841_10004872_pt1 | contig 22429 bp, 21 predicted proteins | sample LaCruzMarch2015__2_FD_192410 | JGI IMG/M metagenome (GOLD analysis project Ga0247841, IMG submission 192410) | Freshwater microbial communities from meromictic Lake La Cruz, Castile-La Mancha, Spain - LaCruzMarch2015_18m | ecosystem: Environmental > Aquatic > Freshwater > Lake | place: Spain... | reverse complement strand
AATAGGAACAAAAATAACAATTCCCCCCAAATAGCACTTTTACATTTGAAAGATAACCACACTGATCACCCGCCACACCCCCAATACTTACAAGAATAAAAAACATCAAGCCCACAACTAAAAATAAACTCCTCACAAACATCCCTTTTTTCATGAAGATAATACGAAAACACTATTTATAAATTCTGCTTTTTTCTCTAAGAAAAATTTATCACAGCTCTATACTCTTTCTCTCTTCTGCATTAACCTTTATCATGCTGCTCAAATCAATAATATATTTTCCTTCTTCAAGCTTGTATATAAGCGGTCTTTTTTTATTGAACAAATTTACAACATCTATCTCAAATTTTCCTGGACCCAAAACTCTTATCGACTCCAAGTCAAGAATAACAGGAATATCTTCTTTCTCACTTATGCCGATTATCTGTCTTACATCTCTTTCTATTTTTTTCTTATCATAACTTTCTATCTCTTCTATTTTTTCTTGAATTTCTTCAGATTTTATTTTATCAAGATATTCTTTTCTTATGAAGTAGAAGAAGTGGCTACCGCAGGTACATCCCTTAAGTATAGCTTCAGCTCCATCTGGATGTATCTGCCCACAATGAACACATTGATGACTCATTTTGTATAGTTATACCAAATTTATAGACATTATAAATTTTACTACAATTTTCCCCCCTTCTTTCTATTTTCTTCTCTTGTTAACCATCGTAAATTTGAAGGTGAAAATGCTTTTTTAACTTCTTCAGGATTTTCAAGATTAAAACTGTGTAGAGGTGTGATGTGGTCTATTTCAAAATCTTTTAAATTTTCTGGGAAGGGTTTTAAACTTTCAATAACATTTTTCCAGTTAATTCCATATTTCTTTGAGTTCATTATTTTCCCAGTTTTTGTATAGTTATTCATTGCGTGATTTAAAGAACGCCTAAGCCTATCGGCAATTGCATATTCTTTATCAAACTGTAGTCTCCAACGCTCTTTTTCTCTAATTTTCGCTCTAACTTCTGGTCTTTTTCCATATTCTTTCCAAAAAGCTTTTCTTTTTTCTCGATATCTTGTTACAGCCAAAATTCTATTTCTTTCTTTAACTTCCGGTCTACTTCGATATTTTTTAACTCTTTCCCTATTTCTCTCCCTTATTTCTGGTCTACGATTATAATGCTTTCCTTGACAAATATTATTACAAAATCGTTTTAATCGAAATGGGGTAATTATTTCTTTTCCACAAAATTCGCAAATTTTTGGAATTGTTGGCATCTTTCAACTTCCTCTCTTTTCAGTATTTATTTTAAATTAGTATAAGATATTTAATATAAATAAAATAGTTTCTAAGTTTAAATATGTTGTGAGAGTGTTTAGATTTATTAAGAAGCTCGCCCCTGCTCGCTTTTTCTTAAATGGTTTTATTAATTATTAATCACAAAAGAAAAGTTTAGCAAGTTCAGATTATTTAAGTAGAATCAATTTTAATAAAAGCACAAACAAAAAATTATCTCTTTTGAATTATCTCGAGCTTTCTCGGATCCTTCTTCATCTCTTTTATTATCGAAGCAGGACCTATAACCGTAAGAGAGTCTGTATTGCCCACGAGGGCATTTGCGATACTGTGCTTAAAATTGCTTACCATGTCTCGTTTCTTTACATCTGGACTTATTACCGCAAGCTCAACTCCCTTAAACCCTTTTATTCTTCCAACAAGAGCCATAGTATCTTCAATAAGACGCGCTTCTTCTTCTGACCTTAATTTTCCTTGGATGACAACTAGCTTATTATCAAGAATAATGTCCAGAATCTTTTTTATTCTTTCTCCACTTTTTAGAGTTTCTATTTCAGAGTATGGCAGGAACTGTATTGTTAGTCCTTGTATTTTTTTACTCATTTGTATTAGTTTGTTTAGATTTAAGTTTACTGATGATAAGGCCGATAAGGGCGCCGATAATTAAAAGAGTTATAAAAGCCATGATTAAACCAAAAAAATCAAGGATGATATTTGCTTCTGCTCCTAACTGCAAATTAACAACAAAAACAGAAGGTTTAAGAGGTTTTAATAAGAAATAAAACGGTATTGAATATATTATTAAAATCTTCTCTCCAAGGGGAAAAATATTAGTATACTTCCTCATTAATAATAATAAAATAGGTATTATCCCCACAATTCCTCCAACTATCCCGCCTTTCAACCAACCCGACATATTTTTCCAGCCCATTTTTATCTCCCCTTCACCTTTCCTGCAAGCTTAAACAACGACTCATAAAATTCCTCCATGTTCGTGCCATATTTTGCAGAAATGCCAACAACATCATATTCTGGAAAAGCAGATTCAACTTTCTTCAAGTCTGCTGTCTTTAAATCAATCTTATTCGCAACAATCAAAACCGGAATCTTTCTTGCAACTAAATTTCCAATAATAGTGATATTTACCTGAGAATATGGATTTTCAGTGGCATCAATAACTATGACAACCGCATCAACATCATCAAGCCACTCGATTGATTCAATTATACCATGTGTTGCTTCTTTTGCTCTTTTCTGAGCATCTTTCTTTTTAATCTTAAATTTCATGAAATCTTCATAATCAATCTTTGTTGCTATTCCCGGCGTATCTACTAATTTAAAAGTCAGATTTTTATCTTTGTATTTTATGTTAACCTGCTCTTTAAACTGCACTTTTCTTGTCTCATGAGGAATTCTGCTGACCTTCCCAATCTCCTCGCCTGTCCAATCTTTACATATTTTATTTGCCAAGCTTGTCTTGCCTGCATTCGGTGGTCCATAGAAGCCCAGGCTGACATTCCTCTTTTTCTCAAATATCTCTGAGAACATTCTTTTAAAAAAGTTTTTTATTATTCGTATTACCATCTTTTTTTGTTATCGTTTATATTTTTTAATTGTATTTTCCGTATTTATATCTTTTTGTTCTGCTGATTCTGTGGTAAATTTTTATTTTGATTGTTGCCGCCCATAAAACTTGTTTGTGGAGGCATAATCATCGGAGTTGGAGCAGAGGTTCCAAAACTTCCACTAACTTTTCTCTTTTCTATCTCTGTCTGAACTTTATTTCTCTCAAAAATTTTAAAAATCGGAATCTCATACATGCCTGTTCTCTGGCCATGTAATTTTTTATAGGCAAAGATTATTTGTTCATTACTCCACTTCATATCCAAAAGATTTCTAAAAATCTCATCTTTAGACATAGACTGCTTTTCTCCATTACTAATAAAGTTTATAACATTATACAAATCGTCCTTGCTTTTGAATAAATGATCTTCATATTTTCTTTTGTACCATTCCTGTAAAATTATATAAGCAATAAACGCTAAAACTAACAAAATAATAATTGAGATTATTATTTTACCCATATTTGATGCGCAATCAGCAGGGCAAGTTTCAGCATCTTCACCTATGCTTGAATCACATTCGCCATCGATAAAACATTTGGGATTTGAAAAAATATTTAGCTTTGAAAATTCAGGAGAAAGATAAATAGGGATATCTGCGGGATCAACTCTTTCATTAACAAAAAACTCTATTTCTCGGCTTGATGAAGAACCATTCATAACAATTATTGTTGCCTGACTTTCATTTTTAGTCTGTTGTTTGTCTTTAAAGACTATGTTGTTAGAATTTTTATCTATCGCAAGGAACAATTTTCCAGCATACCCGTTTTTTGGAGTTAATGTCACCTTAAAATAAGACCCTGCTGGCTCATTTCTATCACTATAAAATAAAGAGTAGACTTTCTCTTCAACATTAATATTCATATTATCAATCAACCAACTGTATATAGCATTTTTATAAAAGTTTTCATCAACATCAGAATTCATATTTCCTGCTCCCGCATTCTTAAAAAAAGTTGGATTTATCTTATTTGGATTAACAATTAATGCTCCTGAAGAACTTTCGCTTACACTAAACGAAGAAGCAATATTCAGCGAATTAAGATAAGAACTCGCTGCTGTTAAATTTGCTGTTGAATTAACTGAAGAAATAAAGCCATTAAGTTCTGCTTTTGTATTGTTTATAGCCATTACACCAATAAGATAATCTCTAAGCCAGGTTGGAAGTTTATTTATTTCTGTTTCTATATTTATTAAATCATTCCTGTTTTTGGTCAGCAACCCCAAGATGACTTCTTTAGAAAGCGCTACGACATTTATTTGAAAAGAGGAATATGACGGTCCCCGAGAACTTATTGCGGTTATATTTAATGTATAATTTCCCAATGAACTATATTTGTGAATAGCCGTATTGTTAAATGTAGTCTGTTCAGGAGTATTATCCCCAAAATTCCATTTATAACTTGTTATGTTACCAGAAGAAGAATATGCAGAAAATTTTGTATCTTGGAAAATAATAGTTTCATAGGGAAAAACAAACCCCACGCCGGGCATATCTGAAACAGAAATTTGTTTTGATTTTGAATAAGACCCTATTCCGAAGTTAAGAGTGTAGTTACCATCGACAGAAGGAACAGTTAATCCAGATTTTGAAAGATCTAAAAGCGTGTAATTCATTGATATAAGCGTCGGTATTTTTATAATTTCATAATTCGTTGATTCTATTTCTTCAAAGCCACTAGAAGATAAATAACCTATTTCCATTTTATTTATCGTTAGTGTTTGTTCTTGATTCGAAGTTATCTTTATTGGGATTATGCATCCGTTTGAACAGGTATTATTATGTCTCACTCTGAGATATTCCAATACTTTCTGGTTATTAGCAGCATTAAAATTGATAGAAAAACGTGATGGAACAGAATAAGCAATTGGTTGGGCGTATATTGAGAAATCATGCGGTTTGCTCCCGAGAGAAGAAAAACCACATGAATTTGATTTTGTTTGGACACTGATATTATATTTATCCACAGAAGAATCGTCTTTTGCTCTAACACAAACAGTTATCTCTCTAGAAGACTCTGAAGAAGAATTAAAATATGCGCCATGATTTCCTTCAGCAGAGGTTACATGAATTGAAGTTTCTTTCGATGATTGACCCGGTAGAGTTAAAGTGATAGTAAAATTTGCATCTCCCGAGCCCGTTATATTCACCCCGGTGTATATGCCTGCTCCTGGTCCCACTCTTATTCTTTCACAATAAGATATACCCTTTTTTATGTACTCATAACTTTCGGCATTTTCAAAACACCCGTAATTTGGTTCTCCGCATATGACTTCAGAAATACCATAAGAAGAAGTTGTAGAAGACCATTCAGAAGAATTATCGTCAAGAATATCAATTCTAAGGGGAACTTGCATATTTTCCGAGCATTTACTTCCTGCGTCTGTTGAAATATCCAATGATAGTTTTGATATATTAGTAATCTTCTCTGAATCAAAAATCTTAAAACCTACAAATGTAAACGTTCCCTCGGCAAGATTAAGAGAATTAAATAATGTTCCATTAACTGCATATCCGACTGAACAATTTACAACAGAACAAGAAATTCCGGCTTTATCTCTGAGATTATTGTTATTAAGAAAACTTAAAAGAAAAACATTTTTATTAAACCCTGAAACAAGTGTGTCATAAGGCACATCTGTTAAGCTCATATTTATCCATCCCTTTATATTCTCACCGCCAAAATAATTACTTTCTATTGAAATATTTTTTACATTAATTTCCGCAGAGATAAAAGAGCATAAAGTAATAACTATAACTAAGACTATACCTAAAATAAAAAATTTATTTTTTCCTTTTTTCATTTTTATAGTTTGGTTTTATTTGTGTCGTTTTATTTTCTTAGGATTTATCTTTTTTTCAATATTCCCAACAATTTTTTCCTTTCTTCTTAAAACATAAAGATAAGCGAAGATAATAAGCAAAATCGCAATAATCAGACCAATCTTATCAAAAAATGGAAGTTGCTCTGTAATAACACATGGATAAGATACTTCTGTATCTTTACACCAGTCTGGTTGATTAGAAGCCGCATTGTTTTTACTTACCCATAATGCTTTCTTTTTAGTAACCATCTCGTTTGAGCTGTTACAATTATCAACAACCCCGGTAGTGCTCCATAAACATTCCCCATAATTTTCGTTAGTTATATCTTCTACTTCCCCATTAGAATTAATCTGCCAACATACTTTTGTAGAGTTAATTCCTTCTACACACTTACTTGAATTTGAATCCCACTTGCATAAACAACTTGTTAAATTGGAACAGTACTGATTTGTGATATTATTTTTGACATAATCTTGTTTAATACTGCATGCTAAAGTAGCAGATTTTTCAGGAACATAATTTAAGAATAATTCACATGAAGACTTATCCGGATATTGCCAGCAATAATTTGCATAGCCTTTACAACTGCCATCAGAAGAACATTTTTTGCCAGCAGGACAACAAGTATGTCCTAATTCTTGTTGTTTATAAGAACAATTATTTCTCACAGGTTCATACCTGTCATTAGTCCAATAACTACCATCAGAAGAACAATCCCAAAGAGATTCTATCTTAAAATTTCTATTAATAGTTTTTGAAATGTTTACCGAACGAGCCATATATGTCATAGTCAAGGATAAATTATGGTTTCCTTTTAATGAAAAAGCTTTCCTGAAACTAACAACATTCAAATAATTTGAAGACCAATCTCCGACTACTTGCATCGGTGATGCATCTCCGTTTATGGTCCAATTCATTTTAAGTTCATATCTACTTGAGTTTATTGAGGCACCAGGAGCATGGAGATACTTACAATAAAAAATATTTTCAGAAGTTATTATATCACTACCGATATTATCTAGAGAACAGTTTACTACAAAACTTTTGCTTGCATCAAAAAGGACAATCCTTGGCTGTTCTTTTGTTTCATTATTCGGACTCGAGATTACAGGAAAAACATTTATCCCCGAACTGAATACATTAACAACAACTTCTTTAGAATCTTTCTGACCCCTTATCATCTCTTCTATAGTCAACTTTACAATATATCTCCCTGAAGAAGAAAAAGCGTGAATAACATTAGCACTAGTAGTATAATTTGAGTTTCCCCCAATTGCAGAATTATTGACGTAATTTGTTATTATCTGTGTTGTTCCATCTCCAAAATTCCAGGTTATTTTTAGCAAGTCGTCTTCATCATAAGAAGATTGGTTAAAGTTTATGCTTCTTCCCACCGATACGTTTAATTCGTTTAGCGGAGCTGTGATTATCGCAACAGGCAAGAAATTATTATAAGTATTATTCACGGCCAGTTCGCCGGATTTTTTGCTAGTGATAAAAACGTTATTTTTTATTATACTTATGTTAAAAATAAATGGGCTTCCCGATTTATTTGCAATCCATGAAGGTGAATCAGAAGAAGATAATCGGACAATTTTAGTAAAAACCCATAAGAATGTTTCTGGCCCAGAAATTTTATAATTTATATTTTTGTTATTTAAATTTGTTCCATCCATGCTCATCAAAACCGTATCATTAATATTTGCCCGTGTTATTTTTTCTCCAACTAAATTTGTCCAATCAGCATTGTTTATACAACCTTCATCATCAACCTGCCCATTGCAATTATTATCGATTCCGTCGCATATCTCGGGTGCTTCTGGATTAACATTTGGGTTAGTAAAATTACAATCAAGATTATTTTTTACATAATAGTGAATGCCCCCATTACAGTTTTTATAGGGTTTAGTAGTACTATCTGGTTGAATTATATCTCCATCCCAACATCCCATCGAAATATTGTTTCCGAAATTATCATTGTCATAATCCAAATACCAGTGAGTCATACATTTATTGCCTGAGCAAAATTCTCCGGCAGCAGATGAACAGCTCCCACAACTTCCGCCACAACCATTATCTCCGCAAGTTTTTCCTGCGCAACTTGGCGTGCAAGAGACACATCCTCCATTCGAACAAACTTTTCCAGAAGGACAGCCATAATCACTGCCATCTCCACAATTAATATATCTTGGTTCAAGTTCTGTGCCAGAACAGCCAGCAACACCACCACAGGTTGGAGCAATGCATGTTCGTGTTCGAGATTGTTTTTGTTTGCATGGAAATCCACTTTCACCTCCACAACTTCCAACATCTGACCAAGCACCCCAATCACCCCAATAACCATTTACAGGAGTGCAGCTGAAATAAGAACTATACAACACCAAATCATTAAGACCGTCTCTATCATAATCTCCGTTTATAACAGTACAATTTTTGCATGGCGTATCCCCTCCTCCCCAGATAAGATAATTCTGTGAACTTAACAAATAAGAGATGCTTCCTGATAAAGGATTATAGGCAACAAATTCTGTTTTTCTATCTCCATCAAAGTCTCCTGAAATAGGAAGAATATTACAATCTTCACAAAGATTTAAAGGTAAGCTAAGAAGGGCAGACTGACTCTCAAAAACACTTTTAAATTGTTGTTGTGGTTTTTTAGCAGCAACTCTTCCTAATGCTTGGATTGCGCCAATATCTGCGGGTTTTCCATCATAACCATAATCATAATAAATGAATCCCGAGTTGCATCCGAGATTTATCGAACCTGCATAACTTTCAAGTTTAGCAGGATCAACATTTTCACACCCTCCCTGCGGACTATTATGAGAACAAGAAGTAGATAAATACTCTAAAATAGTTGGGCTATCTGTAGTTACTATTGAACCTATTGCAAATTCACCTAATGCCGGTGATGGGCTGATAAACCAATCGGCAGAAGGCGCTGAAGTTGTTCTTTCTCCGCCCGGGCTATAAGATTTCATTCCTTTCCAATTTTGAGCAAGCCAATTGTCCCATCTTACTGCTTTTTCCCAACAAGCTCCGCTTTTTTCTCCTGACTCTATTCCCATTTGAAGTATTACTTTATCTGTTGTTCCAAGTGAGTTGATAACTCCGGTCATAGCATTTACATACCATGTGTCAGAAAATATTCCCGTAGCACCCGGAGCATTATTATTACAAACACCAGGATAATTCCAATTCAAGAAATTAATGAACGTAGTGATACCTTCTGCCCTCATTGCAGTTACATATCTCTTTAATGGTTCATTCATGAGCGCAGGATTGTTTATAGTTTCTGTTGCAGTATTTCTTGTATCATCTATACCAAAATACTCAATAAAAGTAGCAGTAAGACCATTCGCAGCAAGTTGTCCTGCTAATTGTTCAGGATTAATAACATTAAAATCCATCCAGTGGCCCTCTGGACCATATCCCAAAAATTGTGATGTATCTCGATTATACGTTCCCCCAAGTTCTTTGCAGTTAGCAACACCATAGGGATTAGAAGTAACAGCAGTGACGGCGGTTTTTGCCGCAACTACTCTTCCTAATGCCTGAATAGCTGCACTATCAATTTGGCTGTGAGAAAATCCATAATAGATAAACGCTATTGCTCCAGAATCATAAACCGTACTTGCATAACTTTCAAGTGCAGTAGGATTAGCATATCCTCTTAGATTTCCATTTTGAAGAGGTTCTAATGATCCGGGATGATCTGTTGTGATAAGTGCGCCATTAGGAATTGTATTCAAATTGCCAGGATGATATTCAAAAAAATTATATCCCGAAGGTGCAGATGTTGGTTGCGTTCCCTTGTTCCATGATTTCATGCCTGTCCATCTATTAGCCATCATATTATTCCATCTTTCAGCTTTTTCCTCACATCCTGCCCCCTGTCCGTCACCCCACTCACTTGCTGACTGTAGGATTATTCCATCTGTTCCTACTTGATTAACAAAAAAGTCAAGTATTCCACTGAACCAGGCATCATCATATTTTGAGTCGCATATAGAAACGCCACCATTCTCGGGCAAGTGAACTCCTTTGTTCCAGTTTACAATATTTACAAAAACAGTTATATCCTTTTTTCTCATTTCTTCAACGAATGTTAAAAACTTTGAATAAAGTGCAGCGGGGTTATCATAGCCTGTTTCTCTACCATATCCTAAAAACTCTACATGAGTCAGTGTAAGTCCATTTGCAGACAATTCACTCGCTAATTGAGCTGCATCTATATTCATCCAGTTGTTTTCAACGCCGTAACCGATAGGTTTTCCAGAGTTAGCCGATTGTGCGACACCAGATATGCTTTCAGAGAAAACAACATATAATTTTTCAGCAGTTTTATCATAACCAACAATATCACTAATGCCGTCGCCGTTATAATCTCCTGGAAAAAAAGTGCAATCAGCACAAGGAACTCCAACAGATTTCCATTCCCAATTTGGTGATAAAGCATAATGAATAGATTTAGATACCTTATCATAAGCAACAAAATCACTAATTTCATCACCATTATAATCTCCTGAAATTATTGAACAATTTTTACATGGCGTCTCTCCAGTTCTCCAAACCAAATAATTTTCAAGACTTAAAAGATAGCCGAAACCCCCTGAAGAGTCATAAGCAACAAAATCACTTTTTCCATCACCATCAAAATCTCCTGTAACCGGAATCAAATTACAAGTTGAAGATGCTTCTGAACAACCGGGCACATCAAAATTATGCCAAGTAGACCAGTCTGAAGATAAAACAAAATATCCTTGTTTCATCTTATTGCTATAACCAAGTATGTCACTCGTGCCATCTCCATCATAATCTCCTGGAAAAAATGTACAATTTTTACATGGCGTGGTAACATTTCTCCAAATTCCCCAACCCTCACTGCTTAAAGCATAATAAATAGTATAAATTGAGAATGAATTTTCAGATGGTTGAATTACGCCCGTAGATGAAGAAATATCTGTCTTGATTTCACTTCCATCGTAAAGTGTAATCCAAGTTTCTATAACTTCTCCATTTGAAGTTCTTGACTGCATCTTAAATGAGCAATAAACACTTTCACATTTTATATTTCCAGAGTAAGATAGGGGAACTAATCCTCCCTCGCGGACTACTCCTGTTTGAGAATTAAACCCATTGACAAAATCATCTGCTAAAATAAATGGAAGAATTGAGAGAACTGAAAGTATTAGGACAATTAATATTCCGGCAAAAAAAATGTATTTCTGTTTAGTCATTTTTTAATTTTAAGTGTATTTATACGCAAATATAAAGTCATAATAGTTATCATCTAATTTATATTCATTATCAGTAAGTATTAACAAAACAGAATTATCCAAGCGTATAATCGCAATATTAAAATTACTTGACATAACTTCAGCAAAACAACTAATATTCAAATTTGGAGGGTTATTGACAGGAGAGCAAGTAACATGATTTAGGACCATATTTCTTGTGAGATTAAAAGCCAATCCAAGTCTTATTGGAATTTCAGCAGAATAAATTTTCTTTGTTTGAGTAGATTCTCCTTTTGTGATTGTTATAGGATAATCCAACGAGACTATAACTTTTTCTTCATATATTTTTGCAGAAGCATTTATTATTCCTTTCTCAACATCAAAGCCTTTTTGCTTAAATATGTCAAAATCGTTAATACATCTATCAAGATTATCCCTCACATAAACTGAAAGTTGCTCTTCAATTTGTTCTTGAGAAGGCAGATTATCTAGAGAAACACCGTCCCAATAATATGGGACCCTTATATTCCCCAGATTAGTAAAATATTTTTCTGGTTCAGAGTCATTCCCGGTGTAAGATACGCTCAACGCAGGAACATTATAATATCCTCCTTGTCTTCCAATAACGACAATTCCTTTTTCAGCAGTTATTTTTAAACAATTTGTTACAAAATCTCCAACATTATCAGATCCAATCTGTGGATTTATTTCTACAGGGTTTAAAGAATCTTTCACGACAAAAACAATACCAATAGCAACTACAAGAAGTATGGCGATGATTATGAATATTGTTATTTGTGAGCGAGTTGATTTTAGCAGCACTCCTTTGCTATTCTCAAAATCGGCTCGCGAATTAGAACGTTTATTTACCATCTTTTTCTTTGTTTTTTATAAGGTTAATGCCCTTATAAATATTTTTATACAGAAGATTATCTAACTATTTATCCCTTCATAACTGCTATTGGAACAACTCTTGCAACAAGATTCCCTATTCCTGCTTCATGGCTAACTCTAACAACTTCATCAATATCCTTGTAAACTTCAGGCGCTTCTTCAACAATTCCTTTATAACTTCCTGAAACAAGTTCTATCCCTTTTTCGTTGAGATCTTTTTTTACTTTTTCAGCAGAAATCTCTCTTTTCGCCTGAGTTCTTGATTCTACTCTTCCTGCACCATGTGCAGTTGAGCCAAAAGTAATTTCTTCTGCTTTTTTTGTCCCAACAAGAATATAGCTTGCTGTTCCCATTGTTCCAGGAATTATAACTGGCTGTCCTATTTTTCTGTAGGCAATTGGAATCTCGCTTCTTCCTGGCCCAAAACTTCTTGTCGCACCTTTTCTATGCACACATAATTTTACTTTTTTTCCATCCACAATATGCTCTTCAATCTTTGCGATATTATGACAAACATCATAAACAACTTCAGCTTTAAACGAAGGAAATATTTTTTTCATTGTTTCTCTTACCCAATGTGTTATCAATTGCTTATTAGCAAACGCAAAATTAGCAGCGCAAGACATTGCTGAAAAATATTTTTCCCCCAATTCACTTTCAATAGGTGCGTAAACCAACTCACGATCTTCTTTTGGCCATCCATACTCTTTTTCCATAAGTTTGATATAATCTGAAGCAACTTGATGTCCCAAGCCACGTGAACCACAATGAATCATTATTGTTATCTGATCTTTCTCAAGCCCGAAAGTTTTTGCGATTAATTCGTCATAAATATTCTCAACTGTCTGAATTTCCAAAAAATGATTTCCTGCGCCCAAACTTCCTAGCTGCGGCATTCCTCTTGCCTTTGCTCTTTGGCTTACATCAACAGGATTTGCATCAGACATGCATCCATTTTCTTCTGTATGTTCATAATCTTCTTTATTGCCATATCCTTTTTTTACAGCCCATTTTGCTCCACTAATTAAAACCTCATCAAGCTCTTCTTTAGAAAGTCTTATTCTTCCTTTTTCTCCAACACCAGAAGGAACATCTTTAAAAAGCGCGTTTATTACCTCTTTTCTTTTTTTATCCAAGTCAGATTTTTTTAGGTTTGTTCTAAGCAATCTTACAGAACAATTAATGTCATAACCCACCCCGCCAGGAGAAATTATGCCTTTTTTCATATCAAAAGCTGCTACTCCGCCAATTGGAAAACCATATCCCTGATGAGAATCACTTAGTGCGATAGCATTTTTTACAATTCCCGGAAGAGTTGAAACATTTTTAATTTGCTCGAGAGTTTTATCTTTTTGCATATCCTTGAGAAGCTTCTCGCTTGCAAAAATCTTGGCAGGAACTTTCATATTTCCTGTTTTAGGAATTTCCCATTCGTAGTCTGATATTTTTTTAACTTCCATTACACATCCAGCACAAACTGGCATATAAAATCTTTTCCTTTCTTGCCAACAAACATATCATTATACGTTATTGCCTTAACATTATTGCTAAAATTATAATTTTCAGCTTTATCTCCTGAAACTTCTGCAGTTAATACTAATTTTTTATTATTAAATGTTGAACCTTCTATGCTTGCTCGGCTCTTCTTCCCAGATTGATTTTTTTTATTAATTATTTTTATTTTTTCGATTTTGCTTAACAAAAAACTTTTTGCATCAAGCAAAAACAAGAACTCTTCAAGAAAATTATAAAACAAACTTTCAAAATCGTCTCCCTTAACATGAAATTTCTTAGTAATTTTTGATTTAATTCTTATTTTTCCACATATTGCTTCTCTAAGTGCTAAAGCAGAATTAGAAAAAGCAAGGATAATATTTTTTTCCTTGACAAGAACTTTTAAATCCGCAGTGTGATTTAAAAAAGTATAGCTCATTTTTCTTCCCAGAAAAAGATTTTTAATTTTTTCGCATCGAAATATGTCAGATTTGCAGTAATCAAAACTTCATTAGAGTATACCTCTCTATCAGGGATATAAGAATAATTAACCGGATTTGGGCAAACCGTATCAAACTTACAAATCTTCACAGAAAAATTAATATTTTTAGGAATTGCACTAGCAATGTATTTTTCTGTCCCATTTGTATTATTGCCCAGAATTTCGTTTCTTAAATTATCGTCCTGGCTTATCTGGCTTATTATTGAACTCTGGAGCTTAATTATCTCTTCCTTGTAATCCTCTTGCTGACCCTGTCTAGAAATTATTATCAAAAGTGCAGCAAATATCATCATTATGGCGATAAATGCTTCAACGACCCGGATCCAGCCGTGCCTATTTTTGAGTTTCATCATATTTACCACACCCCCAAGTTCATAAAAAGATTTTCAGTACTTCCTGTTTTGTTTATTGATAAAAAGGGTATCTCTCTTGACAAAATATCTGCATTCTCTGGCTTTTCTGAGCTCGTATCGAATAAAATATCTGTCTCATTTCTTCTTATTTTAAATGAAAAATCATTTTTAATTCCAAGACTTTCCTTCAATCCCCCATAATCTAAGTAATAAGATTTATTCAGTTCTTCAATATTCTCATAAAGAACCGCACTTTTTGTTGTTAATATTCCTAAAGAATAACCCTTATGTCCATTAAAATCATCTGGATTCGGGCATTGTCCCGGTGATAATTCAGAAAAAAAATCAGAAGAATATATCCCGTAAAATCTTTGTGAAGCAATAACTTTTATCACTATCTCCCCATCCGCTTGTTTTCTCGAATAAATTACATTCCCATCCATATTTTTAACTGATAATGTTCCATCCATCCCAGCGATATTCGGAATTATAAGACAATTTTTTACAATGTTATCACTCGCTTTCGGTTCTTCATCTAATATTACCGAGGCATAATTATACTCTACACTGATATTATCCATCAAAATTGCTTGAACCTCATCAACAGAACCATAGCCAAGAGGAGTATATTTCTGCGGATTAAACACAAGCAACAAAAAAACAACAAAGCCAACAAATAAAACAAAAGATACAATCATCTCAACATGGCTCTGGCTCCTCCGCGAACTAAAAATAATATTGCACCCCATTTTAGAATATAAAGCTAAAGCGAATTTATAAATATTGCTCATTTATGATGAGACTTATATTTCTGATTTTATTAAAATGTAATTCAACAAAGGTAGATTTAGCAAGCAAAGAATGTTTAAACTACAGTAGATTTACAATCTGCATTGAACTTCTTTTCCTCGTTATTTATTAATAATCTCTCTTATGACAAGAATACTCTCGCCCCAGAAGAAACTAAAATCGAAACAGCAACGAGTATAAAAGAATGCTTTAATCCGGCCCTTACCTTTCCTTCTGAAATTTTGCCAATAATAATCCCAATAAAAAATCCCTGAACCAAGATGAGATAAAGGAATGAATCAGAAATTTGTTCGGGAGTTACAGTATTTGTTTTAGGGTTTACATTATCCTGCCCGAGGGTAGAATCTGCAGTTGTAACCTGCCCCATATCTGAAACAATAGGCAGAATCTTAAACTGCATGACGAGCATTATAACTAAAAATATAAAGAATATAATATATCCCTGCATGACCAGAGAAGAAACCGCGGCACGCCTTTCTTTTTTAAGAACTTGAGTTTGATTCAGAGAATATGCTACTGAATTTAAAATCTTTTCAATTTCTCCCCCCGACCTTTCTGCCTCCCTGATAAGTGTTATCGCTCTGCTTATAACATCACTCTTAATATCTTTTGAAAATACATTCAAAGCATCTTTAAGAGGAATACCCAATTCAACCTGATTTGATAATTTTTTTACGTGTGAATTTAAAGAACCATAATTTTTCGTCCTCAAATTTAGTATTGTTTTACTTATTGGGGTTCCTGACTCAACTCCTTCTACTAAGTCTCTTGAAAATTCAAGAAACATTTCCTCAATATCTGTCTCTCTCTTTGATTCAAGCACCAAATTCATTAAAAATGGAAAACCGCCGATAATGAGACTAATTGCTAGAATAAAGTAAAAAATCTTTATATCCAAAAGGGGTTTTGTAAATCCTTCAATAAGATTAACCTTAAGAAGAATAAATGAGAGTAATACGATAGCTAATGCAGAGATTATCGCTATCATCTCCGGTTTTTTTAAGTTTAACATTTTAATTTTTGTACTTTAATTTTTTTAAAATTTTGGTTGTTTTGAATTTAAGACCATTATAAATATTACATTAACAATTGTTACAAAACCTATCGTTAAAATAGTTAGAATTGCCGGAGTTATGGCCCCGCCTACATCAGTCATGCCTATCAAAATCATGACCATCATAAGTATCATGGGCGCAGCGATTACAACGCTGATATAAATATTCATTATTGTCTCTACGGTTTTAGTATATTTTTCTCTTTCAAGTTTATAATCAAAAAGAAGTGTATCTGCATGTTTACTCAAAAAGTCAGATAATTCCCCGCCCGAAGTTATTGTTGCGCTAAGCCCGTTAAATAGCTGTGAAAGTTTTTCAGAAGGACAATTCCTAGAGCATGTTTTCAAAGCACTAACTAAATCAAAACCATAAAAATTTATGTAATTAAGAAGTTTTTTTATCTCTCTTCTTGTAACAGGATAATCATTTGTCCTTTCAAGAACATCAAATATTTTGCTTGGCTCTATTCCAGAAGTTGCTATTGCCGCAAGATATATCACGACAAATGGCAATTCTTGGTTTATACTTTTCTCCAATGATTTTCTTTGTGAAGAAGGATAAGTGTACATCAAAAAAAAGGCTGTTAATGGAAGAGAGAAGAGAACTAAAAACGAGACTTTAATCGAAGAAGAAATGAGCCAAATTGGGACAAAAAGAAGGATGCCAAACAAAAGTGCAATAGCAGTTGTAAGAAATAACATAGAGATATAACTCTTAAGGATATACGGAGAAGTTATCTTTCTAAGTTCATAATTAGTAGCAGAAAAATAGCCTTTTTTTATTAAGTTCTCAGAAAGCGGTTTAAAGAATTTATTAGATAGAACAATAAAATAGTCTGATTTTTCCTTACTCAAAACCATTTTTTGGTTTTTTATATCTTCTATAATTTTCGGTTTTGAGGACTTTTCTAAATTAATATTCTTGATAAAATTTTTCTTATCTTTTTCTTCTACGAAGACACTTGATTTTTTATCTTCTGCATCAAGATATTTTATCTGCACTATTTTTTCTTCAGTCTTTCCTGCTATTCCCCCGAGTAAAGTAGGTATTGAATCATTTATTATTTTAAGCTGTCCCACCAGAGAATTTATAGAACTCTCGAGAAGCATTTCCCTATTTCTATCCCTTTCTCTAAATGATTTCATGGAATTAAGTTTATAAAAAAAACTCTTTATTTCCAGAAGTATTTCTTTTTCCCTCTTTGCGTTAGCTCTTAAAAGTTTTAGTGTCATAGATCACGAGTAATATGGGATATTTTTCCTTGAATTTCAAGTATTGCCTTTTTGGCATTATCTGCTGCCACCGGATTCTTTTTACTTATAGAATTTTCAAGAACGTCTAAAGAATAGTTCAAACTGTCTATAACCTGCCCAAGGAGGATAATGTCTGATTCTTGCATAGTCTCTTTTTTAACGGATGTATTCTTATAGAGAGAATTCAAATATTTATAAACTTGATGAATTTTTGGAGTCAGTTATAACTCAATTTAATCACGCCGCAATCCCGAACTCTTTAAGAACAGCCGCCGGATTTTGTGCATACTTGTTAATTATCGTCTGAACTTCTTCAAATCTAAAAATTTTCCTATTTGCCATCATATTCAAAAGTGCTGTTCTTGCTCTTAACTCCTTATTCAGTTCTTCTGGATTAATCCCAAATTTTTTGTAGATTTTTTCAAAAACAGAATTTGTCTTTTTTGAATAGAAAAGATTTTCCCTCGCATTCCACATAAACGGGGTATTTATCGTAGCAATACCATCTGAACTTACATTCACAATCTCGGAAATTTCCCTTAATTTTCTTGTTTCTTGCTTTCCAATCAAAGCATGAGTCATAATAGCCACAACGTCAACAGTATTTATCAGTGTCGGAGGAAGATTTATTGGCGGAGTTTCTAATCTTTTTATAAGTGTATCAACAGAATCTGCATGAATTGTACTTAATGATGAATGACCCGAAGCCATTCCCTGAAATAAAACACTCGCTTCTTCTCCTCTAACTTCACCAACAATCACATAATCTGGAGTCTGTCTGAACGAGCTCTTAAGCAAGCTAAATAGACTTACTTCTCCAACACTTCCTGCGCCGATAGAAGACCTTGAAACACTTGGAAGCCAATTTTCTCTGAACAAACTTAACTCCCGCGTATCTTCAATAGAAACAACTCTGGCATCAGGAGGAATAAAAAAACAAACAGCATTTAATAAAGTCGTCTTTCCAGAAGCAGTGCCTCCGGCAATTATCATGCTTCCCTTATATTGAATTAAAAGCCAAAGATATGCTAGCATTTCTGGGCTGGCAGTTCCCATTGAGATAAGCTGGGTAGGAGTCCAGGGAATTTTTGTAAATTTTCTGATAGTAAATGTTGGTCCCTTGCTGGTTATATCTTTAGTGTATGTTGCATTAACTCTGCTTCCATCTGGAAGACTTCCATCGAGAATTGGTGAAGCATAGGAAATATATTTTCCACACCTCTGTGCTATTTTCTCAACAAAACTACTTATTCTTTCAATCGAAGAAAATTTTATGTTGGTCTTCAAATTTCGGTAGAGACGATGAACAATATATATCGGGGTGTCTATGCCATTACATTCTATATCCTCTATGAAATAATCTCTAACCAATGGCTCTACTTCATTCAAGCCGATAAAATCTCTATAAAGATAATAAAAAATCTTCTTGTACTCGTCTTCTTTAACTCCTAATCCCAACTCGTTTATAAGTAATCTCGCTGTTTTGTGAATATAACTATTCATTGCATCCATGGTATTATCGACAAGAACATCAATGCTTATTATCTCAGTCATCTCTCTTTCAATTTCTTCAAGAATCTTTTTTTCTTTTTCGTTTAATAATGGCTCTTCAATCTCATAGATAAGTTCGCTATTTTCATTATCCCAGAATATATGCGCAGAAACATATGGGGAAATAAGCATGTATCTTATATCTATCTTAGTTTTATCTTTTATCACCGGCATTGGTGGAATTTTCGGGGATAAATTTATGATTGTTTCTTCCATTTTATATCTGCTTTATATCCACTTGTCGATCAGATTCGCCAGAGTATTTAATTAAAAGCCGGTAAAGATTTGGAGAAGAAGTAAGCTGAATATTTTCAGATTCAGCGTCATCTATAGTTATATTAACACTATTTTTATAATTGAGTGAAAGAGTGATATCATAACCACCAGTGACATTTTCTGTGAGGACATCTATATTTCCATTCTGATAAGTTACTCCCGGTTGGCTATATTTAAGATTTGAATCTTTCAGCGTAAATTTAATTGTATCTTCCAGGGGATTAATTATAATCTCCCCTTTTCTTATTCTTAGATCTACTTCTCTTTGATTTCCACTTGCTAACTGAATAGCAGAAATTGTTTCATCCAGGCTATTTAATGATTCCTCTGTTTGTTTTATTATAGCTCTATCAGAATATTCTTTTATTTTAGGAGTTACTGTTGCAAGAACTACTGCAAGTATAGCAAGTCCTATTAGAGTATATACGACAACTTCTATGCCAATCTGCCCTCTTTTTTTTAACATTTTATGTTTGTGATGTTAGATATACTTCGCAATAAGCTGAATAGTATATAAAGTATAATTAAAAGACTTTTTTAAACTTTGCTTAATCGGGAAAAAACTACGGATAAGTCGGCATTGTCTTTTCATCCATTGCTTCAGTGCATGCAACTTCACCTTTCAAGACAGGAATAATTGAAATCTTTTTTACCGGATTGCTAGAAGAAAAATCTGAAGAGGAATTTATCTCATATGTGACTTTTGGGTTTGATGTTCCCGGCAAGATTATATCATTACCCTTAGTGTAATTACAGACTGTGCTCGAACTAATCTGGCATATCTCATTACTATTTACTGCTCTTATCTTATAACTTTTTGCTCCACCATCATTCTCGAGAATAACGTTCACACCGCTTAAATTGAAATCTTTTTGAGTTCTTTCAATAACAACACGAGAACGGCTAGAAGATAAATTAAAAAAAGTCATTGCATCATCAGTGCCGATTGTAACCTGTCCTTGAAGACCAAGACAATCACTGCTCTGCAGATTATTACGTACAAAATTTATGACAAATGCTGAAAGCAAGCCTACTGCAACAATTCCAATTAATACTAAAAGAACCGTCGTTATAACTTCACTTTGCGAGCGAGTTGATTTTAGCAGTATTCCATTCATATTCTCAAAATCGGCTCGCGAGTCCGAGCGTTTGCATTTAAGTCTCTTTTGAATAATGTTGAAATGCGAACGCGAGTTAGATTTTTTTCTTATTATCATATTTTTTATTAGTTTTTAATGCTTTTATATTTTTCTAAACTATCTGCTTCCAATTTTCTTCTGGACATTGAAACTCTTTTTGCTCGCCGTCTTTATCATTACCAAGCAAAATCGGAATAATATAAAGTTTATCTCCTGCGCCAGAATTTGGAATCATTGAAGAGCTGATTCCTACTGATTTAGAAGCACCACCAATAATTTGGCTATCAGATATTTCTATTTTCGTATCTGTCTTTGTTTTTTTCTGAAAACCAATCTTATAAACCGGAACACTTCCGGTATTGACAACAGACACATTTGCTCCAATTAAAGTTCCGTCAATAACAACCCTACTACAAAATTGTTCTATTGATTTTGGTGTTTTTGAAGATTCATCAATTTTTGTTATGCTTTCACCCATAAAACTATTCCACCAAATTACAATTATTGAAGCGAGAACAAGAACCATGAGTACGAGAAGAACAGTAGTTATAACCGGACTAATTGCTTTTTTCGAATAAGTCTTTCTCATGTTGTTCTCTTTTTGACACTAATACTCTTTTATATATTCCCCGCTTTATAAACATTTCTTTGACAAGACAAATTCTCTCTCAAAAAAATTTATATAGTTCAATATTTTAGTAAAATTATGAAAAGAGGCAAGAAAGCGCAATTCTACATAATCGGCGCAGTGATTATTATAATGGCCATGATAAGTTTAGCTAGTGTATCTAATTATGTTCTTGTAAAAAAAGAGCCTGCAAAATTTATGGATTTGGGAGAATCAATTAGTCTAGAGGGATATAAAGTAGGAGAATATGGGGTATTTACTAATAAGGACGTTGATTCTATAATGGGCGAACTTTCGAGGACAGTTGGGGGAGTACTGGGAGAAACAAATGAAAATATTGACATGATTATAATTCATGGAAATAGCACTAATTCAACGATTACAGTTATATCGAGGAATTCAACAGGAACAATAACTGCCAATATGGGCTCTATTAGTTTCACGACTGAAAATTTAAGATATAATCTTTACACAATAGATACTAATGGCAATAATGTGAACGTAACTCTTCTTGGTGTCACATATAATTTCGAATTAGGAGCAGATGAAAAGTTTATGTTTGTAATGACAAAAACTGAAGATTTTGATAATTATGTTAAAAGCAGTCAGAATAAAAATATTAGAAGCAAAAACCGAAGGTCTTGATAATTATGTTAAAAGCAAAAAGAAGAAATAATCTCGCACCCATATTTTTAGGATATAAGAATTGGGTTGGCTCGAAGAGAGCGATAAGCGAAATAATTTCGTACGTAATGCTTATAGTAATAGCACTTGGAATTTCTGCTGCAGTCTACCAATGGATGTCGACAAGAGTTCCATCTGTTTCAGGTACATGCCCGGAGGATGTTTCTTTACAAATAAAAAGTTATAGTTGTAATGATTCTACAACCATATGCCATTCTGGAAAGTGTTTAAGTATAACCCTAAAAAATAATGGGAATTTTAATATTGATGGGGCGTTTATAAGAGCTTCAGATAATATTTCTAATATCCCTTCAACAGGACTAGAATGCAACTTCGATGAAGCCTGTGAAAGCTATAAGGATTCAGGAATGCTTTATTTTACAATGATGAACGGTGGAGCCGGGCCCATATTTGGGCCAGGAAACGAATCAGAATTAATCTTCGATTATGATAATTTGATTCCACTTAAAAAAATACAAATAGAGCCATTTATAGTAGACAAAAGCTCATTGCAGGCATGTGTAGATGCAACAATAAATATTGAAGTAGATGATTCTAAAAACTGCGATTAAAGAATAATCGTGCAAAAATCAATCTTCTCTAAACTTCTTGCATCAAAAATCTGCACCAATATTTTCTATTATTAATAATACCAAAATAAAAAATCTCATTTTTGCATTTCCAGAATATTCATAATGAGACTTAAATGCAAAAATTCGAAGCGTGCAAGCAGGAGACTTGCTCGATAAGAAATGAAAAACTTGCCAAAAATCTTCTCGGTTTCGCTACCCCTCAAGCACCTTAACTTATGATTAGGGCTGC
>Ga0247841_10004871_pt1 | contig 22431 bp, 20 predicted proteins | sample LaCruzMarch2015__2_FD_192410 | JGI IMG/M metagenome (GOLD analysis project Ga0247841, IMG submission 192410) | Freshwater microbial communities from meromictic Lake La Cruz, Castile-La Mancha, Spain - LaCruzMarch2015_18m | ecosystem: Environmental > Aquatic > Freshwater > Lake | place: Spain... | reverse complement strand
TCATGACTGTGATGGTTGGTTATCCTCCCGTGAGGCGATTCAACGGCACTCGTAGAAATTATGATTGCGTGGTCACAACGGTTTGTCAGGAGTGTGCTGTAGGCTGCGGCCTGCAAGCGTACGTCAGCGAAGGCCGACTCGTTGATGTGCAGGGCGACGAGAAAAACCCTGTCAACGAGGGACGGCTGTGCGCCTGCGGCACTGCTTTCGCCCGTGATCTGTATGATTCGGAGCGTATCGCAATGCCCGCGGAACGGAAGTCACTCCTAGACAACTTCGAGGAACTGGCCGGCTGGGAAGAGGCTCTGGATTTGCTGGCGGACCGTCTGAAGAGGGTCCGGGACCAGCACGGGCCGGAAGCTCTCTGTATCGAGTGCGATCCAGCGGCAGGTTTAGATTTCTATTTGTCGGCAATGCGTTTTGCCGCGCTTTGGGGCACGCCCTATCTGTATAGTCCTCTTGGCGAGCCCGAAGCCTTGATTCCCGGGGTCCCGGCCAATGCGCCGGACGGCCCCTGTTGCGATTGGATTCATAGCCGGGGCCTTTTAATAGTGGGGGCTGATCCGGCCATGACTCATCCGGTCGCGTTCCGTTGGGTCCTTGAAGCCCAGAAAAACGGCGCAAAGATCGTAGTTGCGGACACTCGTTTCACAAGAACCATGGCCGCAGCGGATGTCGCGCTGAGAATCAGACCCGACACAGGCAATGTCTTAGGCACGGCGATCATGAAGGCCATTTTGGACAACGACCTGTGTGGGTTGGATTCTATCGGGGACAGATTGGCGGCCGTGGAATCATGGCAGAAGTCCTTTGACGGGCTGTCCCTGGAGAACGCTGCCAGGGCGACCGGCCTGCCTTTGCTGAAACTCACCGAGACCGTATCTCTTCTTGCCAAGAAGGGACCGGTTCAGTTGGTTACCGGTAAACCTCTCGCACAGTTGCCCGGTTATGGAATATGGCGGACGATTGCCGCGGCCATGGATTGGACCGGCAAGAAGGGAGGCGGCTGGTATCCGCTTGATTCAGGAAGGCCACCACTCAATTCCGCAGCGGATGTGCAGGGAGAGAATTCCGAGGGCATCGCCAAGAAGACCCCGGCCGACTTGCCGGTGTCCTTCGGCGATTTCTTGAGCAAGGCGATAAAGGGCCAGGTTGCTGCTCCCAAGGCGATCATCTGTTCCGGCAATTGCTTGCGTGACGTCGGCCTGCCGTGCATGCCGGACACCGAAGTCACCCCGTTTACGGCTTATTTCGGCTTGGTATCAAACGAAACTTCCAAGTTGTCCAACATGTTGTTTCCGGCGCAAGCTTGGGCCGAAAGGGACGGCTTGTTTTTTAGCAACGACAGGGCCATTGAGTGGGGTCGTAAGATTGTGGAACCTCCCGATACGGCGAGATCCGGGCTTGATTTCTGGATGGGCCTTGCCAAGCGCTTAGGCTGGGAAGATCGATTTCCCTGGAAGTCCGAAGAGGGAATAGCTGACGGCGAGGCGTTTGGAGATTGGGTGCTCAACCAGAATGCTGCCACAAAAGGTTGCAAACCGGAGGTTCTCAGGAAGTCATTTGATAAAGGCGAATTCGTTTACTGGCCCTTCGCTCGGGACAAGGCTAGTCAAGAGGGCGCCGCTCAAAAGATAACCCCTGCGCCGGCGAGCACAGTGGACGAAGTGTCCGATGAATCGGACGAAATCTACCCCCTGTACCTCGAGGTTGCGGATGCGGCTTGCCGGGTCCCGGTTCCTTCCGACAATGGAGCGTCCAAGAGCGGTTATCAGGTATTGCAGATCAATCCGGAAACGGCAAGGGCGCTGGGAATTGAAACCGGTGACGAAGTCCTCGTTCAGGACCCCACACGGATCACTGAGGCTCGAGCCTGGGTCACGCGTGCGGTTCCCTCCTCCCTGGTCTGCCTCCAGCGGGGAACAACGGAAAAGAGGGCTTTGGTTTGCAAGAAAGGCCAATCGAGCCAAGAGGCTCTCAACATCCTTAAAGAGATGCTCTCATGACCGACATTAACACCGGAAAGAAACCTAGGAACGTGTTGCTGGTAGACGCATCCGTGTGTATTGGCTGCCGGAGCTGTCAAGCGGCCTGCCAAATGGAGCACGATCTGCCTGCCTGTTCCCGAACCGTCAAGATGCTGCAACTGGGCCCGTTCGAGCAAGAGGGCGATTTGACAATGTCATTCTTGCCCACGATGTGTTTTCACTGCGACCGGCCGGCATGTGTAGCTGAATGTCCCACAGGCGCGATGCAGAAAAGAGCGGACGGAATCGTGTTTTCCGATCTGGAGATCTGCATCGGTTGTCAGACGTGCGCTGTAGCCTGTCCTTATGGCATCCCTGAGTTGAACACCAACACGGGTAAGATTGCCAAATGCGATGGATGCCGAGATCGTGTTGATCGCGGGCTTTGGCCAGCGTGCGCCCTGAAATGCCCCACGGAAGCGCTGTCTTTCGGAGACTCTGTGAGGGTCATTCAGGAAAAGCGGCAAAGAGAAGCGCTGAAAATAGCCAGAGCGCTGTAAAAGGAACGAATGATGCTGAGAATAACGGGTGCTGTCTCCGAAAAGGAACTCCTGGATCAGGTCATGCTGCGGAGCGGACAGAACTTATTGGAATGTCTCCAGTGCGGCAAATGCTCAGGTGGCTGTCCCATTGCATCGGAAAAGGTGGGTGGACCTCGGCAGCTCATAGCTCAAATCCTTTCCGGGATGAAACAGGAAGCATTGACCAACCCCACGTGGTGGTACTGTGTGAGCTGCGGGACGTGTATGACCCGCTGCCCGGTCGAGATAAACATGTATGAGGTCGCCACCGCACTCTGCGAGCTCGCGGAAGAAAATGGCATCGCTCCTTCGGAACCGGATATTCATCTCTTTGAGGAATTGTTCCTGAAGTCCGTGGAGAGATACGGTCGGGTAAACGAATTGAGGACCGTCACGGCATACAACCTTAAAACCAAGAATCCTATGAAGGATATGGATAAAGGAATAACCCTGATGCTAAAAGGCGCAATGTCCCCATTGGCCATGCTGACCGGATGGGCTAAGGATGCGAAGACTGGACGCATCTTCTCGCTGGTACGCGGCGGAACGGAGGGGGAACAGGCATGAAGGTCGCTTACTACCCGGGTTGTTCCCTTGAAGGTACCGCGAAGCAGTACGATATGTCCGCCAAGCATGTCTGCCGCGGCCTGGGGATTGAGCTCGAAGAACCGCATGGGTGGACCTGTTGTGGCTCTTCACCTGCCCTGAAAATGAATCGGTTGCTTTCCACGGCACTGTCCGCCCACAACCTGGCTTTGATGGCACGGCAAAACGTGGCCGATGTGGTAGCCCCATGCCCGTTTTGCTTTAGACGCCTGAAAAGTGCACAGGAAGAGATTGCTGAAGATCCGGCCCTGCGCGAGCGGGTTCAGCAGGTTATCGAGGAGCCATTGAACGGTCAACTGGCAATTCACAACTTGCTCGGGTTCCTCAGCCAGAAGGTCGGACTGGACGCCATACGTGAAAAGGTGATCAAGCCACTTAAAGGGTTGAAAGTAGTTCCCTATTACGGCTGCTATGTCGTAAAACCCCCGAGCGTCACGAGTTTCGACGATCCGGAGAACCCGACGTCCCTCGACGAGATCCTGAAAGTCGCTGGGGCCGAAGTTCTCGATTGGGATTTCAAGGTTGAGTGCTGCGGGGCCGGTTTGTCTCTCAGCAAGACCGAAAAGGTTGTCGAACTTACCGGCCGTCTGATCAAAGAAGCTGCATGGCGCGGGGCCGATGCCATCGTCGTAGTCTGTCAGCTCTGTCAGGCTAACCTGGACTTGCGACAGCAGGAAATCGGGGCGCAGGAAAACAAGAATTTCGCAGTGCCCATAATTTATTTCACCCAGTTGTTAGGCCTGGCATTCGGCTACTCTCCCAGGGATCTCGGGCTGAACCGGCACTTTGTAGATCCCGTGGCTGTTTTGAAAGAAAAAGGGTTTGCATGATGAAAAAGGTCGGCGTTTATATTTGCCATTGCGGCACGAACATAGGCGGAACCGTTGACGTCGCCAAGATCGCGGAAGAAATCGGCGCGGAGATGGAAGAGGTCGTTGTTAGCAGGCATTACAAATATATGTGCTCCGAGCCAGGACAAAAGCTGATTCGGGACGACATCATAGAACTGGGTCTGGACCGCGTGGTTGAGGCCTCCTGTTCGCCGAAGATGCACGAGCCCACGTTCCGCAATTGCGTCTCCTCGGTCGGCATGAACCCCTATCTCTTTGAAATGGTCAACATTCGTGAACACTGCTCCTGGATCGCGGAAGACATGGAGAGGTCCACGAAGAAAGCCAAGGACTTGGTTCGGGGAGCAGTCAAAAGGGTAGTCAATCATGAGCCGCTGAAAGGCTCGACGTGCTCCGTTAATCCGAAGGCCATGGTAGTTGGCGGCGGAATCGCCGGAATCACGGCTGCGGTTAAGATAGCGAACGCCGGATACCAGGTTTACATGGTGGAAAAGAACGAGGTCATCGGCGGGAAGATGGCCCAGTTCGACAAGACCTTTCCCACCCTTGACTGCGCCGGGTGCATTCTGACGCCTAAGACCGCCGAGGTCGGGCGCCACCCGAACATCGAGATTATGACCAACTCCCGGGTACTGGAATTGAGCGGGTTCGTGGGAAACTTCAAAGCCCGGGTTCTCCAGAAGCCGAGATATGTAAAAAGAGATAAGTGCACCGGTTGCGGCGATTGCCAAGAAGTATGCCCTATCAACATACCGAGCCCGTTTGAACTCGGTATGAAGACTCGGCACCCGATAAGCCGCAACTTCCCGCAGGCCACCCCCAACACGTTTGCCATCATGAGGGCGGGAATGCCGCCGTGTCAGGCTGCTTGCCCCGCGGGTGTCAATGTGCAGGGTTACATGACCCTGGTTGGAGTAGGGAAATTCAAGGAGGCTCTGGCTCTGGTCCGGGAACGGATGCCTTTCGCTTCGGCCTGCGGCAGGATCTGCGTTCGGCCTTGCGAAGACGCGTGCAAGAGAGGACAGCTTGACGACCCCACGGCAATCTGCCACACGAAGCGTTTCCTGGGGGACTACGAGATCGAGAATAACCTGCACGAAAATCCGCCCATGAAGGAACCCCGCAACAAGAAGGTGGCGGTTGTGGGTGGTGGTCCAAGCGGTATGTCCGCAGCTTATTTTCTGGCTATCGAGGGTTACGAAGTTACGGTCTTCGAGCGACTGCCAATCCTGGGCGGAATGCTGACCGTAGGTATTCCCGACTACCGATTGCCCAGGAAAATCATCGACCTTGAAATTGAGAATATACGGCAAATGGGCGTCTCGTTCCGCACGGGCGTGACCATAGGAAAAGATATCACCCTTGACGACCTTAAGAGCCAAGGTTTTGAGGCGGTCTACATGTCCACGGGTCTGCATGTAAGCCGCGGCCTCGGAATTGAGGGAGAGAACCTTGAAGGGGTTGTTGGCGGTGTTGATATGCTGCGACAGACCGGCCTCGGCGAGGAAGTCAAGACAGGCAAGAACGTGGTCGTTATAGGCGGCGGAAACGTCGCCATAGACGTGGCCCGCACCGCTATGCGTCTGGGTGCTGCGCGAGTGGACCTGGTCTGCCTGGAAGCTCGTAACGAGATGCCGGCCTGGGAAAGAGAAATCCACGAGGCGCTCGAAGAAGGTGTGACCATCCATAATTCCTGGGGTCCCAAGAAGTTTACGGGCGTCGACGGCAAAATCAGTGGTGTGGAATTCAAGCGCTGCACCGCTGTCTTTGATGAAAACAAGAGATTCAACCCGCAGTACGACGAGAACGACCTGACGACGATGTCGTGTGACACCGTCTTCGTGGCCATCGGCCAGGCTTCCGAAGGCAAGCTGTTGACGGATCTTGGCCTGGAGCTGGCCCCGGGTGGCAAAATCACGGTTGACGAGGATACCCTGGCCACCAACGTACCGGGTGTTTTCGCCGGTGGCGACGCCATGCTGGGACCGGCCACCTTTGTTCAGGGAGTGGCTCACGGCCGGCAGGCCGCCTTGTCTATTCATAGCTACCTGGAGTACGGCGGTCTCAGAGAAGTCCCCGTTAAAGAGACACCGATTCCGAAAGAATTGACCGAAGAAGAAAGAAATCGGGCTCAGCTCATTGCGCGGCATGAGATGCCCGTGCTCTCGCCTGAGATCCGCGCGAAGTCCTTTGACCAGATAGAGTTGGGCTTCACGGCAGAAATGGCCATGGAGGAAGGTCAAAGGTGCCTTGCATGCGGACTTTGCTGCCAGTGCGGGGAGTGCGTGCGAAAGTGCGGCCCCGGCGCTGTTGACCTTACCGAGCACGATGTCATCCGCGAGTTGGATGTCGGCGCCATAGTGGTCGCCACTGGCTGCGACATATTTGATGCGAAGAAATACCCCGAATACGGTTATGGCAAATATCCCGACGTCATTACCAACCTGCAGTTTGAGCGCCTTTGCAACGCTTCGGGCCCGACAAGCGGAAAAGTCCTTAGGCCCAGCAACGGCGAGGTTCCCAACAATGTGGTGTTCGTTCAGTGCGTGGGTTCCCGAGATAAGGCCAAAGGCAACGAATACTGCTCGAAGGTCTGCTGCATGATCAGCGCGAAGCAGCTGAGCATCTTCAAACACCACAATCCGGACGGACAGGCCTACGTGTTTTACATTGACAATCGAACCGGGGGCAAGGGTTACGAAGAGTTCCTGCGCCGTGCCATCGAGGAAGAAAAGGCTCAGTACATCCGAGGAAGAGTTGCCAGGATTTTTGAAGAGCAAGGCCGCTTGGTGGTGCGCGGAGAAAACAGCCTGGCTGGGGCTCCGGTTGAAATTGAAGCCGACCTCGTCGTCCTCGCGACGGGTCTGACGCCTGCGGAGGATTATCAAACCGTTTCCAGGGCGTTGAACCTCTCCGCGGATAAAAATGGCTTCTTCATGGAACTGCATCCCAAACTGGGGCCGGTAGAGACGTCACTGGCAGGGATTTACCTAGCAGGAGTAGCCCAGGGTCCTAAGGATATCCCGGAATCCGTTGCCCAGGGCGGCGCGGCCGCAGCGGAAGCCTTGATGTTGTTCAGCGTGGGTCAGGTCGAAATCTCACCTACCGTGGCGCGGCTGGACGATCGACTATGCACGGGCTGCAGGACGTGTGAGTTCCTGTGCGCTTACAATGCGGTTTCCTTTGACGATCAAAAGAAGCAGGCCGTTATCAACGAGGCTCTGTGTCAGGGGTGCGGGACCTGCGCAGCTTCCTGCCCTGTGGCGGCGATAGGGGTCCAACACTATACTCCCGCACAGATATACGCTCAGATTGAAGGGATTCTGGCATGAACGATTTCGAACCCAGAATTGTCGCGTTCTTCTGCAACTGGTGCACGTACGTGGCCGCTGACGCAGCGGGAGTAGCGCGATACGTGCAGAAGCCGAACATGAGGGTGATCCGGGTTTTCTGCTCGGGAATGGTGGATCCGAGCTACGTCGTCAAGGCATTCGCTTCGGGAGCGGATGGCGTGATGATCGGCGGATGTTTCCCTGGCGATTGCCACTACTTAACCGGTAATATCAAAGCCCTCCGGAGATCTTTTCTCCTGAAAAAACTGCTGACCGAATTGGGCATAGAAGAGGGACGTTTCCAGCTCGAATGGATTGCAGCTTCGGAAGCGCCTCAGTATGCGAAATTTGTCAATAAGATGGTAGAAGAGGTTAGACAGTTGGGCCCGTATGTTCCTCGGAAAATAAAATCCCCGCAAGTTCCGTCGGAGACAAACTTGACGAAAGGAGTGGCCTGAATTGTCCAAGAAGAAATTGGCCATTTTCACTGCGACAGGCTGCTCGGCCTGTGAAAATGCCGTAATGGATATCCATTACCAGGTGGCTTCCCTGACTCGATGGGCCGATATCTCGTTTTGGCCTTATCTGTTGGGATCGAGTTGGGAAGATCTTGAAAGCGGGCCTCCTGTAGATGTGTGCGTGTTCGCCGGCGCAATCGGTACGGAGGCGGACCGGCAGGCAGCCCTCCGACTGAGGGAAAAATCCAAGATAATGGTGGCTTGTGGAGCCTGCGCCGCATTTGGAGGATTGCTCGGTTTAACTAATCTCGCCCCGGATTCCTCCGAGGCGTCAGCGGACGCTGCGGCGGAGCCCCTTGTTCCCGTCAGGGAACCCAATGTTTTGGGTCTAAGCGCAGCAGTGCGTGTAGATTATTTCGTTCCCGGATGTCCCGTGCCCCAAAACCTTCTTTGGGCGGCCATTCAGTCTCTGGTGTGCGGTGGTGAGGCTCCGACCAGGATCTCATTTGCCGCATCGAGATTGCCTGAGGCGATTGCGCTCAGCATAGCATCCGGAGTCCTGCCTCCTCATGGAAGCACGTTTGCGGGTGAAAAGGCCGTGTGCGCAAGTTGCTCGCGGGTGAAAGAGGAGAAGAAATTCAAGCTCTTCGAGCGCCCGTACGAGATCAACCCCGACACGAGCCGTTGTCTCCTGGAACAGGGTTTGATATGCCAGGGACTTGCCACCCGTGAAGGCTGCGGAGGACTCTGCACTGCAATAGCTGCGGGCTGTCGCGGTTGCTTCGGGAAAGCTGAAGCCGTTTACGACCCCGGGGCAAAAATGGTGTCAGCCATTGCCTCGACGTTCGACTCAGCGGATGCGGCCGAGATCGAAGCGATGTCGAATAAGTTCGTGGACCTTGCAGGAACTTTCTATAGATACACTTTGCCCACGCAATGCGCCCTGATGGCCGCTCCGGCGGAGGAATGAAACGATGCAAACGATCACCCTGGAGCCTTTGAGATGGAGTGAACAGCCGGCTCGCGTGACGATCCTTAATGGGAACGGACATCCAAAGGCGTATTTTCAGATAACCAGTCCGAGAGATATTGCGCGAATGGCCATAGGTCGGCCCGTTGAGGAAGCGCCACGGCTGGTCGGAATTCTGTCCGCGGCGCATCATCTGGTGTCGGCAATGGCGCTGGACAAGCTTTTCAACGTGCAGCCCCCGGACCTTGCGGTAAACATGAGAGAAGCGCTCTTGCAGGCACAATTTGTGCGTCACCATCTGCGCAAGCTCTATTTCTTGTTGTCGTCCGAGGCCAATCCATTCAAGGGTTACCATATGCGCCAAGCGGCGGAGCCGGGGTCGGCGATTCCGGGACAAGCCCTTGATGAGATCATGGATTGTCTCGCTTTGGCCCAAGAGGCTGCCGCTATACTCGGCGGACGGGCGGACCATCCGATATCGGCCGTTCCTGGTGGCGTTGGCCGATTCCTGAAAGACCCCCATTACCCCCGATTGGCCGAGATTGCCGAACAGTGCGTGAAATGCGCCGTGGGCGTGGCGAAATTCCTTCGGGAAAAGATCTTTCTGGGATCGAAGGCAATGGCCGCTCTCCTGGAATTACGGTTTAATCCGATGCTCTCCCTGGCCGCGGGAGACGGAAGCGGGAACGCGATTGTGAGAGACGCGGCAGGTAAGCAGATCGAACAGATCCCGCCGGACAAAGTGTTCGAGAAGATCGGTCTTCACCAGGAAACTTGGACGTATCAGCCGTTTGCATTTCTGAAGGAAAAAGGCTGGAGCACGATTGAACCGGAAACTTCCGGCAGCCTGTACTTTGTAGGCCCCCTCGCTCGATTGGGCGGTGGTGACGAACTCGCTACCCCTCTCGCGGAACAGGAAAGACAGTTGCTTGTCCAAGCTCTGGGATCGTTTCCTCATTTCAGTGTGGCTGCGGCGTACTGGTCACTGGCGGTGGAGGCGATTCAAGCCGCGGAGAAGATGGTGGAACTGTGCTCCCAAGACAAGCTCACCGGGCCTGCAATTCGGACAATGCCGTCCCAAGTGGGCACCGTAGGGTGGGCGTCGCTGGAATCACCCCAGGGGTTTATTTCGCACCGCTACTCGGCGGATGATCAAGGAATACTTCGAGAGATCGAAATTCTCGACAGCTCCGCGGAAAACAATGCGTTGCTCTGTGCGATAGTCCGCAAGGCTGTTGAAGATTCCTACGCACGTAAACAAGGAACGGAAGGGACCAAGAGCAGTATCGAGGTCAGCCTGCTGCCGTTTTGAGACAGTATGAGAGAAGGCACTCCGGAGGCGGCCTGGTGCGGCGCCCGGAGCCAGGGAAGGAAGAGAGCCCATGATCAAGACGTTGATTGTTGACGCCCAGAAGTGCTCCGGATGCAGAGCATGTGAGACCTATTGTTCCCTCAAACACGAAGGATACTGCTGTCCGTCCAAAGGAAGGGTGCATGTGGTCAAGTGGGAACGAGAGGGTATTTTCGTACCCGTGAACTGCATGAGATGCCAGGAGCCGGCCTGCGAGCTTGTATGCCCGAAGCACGCAACGTATCGCAATTATTCCACCGGCGCTCTGGAGGTCAATCCCTATCGATGTATCGGCTGCATGAGTTGCGTGTCCGCATGTCCATTTGGGGCCACCTACGTGGACCAGGACGATGGACGCGTCCTCAAGTGCGATCTTTGTGATGGAGATCCTACGTGCGTCAAGGTATGTCCCACAGGGGCGTTGACGTATGAGGAACTGTCCCAGGAAACATATCTGAAGTTGATCCAAAACGCCGATCGCATGCCCGGGTTGGTTAAGACCGCCCTAGGGGAGGAATGACATATGTACGGATGGGTAGGCAAAATCCTAAAAGTAGATCTAACCTCAAAGACGGTCACCACAGAACCGACCGAGGCTTATATCGACAATTACATCGGTGGTCGTGGGCTGGGTGTCCGCCTGATTTACGACGCGTACAAGCCGGGAACTGACCCTTTTGACCCGGGCAATCCGCTGATATTCAACACCGGTCCTTGCACGGGAACGGCTATGCCCGGCTCCGGCAGGGTTGACGTGACTGCCGTGTCTCCTATGAGCAAATTGCGGGCCAAGTCGAATTTCGGCGCATATTGGGGCCCTGAACTCAAATACGCGGGCTTCGATCATATCGTGATTCAGGGTAAAGCCGATAAGCCGTGTTATCTCTGGATCAAGAACGGCTCCGTGGAAATTCGTGACGCGGCGAACGTGTGGGGTAAGGACACCGCTGAGACCCAAAAGATTATTCAGCAGGAGTTGAGAGACCCGGAAATAAAAGTGGTGTGCATCGGCCCTGCCGGAGAAAGGCTCGTGCGCTTTGCGTGTCTCATCACCGAGACCGGTGACGCTGCCGGCCGAACAGGAATGGGCGCTGTTATGGGGTCCAAGAACCTGAAAGCCATAGCCGTTCGAGGTTCGGGCGGCGTGCGCGTGGCCAAGCCGGAGGAACTCCTGGAGTTTTCTATAAAAGCGATCGGTGAAGTCAAGGAGAACCCTGCGTATAAGGAGCTTTCAAATTGGGGCGTGGCGCGGTCCATGACCATGATGTACGACTTCAGCTTCTTCCCTGTAGGTTATTTCGAGGACGTTCACTGGGAAGACATCATTCAGCATTATGGCGGTCCGGAGTACGTCGAAAAGTTTCAACTCAAGAATGTGGGATGTTTCTGCTGTCCCAACCGCTGCATGAACTTCCTCTCGGTTCCGGGCCTTGGAAAAGGCGTAACGTCCTGCGAACCGTGGAGCGGTTTTACCGGGGGCGTGTGGAACCTTGATATGGACACATTCTGGGAGGCGACGCTTCTCACCAACAAACTGGGAATAGACTGCACCGAGACCTCGGCCTCTATCGGTCTGCTGATGGAGCTTTACCACGACGGCATCATCACGTCCAAAGACACCGACGGGATAGCCATGGAGCGGGGCAGCAAGGAAGCGATTCTTCAAACCATTATTAAGATCGCGAACCGCGAAGGTTACGGAGAGTTGCTTGCGGAAGGCCAGATGGTGGCGGCCAACCATTTCGGCAGCAAGGCCGTGGAAAAGGTCGATCAGGTCAAGGGGCTTGCGCCTCACGCCTATGAGTTCCGGGCCTTCCACGGCGCAGCCTTGGGGCAGGCCGTCGGTCACCGGGGAGATCCTCTGCCTTTGAAGAACGCGCTGCTGGAAGTCGATTGGCATCACGCTCATGAGTGGTTCCAAAGCGTGGCAAAGGAGCAATTCGGAGCCGAGGAAGCGGCGATCCCTACGGAATACAAAGGAAAAGCTCGGGCTACGATGATTTCGGAACATCTGGAACGTGTCCCGGACAATCTGGGGATCTGCAAGTGGTTTTACGGATTGTTCATATTCCAAGACGTGCAATATGCCACTCGTTTCTTCGACATGGTGACCGGGAGAGGATGGGATGTGGATCAGCTTCTCAAGGTTTCTGAAAGAGTCCGCAACCTCGAGCGAATGTTCGATGTGCGGCAGGGCTTGACGAGAATCGACGATTCACTGCCGAAGAAGTTCTTCGATCAGCCTCTTACCAAAGGCAGATACAAGGGCGAAGTTATCGACAGGGAAAAATTCGAGCAGATGAAGGACGAATATTACGAGCTGCGTGGCTGGGACAAAAAGACGGGGATCCCTACCAGGGAAAAGCTCGAGGAACTAGACCTGAAAGACGTGGCGGACGAAGTTCTGAAATAGTGGTGGAACCCATTTTGTGATTGCCAGTACCTGGTGCGCTCTGCGATTGCGTGGTATAATCGATCAACCTATAAAACATGGAGGAGCGATCATGCCTAAATTCGTGATTGAGAGAGAGTTGCCCGGTGCTGGCAGTCTTACCACGGAGCAGGTCAAGGGGATTTCCCAAAAATCTTGCGACGTGCTGTCGAAGCTGGGACCCGAGATTCAGTGGGTGGAAAGCTATGTAACCGATGACAAGATTTACTGCGTTTATATCTCACCCAACGCCGAGTTGATTGCCAAGCACGCTCAGGAAGGAGGCTTTCCTGCGAATCGCATTTCTCAGGTAAGGAGAATTATCGACCCCACAAGCGCGGAATAATAATGAGCATCAGAATAGCAACCTTAATTTCTTAGGCGCAGGTGGACAATGAAAACGGATATTCCCGAAAAAGGGGCGGTCCTGCAACAGGACGGCGAAACATACGCCATTGCGCCCCATATTCCCGGCGGCTTTATTGAAGTAGCAGAGTTCAGGAAATTGGTGGATGTTGCCGCAAAGTACAATGCGGCGGCTTTGAAAATAACTTCCGGTCAACGTATCGCAATAATCGGAATCAAAGAAGAGGACCTGGACGCGCTCTGGAGCGAGCTTGGGATGAGTATCGGGCATGCCATCGGCGTGTGCGTGCGCATGGTCAAGTTCTGCCCGGGAAACACGTACTGTCGCTACGGGAAACAAGACGCCATTGGCGTCGGTACGCGACTGGACGAGCTTTACCACGGTTATGCTCTACCGGCCAAGTTCAAGATGGGTGTTTCGGGCTGCGAAAATGGCTGTACTGCGCAGTCGGTCAAGGAGATTGGGCTTAAGGGGACATCGGACGGATGGACCGTTACTGCCGGTGGGACCTGCGGCGCGAAACCCAGGTTTGGCGATCTCATTGCTGAAGGTCTGAACGACCCTGAAGCAGAGGAGATGGCAGGACGAATTATCAATTTCTTTGAGCAGTGTTCATGGGCCAAGAAGATGCGCCTTGGTAGAGTCATCGACCAAATCGGCGTTGACGAATTCAAGAAGGCTATTCAGGTTTGAGGAGGCGCCAACCATGAAAGATGACATTTTCGGCAAGGCTGCCATTGCTCAAAGGACCGGAGAAACCTACGCGATTATTGCCCCACTTCTGGGTGGGATCATGGATATTGACACAGCGAAACGAATCGCTGAGGTCAGCGAGTCTTTGGGGGTCAAGACCCTCAAAGTGACCGGAGCGCAACGCTTGGCGCTCTTCGGTATTAGAGAAGAGGACATCGACGCGGCCTATGATGCCCTGGGGGCAAAACCCCAAATCGGCGCGGCCCTTTGCCAACAGTACGTGAAGGTTTGTCCCGGGAGTACTTTTTGTGCTCGAGGGCAGCGGGACACAATCGCGTTTGCACAACGTTTGATCGCGCGTTTTCATCCGTTCCCGAAAATAACATCTAAAGTGAAGATCGGGATTGCCGGGTGTTTTAACTCTTGCGTGGAGCCTGCAATCAAGGACATCGGACTCATCGGCCTGTCAAAAGGTTGGATAATGATGATTGGGGGCGCGGGCGGTAAAGATCCGATGCTTGGTGAAGTTGTCGCGCGAAACCTGACCGACGATCAGGTGCTGGATTTGCTGGACCCGCTTCTGAAGTATTACCGTGCTGCAGGCGCGAAGGCCGCATTGAAGAACGAGAGGTTGGGGATTATTATGAAGACAGACGGGCGAGAGCGGCTTCTCAATGTGCTGGGTCTAGATGGATGAACCGGCGCCCCATCATCCGCTTAACGGACACAAAGGAGGGATGTCATGGCAAAGTGGGTATGCACAGCGTGCGGTTACATTTACGATCCGGATGCGGGCGATCCGGAACATGGAGTTAATTCGGGCACTACATTTGAAGACCTTCCTGATACTTGGTACTGTCCTAATTGCGGCGTGGGAAAGGAGTTCTTCGAAAAGATGTAACAGGAGAGTGGCAGATGGACCTGGATAAGAGTAAGCAATTTTGCGGGACTTGCAGTCATTGGAGCGGGAAAAGGGATTGTGACGAACAGATGTGCCGTGTCAGTCCATCCGCAAGGGGTTCATGCGAAAAGCTGAAGAAAACCAAGATCGCACAGGGGGCGTGTGATTTATGGACAGAACTTGGAGGAGGAGGATGATACAATGGCGGAGAAAAAGGTGACCGTACTTGCCCGGTTCAAGGCGAAGCCGGGTTTAGAGCAACAAGTCCATAACGCTATCATGTCTCTGGTGGGGCCGACGCGAGAAGAGGCAGGGTGCATCAACTACGATCTGCACCAATCATCTGACGACAAAACGGTTTTCATGCTCTACGAGAACTGGACCAGCAAGAAGGACCTGGATGATCACCTTAGCACGCCGTACTTAAGGAATTTCCTCGGAAAGGCGCCGGACATGCTGGCCGACCCCGTGGATATTTCGCTATGGGAGATGATCACCGAATTGGAAAAGTGAGCCCCTGTCGGAAGCGGTTACCTGTGTAGGGATTTTGCCCTGGGCGCTTTTTTTCTTGAGGTCTCTTCTCGGACAATGCGAAGTAACTGATCGTATGGCACGGGCTTGGTGACAACGCGGTCGACCCCTCTTTTCGCCAGTTCTTTGGGGTCCACCTTAATGTCCCAGCCCGTGTACATAAGAAACGGGGGCTTAGGAATTTCCTTGGCCTCGCAATAGCTCTTTATGGATTTCCCCACATCCCATCCGTTCATATCGTCCATGCCAAGATCGCAGAGCACTACATCAACACCGCCATCCTGAAACAACTTGAGGCCCTCACGTCCGGAGAGGGCCGTAACTATCTCGATCTCCGAATCTTCGAAGAACATTGTGATGGCCTTCAAGATGTTGATCTCGTCATCGATTATGAGGAACCTGGTCTTTGGGGCTGCGGAGGGCGCCATCTTCCTGCTCACTGTTCTCCTTTTCTTCAGCGCTTCTGCCGCAGGAAGGATCACTGTGAACGTCGTTCCTTTTCCGAGAGTGCTGGCGACGTGAATTTCTCCCTGGTGTTTTTTGATGATGCCGTAGCTGGACGATAGACCGAGACCACTGCTTTTCAATCCCTTTGTGGTGAAGAAGGGCTCAAAAATCCGCTGTAGATTCTCGTTGGGAATTCCTTGTCCCGTGTCGGACACTTCGAGATGAACTCTTCCTTTTTCACTGCGGATGGAAATTGTGATCACGCCCCCTTCCGGCATGGCTTCCCAGGCGTTCTTGATGAGATTGACCAATACTTCATAGATCTCGGACGGCTTGCCGTTGAGATAGCATCGTTTCGATCCCACCAGATCTATCCGGTATTTTTGAAAGGTGGGCAGGTCTTTCCAGAGGGGTTTCGTAAGCTCTACGGCTTCCCGAACCAACTCCGCCAAATCGAAGTTGCGGGCCTGGTTAACACCCTGGCTTCTGACATCGGTGAAGTCTTTAATTCGCCGGACGATGTCCGCGCCTCTTTCGCAGGAGTTCAGGATGGCTCCTATAGCTTCGCTGCATTGGCTGATCTTGCCCGATTTCAGTTTGGACAAGGCAGCCAGGCCCGCTCCCATCACCATCTGGAGAAGGTTGTTAAAATTGTGAGCGATTCCGCTTGCCATTTCGCCCACAGTCGTCAGATGCTCCGTCCGTATGAGGGCCTGTTCGAGTTTCCGTCTGAGGCTCAGATCTCTTGCCACACTTAATACGGCAGGTTTGCCTTTATACGTGATGGGGCGGGAATGGATTTCAAACGGAATTGATTCACCTTTCTTGGTGACCAATTCGATTTCAAATCTCACGGCCGCCCCCCGCGCTATTTTCTTGGCATTTTCCACGAGGATTTTTATTTGATTAGGTTTGACGAGTTCCTTAACATACATTTGCAGGAGCCCGCCCCGTGAGTATTCGAAAACCTGGCATGCGCCTTCGTTTACAGCCAGAAAGCTTCCTTGAAGGTTGGTTATAAATACCGGATCAGTGACATTCTCAAACAGTTCCCGGTACCTTGAAGAGTCCTCGAGTTGTTTTCGCTCCGTTACATCCCACGACAGGATTGCCAGACACTTCCTGCCATCGTATTGCACGACGGTACCGGCGACTTCCGCATCCACTGCGGCCCCGTCCTTTTTCAAATAGCGATGTTCCTGAACACGCTGCAGCCCCCAATCCAAAGCCTTACCGATGCCGATATCACCTGCTTCTCGAAGGAGAAGGTCGTCCATTTTCATGGACAGGAGTTCCTGCCGATTGTACCCCAACCAATCTGTCATGAAGGGATTGCAGTTGATAATTTGTCGAGTATTTATGTCAACAATATAGACAGGCCCGGCCACGCCCTCAAAAACTGCTCGAAAATCAATTTCGGTCCCGGTGAGCAAATCCAAAGCCCGATCGCATTCAGCCCTTGCATCTTTCAAGAGGTTAGTGACTATGCCCTCCTTCTTGTCAGAAGCTTGCAGCAGAAATTCCAGTTCGCCCAACCGCTCTTTCAAGATCTTGAGTTCGTGCATGTCCATAATCCGACGACCGACAACGTGGCTGCCCTGAACATGCACCCTACCTCGAGACTACAGAGTGCTGTCAGTCATCATGTCGCACTTGAGATAAATCCGCTGAGCTTCTGCCGGGAATTTGCCTTCGGCTAGACCGCCCAACTCAATGTCTCGACCGTTGATCTCGGCTTTGAGACACCGTGACCAAAACCCGTCGGACCGACTTTTCAAAAAACGCTCGAGGTCCTGACGATTCACCCAAATGCCATGGGTCAGAAATAATGGTCCCAATTCCGCGGCCACGAGATTAAAGAGCTTCAGCGTGAAAAAGTCCAGGCGGCTATCCGAAGCGGACTGTTCGTCCGCGACGTATGTTATGCCCTGACGCATCTGGGCATAGTAGCCGGCCTTGCGCATGGTTGCGCCGACAAGTCCCGGCATCGCTGCTGAAAGAGCCAGGGAAGATCCTGCGTGGATCGTGGCCGAATCGACGTCATCGACCGGACTACCGTCGAGGAATATAGTGGTTATACGGTGATCAAGATATTCCTGCGCCACTCCGATCTGATCGCACACCACATCCCTGATACTCGATTCCACTCGAACTTTGACCTGGAATCCCTTTTGCAGGAGTTCAATGAAATCGTCTCCTTGGTTGGACGCCCACGAAAAGTGAACTTTGTCGGTCTCGACGGCTTCCGTATCCGTATTCTGTAGATTCATATCAAGTCCTCCAGTGGATAGTCAAACCTTTTCGACCACAAACGCCAATTTGGCTGTGGCGCTTCCACTATTTTAGAAACGTGTCCGTCGCGGCATCGTTCCTCGCAAAAGAAAGAACGTACATGCGCGTCGGCCAGCACATTGGTCCATTTGGCCGATGAAAGACAAACGATGTTGTCCGGCTTCTTAGTTTAGCGGATTGCGGGTTGGGAATCAACGTGAGGCGCTCGGAAGCCGTCTCACGTTGATCCAAGAGGTCACGTCTGTGAGGCGTTACCAGTTGTAGAGTTTGTCCAGTTCTTCGCCGGGGATCTTGAACAGGACGCCGTGCGGAGGCAGCGGGTCCTTCGTGAAGAATTCCGGAAGCCTGTCGTCTGCAGCGGAGAAACCGGCCCTTGTGTTGAAATCCCTTTCGTTCGTGAGAACGGATTTCCCAAGAGCGACAACGTCATCAGCCGTCAAGCTGAGCCCATAGAAGGCGTTAATGAGATCGATCAGAGCCTGGAAAGTCTCCGGTTGATCCAAGACCGCGAAAGCAATGAACAAACACATACCGGTGCTGTCCACCGCCGCCGTGGCTATCTGGAGATTTCTCGACAGATCCACCTGGCCCTCACTCGAATGAGGATCCACGTACCCGCCGACTTTGAGTATGTTGGTGGCTATCGCGTAACCGGCAGTATGGTCCGCGCCCATGGTGGTCGTGGCATAGGTTACTCCGATACCCTGGACTCCGCGGGGATCATATGCCGGAAGGGCCTGATTCTTCACCACAGGCACCCTCTCCACACCGAACACTTTGCCCGTTATTCCAGCTCCACTGCCGAGAATGCGCCCCAAGGGCGTGCCTTTGCCCACCTCACGAACCAGATTGATGGCCGCCTCAGCATCGCCGAATTTGGCCACGCCGCCGTCCATGGCAACCGCTATGGTCGCCCCCATCTCAATAGTATCCACTCCATAATCATCATCGAGGCGGTCGAGCATCGCTATGGCGTCGAGGTCGTCGATACCGCAGTTTCCACCATGCGCCCATACGGTTTCGTACTCGGGTTGCTTGGTAATGTACTGGCCGTCCTTGTTCACGTAAGTGCCGGAGCACTGAATGATGCAGCCGCGATGGCATCCGTGAGTAGCCGAGCCGCCGCGCTCGATCTCCGTCGCAGCTTGGGTCTCGCCGCTAATCTTGGAGGCTCCCTCGAACCGGCCCCAAGCAAAATTGTGAGTCGGATAAGAGCCGGCCTCATTCATGATGTTGGTCAGTACGTTTGTGCCATAAGCCGGGAGTCCCTGACCGGTGACGGGATGCTGCTTCAGACCGTCCACCCATCTTTTGTTGGCCTCTCTGAACTTCTCGGGATCGGCAGGGGCCCGCATCTTGCACCCGGAGTCATCCAGAATGATGGCCTTGACTCGTTTTGCGCCCATCACGGCGCCAACGCCTCCGCGTCCCAGGTGACGGGTCGGTCGCAGCTCCATGTCCGAGCATGCTATAGACGCCGCGCCCAGCTTCATTTCACCGGCCTGGCCTATGGTAATGGTACAGACTTTCTTGCCGTATTCTGCCACGAGCTTGTCAACGGTGTCGTAATTGCCCAACCCCTTCAATTCGTTGGCAGGGCTGATTGTGACTCCGTCTTTGTTGATGAAGATCTTGTACAGAGTATCGTCCTTGGGTAGTCCCTCGAGGACGATGGACGCGTAGCCCAGTCTTGCCATGGTTTGAGAGGCCTGCCCGCCGGAGTTGGCCTCCTTGATTCCCCCCGTGAGCGGGCTCTTGCAGCCCACGGACAACCTTCCTGACATGGCGGCAATGGTCCCGCTGAGCATTCCGGGCGCGAAAACGAGCTTATTGTTCTCGCCCAGCGGATGGCATAGCGGTGGGACTTCTTTGGTGACCATGGCGGAGGTGAAAGCCCTTCCGCCCAGGCCGGCATAAGCGCCCACAGGTTCTGTTGTAGCCTTCGGTCCGCCTTCGGCGCCCATGTTGATCCTTAAAATCTTGTCCATTAACGGTATCCTCCTCTGGTGCTGTTCACGGAGATTGTTTGAAGATGGGCCGGTATCGGCCGAGTCACGATAACTTGGTTGAGAGACTCATGCTTTGGGGAGAAGTCTTGAGTCACCTATTCCATGTTAGCCTGGGGTACTTTCCGAGTCAAGAGAAAAAGGAGGAAAAAGTCAAAGATATTTAGTAGTTATGTCATTCGTGACATAAGCTCGGGAGGGCTTGTGGTACGTCCGGACGAGGCAATTCCGTGTTCCATGAATCCCCGTCGAACAACTCAGTTGGCCATAGCGACTGAATGAACTCTCGGTAGGCAACTTATCCCCCGGCAATGGGCGGAAATACCGCTATCTCATCCCCATATTTCACTATTTGGTCGTCTTTGGCGTGAAGTCCGTTGACAAAGACTATCTTCGGCATGCTGGCCGGGATTTTTAGACGGTCGAGCAGTTGATCGATCGATGTACCTTCCTCGACTTCCATTTCATAGGAATGCCCGCTGCTTCCGGAAGGCAAGAGAGCGGCCAGCGAAGCATAGAGACGCAGCTTTATCGTGGTCATTGCTCACCTCTTGAAAGAATGGCTGCCGCGTTGGCCTGTTCCATTATCTCCTTCAACGGGACTTTCTTTTCCAGGGCCAGACGCTTGCAATCCTCATATTCAGGCGCCACATTAGTGGCCCTGCCATCCACTTCCGCGACTTTCACTTTTACCGGACCATACTTTGTTGAAATCTCCTTGATGGATCTGTATGCCTTGATCCGGTTGTCGATCCGCCACCTAAGCCCTATGGTGGTCGTCTCTCTTATCAGGAAATCTGAAAACTCTCCGACCCGATGGGGCTCGCAAATGAATGTTAAAAGCGTGCCGGGCCGGTTCTTCTTCATTTGCATGGGAACGAGAAACACGTCGAGGGCGCCCATTTCGAGCATCCTCTGTATGAGATAGTCATAAATCTGCGGGTTCATGTCATCTATGTTGGTTTCACCCACGGCGACTCGTTCCAGTTGATAGCCTTGCACTTCTTCCGATGAATCGCCGATTACCATTCTGAGAAGATTCGGAATGGAAGGATCGGATGTACCCGCGCCGTATCCCACCTGTTGAACGGTCATGGGCGGCATAGGCCCGAATTCGAAAGCGAGAGTAGTCAGAATTGCGGCCCCGGTAGGGGTAAGGAGTTCCCCGTTCACTCCGGTCGAATAAGCGGGCTTCCCTTTGATCAGTTCCGCGGTGGCAGGCGCGGGAACGGGCAGCGTGCCGTGAGCGCACTCAACCGTGCCGCTTCCCACATGCAGGGGCGAACAATAGATTCTTTCGACACCCAAAGCGGCAAGGCCGGCCACGGACCCTACCACGTCTATGATGGCGTCCATGGCGCCCACTTCGTGGAAATGGATCTTGTCGATGGTGGTCTGGTGCACCTTGGCTTCGGCCTCGGCCAATCGCGTGAATATCCTGACGCTCTGCAACTTGACAGCATCGTCCAGTTCGCTCTTTTCAATGATCTGCCGGATATCATCAAGGTTCCGGTGATGATGATGATGGTGATGGTCGTCAATTCGAACCAGCGCCTGGCTTCCTCCAATTCCCTTTTTGGTGACTTTCTTTGCATCCAACTCATAATGAGTGAGATGCAGCTTCGCCAACTCGCTCCTGAGTCTTTCCACAGCCAGGCCAGTGTCGATGAGCGATCCAAGTATCATGTCACCGCTGGCCCCGGCAAAACAGTCAAAATAGACGATTTTCATGTTATATGCCTCTCTGGCGCTGGGAAAAGGGTGCGCCGATCACGGAACTACCTTTGCCAAGCGAGGTTCTTCCTGGTCCTGACGGGGACCGTGAACGGATTCCCCACTAGACCTCTTTACCGCTACGCCGTTGATGAGACTAGCCTGGTATCCTGCGCCGAAGCCGTTGTCGATATTTACCACGGACACACCCGAAGCGCAGCTGTTCAGCATGCTAAGAAGGGCGGCAATTCCGCCGAAACTCGCCCCGTAACCTATGCTTGTGGGAACGCCGATCACCGGGCTGGAGACGAGCCCTCCCACAACGCTGGCGAGAGCGCCTTCCATACCAGCGACAACGACCACGGCATTGGCCTGAAAAAGTTCTTCGCAGCAGTCCAGTAGCCTGTGTATCCCTGCGACTCCGACATCGTAGATGCGGTTCACCTTGTTCCCCAGTGTTTCTGCGGTAATTGCGGCCTCTTCCGCTACAGGGATATCCGATGTTCCCGCGCTGACCACAGCGATATTGCCGATTTTCTCAGTATCCCGGGGATTGATCACCACCATACGCGCCACATCGTGGTACCGGCATTCCTCGACGACCTCGCGAATAGATTCATAGACTTCACGACTCGCCCTGGAAGCCAGAATGTTGCTGTGGTGCCGGGAAATACGCTTCACTATCCCTTGGATCTGAGGGATAGTCTTCCCCTGGCAATACACAACCTCCGGAACGCCTTGTCGGACGCAACGATGGTAGTCGATTTTGGCATACCCCAGGTCGTCAAAGGGGAGTTTTCTGAGTCTCTGCATCGCGGAATCGAGGTCCAAATTGCCGCTTTGCACCTGTTCCAGCAGATTCATCAAATGTTTGTCATCCATCTTGTCACTTCCCTGTGTCAATAGAGCGATTGAGGCTTCCCATGCGGTATCC
>Ga0247841_10004870_pt1 | contig 22438 bp, 12 predicted proteins | sample LaCruzMarch2015__2_FD_192410 | JGI IMG/M metagenome (GOLD analysis project Ga0247841, IMG submission 192410) | Freshwater microbial communities from meromictic Lake La Cruz, Castile-La Mancha, Spain - LaCruzMarch2015_18m | ecosystem: Environmental > Aquatic > Freshwater > Lake | place: Spain... | reverse complement strand
TGGCATGTTTAAAACATACAATTTAGAACCGAATCCCTCAATATCCTGAATTCGGTTAAAATGTTTCCCCGGGAAAATCGAACAATCGTATTCTTTGGATTGGATTCTGCGAACAAAGGTTAAATCCGTTTTATTAAAAACAAGAATATGATTTAAATAATCTGTCAAAATAATGTATCTATCGGTTACTTTCAACAGAGATCGTCTGGGTTCCGATAATAAAACATTTAAATTAACAAAATCAGTCATTTCATAAAATTCTTTTGGGATTGGTAGAGTTTTGATATAGGCAAGTTTTTGGTCTAATAAAACAATTCCTTTCCTCGTTAGTACGTACAAATTTGATCCCTCGAAGTCATAACAAATTGGGTTTGCCAGTTCTTCCACGATTGACTTATTGATTTCAATCTTTCCGTCTGAGCCTTCCGGTAGTGGATCTTTTGAAAGCAGGGAAACTTTCTTGGGTAATGGTTCCTGATATCCATATATGATTTTTATCTCTTGCTTATCTTTATTCCAATTCAATTCAGCTCCGAACGCTTCGGCGATAAAGCGCAAAGGCACGAGTGTCCTGCCACTCTTCCCGATGATGGGAGCCATAGAAAGCTCTATTTCTTTCTCATTCACCTGGGCTTTTCTTTTGTTGATCCATAGAGTAATCTCGATGGAACCAGCAAGAATGCTTATTTTTTGCTCTTTTGCTTCCCAATTTGTTTTCTGGCATCGAAAAGAGTCTGCGATAAAGCGCAAAGGAACCATCGTTGTACCTTTAATGATTTGTGGTGGTTCCTGCAAAGGGATTACAATGCCAGATTGATACGAAAAAAGTTCACCAATTTTAAGAGAAACATCAATCATATGGTTTCGAATGACACTAATCTGTTTTTCTGTAATCAGTGAACCCTCTCTTGCTTGAATCTTGAATTGATTATCCCCGAAGATCAAAGGCAAAAGAGCAGTAAAGGTTCCATCCCGATTCACTGCAACGATCTGGTCATTAATCGATATTTTAGCTTTCGGAGAGGTAATTCCTCCAATTTGAATCGAATCCAAAAAAGTACTGTTTGGAATTTTACTGAGGATATCTACCTTTGGAGGCTGATCTGGTTCATCTTTTTGTAATATCTCGTAGGGAATGATTCTTTTTGTGTCTAAAAAACCAATTTGGATTTTCTGTTCACCAGAAACGCCCGGCCAAAAGAGTTCTTTTTGAAAACGCACTACTTGGTTTGGTAAAAATAATTCGATGGGAAACTGAAACTCTTGTCCATTTCCCCACTCAATTTTAATCAACTGATTTTTAAAAGAATTCTCAGATGGATTCCTTACTTGCACCACAAGAGTTGATTTTTGATTTTTTGTACCAAGGGGAGGATCAATCGTAACAAAATCAAGATACGGTTTTGTCTCAACAGAGTCAGCATAGATGAATAAATCATGCAAAAAGAGAAGGCTGTCTTCATCCTCTAAAAGCTTATCCCAGTCAAGTAAACCTGTAAATAGAAAACAACTGTCTTGACGAATCAGCTGAAGATTTTGATCCAGGGAACTTGCAATCAGATTAGCACCTTCAAGCATCAATTCCTTGTCTGCCGTAGAATCTGTAGTCATAATGCGTTCGATGGGAAAAGAGAAGTCCCCTTTTGAAAAAAAAGGTTGCGCTATTTTTTTAATCTGGATTGTCTTTTGATTGGTAGACCAGTCTTTTAAGACCATGTCGTTTTCTTTTCTTACCCCAAACATCGGCTGGATTTCCTTGGTGTCATATTCAATCAAATTCTTGCCAAAAGGAGAGAACCCGAGAATTTTCCCCCCTTTTTGAATGAATGTTTCAAACACATTGGCGTATGTATTTACAGAATAATCAAAACCATTGGGGCTATCCCAAAGCAGAAGATCCGGTTTTAACCGATCCAATTGTGTTGTCATATCAGTAGAATCAAGATTAAAATAGATAGGAAAAATTTCAATGTTTCCATACTTTTTCTGATAAAAGGAGCTAACTGCTTTAATCTGTTTAAAAATATCTGGATTCCCTGAATTCATAAGAACAGATTGAGTTAAATATCCGATTCGGATTATTGATTGATTGTTGATCTGTATCGTTCTAGTTATTTCATTATCCTGGGTAATAATTTCATCTGGAAGATGGGGAGCTTTCATTAGAATCGGATAATTACCAATTTCTTCTTCCAAAAAATCATACCAGATGTAATAGGAAGTCAGAATGGGGAACATGGGATAATTATATGTTTTAATAATATCACCCTGTTTGATTGAAACAGAAATGTTTTTCTCTTCATAGATACCATCATTCCGTATCTCGGCCATATACCGTTTTTTCTCTCCAGGTCTAAGAAGAAATAAATCTGGTCTTTCCTCAATCACAAGGTCATGATTGTATCGCCCATGGAATACAACCCTGGACTCTTTGTAATCCTCCGTTTCAATACGAATGGTTAATCGTGATTTTATATATTGTTCAAAATGGTGGCTAAATCCATTTCTAGATTTTTCAGAAATGATACCCTTTTGTAATAAGGCATTTTTTTCAGAATTGTAATCAGAAATGAAGTATTGGAGAGATTTTGAATCAGTCTCAATCTGTAAATCCAAGCCATGATCAATCGGTATAAAGGGAAGGTCATGGGGGCCATTGCGAAATTTCTGACCATGTTTAAGCAGGGGTGTTGTAAATTTCGGGGTTTGCTTTATCTTCGGCAGTTTAATCGTTGGATCACCCAAGAGCGTAAACCCAAAGAATGAGTTGATTCCAGGAGTTTCTCTAAATCCCCATGGTTTTGCCAGGTATTGGTTTAAGGATGAAAGACTCATTTCTCCCAAATTAATAGCTCCAGAATGATAGGCTCCACAAAAGTTATCCAGGATAAAAGCCATATAATTATTACCTTCTGAGGTTTTACAAATTCCCTCTTCATACGAAAGGTCATCTACAACGCCATAATTGGTTCTTGCTCCTCCAATATATGCTATCGCTCCGCCCTCTGATAGAATTGATGCTTCTGAAAAAGAAGTTGGATATTTTAGTTCTTTGGAAGTCTGGAAGAAATTCCCATCAAACATCCTTGTATCATAAGATCCATTTAAGCAGGCAATGCTTAATAAGACAGGCAATTTATTATTGGCAGGAAGTTTAATCATATCCTGAGCATAGATCATACCAGGCTCCAAAGCCATTCCACTTCCACTCCCGTGCCCAATTTCATAAATCCAACCTTTTCCCCCTTTGGAAAATAGATTTAAAACATCTGTTCGATTAAATTTTCCGCTGGTTCGAAAGTACTTTTCTAGCTTCATACCATTAAAATAATCCTTATTAACAGAATTCATGGTAATCAATTCTCCCATGAAATCTCCCTGGAATGGATCACCTCCTAAAACTACAGCATTTTGAAACCACTCCGGATTCAGGGTATCAACATAGTTTGAAATTTTTTGCACAATTTTGACTGCTTCTGACTTTTCTCGAACAGGGAGTCTTCCACAAGATATTATCAAATCAAACTCGTCATCAGCCGTGAATGGAGCCATGTAAAACTGGTCAGTTGGTGTCCAGGAATCAAAGCTTTCCATATTGTATTCAGATCGAATATAATTCGATGGAGGTATACAGTTTGCATCACCAAAAATCGTAAGGTAATCTACCGCATCTTTTTTAACTAAAGCCTGAAGATAAGTGACAATCTTGCACGCTAAAACCTCATCGTACCTGTTTAAAATCTTTCTTTTTTCGGATGGAACGGTTGAAACGCTTGTATAGGCTTTTGTTATTGGTCGAGGGGCCGGAACAAGGTTTTTTATATCGGATAGTTTGGTCACAGTTACTCTATATCCTTGTTTTTCCTGCACTTTCCTTAAGAGATTGGCTGAGTCATAAAATTCATCCGGTGTCAATATCAATGAATCCCATTTATTTTTATTCTCCAGGGGCGGCTCATCTGAATTCGTGAGTCCAATTTCTATATCCATCTTTGTAGCAAGATACATCCGACCTTGTACAAGATAGACAGGGTAAATGTACAGGTTGATCACTCTTTGATCTTTGTGAACTTGGGTGCTAAATGTAAAATTTTCAGAAGGATAAAACAAGATTTTGTCTGAGTCTAGACCTTGCAGATTCTTTTCCATCGTTTTATTAAATCCATCGTAAGGTTTTGGTGCTTGGACAGGCTCAATAAAAGTAGAAGGAAGGGGAAAGTCAATCGATTCAACTCTTACCGTTTTAATATAGGCTATTTTAAAATTCTTTTTTACTTCAATTCTTTTTATTTGCATGGGCAGCTTGGGTTGATTTGATTCTACAGTGGAAACACAATTCTTCATTTTGATGCCAAGACCATACATTGTATAATTCAATGAAAGGTCTTTTTTGGAAAATTGGTTTGTGATCGAAATTACTTGGCGAATTGGAGCTGATGAATTGAGAACTTTTAAAGTCTTTACCAATAGTGGGTTTGCATTATTTTGTCCTGAAACCAGATTGGGAATACTGGAAGATAAAAATGAAATAAGCAATAAAGCCAGTAGGGGCACTCTAAAATTCTTCATACAAGACTCCCTTCAGATACAAAAACAGTTATTATTAATAAAATTTTAATGGAGATAGTTATAATGAAAAGCCAAAAACATCATTTATTGGTCGTTACGCTACTTTTTTTTCTACTTTCTGTCTATTCCTGTTCAAAAAAAATTGAATCCATCTCGTCTGAAACTCAAAAAACCTATTCAAATGGAATTGAAATCAAAAATTTTACACCAAAAGACCTTCTCCCTGTTGGTGCAACCCTTATTGACCTTCAAGGAAACAACCAAAAGTGGATTATTGGCGACATCGATAATGACGGAGACGGAGAGATTATCTTTGCTTTCAATATACAAAAAGAGAAAGAATCATCAACGGTACAGGCAATATTAGCCAAAGAAACGAATGGCAAATGGATAAAACTCTACAACTTTCAAGAACGGGCAGAAAAACTGGATTTAATAAAATTTTGTGATGTTTCTGGTGATGGAAAAGATGATTTAGTGATCGGGTGGGTTATTCAATCAAGAACAGATCAAAGTAGATTGTATATGTATCAGTGGAAAAAGACTGGACTAGAAGGCTTTGGCACATTGGAATATTCCAAAATTGAGATTGATGATTTCGAAGGCGTGTTCGGAAAAGACAAACAATTTGAATTTGGTATTTGGACAAAATCGGATGATTTTTTGACGATAGATATCTTGCGATACGTCCAGAATAAATATCTTACTTCACTTTTCCCATCAGAGGAAGGGCAGTCTTATACACAACAAAATTTATGCAGAGCAGAAGACATTGAGCCCAATTATTTTTCTTCATATGCTATACCTGAATTAAAAAAATTTGAGAAGGAATTTCCGAATGACTCAATGTATGATTTGGCTTTGATCAAAGCCTATCTAAAAGCCAAACAGCCGGATTTAGCCTTAAAAAAAATAAATCAGAGTGGTGATTTTCTGTCAAACAAAGATCAAGAAAATATCCCGTTATTAAAAGCACAAGCATTCTTTTTAAAAGGAGAAATTAACAAAGGGGAAAGATTTCTTGACACTATTTTATCTAGAAAAGTCAACCGTGTTGATATGGGAGAAGCCCTGCAAGCTTTAGGTAGAGCGTATACAGAAAAAAATGAGTACGAAAAAGCAAATCTCGCCTATCGAAACGCAATGCTATTTCATATCCCATTCTCTGAAAGCATTGGATTTCAACCTGAAATGCAGTTCCAATATTCTCTTGCCAAAGATAAAGCAAGGATTGAAGTGCTGAAACAATACGATGACTTAAAAACAAAAGTAAACGTACCACAATATCAAAACAACTTTCAAAACAAATTAATATCATTAAATAAAGCAAAGGGTCTACCAATCGTAACTTATTTCCAATTTTATCTCTCTCTTGATAATTTTTACACTCCTTATGCAAATGTTCTCACATGGAAGGATCGAAATCGAATACATGAAATTGTTTTTATGACATTTGATAATGACCAACACAAAATGAAGTACAATTATATCCCTGTAGGCTTAATCAATGAAAAAACAAGAAAAGGTTGGAAAGCTACCATTACCTTTAAGGAGTTTGATCAACTTGGAAAAGAAGTAAATTTAATCACAAAAACGTTTTTACATGAAGATGGACAATGGAAATTACGGTGAATAAAAGATAAGATGGTTAGATATGGTATTGAGATTTAGTAACTTTTCTGGTTCTTTCGAGATAAAAAATGGGTTGCTTCGATATATTGATGAGAAACAAAAGGATGTTTTTGAAATACCGACCAATTTTGTCCAGGCTGTACGTGTAGAAACGGTCAATGAAAACAAGAAAGAAGCCAATCTAGTAATCATCGGACATTTCCAGGTACTAAAAACTATAAAGACTCCCACTCGTATTGCAGAAAAATCAAGACTCTGGATATACATTAATCTACATTTATTGTCAACAGATGGCACTTTGCGTCCTTTAGAATTTCAAACAGAAGAGTACTTTCATTATGAGAAAAACAGGCGTTGGAAAATATTTTTTTCAACACTCGCAATTTTGTTGATATTATGTGGCTTTTCAAAATCATTCTCCTATACAATAAAAATTGAAAAAATAAAAATGGAAGCAAGCCAATATAATTATTCAGATCTGATTGAGGAAGGGAAGAAACTGGTAGGAATGAATGAGTTGGACAAAGGGATCCATTCATTAATCTTAGCTAATTCAATTAAACCTTCTCCCTCAATCCGAAAATTACTTGATGATGCTTATTTGAAGAGAGGAAAAAAATGCTTAGATGCTAACAATGTTCCTCTGGCTAAAAAGAATTTTCATTATGTATCCTCAGATAACCAGGAAGTTAAGCCTTTATTGGTAAAAGTATCAGAATATGAAAAGAAGAAATGGCTATCATTTTCTGATCTGACTGATTTTGTTCGGTATTCGTTTTTCTCAATAACCTATTACTTAGATGGAGGGAAAGATCCAACCATTTCTAAAGAGATGGGAAGAACCGTATCTGAATTCCAGACAAAACTAGAATATACCAGAAAAAACTACCCCTTGATCACAATTTGGAAAGATATAGTTATCGCAGATATATATTAATTACCAGGATCGGGGGCGACTACTCGTGTTATTGTTACGGGGACGATTTGATCCGCCACCCATTGGTTTTTCTTCTCTGGGTCTCGCTTCAGCTACATTTATAGCTCTCCCATTAATGCTTTTACCATTTAATCCTTCTATAGCTGCGTTCGCTTCGGACGCATTGGGCATTTCCACAAAACCAAACCCTCGAGATCGATTGGTGAACTTATCCTTCAGAATAGTTACAGAAGCTAATTCACCATACGCAGAAAATGCTTCACGCAATTCCTCATCCGTGGTTTCAAACGACAAATTTCCTACAAAAATATTCATATTTCCTCCAACATTTTATTTAATTATCACTAGAGCCGATCTTGTTGGAGCACAGATTCACGAACCAACAGAGCGTACACTAATAACAAAAAAAAATACTAGCATACATTAAAAAAAATTCAATATTCCAATCTCTATATTTTTATGGTTCCAGCCCAAATGTGATATCAAGCTGAACCACTATTTCTAGCTCTCCTGTAGGTATAATTGAGGAAGATACATTGGATGACTGATCTTTTGCCATTATGGAGTTTTGGAAAGGTCCATACACCGGTTCAGTGACATAATCTTTGATGATCAGTGGTTTCGACAGTTTTAGTCCGGAAAGCTTTGCCAAATCAAGTGCTTTCTGATTTGCTTTTTTATAAGCAAGCTCCCTGGCAGATTTAAACAGCTCTGTCTTGTCATCGATATCAAATTGCATAGAGCTAAGTTCAATACCATTGATCACCGTGATGTCGTCTATAATCTTTCCACTTCGATTGCTGTCCTTGTTGATATCCCGGATTGTGACGGTAAACCTCTGGGTGGCTCTCTGACCTTTTACGGTTCGAGTACTGCTATTCCAGTCGTATTCCGTGTATAAGGAAAGCTCTGAAGTTTGAATGTCTTTCAGTACCACCTGATTGGTTTTTAAGGATGCCATGACCATTGCCGTTTTTTCATTCATTTTCTTCTGGGCTTCCTTTGAGGTCAATGCTAGCTCAGAAACGCTAATTTGGATCCGAATAATATCCGGTTTGCCAAACACTTTGCCCTCTCCGTTGACCTGGATCGTATGTGTAAGCGTTGTGCCAGTCGATTGATTTGCTGGAACCATATTCTTTAGGTTCGATACATAATAATGCACGGCCCAAATAATCGTAACGCAAACCAACAACGATGAAATAATTTTTCCAGCAAATTGTCCAGAATGTTTCTCTTCCATTATTTTTCTCCTCTAGAATTAAGTTTCTTCCCTTAAGTGCCAGAGATCCAGCAATAGAAAAAAAATCTTTTGATATGTTTCAAAATCGTGAATCTCCATTTCTTCGTATATACCCGAATTCTTATCAACTCTCAAAATGATGGCTTGTTCAATCTGGTAAACTGGAAAAGTCCTGACTAATCCAGCATCTGTAAGATCGCCGTTTTCCAATAAAAATTTATAAGCAGTAACCTGGTAGTTGTATTCTTCGTTGAGACTACTGGATGTTTTCAGATCAATCAAAGTAATTTTGTCGTTTACTTCCGCAACGATATCAACTGTCCCGCCAAACTTTTTTCCTCTATGCACTAATGATATTTCTGCGCCTAGGTATCTTACTTTGTTTACGCGGTTCCATTCCTGGAAAGCCTGATAAGCTCGATTCGCTTTTGGAAAACAAGGATGCGAAGAAAAATCACAGGGTTGGTTCTTTATAAAATTTTCTGCCATCGTATGGGTTAATGTGCCGATATCGGAGGCTTCATTGCGTACATTTTCCCAGTTGATTCCCTTTTGAGCCAAACGGGCAGCCCAGGCAACCAATTGAGGCTTGTTTAGTTGCGCGAGAACTGTCGTAACGGTTGGCATTTCTTGTCCGAGATCATTTAAATATTGGCGTTTCATTCTATTTATTATAGCACAAGAGATGTGCTATACTTTTTACATGAAAAAACACACTTTAGTATTTTTGCTGGTTTTTACATTTGTGGCATCAGCTTCAAAATCTCCTAAATTGTATGCAGGTAGTTTTTTTGATACGGACACTCCAAACCAGATATTTCTTCAAGTCGATTGCCCTTATATGACATGCAATGAAGTTACGCAGGAGATTGATCCCGGCAGAGGCACGAAACCAGTAATTTTTCCAGATCAAAAGCGTTGTTTTATACCACTCTCACCCCTTATTCGCATAATGCAAGGGACTTGTTCCTGGGATTCGCACTACAAAGCCATCGCCATAACCGTCCAAAAAGTTTCCATTAAAATTCGAATCAACTCCCCCAAAGCATATGTGAATAATTCCTGGACTTGGATTGATCGGGAAAACAAAAATGTAGCTCCTATTATCCTAAACGACCGTACGTTTGTTCCCCTTCGGTTTATCGCTGAAAGCGTTGGATGTAAGGTAGAGTGGGATCCGGAAAACCAGTTCATCACAATTGTGTATTAAGACTCATTCGCGCAAAAAGTAAATGAAAAACAAAAAGACAGAAAAAGATTTTGATTTGTATCTGCCGATTTATATTCAGATTTGTGAACTAATAAAAATGAGAATTTTCCGCAAAGAATATCTGCCTGGATCTTTTGTGCCTTCTACCCGACGTTTAGCTATTGAACTTTGTGTTACTACCAACACATTACAAATAGTTTATAAAAGACTGGTAAGAGATGGATATTTAATCGTTATACGCGGAGTTGGGTTCAAAGTAACCGATGATATAAGAAAAATCAACAAATTGCAAACCAAAGCTATCCATTATCAATTAGAAAAACTCGATCAGTATATGAAAAGTCTTGAATTCACAAACGAAGAGATTTGTAAAATCTTTAATGAGTACATGAAGAAATAGGTTTCAGTCCACCAAAATATTGTAGCTTCAATTTACATCCTACTAAAATATTTACTCTTTAATTAATTTGACATTACTGTACTAATATATTATATATCACTCTAAAGTGAGACTGAAGCAGAAAAGTACTTCACGACAGTCTCATAAATTAATTATTAAAGGAGTGTGTTATGAGAGGTTTTAAATGTTCAAAGACTAAGCAACGAATCTTGATTTCTTGTTTCTTATCGCTTTTGCTTTTCTTCTCTTTATCCATTCCGATCCAATTTGTAAAAGCTATTACATCACCTTCCTATTGGACATCCCGGGAGTATAAGATATGCCAGGTCTACAATGGATCTACCGAGGCTGGACTCAAAGGACATGATTACGAATATGTTCATCTGCCCACCTCCGAATGGACCGAGATGGTGGCAGATCTGCAAAGTGGAAACTTTATGGTTCGGGCAGAGCTATTTAATCTTCCCGGCACTCCTTTGCCATTAGTTGTTTCTTTAACGTATAATTCCTTGAACTCTGCCGTGGATATCGGAATGGGTCTCGGATGGATTTCGAATCTCCATGCTTGCGTGGATGAAGATTCCAGTACCCATGACCTAACCTATGTTACGGGTACCGGAGCCAAGTTAGTATTTGATTGGGATTCCGGAAATTCCGTCTATTTGAATCCGCCGGGATTTGCCGGGAAAGCGGAAGAACTCCAGGGAGGCGGATACAAGATCACTCCTTTAGGTTCTGGATCGTTAACGTTTAACTCCGATGGTAAACTTACCGAAATCAAAGAGCGGTGCGGAACCGGAAAACAAACGGTAGGATATACGGATGGTCGTCCCACCTCTCTGACCGATTATCTCTCCACTCGTGCCATTACCCTCGCCTGGAGCGAAGGCGGAAAACTCACGGAAGTTACGGATCCCATGAGCCATGAATGGGGACTCACGTACGATGAAGGCGATGATTATCTAATAGAACTGGTGAAGCCCGGAGGAACCACCGTAAAAGCGTTGTTCGAATATACGGGTCCCAGCAACAAGATGGATTCCCATACCGATTTTGAGAGCAATGAATCCACGATCGCTTACTATACTTCCGGTACATACACCGGATGGCTGAACACCTGGACACAACCCAGCACTGCGGAAACTAACTTTGCTTATGATACCGCAGAAGGCTACAGTCTGAAAACAACCCTCACGGATGGAGAGAGTCATGCGGTTAATTACTTTTTTGGTTCTACGTCTCATTTCCTGGAAAAAGTACAACTCGGTGCTTCGGGACCAGAGGTAGAGATCGATTATAATGCCGGAGGATTTTCTACTTCCTTAAAGGATGCTTTTGATAAAGAAACTACGTATGCCTATGATGCGGCGTATCATGTCACCTCCATCACCTATCCCCCTCCCACCACCAATGGCGTCTCTTTTGTCCAAGAATTTACCTACGATGCCGCCACGGTGGACGGGAAAATAACCAAAAGCCGAGAGAAAGTAGCGAATACCAATCCCGTCACCTGGGCGGTAACCGATTATGCCTATACGGATAACGATGCTCCGTATTTTCCTTCCTCGATTAGCAATCCATTGGATGAAGTAACCACCATCGGTTACAATGCGCAGGGATTGGTTTCTTCCGTTACGGAGCCTACGGTGGGAAGAGGAGCACCTCCCGTTACCACCAAAACAACCACCTATACGTATGATGCCACGGTTAAAACCTTGACAAGGATCACCGACACGGATGGTAACGATACCGCCTTTACGTACAACAGCAATGGACTGGCTTCTTATGTAGCCGAATACGAAGGGGATTACGATACCGGCACGTTATTGCACAACACCGAAAACACGTTTGATGCGACCAGCCGGATCACGGCTACCGAAGATTCGGTCACCAGCCAGACAACATCTGCAACGTTTAATAACAATGGCGCCACAACCGGTAAAACCAGCAGTCTGGGTTGTCAGCAAACACTCACCTATTCTACCGCAAAGCCTTTTAAATTGATCTACTACAAACCTATTGATGATAATTATCCACCGGTTAGACCTATTATTCCGGGCATTAATCCACCACCAGCGTTACTCTGTTTTAGTCCTAATCCCGAATCTTCCACCGATGCCCAAGGTCATGAAACCACCTATACCTATCGAAATGATGGCACTTTACATGAATCCACGGATTATCTCTCCCAGGTAACCGATTACTCCCAAGACTCGTATGGTCGTGTAGATACGATCACACAACCAAATGGAAGAACTACAACCTTTTCGTACGACCTCGATTCCCGGATAATAACCATTGCTTCCAATAGCGAAAGCAATACCACTATCACCTATGATGATGCGGGTCATATGACACAACTGGTGAATCCCATTCTAGGCACCGTTAATTATACCTACAATGTTCGTGGAGATAAGCTGACCGACGAAAAGGGAACTTATTCCTATGACCTCCTGAGACGTAGGACGGGCTTATCCTACACAGCCGGGGGCTCGGACAGCTGGAGCTACGATGCAGATCAACAAGTAGCCTCCTACAATAGTTTTGCTTATGAATACGATATCTTGGGGAATCCCACCCGGTGGCAAAATGATATCAATGATTACGCCACCTTTACCTACACGGGCGGTGGCTCCACAGCCTTAGGACTCCCCAGCAGTACCACTGGATCATCCAATCTCTCCAGCTATGCCTATACCTGGAATGGAACATACTGGCTCTATACCTTGCAGACAACAGGAAAAACAGGAAGCTATAACTATGGGTGGAGCTCTTCCAAAGAATTAACCAGCATCACCTATCCGAACAGTGCCAATCTCTCCCAGACCTGGACCAGCAAGATGCTCGATGCCATCACGGTACGGAACGGACAAACCGATTATCTCGTTACCGATTCTACATTTAATGCCAACGAACAGATGACCCAATATGTGAATACGGTCCATGAAGATGGACAGGATACTTTTACGGAAACCAACGATATGACCTACGATTCTCTGGGAAGAATCTCCCAGCTGGCTTATGATTCCACTAGCCAGACGATAGACTACGGGTATGATACTACCACCGGGCAGCTAGAATCCATTAATTTCTCCGATCTGGGTGAATACACAATCTCTTACAGCACTTCTACCGGAAATATCAGTTCGGTCACCTATCCCAACGATGGAGGATCCGAAGCCTATACTTACAATGGTTCATTAGGGCGGCTTTCCCAGATTGCCTACCCTGGCAATAAAGATCTCAATTTGACCTGGAACGGGAAGAACCAGGTGACCCAGGTCTCCTATGATGACGATGGCACCGTAACAAACTATGCCTTATCCTACAATGGAACCGGAAAGCTCTCCGGCTATACCAAGAGCGAAGGGGGCATCCAGACCGAAGTCTGGGATTTCCATTATGGACCGTTTGGATTGGAGAAAGCCGACAGAACTAGCAGTCCGACCATTACCGAGGATTTTACGGTAGATCCAAATGGTCGCATTCTCTCCATGACTTATACGGAAGCTGGTGGATTTTACAATGGAGAATACTACTTCTACTATGACAACTTTGGCAACACTACCCTATTGACCGACAGCAATGGAAATCGGAAATATGCTGCTCTCTATGACCTGAACAATGGAAAGATCTTGAGCGAATGGAATCTGAACAACTTGGTGCTGGTGAACAAGGGAGAAGGCAGTGTAATTAATTTTTCAATTTCTTCAGATATTACTATATCAGTATTTTCAAAATCAATACATCTTCATGATTCAGTCTCAAATAAAAATATCACACAAATTTATACAACAATGACAACCTCTGGTACAGGATCAGGCACAGATATTCATGTTAATGGGAAAAATAATTGCCCGGACAATTGCGATCCCCCTCCAGCTGGAATGTCTCGATGCGGTTGTTTAGCTGAACAATTTGATATTGCCTGTTCGTTTAAGTTGCATTGGAATACGCAATGTAGACATGTTAACAAAGATGGTTTCTGGTATTCTCCTTTTGTTCATTGTAATCCAGAAAATGGTCTTGGTTGGTGTCTGGCACTATCCGAAAATGATCCAGATATTTTGCCAGAAGAAAAAGTTAAAAATAAGCATCAGCCGGTAACAGAGGAAGACAAAAAATTTATCAAGGAACGATATGATTATTGGAAACAACAAACAAATTATTATAAAGAAAGACTTGATCAAGAATGTGATATACAAAGATCTTGCAATGACTATTATCCGGGTGAATGTGATAAAATGTAACTAAATAAATCAAAAGAATAGGGAGAGGGATACATGAGAAAGACGAATCAAATGGTTGTATCAGTTTTACTTTTATTTCTTGCCATTATCCCTCTCCCCAAAAGTCTAGGTGCTCCAGAATCAACTCATACTATTGCTGGTTATGGACCTATTGGCGGGGAATTATTCAATCCCAAAAGCATTATAATGAGAGATAATCAATATTTTGTTCTGGATAGATTTCATGTGACAACTTTTAATAGCAAAACAAACCAAATCATTAAACAATTTCCTGTTGATTTAGGAGATGTTGAGTTTGCAAAAGATGCATCTCCTAGTGCTTGGATGGATCGATTGAATGATTTACCATACAGTTTAATCAATTTATTCGGGTCTCATGAAACAAGTACGAAAGATAAAGACGAAAACAACAATATGGCTTTTGATTCGCATGGGAACCTTTATATACTTGGTTATAAAAAAATTCAGGTGTACAATCCAACTACTGGTCAGTTGATTCAGTCTATGATGCTAAATGGCAAAATACCCGAGGAGAATACAGCTACTTCCTTTAATAAAACTGACTTTCAAATCTATGAGGATACTATATATTTGTTTCGATCGCATTTAAAATATGATAATTCTGGAAATCAAGATTGGACTATCTATACTTTTTCACTAGATGGGCAGTTGAAAAAAACAATCAAATTAAATCCGAAACCTGATATCTATCTAGATTTTGACAGTTTTGTATATATACAAACCTTAAAGCTATTTGTCTTTTCTGGTGATTCTATTGATGATAGTAATGATTACCCTCCATATTTTTTTGATCAGGAAGGCAATCAGATTCAAGTAATTCTAGATGATATTTATCTAGGATTCGGCAATAGAATCGCATACGAAGAACCTGATACTTTAATAACAGCATATATTGATGTTGGAAATAAAAATAAAGTTACAGTAACAAAAATAGCATTCAAAGTTCATGGTGATGGATCGATATCAATAAAATTCGGGCAGAGTTATACTAATAAAAATTTTGGATTTTCGTGTAAATATCTTTCTGTAGAAAAAGATACAATTCTCTTAATAACAACGGGTCCAAAAGGAGATTATTTCAGCTCAAAAATCTTTACAATTCGAAATGATGAGATGAATCAAATCTATATTAAATCACAAGTAGACGGTACCCTTATTTCTTCTCTTGCGTTTGCTATCGATTCCTTTGGTGATCTTTATACATCCAATTTAATCAGTTCGGATCTCCAGAAGTTTGATCTGAAAGGGGATTTTGACTCACAAATTCAATTTGACCTTAACAATGTTGAAAAGGGTAATTTATTTGGCGCAAGATATATATTTGATATAGCGATAGTAAATGACCAGAAAGAAGATTTCATTTATATTCAAACTCCCATAAACATTCTTCGATATTCATTGAATGCAAATCAAATAGAAACATACAAAGCTATTCATGAGAAAAAAAACTATACTACTCTTCAATATTGGAAAAATAATCTTTATCAATTCGATTGCAGATTAATATTCAAAAATGGTCCATATGTAAGGATTATTAACGAAGGTGATGATGCAGATACTGTTTTAAAACTATTAAATTCACCTAAATCCGATTCAGATAAATTGCCTTTTTTCGTTGGATTCAAAATAACAGAAAAAGAGTTCCAATTTCTGGATGCATTATACCAAGAGATATGGATATATGCTGTTGAAACAGGTGAATTTCTCGAAAAAGTTAAGTTACACGAAAGTGAGAATAGCTTCTATTCCTCCTTTGATCTCTACCCTGATGGCTCTTGGATTGTTACCGATGTCACTCAAAGCAGGCTTCTTCATATTTCCAGATCGGGAGAATTGATCGAAACTATCGGCTCCAAAGGTCAGGTTAAGCTGGGTGAATCAGTAGAAGAGTACTTAAAGAATCCAGATCAGTTCTATCTACCCATTCGGGCTAAAATTGCCAACAATAACATTTATGTTTCTGACTTTGGTAATTGTCGCTACCATATCATCCCAATAGAAGAAAAGAAACCTGAACCGAAACCTCAAATCCAATGGGAGAAGGAATCCCTAACGCTTGATAAATTCTCAATTTTCACCGAAAAAATCTTTGATTTCAACTTTAATGTAAAACCTATGAAAGAGTTTGTCTATCAACTCGCTGTATCTGAGCCATGGATGCAAATCAAATCCGAATCAGGTAAATCAATCGATCAAAAGATTAGTGTCAAAATCTTGGGAGAAAAACTAGAGCCTTGGAAGACTAATACTGGTAATATCAAAGTTACGTTCCCGGACTACCCAGAACTAAATAAAGAAATCCCTGTAACGATAAATGCCATTGGCAACATCGTCAAAGTTACCATCAGTTCTGACAAAGCAACTGTAAACGATAAAGAAATCACCCTTGATAAAGCTTCGATTCCACTTCTCAAGAATGGCAGAACCTTTGTAGGTATTCGTTTTATGGGAGAGATTGTTTTTAACAACAAAGCCACTATTTCCTATGATCCTAAATCCCAAACGGTATTCTTTGAGCTTGGTGCTAAAAAGATTGAGCTATACATTGGAAAGCCTTATGCTTTGGTGAATGGAAACAAAGTGAATCTGGACTCCCCACCATTTATCCAAGCTGGACGTTCTTTCATCCCGCTTCGATTTGTGAGTGAAAACCTGGATGCGAGTGTAGAATATGATGGAAAAACACAAACAATAACGATTACATATCCAAAGAAAATGTAGCAACATAAATTCTTTTGTAAAAGAAGCCACGGAGAAGTACCCTCTTGTATAACACTCTTACCGAGAGTTAAAAAATAATCTCTATCGTCCTGGTTTCAGAAATATAGTTAACCGTAGCTCCGAATGCTTGCGCTATCGCACGCAAGGGGACAAAAGTCCTACCCATTCTGATTAGTGGAGAAGCATCCAGCTTTTCTTCTTTTTCATTGATGTGCATGATTGGATTATTAATTTGTAATAGTAGCGAAATATCTTGATACGTAATCACTATTTTTTTATCTTTTGCATCATACTCAACTTTAGCACCCATTGCTTCGCTGATAAAACGAATCGGAACATATGTTCTTCCTCCCATGATAAAAGGTGGTCTCTCCAATGGCTCTTGGGGAACTCCATCTATTGTTGCTACTGGATTATCAATCGTTAGCAATATTTTAACTTTCTTTGTCACCAGATCTAATCGGATGGGAATGATAAAATTCCCACCGGTTGTTACCACTTCGATCCTTTCTGTATACAAATATGGAGTTAATTGGGAAGCATCGATTTTGATTTCGATTTGCTGTTCATGCTCATAAAAGTAAGTTGAGGAAAGTTGAATCCATTTTGCGGACGGTTTGAGTTTTGCTTTTATCGATCCCTGGTTCTTATTCGAGATCTTTATCTTTAAAACCGGTACCGTATCTTTTGTACACCGTCCGTAATCGATACTGAGTGGATCAATGATTGCTTCAGGTGCTGGGATGATTTCAAACAAAACGGGAATGATTTTTTTATAATTCAGCCCTTCCAAAGTAATCTCTGAGCTATATTTTCCTGGAATCAGTTTGCTCCCATCAATCTCAACGATTATCTTTTTCTGGGAGATCGCTTTTATCTCCAGCTCTTCTTTCGGTATCGCCAGTTTGATAAAATCGTCTTTGGCTTTCACTTTGATCGTTCCTGCTTCTTCGCCAGCATTTACAAAGACCAGATTTTTCTTTTCTACAGAGTCATTGGCTATCTCATTAAAATCAATGCGATTCGGCCAAGAAGAAAAGATAGGTTGCTTGGAATCTTTTTGGTAGACAGATATGGGAACTCTCTGCGATTGCAAAATACAATCTTCATCTTCTACCCAAACAGCCCCGACTAATACCTCATTAGACCACTCCGGATCGATTGAAAAGGTAAATGTATCGATGTCATTCTCCAATGATCCGATCGATTGTCCCTCTCTCACGACAAAACGATGAATTTTTTCTCCGTTGGGCCCTGCTGAATAGAGAAAATCCTGCATAATGACGGCACAGGCTTTTTTCCCCTTGTAATCTCCTTTCCACTGGATTGTATACTCTACTTCATCCTCTTTGAGCCACTTGGCAGAACTTTCAATGGCAATCGTCGTTGAGATTTCTGAAGCGGTCTTAATCTTTTCAGACAACACTTTTTTAAAATTTTCAATATAACCAACGACAGCAGGCTTTCCATCCACTAAAAAATCAGGGATATATTTCGCTTCGTATTTGGTGGAACGATCCCTAGAAAATTTGCATTCGTATGGATCGGACACATGATATTTAACAAGTACAAACTGAATCTCATTCTCCTCGTACAAATCCTCTAATTCAGGATTTGCTAAAGCGCAGGGGGGACACCAGGTTGCCGTAAATTCTTCCAGTAAAACCATCTTTGGTTCCAGCGCAAAAGCCCTTGATCCAAAATAGAAACGAGTTTCAGGGAAAAATGAAAGTGCAAACAAAAACAATAAGAAGAGACATAGTCTTTTTTTTAGCATCTGAGCATCCCTTTCCAATTCATGTTCGAATAAAACAAATAAAAGTCTATAGAACTATCTACGTCTTGCAATATTTATTGTATAATTTCGATGTAAGCACAACGATCGATTGAAAGGGTGGAGAAAAGAATGAGACCATTAACAATTATTCTTCTTATCGTCATCGTAGGCATTGTTGGTTTCTTTGGCTACAGTATATGGAAAAACAAATCAGCCAATCCTGCCAGTCAGCCTTCTGTAGCAAAGACCGATGTTGTAAAAACAGAAAAACAATTCTTTAAATTAAAAGTGAACTCAAAAAGTGTTTACGTCAACGACAAAGAAATCATCCTGGATTCGCCTGTCCTTGAGATCGATGGTAGAACAATGGTGCCCATAAAATTTCTTTTAGATTTTTTAAAGGCAGAGAATTTGCAGTATGATAAAAAAACGGAAGAAATCACATTTGAGTTAAATATACCTGCCAACAAAGGGACTACGCTAGGCACCGAAACAACCATGCCTTCTGCAGACACCTTACTCACAGAAAAAATTAAAAATGATATCAAGAGAGTCGCTGGTATTTCATCTACGTATTACACCATTGATACTATGGAGTCCGACGGAAAGAATATTTTTATCTGGCTTAATTTGGCGATGGAGCCAAAAGATTTTACTGATGTACAAAAATGGACAGATTCCCTGGCGAATGAAGTATCTAATATTTTTGAAAGCAAAAATGATGTTTCGGTAATTGCTACTCGTAAGGAACCTGGGTCAGAAACAAAAAAGACATTTGGAACTAGCAAATTTAGTGCATCCAGTGGAAAAATAGAATTCTCACAAAAAAAATAGTAGGATGGATACCCTTTCGTTTTACAGACAATTGCTGCAAAATGATCCAAATCCGCTTGTATATTTAAATCGTGATTTTGGCCCTGAGTTTGCGAATGAAAAAGCCAGAGAAATCTTTTCGATCGGATCCCAGTCTGAGAACTCTCAATTGATGAAGCTGATTGAAGAAAAGTGGAAATCCAATGCCAGGCAGTTGAAAGAAATGGTGTTAGAACTACCAACATCCTCAGGCAACATAGTTTTCCGGGTTTCAATCAATGAGATTAATGAAGATGCGATGGTGAAAGGTTTTTTGCTTGGTTTCACGGATATAACAGAACAAATCAAAAACCAACAACTGTTAATCGAATGCCAACGGAATTATGGAAACATATTTATGATGAGTTCCTTAAATATGATGGTCATCGATATCAAGACTTACCAAATCAAACAAGTGAATTCACCTTCTCTTTCATTTTATGGATACAGCCAAAATGAGCTCATTGGGATGAGTTTTCTAGAAATCGATGTCATGCAAAATGATGAGGTAGCCTTTGAAATAAAAAAGGCAAAACAGAATAAAAACGGGCATTACATCACAAAACATATTCTAGCAAAAGGTTCAAAGGTTGAAGTGGAAGTGTTTTTGGGTCCACTTTCATTTCTGGAGAATTCTGATTTATATGTGATCGTTTTCCCTTTATTAGACGTAGAATCTCCTGTTTTGCCTCTATTGGATCATGATGCTAAATTTAATCTGCTCATCAACACAATCCACGAAGCTATATTGATACAAAATATCGGACCAAAAGGAAGTAAAGAACCATTTTCTGCCGTAAACGACAAAGCAAGCTCTCTTTTGGGATTTTCCCGGGAAGAATTATTAAATCGATCTCCTGCCTCTTTAGTTGCTTCAGACTCTTCCATTAGAGCATTTGATGAAATTTATAAAAAAATCCTGGACCGGAAAAAAATAATGTTTGAAATCGATCTTATCGACAAAAACCAGCATAAAATAATGACTGAGTTTGCTTCAATCTACTACGAATTTGGAAATCAGAAGCAAATTATATCCGTTGTCAGAGATGTAACAAATCGTAAAAAAATTGATGAAATCAAAAATGAGTTTGTGAACACAATCACCCACGAGTTAAGAACTCCAATCGCTGCACTGAAAGGTTCACTTTATTTAATGCATGAAAAAGGGAAAGAGAATTTATCCGATGTTTTAGAGATTGCTGAGAGAAATGTGGATCGATTGTCCAGTCTTGTGAATGACATTCTCGACTACCAAAAGCTTTCACTTGATCGCTTGAGTTTTCATCTAATCGAACAGCAAATCAATGACCTAATTCTGTTAATTGCTGATGAAATCAAAAACCAACTGATTCAAAAAGGATTGCATCTTTCGCTCAATCTTGATAAAAACTTGCCTATGCTATTTTATGACCGGAACCGAATCACACAAGTTCTGATGAATCTTGTACATAATGCAATAAAATTTACAAATGAAGGTTCGATTACACTCATAACATCACAAAATAAAGATAGCGTGATTGTTTCGGTACAGGATACGGGAATTGGAATCAAGAAAGAGGATATTCCAAAACTATTCATCCCGTTCAGTCAATTGACCGATACAGTGGATAAGAAAGGCAGTAGCGGATTGGGTTTGGCTATCTGTAAAAAGATAATACACAACATAGGTGGATCAATCTGGGTCGAATCTGAATTTGGCAAAGGAAGTACTTTTTCCTTTTCACTCCCAAAGAGAAGTTTTTTCAAAAGCTATCCATCGGTGGAAAGCAAATAGAATAAAGAAATTAGTCGCTTTTTAATCGAATTAGGATTTTTTGGGTTTCTTTTTGCCATTCGATCTGTGCCTGCCAGGAATCAACAATAAATCGAAGTGGAACGAGGGTGGATCCATTTGAAAGATAAGGAGCCACTTCCAAAAATTTAGTTACAGGAAGTTTGGCGTAATCACTCAAGCTCTCAATTGTGACTATACGTTGATTTAACCATAACGTAATATAGATATCTTTCCATGTTATCTGAATTTCTTTACGGGCAGGTACCCAATTCACATTCGCTCCAAAAGCTTCTGCAATAAATCGTACAGGCACGAATGTCCTGCCAGATTTAATTTCTGGGGGGGCTTTCAGTGTTAATTCCTGATCATTAATTTGAGCTTTGTTGGATCCAATCTGGAGTGTTACTAATACTTCTAATGGTTTTGGCTTCCGGTTTCCGGTCAATACTTTCTTTACTACATTGTTACGTTTGTCTTTCGCGATAATTGTTAGTTTGTTTTCCCCTTCCATTAGATTCAGCTGATCGGTAAAGAATCCATTTAGATCAATTGTTAGATTCTTTTCATACATCAGTTTTCCCATGAATTCAAGACTACAGGATACAGAATCTAAACCAGAACCTATATCAGATGCTCTGCCATAAAGTTTTATCGTTGGCTCCTCTGTCGAGAAACCATTCCCAGGCTCAATTATAAAAAGTGTAGGAGCTTCCAGATCTGGCTTACGAGCCAAGCCCTGGATTCTTTTCTCTGATTGATTGCCAATTCCATCAATTGCCTGAATCACGACAATATTCTGCCCTTCAAAGACGGGAAGCTTATCCAAAAAGAAACCACTGCCATTCAAATCTAGAATTTTCTGTCCCACTCGGCTTCCTTTATATTCATTCCACATTTTAGCTTCAAATACACCCGTATCTGAATCCAGGATAGTTCCCGATACAGAAATGAACGAATCTTCGATAATAAAATCTTCCTTGGGTTGGCTTAACGTTATCTCGGGAGGATCTTTATCGGGTTCTTTGATTTTCCGATCAATATTTATGATTATT
>Ga0247841_10004869_pt1 | contig 22441 bp, 23 predicted proteins | sample LaCruzMarch2015__2_FD_192410 | JGI IMG/M metagenome (GOLD analysis project Ga0247841, IMG submission 192410) | Freshwater microbial communities from meromictic Lake La Cruz, Castile-La Mancha, Spain - LaCruzMarch2015_18m | ecosystem: Environmental > Aquatic > Freshwater > Lake | place: Spain... | reverse complement strand
ATGTCCTCAGACCATCTACAATTTTCATCAGCTTCTGGTCAACCTCACTGAGCTGGCCAGAGTCAAAGCGCCCTTCTTTACCATAACCGGCGCCGCTTGAAATTACCTTTCTCATTCTTACCACGTTTTAGAGTGTTTTGAGGCGAACCTCGAGGATTAGTCAAAGGCCAGTGCCCCCTTATAACACAAAGCCCTTGGTATAACGATGAAAGGATAAAAACATTAAAAACATGCGTCAATCGCTGCAAGATTTAGCAGTAGCGGTTATTCCAGAGTGGTATAACTTAAGCTACTCATTCACATTTTGGCTAATATGGGAAAATGGCTGTTTTTCACTTTTTTGAAAGTGTTTTATCGGGTTTTGCTCATTTGGCTTTTTAGGAAGTATCAATAATACTAAGAAAATATTTCTGAAAGCTGAGAAAATGGCTACAATAAAGTCTGTGAAGGCCAGGGAAGTCCTGGACTCAAGGGGGAACCCGACTGTTGAGGTGGATTTGGTGACAGAGGACGGATTGTTCAGGGCTATGGTGCCAAGCGGGGCATCTGCTGGCATACATGAGGCGCTTGAGTTGAGAGACAGCGGCACGCGCTACCTCGGCAAGGGCACGCAAAAGGCTGTAGATAATGTTAATAAGATTATAGCTCCGAAGGTTGTTGGGCATGATGCCACAGACCAGAGGGGTCTTGATGATATCATGCTAAAGATAGACGGGACTGAAAACAAGGGAAAGCTCGGGGCTAACGCCGTGCTGCCTGTTTCCATGGCAGCCTGCTGCGCAACTGCAAAGTCACAAGGCCTTTGGGTCTATGAGTATGTGGGCAAGCTTGCTGGCATAAAACCTGACACTCTGCCAGTGCCGCAACTCAACGTCATCAACGGCGGGAAGCACGCAGGCATGGAGAACGACCCGCAGGAGCACATGATAATGCCTGTCGGTGCAAAAAACTTCAAGGAAGCGCTGAGGATGTCTGCTGAGACGTATCACAATCTTGGAAAGCTGCTGAAGAAGGAATTTGGCGCAAGGGGCAAGCTCGTCGGCGACGAAGGCGGTTTCGTCCCGCCGCTGAAGAACGTGGCTGACCGGCTTGCAGTGATGACAAAAGCCATTGAGAACGCAGGTTACACTACAAAGGACATACGGTTCGCATTGGACCCTGCGGCATCCGAGTTCTTCGAAGATGGTGTGTACACTGTCGGCGACAAGAAGATGAACTCAGGCGAGATGGTCGATTACTGGGATGACCTTGCAAAGACTTATCCTATAATGTCAATAGAGGACGGCATGGCCGAGGACGACTGGGACGGCTGGATCGAGATGACTAGGAAGATGGGCGGCAAGGTGCAGATAGTCGGCGACGACTTGTGCGTTACAAACACCAAAAGGATAAAACAGGCCATCGAAAAAAAGGCTGCGAACTCCGTCCTGATAAAAGTCAACCAGATCGGCTCGGTCAGTGAGACGCTCGATGCGATAAAGATGGCTTATAATGCTGGGTGGACTGCAGTCGTATCACACCGCAGCGGCGAGACCGAAGACTCCTTCATAGCGGACTTAGTCGTGGGGGTAAACTCCGGGCAAAGCAAGTTCGGCGCGCCTGCGAGAAGCGACAGGAACGCAAAGTACAACCAGTTACTGAGAATAGAAGAGAATCTTGGTAGCAAGGCAAAGTATGGGAGCAAGAAGTGGTGAAAACCGCTTCACTATTTTATTTTTATTATTTTTGCTCTTCTTTCTTTAGTATCCGGAACTCTTCCAGGCTAAGGTGGTCCTCTAGCAAGTTCCTGAACTTAATAAGCTTATCGCCCTTACGGCCGACCACGGGATTTTGCCTCAGCTTAGCCATTGCATTATGCTAGCTGGACGTAGGATAAAAATACGCGAAACTGTACTGTGTTATTGAGAGTGTGCGACTAGTGATTTTGCTTTTCGAGAAGTTCTTGAATCAGAGCCTCCATTTTTCGTTCTTGTATTATCGCTGACGGGTCAAAATACCCTCCCCAAGTAAAATCATCGCTTACTTTTTCACAGAAATCTTCGCATATTGATGAATTAAGTTTGTATGCTTCAAGATCCATTGGCCTACAAACTTCATCGGATTTCATACCAAATTCCACGTAAAGGGTAAGACAACGCGAATCGTAGGGAGAATAGGGGTTATGGCGATTTGCTGCACTGACAGGTATAGTATAGCTGAACTTGCAGACTTCTTCTCCGACATACATATTTCGCCAGACACTATGCGACTCATTATCGTCAACTCCTCGGATATATGAGCCCATATAACCATACATCCCAAATGGGTATTCCCCAGTTTTATTATGTTCAATCATGTAGGTCCAGAGCTCCTCACAAGTCATAGTAGATTTTTGGGGTGGTGGCGTAAGTAGAGTGGCAACAAGCCACAGCAAGCCAATTACTACTATTACAGCTATGACAACTATTAGGATTACTTTATTGAAGGTTTTGGCTGCTGAAGCAATGTCGGGCCCTCTTTGTATAGGCGGGGCATGAGTTCCAGATAGGGTATCTTCGGATTGTTGTGGTGCGATAACTGAGGTGGGGGTACTCCGATTTTCAATACTCGATTTTGCCGTAACAGCTATAAGATAAGCTCCTATAACGAGTAAGAAGGTACTTATTATGTTGCCTATCATAACCATTGCTAAGACTACGAGTACTGCACCAACGACAAACATTACAAGGTCTTGGTCCTCTAGATTCATTAGCTAGCTTAAAGGGAGGCTACATAAAAAATGCCTGTCAGATCAATGTGTATTTTTATACCTGAAATTTCAAAATAGCATAGTGGGAAAATTCTCCCACCGACCTTTAACACGAGGTTCGCAGAAAGCGAACCTGTGCCCAATTTGGCAGAGCCAAATTCGGGGAAAGGTCGATCAAAGGGCGGATTGCTACGCAATCCACCGAGCTTAGGAATTGTAAAATAAGATGCAAGAATTATCTAAGGTAGACGAAAAGGGCCGCCTCTTGATCCCATCAGGGATCAGGCAGGCCCTCGGGCTGGAGCCCGGAGTGGAGGTGCTGGTGGGGGTAGATGGTAAGATTGCTACGCTGTCCCCAGTCTTGGGTCCCCGGTCCACCGTTTACTCCATGAGGATAATAATGGGCGACAAACCGGGGAGCTTGGCGAAGATAGCTGCATTCCTGTCTAAGGAGGGCTTTGATATAATAATGTCAGAATCGCGGAGCCTTGAAAGAGAAAGGAGCGCTGAGTGGGACGTGACTGGGAAGTATTCAGGGGATTTTAGTTCTCTTGCCGGCAAATTAAGGAAGCTTGAGTTCATCACGCAGGTAATCGTCAAAAAGTAGCACGACAAAGAAATCTAAACATGAAATTAGAGACGCCGCCGGGGACCAGGGATTTCCTCCCCGAGGAGATGGTGAAGAGGCAGGAGGCCGTAGATAGGATCAGGGCTACCTTTGAGAGATACGGCTTCTCGCCTGTCGAGACGCCTGCTTTTGAATACGCGGAACTGCTGGAAGGGAAATACGGCGAGGACGAGAAGCTTATTTACAAGTTCGAGGACCTTGGCGGCAGGAAGCTTGCGCTCAGGTACGACTTGACAGTGCCGCTGGTGAGGATAGTGGCGATGAACCAGCTGCCTACACCATTTAAGAGATATTGTATCTCCCGGGTATGGCGATTCGATAGGCCGCAGAAAGGAAGGTATCGGGAATTCTGGCAATGTGATGTCGATATAGTCGGCGTAAAATCAATGAGCGCTGACGCTGAGATAATCGCCTGCGCGATGGATGCCTTGGATGGCATCGGGCTGAAAGATGCGAAGTTCAAGCTGAACAGCAGGAAGGTCCTTGATGAGATTATGATAAAGCTCGGCGTGCCGAAGGAGAAAGAGCTTGCAGTCTTCAGGGGATTGGACAAGCTCGACAAACAGGGTGAAAAAGCAGTGCGCGAGGAGCTGGAGAAAGCTGGCGTGAAAAATATTGATAAGATATTTGATGTACTAAAAATCGACAATATCGGCGGGCTAAAGAAGCTTATAGGGGAAAGCGAGGGTGTGAAAGAACTGGAAGAGCTTATGGGGCTCCTCAAGACCTATGATAAGAAAGTGGTCCTGGACCTGTCAATGGTCCGCGGGCTTGATTATTACACAGGACCGATTTTTGAAGCAGAGTTGGGCTCGTATGGTTCTATCGCCGGCGGCGGAAGATATGATACGCTAATAGGCAGGATCGCTGAGAAAGGCGACGTTCCGGCAGTCGGCATAAGCCTGGGGATTGAAAGGATAATCGAGGTCATGCGCGAGAAGGGGCTTCTCAGCGAGAGAAAGACCTGCACCTCTGTCTATGTGTTATGCGCTGATGAAGAATCTAAGGAAGTTACACTACAGGTTGTCAAAAAACTCAGGGAAGCGGGCATCAACACTGACTTTGATTTGTTGGGGCGCAACTTCTCAAACCAGATGAAGTATGCGAATAACATAGGCGTTGCGAAGGTGGTCATCGTCGGGCAGAAAGACTTGAAGGAAGGGAAAGTCACCGTAAAGGACATGAAATCTGGGGAGCAGAAACAGGTTAACACAAACAAAATAACGGAGTCAATATGAAACTAAGAATCGCAATACCGAACAAGGGACGGATGAAGCAGCCCGCAATAGAACTGCTGAAGGCTGCCGGGCTAAAGCTGAGGACCGAGGACGAGAAAGCCCTTTTTATCAAAACGAATAATCCTGATATTGATGTTATCGCAGTGAGAGTAGAGGACATACCGCAATTTGTCGAGGACAAGGCTGCCGATATCGGCGTCGTAGGGAAGGACGTCCTTGAGGAAAAGGGCATTAGGTTAAAGGAGCTTATGCCGCTCAACTTCGGGCAGTGCTCGCTTGTGCTGGCTGCGAAGGATGACTCCAACATCAGGTCTGTCAAAGACATCAAAGACGGCTCGCGCGTCGCGACCAAGTTCGTCAACCTTGCAAAGGAGTATTTCAAAAAGAACGGCAAGAAGGTCGAGATTGTGGAGCTTTCAGGCGCTGTCGAGATAGCTCCGGTCATAGGGCTTGCCGAGGCGATAGTGGATTTGACGTCTACAGGCTCTACCTTGAAGACGCACGGGCTTAAGATGGTCGAGACAATACTCGAGTCGCAGGCTGTGCTTGTGTCAAGGAAGGATTATTCCAATGAGCTTCTTGACGATTTGCTGCTCGGCATGCAGGGCGTGCTCTCGGCAGAAAAGAAGAAGTACCTCATGGCTAACCTGCCTGAAGGCAAGCTGAAGGAGTTTGAAGGGATCACCACCGGCGCACTCTCGCCGACTATAACAAAGCTAGATAAGCCTGGTTGGATCGCGGTACAACTAGTCGTTGAAGAGAAGGCGATTTTCGGGCTGATAAAGTCGCTGAAGAAAATGGGCGGAAGGGATATACTTGTGCTGCCTATCGAGCGATTGGTCAAATAACATATAGAAAATATTTATAGTGAGATGATTCGTATTCTGGCTAGAGGGGATGTGACTGAAGAGTTCATGCTGCGCGCTGAGAAGGATGTAGCTAAAGCGGAGAATGCGGCTGCCGCAGTAATAGCTAATGTCAAGGCTCGGGGCGACATTGCAGTCTTAGAATACGCTGAGAAGTTCGACGGGGTCAAACTGAAGCCTTCTGAGATAGAGGTCTCCAAGAGCGAGTTCAAAGAGGCTTATAATAAGATAGACAAACAGCTTCTTGACGCAATAAGGAGGGCTTACAAGAATATCAAGGCCTTCCATGAGAAACAGATGCCTTCTGAGTCAAGGTTTGAGATAGAGCCTGGCGTCGAAGTCGGAAGAAGGGTCGTTCCCTTAGACCGCGCAGGGCTTTACGTCCCTGGTGGAAAAGCTGTCTATCCCTCGGTATTGCTCATGCTGGCCGTGCCTGCTAAGGTAGCTGGTGTCAGGGAGATAATCGCATGCACCCCTGCAAAGGGTGACGGAAAGCTGGACGTTGCGACGCTTGTGGCTGCGGATATATGTGGCGTTGATAAACTGTTCAAAGTAGGCGGGGTACAAGCAATAGCTGCTATGGCTTACGGCACTAAGATTATACCAAAGTGCGATGTTATTGCAGGGCCTGGCGGGCCTTATGTGTCAGCAGCACAGAGGCTGGTGCGCTCTGATGAGCGTGCGGGCGTGCGCATAGACTTCCCTCCGGGGCCGAGCGAGGGCATGGTGCTTGCTGACAAGTTTGCGAACCCGAGGTTCGTTGCTGTGGATGTGCTGAGCGAGGCTGAACACGGGCCGGATTCAGCAGGGGTGCTTGTCACGGACTCCAAGGAGCTTGCACTTGCTGTGCAAAAGGAATTTGAAGTGATGCTAAAAGGGCTTGACGAAACTAGACGCGGGTATATCGATGAGAATACTAAAAAGTATTCGGGTATTGTTTTGTGCAAGAACATGGATGAAGCGATTGATTTTGTAAATAAATATGCTGTTGAGCACTTAGTCGTGAACACAAAGGACCCTGAAGCTACTCTCAAGAAGCTGAATACTGCTGGGACCTATTGCCTCGGGCAATACTCGCCGATAACGGCAGGGAACTTTGCCGCCGGGCCGAATGCTGTCCTGCCGACAGGCGGTTTTGGGAGGATGTACTCCGGCGTCAGTGTAGACACGTTCCTGAAGAAGCCTACTGTCGAGAAGCTGTCTAAGGAAGGGCTGCAGGGCCTAAGGAAGACGATAACGACGCTGTCGAGATTCGAAGGATTCCCGGCGCATACCAAGTCAGTCGAAGTCAGGTTCGAGTGATGTGTTATTTTTTACCTCACTCACATTCACTAACATAGAAGTTTAGGCATAATCTACACACAAAACCAAAATGGGCGGAAGAGCACACATTAGAGCGGCTATGCGAATGGGGAAACGACCACCAGCAAAACAAATGCCACAGAGGCCACCCTTGAGAAAGAACATCCCAAGGAAAAACCCTCCAAGCATAGACCGAAGAGTATAGCTAAGATGGTCGGCGCAGACATCAAGAAGGCAACGGAGAATGAAGTAGTGGCTGAGCGAGTCACTCGCGAGTCTAAGATAACGTGCAGCATAGACTCGAAACCGCGCAGGCAGACAAAAATTGACACCGGCCTGCAGTTCCTCAACCACATGATAGAGACAATAGGCTGGCGAATGAACCTGAACATAGACTTCAAGTTCGAGGCCACCAATTTTAAGTTAACCCACGTCATTGCTGAAGATTCAGGGATAGTCTTAGGCTCTGCGCTGCGGGCGATGTTCGAGAAGAGGATGGCTGACAAAAGCGGTGCCAGCGGAGCCTCTAGAAGCATAATAGATGAAGGCTGCGCCACTGCGGCAGTCAGCATCGAAGGCAGGCCGAAGCTTATTCTGGAAGGAAACCCTGTCACTGATTTGACAACAGTTGAAGACACGAAGACCTGTGACCTTGATGATTTCTTAGACGGGCTCGCACTCGGCTTAGGTGCTACCATAAGGATCAAAGTAGAATCAGGAAAGGACCCGCATCACACCTGGGAGGCTATGTTCAGGGCGCTCGGCGAGGCTTTACGGGAGGCATTCGAGCCAAACCCATGGAGGGCAGGGACTACTGCAGGGGTAAAGGGGACTTTAAAATGAAAGCCATACTCTTTGACCTTGACGGTGTCATCACCTCTGAACGCATCTATTGGAACTGCGCAGGGCTCGCCATAGCAAAATCACTCGGCGGCAAATTGCCCGAAAACACACGGGAGAAGATATGGATAGCAAAGAAGCTCCTGCCGGACGATGTCATCAAGGGTTTTAAGGAAGCTGGAGTCAACTCAAATTGGGACATAGCCTACTGCGCCTCGGTACTTTCCAAGCTCGGCAGGAACGTTCACGAGTTCATTGTGGAGCTCAACAAGCGCGGTTATAAGGGCCTTGATTACTTGAAACTGCTAGATGAGATCGATCCTTCAGAGAAGCACGATAGGGAGAGCGGCGACTGGAAGGAATCGCATAAGCGATTCCAAGCGTGTTACTATGAATTGGCTGATACTGACGAGCCCGCGATATCACTGAAGGACATCGAAAGCACCATCATATCGCTCAGGGCAATGGGGCTAAAATTGGGCATAGTGACTGGCAGGCCGTTCCTCGAAGCCAAGCTGCCGCTCAAGAAGTGGAATATCTGGGGCTACTTTGATCCCGCGCTTATAGTGACTGAGACAGATATTGCCAAAGAGAGCGAAAAGCAGGGAAGGCATCTGGGCAAGCCAGACCCCTGGTCTTTATTACATGCAATATTCACTCATGAGAAGTGCGAACAGTGCGACATTGACAGAATCAAAGGGGATTATATCCTGGTGGGGGATTCTGTCGCAGACGTTCTCGCTGCAAAGAACGCAGGGATAAAGGTTATCTGTGTCAGGACAGGCATTGCATCCGAAGAGTCGCTTAGGAAAGCAGGGGCAGAGATTATCGTTAATAACATTACCAACGTGCCTGTTGAGATTCAAAAGCTCATGGCTGAAGGGCAATAGAGGCCATTGCCATTTTCAGGATTTCCGGATATCTGAGACTAATTGAAACTTTTATAGATGCCCTGACAAAATAGTCGGTTCACTATAAGTTCACTGTATATCTTGTGGGTATATCTTGTATATTTAGTGCAAATCCTTGACATGGCCTCAGCAAAAGACCTTATGCTGCCTTATTTGAAGGACTGCGAAGCAGCCGCATACGGCGCAAATATAGCTGTGAAGCCAGAGGTAAGGCTCAATTTAAACGAGTTCCAGTTCGACCTTTCACCAAAGGTCATCGAGACCCTGCGAACGCATGCTCCGCTGGCGAAGACCTACGTCTATCTGGGCGATGACCCGACAGCAGAACTGCAGCAGAAGATCGCCGACTACGTCGGTGTCGAAAGCAACGAGATAGTCCTTGACGAAGCCCTCGACCAGGCTTTCAACCGCCTGCCGAAGCCGTTCATAGTACCGGGTGATAATATAGTCAGCATGGGCCCCACTTATCCCGAGCTGATTCTTGGCGCAGAGCGATGTGGCGCCAAGAGGAAGATGGTCCCCATGGCGCTTCCTGAGCTGCGGATGGACGCCGATAAGATGTTGAAGGCAGTGGACAGCAAGACGAAGATGGTCTTCGTCTGCTCGCCGAACAACCCGACATCTCTGAAGATGAGCAGGGATGACATACTCAAGGTAGTCGAGAACGCGAGGAACAGCGTTGTGGTAGTAGATGAGTGTTATTATGAATACTGTGGTGATACAGTCGCTGATGTCATCAACGATTATGAAAACTTGTACGTAGCGCGCAGCTTCTCGAAGGGGTTCGGCCTTGCGGGCGGCAGGATGGCCTTCCTGATAGGCTCGAAAGAGAACTGCGAGGTCTTCGGCAAGGTGCTTAACGGTTTCGAGCTTAACAGGTTCGGCGTCTTCGGCGCAATTGCATCGCTGGATGATGTTGGTTACTACCAGAACATCTGGAAGACGGTAGCAGAGGAGAAGAAAAAGCTGCGCGCAGAGTTCGAGAAGTTGGGCATCAAAGTCTGGGACTCAAGCACTTCGTTCCTGTTCATGGACATATCATCGCTTGGCAAGACCTCGACGGAAGTCCGTGACCACTTCCTTAAGAAGTATAAGATACTGATAAGGGATGTTTCTGCTACCTTCACAGACTTAAGCAAGAAGTATGTCAGCTTCGCGATGCCAAAGCCTGAAGTGGCTAAGAAGCTTGTTGACGGGATGAAAGAGCTTGCGGAGTAAGGCTAATAGTTTTGTAATTACTTGTCCTCAGTTTATATTTCCACTCGAGTAGATTATGTTACGTATGGAACAGGAATCTCAATTAAAAGGTGACGCCACCAACCAAAGAGAATCCATTTTACAAAGGGTACTTGACCCAAATTTGTTAAGTCGCTCGGAAGGTCAGGGAAGCCCAAACGCTGTTCAAGCGATTTTCGCTGTTTTTCTCGCCGTCTTTTGTTTTGTTTTGGTAATGCTCATAATGGTCATGAGCACTAGTAAGAACCTAGACTTACTTTGGCTTTTGCTTCCCTTCTTAGTCGGCATACTAATTATAGTAGTGTATTTGGGATTAAAAATCCGGCGACAACCAAGATCAACTGTCCAAACAGAAGACGCCATACTCAAGGATTACAGTGTATGCCTTGATGAAACTGCTGTCAATCGTTGTAATCTCTTTTTGACTAAAGCAGAGTTAATCCTTAAGCGATGGGATTATGTAGAAGAGGGTTACACTAATTTTAAACGCATTATTAATGCATTTCCTGAGATTACTCGCCAGGAGTCAGACGGTTCAATTAAGATTCCACTTAACCAGATTGCAAGTCTAGAAAAGAAAGATGCATCGTTTAAGAAAAGGCTTTTGCTAGGTGGTAGACGCCCGTTGGTAATAAGATTTAAGCAAGGCGGAGAGCTGACCTTATTCTTAAGATTTGCAGACAAGTGGGTAAGTGAGATTAAGAGGCTTAAGGATTAACTCGGTCTTTTGCTGGCCTTAAGTTTATATCTCTAGCCTGACAAATACTTTTGTTATGGAAAGGAACTACCACTTGAGGATATGGAAGGACGAGGGTGAATATTATGGCGTGCAATGCCTTGAGCTTCCCCAAGCTATTTCTCAGGGCAAAACAGTAGATGAGTGTATCAAGAACGCCAGGGAAGCAATAGAACTTGCTCTACAGTATTCTAAGTCAAACGAGCCAAAACAGACTTATGTTGTTGACATCTCCGTCCGCGTGCCTGAAGCAGCCGCACAATGATAAAGAGAAGGAAGCTCCTTAAGATTCTAATGAAGGAATTTGGAGTCAATTTTTCAAGGCAGGCCAAGGGTAGTCATGAAATTTATGAAAGTGCAAATGGATGGGCTGTAATCCATGTGTGCGACGAAATTCCAGTGGGTACTATGTGGGAGATTGTCGAACAGCTGAAGATAGATAAGGCTGAGTTTAGGAAGAAACTTGAATGAGAACGTACACTAGTAGCTTTTCTATAACTAAACGAAATTACATTACAAACTCTGTTTGATTTACGCTACAATGATAATCCTGAACAAAGACGATGTCATGAAGCTCGTCTCTATGGAAGACGCGATTACGGTAGTTGAAAGGGCCTTCCTTAAGCATGCCGCCGGAAGGACAGTATACCCACCGAAGACCCAGTTCACCCTCCCGAACCAGCCAGAGAAGTGGTGGGGCTTCATGCCTGTCTTCGTCGACGGCATGGGCGTAGCATGCAAGATAGTCAGCGACTATCCAAAGAACAAGGAGCTTGGGAAACCAACAATAACAGCTACGCTCGTATTCTGCGACGTTGACACCGGCGAAGTAAAAGCCATAATGGACGGCAATTATTTAACCGCAGTCAGGACCGGTGCGCTGGGCGCACTTGCCGCGAAGTACCTTGCCCGGGAAGACGCAAAGACTGTGGGAATAATCGGCTGCGGGGTCCAAGCAAGGACACAGCTTGAGGGGCTGACTAAGGTCAGGAAGATAGAGAAGGTCAAGATATCGGATTTGAACGACTCCGCGATGGACGCTTTCATCGAAGATATGAAAAAGCTGAAGGTCCCGATAGAGAAATCTACTAGTGATGGTGTCCTTGATTGTGACATTGTAGTAGCAGCTACTCTGTCTAAGAAGCCGGTCGTCCTTGGGAACAAGATAAGGCCGGGCACTCACGTCACTTCGATAGGTGCGCACACTCCCGATGCGCGGGAGCTAGATGACGACCTGATGTCAAAGGCACGCGTAGTCATAGACTCGCAGGATGCGAAGAAGTCAGGTGACCTAAAGGGCTATAAAGGGGAACTAGTCGAGGTGCAGGAACTTATAGGCGGTAGGCGCGTGAGACGGACCCAAGCTGATGTCACTCTGTTCAAATCGGTCGGCACTGCCCTGCAGGATGTCGCTATGGCCAGCCTAGTGTATGAGAAAGCCAAGAAGAGGGGCATTGGGAAGAGATACTCTGACAATACTCAGTTAAGCAGCTTAAACCTGGTTAAGCATAAACCCGTTTATCGAGCTCTACATCAAATGTCGAGCCGTGCTCATAACGTGCAACCAGTTTGCGGCTTTCTAAATCTCGCAATATGTTTGATAGTGTAGATTTGGGAAGACCTGTCTTTTGTCTCAACCGGGTTTGAGTCAGTTTCCCGCCGTTCTCGAAGAGGAGTTTTATCAACTCACGCTCTTTTGGATTCAGCGTCTGCAGTATCCCCTCGTTAAGGTTCTTCTTTTTCCTGAACTTGAGGATGCAGATTATGGAGGCTGCAGCAAACACCGCCAAGATACCGGCTGCATATCCAAACAGTAATGCAGACTGTTCTTGCTTCTGTGGTTCTATTGAGTAGATAACATCTATCTTGGGTGCTTCGACAAGCTGGCCCCTGAAATGCAGTGAACTTTCATAGCGTTCATAGTTCATGTTGGAGCTTATCTCCTTAAACTTCACCCCCTGGGGAAAGTCAAGTATAAGCTCATAGTTATCAAACCAGTTTTCCAGATGCAGCTGGAATACCCAATAATCGCCACTACGCCTGAGAAGAGTCCCCTCAGACTCGACATAAATGTGCTGTTCTGGCTTTATCTCAGTCTCTCTCATGGAATTAAGTGCAGCAAACGAGACATTTATATCATCGCGGACTATGTATGCGTCAAGTATCGCGGTACCATCTTCTCCTAGGATTATACGCCCCTCTAAGATATTGTCAGCAAGCCCCTGCGGGAGCAGCAAAGCTGTAGAGAATATAGCAAGTAAAACAAGTGAAAGTCTCATGCACTATCTTCCGTGGATAGACAGATAAAGGTTGCCCTGAACGATCGTTCAGCGATAGGTTTACTAACTGTTCGGAGGAAGTCTTTCTATTGACCATAAACCGGTTGAAAATAGAAAAAATGGACAAGACAAGAATATTGGCAGGGCTTCTAGCCCTTATGTTGTTGCCTTTTGCAACAGCCTATGTAAGCACTGACGGCTTCAGTTCCAGTGGTTACAAGGGTAGTTATGTGAGCGACTATGGCATAAGCACGTGCCCAGCAGCAAACGACACCAAAGACTTTATAATAGCCGGGGGGGAGGCAACTGTGAGCGTCGATGCAAGCGTGATGATAGCCAACCTAAAATTCGTCAGCAGGGGAAAGACTGCAAAGGAGGCCTTTGATGCGCAGAATGAGGTTATGGAAAAGGTCATTGATATGCTAAAGGGCAAGGGCATCACAGAGATGGGGACAGCATACTTCAACATCGAGCCAATCTACTCCGAGTCAATCGACTCGATTGCACATTCGGATTGGGAAGCGATAGACCTTTACAAGGTGGAAAACACTTTGATAATAAAGGTCAGGGACGCAAAAATCTTCAATGAAGTCCTTGTCTCAGCAATAGACCTTGGTGTCAATGAGATAACTAACATGAGGTTCATACCAGACGCTGAGACTATCAAAGCGGCAAAGAAGAGGGTAAAGGAACTCGCCCTCGAAGATGCGAAAGTGAATGCAGGGTGGCAGGCTGGTGTCATAGGCAGGGGGCTGGGGAAAATGGTCTCTGTCGGCGACAGTACCGAAGATGCTATACAGAGCATGCCAAACGCATACAGCTATTATGGCTATGACCAGCTTTACAATAATATGGCTGCACAGACCTCAATGTATTTGTCAGACGGGCCTGTTGAGGAAATAGATGATAGTTTGTCACCTGGCAGAGTGACGTTCAAGGCGACAGTATCGCTCGGTTATCTGCTCGTGGGGGCTTAGGCCCTCATTTATTTTCAGTCTGATGACCTGTCCTTCCTTTGTTTTAACAAGAATAACAGCATCAGTAGCGCTACTATGAGTATCAATCCGAGCCACCAGACGCCTATGCCCCCAGTCGCCAGCCCGGTCGGGTTTATCTCCCTGCTGATGGTCGGTTCCATAAGCTTGCCCTTCAACTCACGCGTCATCGTCTTAATGTCAATGTAGTCCCCAATATTGCCTGCAACATACGTTTCCCAACAGTAGAGCCTGGCTTTGAGTTCTATCCAGTCGCGGTTTTCCGAAACAAGGTTAAATGAGGCTGTATCACCCTCTTCTGAAAGCGTGAATACTTTTTCGCCAAGTAGGCTGGGATTTGTCACAAGCAGGACATATTTGTGCTCGCAGTCGTCAAGCTTTGTAACAGTGATGTTCACAGTGCCGTTGTCAGCCCCAATGAAGCTTATCTCAACGCTGTCATTGGTGCAGTTGCAGCCCTGTTCTGGCTCCTCCGGGATTTCAGGTTCGGGCAATTCAATCTCTCCGAGTATCTGCATGAATCCGCCGCTCCCTCCGCCCCTGCTACCGGAACTGCTTCCTGAACCGCCGCCGGAAGAATCGCCTCCTGCACATCCTTCATCAGTACTGCCGTCGCAATCATTGTCGATGCCGTCCTTACATACCTCGGCAGACGAAAGGTTTGCAGTCGAGCATGCGCTCCACGCCCACGCCCCTGCCACACAGGCACCGCTTTGGTTACCGCTGGCACATGCCCCGAGGCCACAAGCCTGAGTGGAGTTGGATACATCCTCATCTGTCTCACCGTCACAGTCGTTGTCAAGGTTGTCACAGGTTTCGTTCACGGGGCCCACAGTCTCAGCATCACATACGGTGCTGCTGGCATTATCAGCACATACCATAGTCCCATTTGTATAACACACCCCGATGCCGTCTGATTCACAGAATGTGCCAAGGTCAGCAAAGTCCTCATCAGTGTCGCCATCGCAGTCGTTGTCAATATCATCGCACATCTCGTCTGACGCACCTTCCATTGGATCGCATTCCTGCACTTCGCCATCGACGCAGAAGTCTATCGTATGGTTACATGCACCAACACCACAAGATGTATTCCCAAGGCCTTCGTCTATATTGCCATCGCAATCATTATCCGCAAGGTCGCACACCTCGACAGCCCCGGGGTTTATTGAGGCGTTTTCATCATTGCAGTCGCCGCTCCTGTTAGCGTAGCCTGGCATGCCGCTTGTCGAGCAATTCAAAACAGGATCGCTTGGCCCGCCCCATCCGTCCCCATCACCGTCTTCATACCAATAGATAGGCTTGCTGGCTACGGGGTCCGGGTCTCCAGGAGCGCAGTCGCAAAGGTCGCCAAAAGAGTCATTGTCGGCGTCCGCCTGGTCAGGATTACCGGTCAGGTTGCAGTTGTCGCAGATGTCGCCGACTGTATCGGAGTCTGTATCCGATTGGTCTGCGTTAGAATCATCTGGGCAGTTGTCGCAGACATCACCAACATAGTCACTGTCTGCGTCCGCCTGGTCCTCGTTGTCGTCAAGCGGGCAGTTATCACCGTCGTCGCAAATCGTATCCGCGTCGAGAGTGCTGTCAAGGAGAGGTATCATCTCACCATAGTCTGACTCGACATCCCCTAGCCAGTAGGTCACCTCTGGTGAGGAATCGCCGTCGACAACCATGTAAGGGCATGTGTGCGGCCCATAGGAGATGTTTACAACAAACCGGTCATAGCAATCGCAGGCAAACCCGTCTGTGCACGTGCTTAGCGAGTATTCCGCCTGATCGTCTGAGTATGACACATCGTCCCTTGCACATTCAACCCTGTAATCGGAGGAGTTCTCAAGGCCGCAATCAGTGCCCACATCACTGAAGGGAGAACAGTTCAAGCCAGCTTCCTCGGTTCCCGTTATCCCGGACACAGTTGCGTTGTAGAACAATAGACCCCCTGATGCCGACTGGTCGCACTTTTGCAGGGTCACCCGAACAGAACCATTGCTGCGCTCGATTACAAGATCGTCGCCGACACCAAGCCAAAATGCGTCGTCAAGCGCGCTCTCGATTATTGGTATAGCGATTGCTGAGATTAAAAACGATGTGAAAACGGCCGTGAGTAAAAAGTACTTCTTATTGGTTTGCCTATGGGTTATCTCAAATATTTTCATCTTCAGGTTGCACTGGGCAGGATATTAAGGATTCAGAACATTAAAACCAAATGGTGCACTATCCTAAGATCAAAGAGATCCTGTATCTAAGATCAAAGAAATCTTGCCCGCATAAAACCGGCAATATGATCACCCAAACATCGACATAGAGTTGCCGTCGCCCGACGAGCCTAGGTTAGACTGCGACTCGCCGGCCCGTTCCTGCGGCGACAGGCATTTGCCGCATATCCACTGATCCTTGCCGCAGTAAACTGCAGGGACGAGCACTGCTTCGTCAGAACTCTTGCCGCACATGCAGCAGCTCTCCCGGACGTACCCTGAGTGCGGCTTCTGGGGTGCTTCATCATAGACCACTCGCTCCCCGGAATACATATCATCGCGATATTCCTTCGGGATCGCATATTCCAGGTCGTGCAGCCCAGATCCTTTCTTGCGTAGCATCTTGTCGGGTTTGGGTACTAATTAAGTGTTATCCTATCAAAGTGTTATTCTATCTTGCTTAGGTGCTGATTGGTACTGTTTGGGCGATATATTAGAGGGTATGTCAATAAAAAATCAAAAGCATATGTTTCGCGGCAATATTAAGGCTACACGAGGTTAAAATCGGCCTCGGGAACACCTTTTGCATGCACCAGAAGACATGCAACGGCTGCAAGCCAGCGCACCGCAAAGCCCGCAGGTCTCAAGGCTGCCCGCAGAGCCACATATATCGCAGATGCCCTCCATGATGTGAGTAGTTGAGCATACACAATCTGTTAGTAGTCGATCCTACACAATCCGACTAAATCCCAAAAAGCATCATGACAATGCGTATCACGGCGACTGCAATCAGTATAATCGCGATTATCTTTGCGAAGCCAGCAAGCATGAATATGACGATGCCTAATATAAGCAAAAGGAACGGGCTCAAATTAATAAGTGTCTGGGTGAAGCTATCCACCTCGGATATGCCTGTTTTGGTAGCATTGATGATACCCTCGCCGTTTAACCCTGATGTGTTTATAGGCAAGTTTATATCGGGAATCCATGAGCCACTGCCTGAGGTATTAGTCGTATTAGTCGTATTATTCGCCGGGTCAGCTGCAATAGCAAACTGAACACTTACAAGAGCCAAAATCGCTATCCAAGCCAAGGTGTGGTCCATATTGTTCTCAAATATACTTTTAAGCATGCTGAACAAAAATAGAGTATGCCGACTGTTGAGTTCTCCACTGGCGACCTGATGCGCCTGGTTGGAAAAAGGGTTCCTCTCAAGGAGTTTGAGGAGCGCGCAGCGATGCTTGGGACTGGCGTAGAAAAGGCAAGCGACGAAAGCCTTACCATCGGGTCTTCCCCAACCGGCCGGACATGCTCTCTGTCGAGGGCTATGCGCGCGCTTATAGGACATTTACTGGCATAGACTCTGGGCTTCGTGAGTATAAGGTCGCGGATTCGCCCATTAAGCTAACTGTTGATGACAGCGTCAGTTTGGTACGGCCGTTCATTGCCTGTGCGGTAGTCAAGAACCTGCCGGTCAGCGAAGAGGTGCTTCTTTCGATAATACAGATACAAGAGGCACTCCACTGCTCCCATGGACGAAAGAGGTCTAAGGTGGCTATAGGCATACATGACTTTGACAAGACGACCCCGCCTTATGAATACAAGGCTGTGAAACCTGAGTCAATGTCCTTCATACCACTAGACTTCTCGGAGAAGATGACTCTTGGTGAAGTCCTCCAGAAGCACCCAAAAGGCGAAGATTACAAGCACATACTTGCAGGCAAGAAGCTGCTTCCTGTCGTCTGCGACAAACAAGGCGTTGTCTCGCTCCCACCGATAATAAACGCTGACCGGACTCGCGTGACTGAGGGCACTGCCAACCTCCTCGTCGAGATGACGGGCACGAACAAGCTCGCAGTTAAACATGCGATGGCGATAGTGCTTTCATCCCTTGCCGACCGTGGTGGGCAGATAGTCTCTGTGCAAGTGGGCGGGAAAAAGCTCGACCTCTCCCCGGACAAGATTAACATTCATGTTGACTATGTGAACAAGCTCCTCGGCCTCAAGCTCAAAGCTGCTGATATAAAGAAGCTGCTCGCAGAGATGGGTTACGGTGTTGGAAAAACCAGCGAATCTTCCATTGAAGCACTGGTGCCCTGCTACAGGGCCGATGTGCTGCACCCTATGGATGTGACTGAGGACATCGCTATATCATACGGCTATGAGAACTTCGAGCCGCAACTGATCGACATACCGACTATAGGCAAGCCAGACGCGCTCGAAGAGGACAACTTTGGCATAAAGATGCTGATGCTTGGCCTTGGCTTCCAGGAGACAGTACCATTCGTGCTGACAAACAGCGACGCACTCGTAAAAGCAAGGCTTTCTGCAAAGCCGGTAAGGATAAAGAACCCGAGGACTGAGGATTTCACGATAGTCAGGCCGTCGTCGATACCCACTCTTCTTGGCACTCTTGCCAACAACAGGAAGAAGAAGATACCGCAGCGCATCTTTGAGATTGACTATGCTGTGGAGAGCGGGAAGAAGACACAGAATATCAGCCTTCTTGGCATGGCGATGCTCGACAGGGAGGTCAACTTCTCACAGATGCAGTCCATTGTAGAAGCGCTGCTCAGGAACCTTGGCGTGAAGTACACTCTTGAGGAAGCTGAGGAACCAAGTTTCATCAAGGGCAGGTGTGGCAAGATACTCATCAACGGGAAGAGTGTCGGGGTATTCGGCGAAGTCCATCCAGAGGTGCTTGAGAACTTTGGCCTGGATTACCCGACAGTCATTGCAGAGATCAGCACTCGGGCCCTTTTTTGAGTGCAGGCTGGACTGCGCATTTGATCTGCTTCTTGTAGTGGTGCCCAAACAACGATGCGCCCTTGTAGGTCAGCCTGAAGAGTGAATGCATAAGTGCGTAGCCATGATAAGTCGCAGAATCGACTGCATCCTGGGCCTTGTCAATCGTCTCATACTGTTTTATCATAAGGTCCGTCATTTTTTTCTGGAAATCCTCCTTTGAAAGGTTCTCGAGGTTCTCTATCAGCTTGTTGACAAAGTCCATCGACGTTTCTTTCACCGAAACGCCACGCAACTCCAGGTCATGGACTATACTGTCTCGCATTCGAGCCATGTTTCCTACTGTCGGCTCTACAATGAAGGAGTGTATCTCCTTTGCGCCCATCTCGACCCGGCTTTCAGTGAAGCCGCTCTCGGCTATGCTGCACAATTTCCTTTGGACATCCTCAAACCATTTCTCAGTATTCTGCACATCATACTCGCACATCGCCTCAAGTTCTGTCAGCTCGCCTCTCATCTTTTCAGTAAGCATGCCCTCGCGATCCAACCTTTCAATAGTAGTCTCTATCGACCCCCTAACGTCCTCCGCTGCCTTCTTGCTTGGGATATCAAAAAGCTTCATGAAGTTGTTTGACACCACGCTTATGTCGCCAAAAAAATCGCCCAGGTGGGCAGCAGCGGGGTCATCTATCTTAGAACCTTTGATTATGTGCGATACTACTTTGCACCCGTCCGAGAACATGGCGGTGACTAGGGTTATCGGCACGCCGATCAGGGCAACGCCAAGCGCAAGGTCGGCTATGGCACCCCCAGAATGCCGTATGGTATAATCTACGCCCTTGACCTGGTCTGACTTGGACTCGCTGCCAAAAGCGTTTATCGCATCACCTAAGCGGTTCAATCCCCCGAAGAAGCTAGAGTCCTTCAATATCTCAGGCGGGATGAGAATGGAAAGGGTCTTCTTAAAGGACGTGCCTATCACCAGCAGCGTGCCCCTGGCGACCTTTGATGCCTCTTTTTTCATATTAGGTTGCATATGTTTATTTCATACTAGGTTGCATATGTCGTTATATGTGTGCATATGTCTTTCCGCTGAAGTTACATAAATGTGAAACCGGGCACTTTTCACACAATGGCACTGGCTTGCAGTATCTTTTTGCCAGCTCGTCTATGAGGGCATGGAACTCCTTGAAGGTCTTGAGTCTTGAGTCTTCGGTCTTGTCCCAGGCGCTACTTTCAAAGAAGCCTCGTAGGTCCTCATAACCTATTTTCTCGTCAACAAAACCCATCCTGGAAAAGACCCTGCGAGTGTAGGCATCCATGACAAAAACCGGTTTGTCCAGGGCATAAAGGAGTATCGCATCAGCAGTCTCGGGCCCTATGCCCCAGACTGAAAGCAGCTCATCGCGAAGGGTTGTTAAGTCCTCACGCATCATCTTTTCTACATCCAGATTATATTTCTCGAAATAGTTCATGAACGCCTTCAGCTTCTTGGCCTTCTGGTTGAAATATCCTGCAGGGCGTATTAGTTCTGCGAGTCGTTGTAGTGTAACTTTGTCGAGCTTCTTTGGCTCAAATAAGCCCTCTCCCTGCATCGCAGCTATTACCTTTTCGACGTTCTTCCAGTTAGTATTTTGGGTGAGGATGGCCCCCACTATGACTTCAAAACGTGTCTTCGCCGGCCACCAGCCCTGCGGGCCGAAGGAATCAAAGAGTGTAGTGTAAATCTTAAGGAGTTTTTTGTCCGACATACTGATATTAACTGCGTGAAAAATAAGAGTCTCGTGAGGGTAATGAACAGGAGCCCTAAGGAAATAGCGCACAGCGCGTACTCCGCCTGTGTCATGGAGGCTTCGGCAGAGAAACCAGGCAATGTCACGCCTACAAAGGGCTTTGACGACTTGGATTACGCTGATTTTGTCAAGGCTGCAGAGAGGCTTGAGCCTTTCATCGAAAGGGCCGCGCGCGATGGCGAAAAAACTGGGATATGCAAGCCAGAGATATGTAAGCTCATCTATGAGGCGACCTCCACAGAAAAAAATGTGAACTTTGGGATAATCATTATGTTCATGCCCCTGGCTGCCGCGCGGGGCGGAAGCACGAAAAAGCTCTTAGAATCGCTTACTCCTGATGATACTAAACTCCTAGTCAAAGCTATGCAGAGGGGGAAGCTCGGCAGCATGGAGCTAAAAGACAAGAAGCTGTCTAAGTATGATATTTTCTCCAAAGAGATATTCAAAACTATTGATGATGAAGGGATAACACCCCTAGCCTTGATGAAGCTTGCACAATCACATGACACACTGGCAAAGGAATGGGTCGAAGACTATACTATTTCGCGCGCGATATCAAAGCGCATAGACGCGGACTCGCACACCATAGTCAATGAATACCTGCGTACTCTTGCAGAATATCCAGATACACTGATAGCCAGAAAAGCAGGCCTAGAGAAGGCAAGGGAAGTATCGCAGATGGCCAAATGGGTGCTGTCAGGCAACCTCAGCATCACAGAGTTCGACCAGTTCCTGCGCTCAGATGGAAACAAACTGAACCCGGGCACAACAGCTGACCTTATTGCGACTGGGCTTTTCCTTAAACTGATGTCCGCTTAATTAACTATCTCATGTACAGGCTTACTTCAGCATCTCATTGATCATCTTCAAATAAGTGCCCTGCGATGGTTCGCCCACATGTGCGCCCCTCTCGCCGCGCTTGTTTGTGACAACGATTGTAGGCACGCTCCGTATGCCATAAGCAGAGGCTTTACGCGAGCCCTCGGGTGACCTTGTACTGAGCTCTTCCCATGTTACCTTGCTCTCGAGCTCTGGGTTATCAGCCAACAGCTTTTTCGTGGCCCTGACAGCGCCCGGGCAAAAAGGGCATGTCATGGAAGTAAAAACCTCGATCTTCAGTTCAGCCATCGTATACAATTCACTTTTGTGAATAATATTTGATTTTGTAGTATAAGAGCCTTGTTTTGATAAGAGCCTTGTTTTGAGCACCTTTCTTCAATGCATCTGCAAGCATCCAAATAGTTTAAGAGTAACCAGCGGCTAAATCAATATAGCAACGTTGAGAGTATCATAAAGTAGCAACGTTGGGATTATCGTAAGGTCACGAGGAAGATGATACAGTTATACACAGACGGCGGGGCGCGCGGGAACCCCGGACCCGCAGCATATGGGTTTCTGGTCTATGAGGGTAGAACCAAGCTCTATGCATCGGGGAAAAAGTTAGGTACTACAACCAATAATGTCGCTGAGTATACCGCAGTAATCGAAGGCCTTAAGAAAGCCCAGGAGTTCGGCGATTCTATCGAGGTGTTCTCAGACAGCGAACTAATCGTAAGGCAGCTTAATGGCGATTACAAAGTCAAACAGCCCCACCTAAAGGAACTGTTTCACAAGGTGAAACTGTTGGAGAATGGGTTCAAGAAAATAAGTTATACTCACAGGCCAAGGGAACACCCGATGCAGGTGCTTGCTGATGAGCTAGTGAACAGGGCACTGGACTCTTAGTTGCTGGAAAGATTTACACTACAACCACATTATAAACATTTCTTTACGGCAGCTTCCAGCTCGGCCATCATCCTCTCAGCCTCCTGCTGTGTCTTGCCTTCTGCAGTCAGGCGGAGGATAGGCTGCGTATTCGAGACTCTTACAAGAGTCCAGCCGTTCGGATAATTTATCTTGACTCCATCGATGGTAAGCGGCTTCTTGTCTTTGAACATGGCAGCCAGCTTTCC
>Ga0247841_10004868_pt1 | contig 22443 bp, 16 predicted proteins | sample LaCruzMarch2015__2_FD_192410 | JGI IMG/M metagenome (GOLD analysis project Ga0247841, IMG submission 192410) | Freshwater microbial communities from meromictic Lake La Cruz, Castile-La Mancha, Spain - LaCruzMarch2015_18m | ecosystem: Environmental > Aquatic > Freshwater > Lake | place: Spain... | reverse complement strand
AAGAAAGAGGATATCATAAACGGCTTGTGCGAAGGGCTTGTCAGGAATTTCATAAGCAATGTCGCGAAAAATCGGCCCCTCGGAGATCCTGTGATTTTTGTGGGAGGAGTGGCGTCAAACCGCGGGGTCGTAGAGGCTTTTGAGCGGGAGCTTGGGCGAAAAGTCACGGTGCCTAAAGAGCACAAGATCACAGGATGCGTGGGGGCCGCTATTTTAGCTATGAGAGAGAATACGGAACACACTAAGTTTAAAGGATTCGGATTGGCCAAGGACGACATAAAAACAGATTTTTTCGTTTGCCCGGATTGCCAGAACAGGTGCGACATCACCAGCATCGCAGTCAACGATACCTCCTCCGGATATCTCGGATCCAGATGCGAGAAATACAACTCCCCTTAGAAGTTTCTTCGATCTTATCCCCATAGATTTCTATCCAAGCTTCGGTATGAGATCGCCTCCGAAATGTGATGCGCCTCTATAATATCCTTGCCATCCATGTCAGCGATGGTGCGCGAGACTTTAAGGATCTTATCGTAGGCCCTGGCCGATATACCGAGTTCCAGTATCGCGAGTTTTAACAACTCTTCGGCTTCTTTATCCAGCACGCAATATTTGTCCAACCCTTTCGATTCCAGATGAGAGTTAAAATATATGCCATCATTCTTATATCTGTCACCCTGAACGTTTCGGGCCAGATCTACGCGTTTTCTTATCTCTTCCGAAGGCTCTCCGCATCTTTTGTCGGTCAGGCTCTCGAATTTTAATCTCGGCGCCTCCAGGTGTATGTCGATCCTGTCCAGCATGGGGCCGGATACCTTAGACAGATATCTCTGTATCTGATAAGGCGTGCAGTTACACGGTTTTTTCGGATCCGTAAAGTAGCCGCACGGGCAGGGGTTCATCGCGGCTACGAGCATGAATTTGCACGGATACGTAAGAGTGCTCGCGACCCTGGCGATAGTTATGGAGCCTTCCTCGAGAGGCTGCCTAAGAACCTCGAGCACACTTTTTTTGAATTCCGGGAATTCGTCCAGGAAGAGTACTCCGTTATGCGCCAGACTTATTTCTCCGGGTGATGGATTCGTCCCTCCGCCGACAAGAGCGGCGTCGGATATAGTGTGGTGCGGCGAGCGGAATGGCCTGGTTCCGACCAGTCCCTTATTATGCCCCAAAAGACCCGCTACGCTATGGATCTTTGACGTCTCGAGGCTCTCCTCGATGGTCATGCCGGATAGTATGGTCGGCAGACGCTTAGCCAGCATACTTTTTCCAGACCCCGGCGGGCCGATGAGGATCACATTATGGCCTCCGGAGGCGGCGACCTCGAGGCCGCGTTTCACATGCTCCTGCCCCTTTACATCGGAGAAGTCCGTCCTATATCTGGAGTTTCGTTTTAGCAATACCTCTCCGACATGTTCTTCTCTCTTTAATTCGATTTTTTTGTTTATAAAATCGACGACGTCTTTTAGATCTCCGATCGCATAAGTCTCTATGTCTTTTACGGTAGCTGCTTCCTTAGAGTTCTCTTTAGGAAGGATGTATTTCTTTTTTTTAAGCCTGTTCATTGCCATGGCTATAGGAAGCGCGCCTCTTATAGGTTTTAATTTTCCATCTAAGGATAGCTCACCGCAAAAAATCGTGTCTTCTATTAAAGAGTGATCGATCACGCCCCCGGAGGCTAGTATCGAAAGGGCTATCGGCAGATCGAAAGACGTTCCTTCTTTTTTTATGTTTGCCGGCGCCAGATTTATGATTATACGTTTAGAGGGGAATAGAAAGCCGGAGTTTTTTATAGCGTGCTTTATCCGGTCACGGGATTCCCTCACCGCGGTATCGGGAAGCCCTACGATGTCTAAGCCCGGCAATCCTCCGCCGGTGCCCGTCTCGACTATGATCTCATGCGCATCTACCCCCATAACGCACGCCGAATATATTTTAGCTATCATTCAGGCCTCCTTAATAGGACACATTTTCCACGGCGCTCTCGATAAGCTCTATCGATTCCAGTCTATATTTGCGATCGAGTTTCACCGAGACCACATCTACTCTCCAGTTACAATCCAATAGTCGCTTCATTTTCAGGAATATGAGAGCGTTCTTTATTATGTGCCTCTGTTTTAATCCGGTCACCGCCAGATACGGGGGGCCGAGAGAATCCGTTGTCCGGGTTTTTATCTCGATAAAGACTATATGGTTTCCGATTTTAGCGATAGCGTCCAATTCGCCAAAGATAGTTCGAAAGTTCGTATGCATGATACGATAACCTTTCTTTTTAAGGAAACCTATAGCGGCTTTCTCGCCGATCTTCCCGACAACCTGATTCTCCCGGCCCATGTGGTACTAACCTCCGTATGCCTCAAGGACGAGTCTTTCGATCTCGTCCTTGATCTCCCTTTTAAGCGGTATTATCGTGTTATACCACTTGCCGTCTTTGCCCTCCTCGCGCGGCATGCTGACGAAGAGCCCTTTTTCGCCCTCGACTACTCTTAAGCCCTTAATCACCAGGCTGTCGAGCACCGAAAGATCGCAGAAGGCCTTAGTCGAGCCTGTCCCTTCAAGTTTATGCAGGCGGCTTACTTCCAGTCTCAGGTTCTTATCTGCCATTTTTCTCACCTCCTTTCCGAGGGCGATAACTCCCCTCATATATAAAGACGTAAGAAATGGCAAGAAAGTTGCAAATATTTTAAAATATATTTTATTTGCCGACGGAGGGGAGTTGTCGCGAAGAAATTAAAATCGCGCCTTTCGGTCTTCTTTTTTTAAACCGGACAGTATCCGCGAGACTTCTTTATCTTCGCCGCGTTTCCAGGCGTCGTGTATCATGACGAGCGTCTTTGTGGTCCTTGAGTCCGCTATCCATTTCATGCCAAAGAGGAGAGTAGCCACGAGAGACTGTATAAAAAAGCGTGGTATGGCGAAAGATATTGCGAACGAGACTACCGAGATGACTAGATATATATTTATTATTTTAAAAAATGCCCTCATGTTTTTGCTCCTCCGGTCCTTGTGAAACTTCTCTACGGCTTCATCGGCCGCTACCGCCGCGGTCAGACATTCATCGCACGAAGATAGATGGGCTTCGACACGACTTCGTTCCGTTTCCTGGATCGAGGCGTCAAGAAAGCCTGCCAGCGCCGCTTCATTTGGATGCATAAACCCTCCCCATATATAAAGACGTAAAAAATGGTCAAATAGTTGCAATTATTTTTCCCGCCACGCAAACTTTTAATGATGGGGCGGGACCCCGCCCGACGCTATAATAGCATCATGGCGGGGAAAATATATTTTTAGGAATAATTTTTTTTAATTTTGCCCTGGCTCGCTTTATGTGGCTTGCCACGGTTCCTCTGGGCATATTAAGGATCCGGGCTATTTCATTGTATTTTTTGTCATGAAATATCAGGAGCTTCATTATAAGTTTTTCTTTTTTCAAAAGGCATCTAAGGGCGCTCTTTACTTCATCCGCGATCTTATCTTCCGACGGATCTTTGAGGTCGGGCTCCGCAGCCCGCCCGATGCCGCTATCTTCCGATTCCTCGTCCATAGCGTCTCCAAGCGGCTCGAGTTTATCCATGCCGGAAGCCTTTATCGCGCGCAGATATTCCACGGCCGTATTGCCTGAGACTATCGCGAGCCAGTAGGATATGTCGGCCCGGTTTTTGATCTCGGACAATTTTTGCCCCACCCAGACAGAGGTCAATACGTTCTGGTATATGTCTTCTATATCCTGACTTGGCAGACCGATCCCGTAGCGTCGTATTCTGCAGGATATGGCCGTGTATATGAGAGGGGAGTACTTTGAAACCAGGCTTTTCCAGGCCGATACGTCTCCCGCGATGCAGGCTTCGATCATCCCTGAATCGTCCTCTTTGCTAGATATGCCCATGGAGGGTATAGTAACATATAATTGTGTAAATATCAAATATAATTTGATGTTTAATCAAATATAGGATCCTGTGTCCGGAAGAGGCGAATTTGGCATATCCCGGGGGCCGGGATTTGACATATAATGGTTATAAGGGTATACTCTAATATACTATAATATGCATTATAGTGAATATAAGCGCGAAATTGATATGGGGGGCTGACTCCCCTCGAAAGCTAATATAGGCGGAATAAGTGGATAAGAGCTATCTTGTAGACGATAAATATTCGATCAAAGACCTGGTCGATCTGGAAAAACTTCGTATCATATTTGAGAAATTTACTCAGGTTACCGGATTTACGGTCGGCTTTCTGGATCATCCGGGCCTCAATGTGCTTATCGCCACAGGATGGAAGGATATCTGCACGAAATTTCACAGATCTTGTCCCGCGTCTTTTGAAAACTGCAGGAAGAGCAATTCGCATCTTCTCGATCAATTAAATACACCCGGACAGCTGGTGATAGAATCCTGCGATAACGGCCTCGTGGATTGCGCTACGCCCATTATCGTTAACGGCAAGCATATAGCGAGCCTCGCGACGGGGCAGCTTTTACTAAAAGAGCCGGATATTGAGTTTTTCAAAAAACAGGCAAAGGCCTTCGGTTTCGATGAGCGCGAGTATCTCGAAGCTCTCAAGGAGATCCCTGTTGTATCTGAAGAAAAATTAAAGTTCGTAACATCTCTTCTGGGAGAGATAGCTACCATGATATCGGATATGGGGCATCTCAATCTTATATCGAAGGAGGAGGCGGCCCAATTACAGAATGAAATATCCGAACGAATTAAAACGGAAGAGGAGCTGAAGAATACGGAATTCAGCTATCATACGATATTTGAGGCTGTTAACGACGCTATATTTGTAAACGCCATCGATACCGGCGCGATACTTGACTTAAATAACAGAGCCTGTGAGATGTTCTGTTATTCCCGGGAAGAGATGATGTCCTTAGCCGTCAATGATATAAGCGCCGGATACCCCCCCTACTCCCAGAAAGAGATTTTGGAGTTTATGAAGAAAGCGGACGAGGGCGAGCCTCAGATGTTCGAATGGCTATGTAAGGATAAAGCCGAGAGGTTGTTCTGGACTGAGATTAATTTAAAACGCGCAGTGGTAGGGGGCAAATACATACTGCTTGCCATAGTCAGGGATATCAGCGAACGGAAAGAGGCTATCCATAAACTTAACAGGATAAATGATGTATTTTTGAATTTCGGATCGGATCCTCTTGAGAATATAAATCGCCTTACCGCGCTTTGTGGAGAGCTTTTGAAGGCAGACTGCGCTCTCTATAATCGTGTTGAGGCCGGGATGATGACATCGTGCGGCCAATGGAACGTCCCTCAGGGGTTTAAATCCGTTGACAAGCCCGAAGGGCAAATATGTTACGACGTGATAAAAGGCGGCGTCGGGCAGGTCGTCGTAATACAAGACCTTCAGAATACCGGGTACGCCGTTACGGACCCTAATGTCAGCCAATACAAATTGAAGACATATTTAGGCTGCCCCGTTCAGTTTGGAGGAGAATATGGGGGCTCTTTATGCGTCGTCTACCAGCACGATTTCACGCCTACGGAAGACGATAAGAACGTCGTCGGTATAATAGCATCGGCCATAGGCGTGGAGGAGGAACGCAGGAGCTCCGAAGAAGTATCGCGCCTGTCCCACTTCGCGATGGATCGGGCTTCCGACCCGGTTTTCTGGGTCGATAACGAATCCAGAATACTTTATGCCAATGAATCCGCCAGCGCTTTATTCGGTTATTCCGTGGAAGAATTAAAGGCCATGACGGTCGGAGATATAGCGCCCGATTTTAAACAACCACGGTGGATGGTCAGCTGGGAGAGAGCTAAAAATAATCCATCGCTTAAAGTGGAAGCGGTATCCCGCAATAAGGACGGTAAGTTATTTCCCGTAGAAGTGACCATAAACTACATAAAATATGACGGGGACGAATATATCTGCGCTTTTGTAAGAAATATAACAGAGAGAAAACTCGCGGAAGCAAAATTGCTGGAGGAAGATAAATTTTTGACCAATATATTTTCGAGCATACAGGACGGGCTTAGCGTGCTCGATAAAGATATGAATATATTGCGCGTGAATTCGACGATGGAAAAGTGGTACGGGCACGAGATGCCTCTTATCGGGAAAAAATGCTACGAAGCGTATCACAAGAGAAGCGAACGCTGCAAGATCTGCCCCACAGAAAGAGCTATACAGAGCGGGCAAACGGCCTATGAGATCGTCCCCAGGATCGGGATGCACGGAGAGACGATCGGCTGGCTCGATCTGTATAGTTTTCCGATGTTGGATTCGGCGACCGGCGAACTTAAGGGCGTAATAGAATACGTCAGGGATATCACCGAAAAAAAGAACGCCGAGGAGTCGATAGTAAAACGCGATTATCAGCTCGAGATCCTCTCGCGCACCAGCCAGCACATAAACGTCGTCCTCGAAGTGTCGGTTATTTTAAGGACGGTCGTGGCCGCGGCGATGGAACTCGTAGATGCCACTGTCGGCGGAGGAGGGCTTCTCTCCGGGGATAAGATCGAATTTAAAGAGTTCAATAATATGGGGAAGGTTGAGCATGTAAATTACGCTTTTACGGTCGGAGAGGGAGCGCCCGGATGGAACTCCGGATCGATCAAGCCGTATCTATCGAACGATCCCGGACATCTAAAAACGATAGCCCGGCCTATTAATGAGATCGCGGATATCTATAATATCATCATAGTTCCGATAATAAGCGCGAAAGGCGTCCTGCTGGGATGTTTTGAGATAGCCAATAAAAGCGATCGTGCGCCGTTCGACAGCCAGGACGTCTTTATGTTACAGGGCCTCGCCGCCGCCGCTTCGGTATCGCTTGAGAACGCGAGGATGCTGGAATCGGAAAAGAATTCATCGCTTGCCCTGCGGCACGAGAGGGATCTGGCCAACAGTTATCTTAATGTAGCGGGAGTTATAATAGTTGCCATAGGGAAAGATAAAAAAGTCACATTGATCAACAATAAGGGCTGTGAGATATTGGGCTATAGCAGGGAAGAGATCATCGGCAAAGACTGGTTTGAGAACTTCGTGCCAAAGAGAATAAGGGAAGAGATCGCGGAAGCGTTTTGCAAAATATTATCCGGAAAGTCCAAATTCGGGGAGTATGTCGAGAACCCCGTCCTGGTCAAAGGCGGAGGGGAGAGGATGATCGCCTGGCGCAATACTCTCTTAAGGGACGCCGATGGGAAAATAATCGCTACTCTATCTTCGGGCGGCGATATAACGGACAAGAAGAAGGCCGAAGAGGCGCGAATTTATCTGAATAAGGAACTGGAAAAGTCAAACAGGAGGCTAAAACAGCTCGCACTTAAAGATTTTGAGACCGGGCTTTATAATCATCATTACTTAAGCGAAGTGATAGAGTCGGAATATTACCGGGCGAAACGTTACGCCAATCCCTTGTCCATAATAATGCTGGATATAGATTATTTCAAATCGATAAATGACGCGTACGGGCATGGTTTTGGAGATGTGGTGCTGAAACAATTGGCAAAACGCTTGAAGAGCATGGTCAGGAAATACGATACCGTGGTGCGTTTCGGAGGCGAGGAGTTCGTCATAGTCTCTTCTGTATCGGACCGGTCAAAAGCTGTCATGCAGGCCAACAGGATATTGGAAGCCATAAATCTTAATAGTTTCGGCGACTCGAAACATGAAGTAAAACTTAAGCTCAGCATCGGCGTAGCGTCCTATATCGAGGATAACGCGATAAGCGGCCGGGATCTTATAAATATCGCCGAGAAGATACTCACAAAAGCCAAGGAAGAGGGCGGAAACCGGGTATATTCTTCTTTGGATGTGAAAGAAGCCGCCAAGAAGGGCTATAAGTATTCCGATATGGCCAATGTGAAATTTTTGAAGGATAAGATAGGCGAGCTTACTAAAAAAGGGAATCAAAATCTTATAGAGTCAATATTTGCATTCGCCAAGACGCTTGAATTAAGGGACCACTACACCGGCAAGCATACCGAAAACACGGTCCATTATTCTACTGAGATAGCTAAGGAACTGAACCTTTCGGATAAAGATATCGACAGCATAAGAAAAGCATCCATTCTCCATGACCTGGGTAAAGTTGGGATAAGCGATAAGGTCCTTCATAAGAAGACGAAGCTCACCAAAAAAGAATTTGACGAAATCAAGAGACACCCTCAGATAGCCGCTGATATAATAAGGCCGGTCCACTTACTGCGCGACATAGTTCCGTTCGTTCTGTATCACCATGAGAGGTGGGACGGTAAAGGATATCCCAGCGGGCTTATAGGTCCGGAGATACCTATGGGGGCCAGGATAATATCGGTAGCCGACGTATATCAGGCGCTTACATCGAACAGACCTTATCGAAAAGCATTTTCGCACGAAGCCGCCATTGGAATCATCAAGGAAGGCTATGGATCGCAGTTCGACCCGAAGGTAGTGGATGCGTTCTTCAAGATATTGAAAAAAGAAAAGAAAGGCAAGAAGAAATGATCCTCGAAGGCGAAGATAACGAGTTGATACGGCAGAGAAAATCCAAACTGGAGGCGATGACAAAAGACGGCATATCGGCTTACGGCGGAAGATACGATACTTCCTCAACGATAAAAGCGCTTAAGGATTCGTTCGTTGAGGGCCAGGAAGTTTGCGTGGCCGGGCGCATCATGGCCGCGCGTCAACACGGCAAGAGCGCGTTCTACGATTTAAAGGATTCGACCGGCAAGATACAGGCCTATATTAAGCAGGATATTGCCGGAGATAAGGCCTTTGAATTTTTAAAACTTCTCGATATCGGAGATTTTATCGGTGTCAAAGGCGAAACATTCAAGACCAGGACCGGAGAGCCTACAATCATCGTCAAAGAGTTAAAGATATTGTCAAAATCTTTACGGCCTCTTCCTGAAAAATGGCACGGACTTAAGGATGTGGAAACGAGATTAAGACAGAGGTACGTCGACCTTATCATGAGCGATGAGTCCAGAGATGTATTTATGGCACGCTCACGCATAGTGTCTTATGTAAGAAAATTTCTCGATGAAAAAGGATTCATGGAAGTAGAGACGCCGATGATGCAGTCTATACCGGGAGGCGCTGCCGGAAAGCCTTTCAAGACTCACCATGAAGCACTGGACATGGATCTTTATCTTCGCATAGCTCCGGAGCTCTTTTTAAAGAGGCTTCTAGTCGGCGGGCTCGACAGGGTGTATGAGATAAACAGAAATTTTCGAAACGAAGGCATATCGGTAAGGCATAATCCGGAGTTCACGATGCTGGAGGTTTATCAGGCGTATTCGGACTGCGAGGGAATGATGCGTCTTACGGAGGACATGGTAAAGGGCCTGGCGCGCGACGTGATGGGCAAAACGGAACTCGAGTACCAGGGGAAGATCATAGACCTGTCGAAGTGGGAGAGGGTGTCGTTCGCCCAGCTTATGAAAGAAAAGTTCGATATATCTCCTTCCGAATCTCAGGAAGAATGGGTGAAGAAACTTAAAGCGAAAGGCATAAAACTCGAGGGTAAGGATATATCCAGGACCCAGCTCATAAATATAGTCGGAGAGCTCATAGAGCCCGTCGCCGGCAACCATCCGGTCTTCGTCGTCGATATGTTTACGGAGATGTGCCCGCTCGCCAAAAAGAAGGTGGATGACCCGCTATTGTCCGACAGGTTTGAACTTTATATGGGCGGTATGGAGATAGCAAATGCCTACTCGGAATTGAACGATCCGATCGAACAGCGTAAGAGGCTTGAGGAGGATCTCGAGGGAAAAGAGACTCAAAAGGGCGCAAGCGCCGGAGAGAAGAGCATCGACGAAGACTTTCTCCGCGCCCTCGAATACGGTATGCCTCCGGCAGGCGGCCTCGGCATAGGCATCGACAGGCTCGTTATGATATTGACTAATTCTTCCACTATACGCGACGTGATATTATTCCCGCAGCTGAAAGCCGAAGGATGATCTGGCGACTTTTTATTTCACTCCGTTATCTGGCCTCTAAACGCAAAGAGCGTTTTATATCCATCATAAGCGTCATATCGATACTTGGCGTCGCCGTGGGCGTCGGAGCCCTCATCATAGTCATATCGGTGATGAGCGGGTTTGACGAGGAACTGAAGGCGAAGATAATAGGCACATATTCTCATATCGAGATATTGTCCGATTACGGAATAAAGAGTTCACCCGCGTTAGAGAAGGCCATAGCGACGACCGCTCATGTTAAGGATTTCGCGTATTTCTTAAACGGACAGGCTCTCGTGCGCAAGGCCGATATGGTCACCGGAGTCGTTATGAAAGGCGTCGATCCGGCTCGCGAGCGAAACGTGAAAGACATAAGCCGGTACATGACGTCGGGCAATATGGATCTGGAGGAAAACGGTATAGTACTTGGCTCGGAGCTCGCTGGACGACTTAACGCGAAGACTGGCGATAAGGTCTATCTCATACTTCCATCAAACCTTAAATTTAAGGACGCCGTCTCAGCGATATCTAAAGGATATGCCGAGGGGGCCGAGTTTGAAGTGGCCGGGATATTCACTTCCGGCATGTACGAATACGACATGAATCTCGTTTATGTAGGACTAGATAAGGCCCGCGAACTCATGAAGACGGATATAACGGCAAGCGGAATAGCGGTAAAGATAGACGATCCCGTTAACGCCGATATAGTTAAAAGAGAACTCCAAGGTAAACTCGGATTCCCGTATGGAGTCAGGACCTGGATCGATTCCAATAAAAATTTCATTGAAGCGCTGAAACTCGAAAAGACCGTCATGTTCATAATATTGACGCTCATAGTCATAGTGGCGTGTTTCAATATCATAAGCGCGTTAATTATGACGGTGCTGGAGAAGACTAAAGATATCGGGATACTCAAGGCTATCGGAGCGTCAAATACCGACGTGATGGTGATATTCGCCACACAGGGCGCATTTATCGGCATCCTCGGGACGGCTCTCGGCAGCGCTATTGGAGTTGGAATGTGCTGGGCCCTTAAGACGTATAATTTTATCAAACTTCCTAAGGACATATATTACATCGATAAGCTTCCGGTAAAAGTCGACCCGGGCGACATATCGGTCATTATAATGGCGAGCCTTTTCATAAGTCTCGTTGCCACCATCTATCCGGCCTTGAAGGCCGCTATGCTCGATCCGGTGGACGCGCTGAGGTATGAGTAATTTATGCTTATAGCTAAAGATATAAAAAAGATCTACATGTCGGGGCCCAAAGAAGTGAGAGCCGTCGACGAGATAAGTTTGCACATACGAAAGGGCGAATCGGTGGCGATAGTCGGTCCTTCGGGAGCCGGCAAGTCGACGCTTCTGCATATACTGGGCGGACTCGACCGGCCGGACTCGGGCTCGGTGATCGTCGGCGGCGAGGATATATATTCGATCTCGGACTCGCGCAGGGCGAAGACCAGGAACGAGAAGATAGGCTTCATATTTCAGTTCTATCATCTTCTGCCTGAGTTCACGGCTCTTGAGAATGTCATGATGCCGGCATTGATAAGCGGGCGTAAGCGCACAAGCGCGCAAGAGCACAAGAGCGCAAGGCGAAATATCAAAGAACGCGCCACAGCCCTGCTCGAGTCAGTCGGACTCGGCGACAGATTGCAACACCGCCCCGGTGAGTTATCCGGAGGGGAATCGCAGAGGGTCGCTATAGCGCGCGCTCTTATAAACGAGCCCTCGGTTCTTTTATGCGATGAGCCCACAGGCAATCTCGATTCTAAGAATAGCGGCTCGATATATGAACTCCTCCTTGGGATAAAATCCAAATACGGAACGGCCATCGCCATAGTCACGCACGACGAGAGCATCTGTGCCCGCACCGACCGCTCCATTCGCCTCAAAGACGGCCGCGTCGTCTAACCGCCGCGGTTAAATGAGCTCGTCTAACCGCCGCGGTTAGACGAAGGTTAGGTAATGACAGGCTGGTTCTACTATGAAGAAGATACGGTACGAAATAGATCCGCATAATAGACTCGTCATTGACTCGTCCGGCAGAAAGACCAGCCTTCCCAAGTTCCGCAAAGTCATAGACGGTCGTTTTAAAGTAGATGAATTTAATGAACTCTCCTATCATGTCAAAGCGCCATGCCCGGCAGAAGAAAAGATCCCCAGACAGATAAAGCTTAAAGGCGCGTGGTCACTGACAGATGGCCATATGCTGCGCCTGACTCTGGATACGCTCGGAAGGGAGACGTTCGGAGACCAGGTGACTCTGCAGGGGGAGATATTGGATGTAAATAAGAATTCGCTTCTCTTCGCCGTTACCACGAGCGCGAAGGACAATATTCGCTCCACGTATGTTTTAAATCTCGAAGGAACATGGAAGGCGGACAAAAATAATCGTCTCTCTTTTTATGTGAAGAAAGAAGGCGGCGTATACGACATCCTCTCCTTTAAGGGCGCCTGGGAGATAAACGAAAACCGCCAGATAATATACCGTTATGAAAAATCCCGCCTGATACGAAAGAAGAAAGAATTTCAAACCCTGACATTCCAGGGATATTGGGATATAAAAGACGCGTTCCGGATATCGTATCTGTTGGGCGGCGGAACGGACTCTTCGTTCGATTTCGAAACGAGCGCCGGCATATTTAGAGAAAAATATATTAAATATGAGTTAGGTATACGGGCGTCCGGCAGGCCTGATCCCGTAAAACGGTCCGTTACGTTGTTCGGTAAATGGAACCTGAAGAAGGACGCTGGGCTCGTATTCGAGATAGAATATGGCGATGCTGGAACAAGGCGAATAGTATTCGGCGCGGACGCAAAACTTACTGACAAAGATGCCGTATCTTTCAAGCTCAGGAACGATCTGGACAATAGCGACATGGGCGTCAGTCTGGAATTATCCCGCAAGATACTTAAAGGAGATGGAGAAACTTTTCTACGGCTACTAAAGTCCGATAAAGAATCGGCCGTCTATGCAGGGGCTGCGTGGAGATGGTAGAATATTACGGCTACGTGAACGCGAAATATAGATTCTAATAAAACCGCGTTGAACCGGGTCGGTTAGAGACGCGGTTATTTCCCGCTAAAGAGAATAATTTATCTCCCTTATATATTTGACTTGAAACATAAGATGTTGTATACTTTACATTAATTGATGTATCGATTACAACAGCAGGGTAACCCTATGATGCCATTTACCAGTTCAAAATTACGATCAAAGATCCTTGTTTATTTTTTCACCAATCCGGAAAAGTCTCTTTACGTCCGCGAACTAGGTATTATTCTGGATACTGACCCCGGCAACCTTTCAAGAGAACTATGTAAACTCGAACGAGAAGGTGTATTTATATCTTCCAGAAAAGGCTCGGTAAAGTTTTATTCCTTAAATAAAAAATATCCGCTATTCAATGATCTTAAAAATATTATATTTAAAACAGATGGGGTAGAGGGAAGCTTAAGACAGTTGGTTTCCGAATATAATGGGATAGAAATTGCTTTTATATATGGCTCTTACGCAAAAAACAAAGAAAAAAGGGATTCCGATATAGATATTGTCCTGGCAGGCTCTTTCTCCAGAGATGAATTCACGCGAAAGCTGCGTATTCTCGAATCAAAATTAAATAGAGAAGCCAATTTCAGCTCTTATACTAAAGATGAATTTGACAAAGAGAGAAGGCTTAAAGGCGGATTTCTTAACATAATTACGAAAGGCAAAATCATATTATTGAAAGGCGATCTCGATGTTTGAAACTATCGCGAAGAAACTGGAGAAAGAGGGAAAACTTGAGCCGCAAAAAGTCGGCATAGTTCAGATAGAGGCGCTTTTAAAGGAAGCTGTCATAGATCTGGAAGAGTCCAAAAAGGTATTGCATATAGCGGACAGAGCGACTTATATAATGGCGTATACGGCTATGCTTAAAGCTGGTAGGGCTCTTCTTCTATTAAAAGGCTATAGACCTACAGACGGAGCACAGCATAAAACCGTGGTGGAAATGACGGGAGCTATTTTAGGCGAAAAGTACACCAGCCTTGTAAGCCATTTTGAAACGATGCGCAGAAAAAGAAACGAGTTGACATACGAGGCAGGAACGCTTCTTTCCGGATCAGAATCTAAGCAAGCTCTGGATGACGCTGCATTGCTCGTAAAAAATATTCTGAAAGAAGCGAAGTTGCGCAACCCGCAGCTGGAGCTTGAGTTGTAAAAGGTTTTTTATTTGACCTCGATTTGATTGACATCCTCTGTCGGGGGGGGGGTATAATTGTATCATAACCACGCCTCAAACCGCGTCGGTTACATGTCGCTTTACGTGTAACAACCGACGCGGTTACGAAGTACGGTAGCATGTCGATCATAACAACCGACCCGGTTGCATGTCACGGAAAATTAGGGACTGACACTATTTTTCCGTTTTCTGACCGAAGAAAAATGGTGTATGTCCCAATTTTCGACAATTTTCTGGCAATAATAATGGTGGTTACTAATTAAACGGACCCATGAAACAAAAGGAGGAATAAGAGTGAAAAAGATATTGAGTTTAGCAGTTATTCTATCGATGGTGTTTTCGCTTGCCATAACGCCCGAGGCGCGAGCTGGTACGATCGCCTGGGATGGTGACCCAAGCGCTGACTGGGCCACAGGGGGCAACTGGGATGGCGGCACCGCGCCAGCCAACAATATCCTTACCGATATTGCCTCATTTAATCTTGCAGGGCCTTACAGTGATAGCGGGACGCCGTTTAACCCAGTGATCACCGGCTCACGCAGCGTCAAAGGCCTATCGATCGCCTCGGGTAACGGCGAGATGACCCTCAGCGGCGGCACGCTAACGGTTGGCAACGATAGTATTATTGTCGCCAGCAACACTAGCGATACCACTATCTCGGTTTTACTTGCCGGCTCCGCCGATCTTTCCAAAACTGGAATTGGCACTCTTACCTTGAGCGGCGCGAACACCTACTCCGGAAACACAACGGTTCACGCCGGCGGATTGACGGTGACGGGCGGCGTCTCAGATTTTAAAGGCGGTACGATCAATACTACTCGCGGGGACGATATGTACGGCGGCGGTTTCTCCGTCACGACTTCTGGGAATATACTGATTACTAGTGGGATCACGACTTCCGGTGGTCGGGATTCTTCTTGGATGGGCGGACAAAGCGCCGGTCGTATTACTTTGAACAGTAATGCAGGCGCAGGATCCATTACGGTCGGACCGATCAATGCGAACGCTAGTGCTAGTGCCAGTCATATCGATACGAGCGGCTTGGGAGGTGACGTCAGCATCACCGGGACAGCGACGATCGCATCCATCACTGCGTTGGGAGGTTTCAATTACGAACAACAGGCAGGAGGAGGCGGCAACGTCACTCTGAGTAGCGGCACGGGCAGTGTGATCGGGGCGATCAATACGACCGGAGGGGACGGTCGTGAGGGTCATGCCGGTAACGTTAACTTCAATGTCGTTTCCGCGACGGTTGCTTCTATTTCTGCAGTCGGAGGAACGGGGGAGTCGGACTTTGGCCCTTCCGGCAATGGCGGCGTCGTGACGGTTTTGGGTGGGGTGGTCACTGTCACCGGAACTATTGATACAAGCGCCGGCACGGCTATCGGCGATGGGGCCGGCATCGCCGGAGCGCTTAATTTAAACGGCGGGACTTTGAACTTTTCAAGCCTCCTTGGAGGCGGGAATGTCGATTTCGGAGGCGGGACGCTGCAATACGCGGCAGGCAATACGCAGGATATTTCCGACCAGATCAAAAATAGCGCGAGTGCCATCAAGGTGGATACTCAGACCAATAATGTCACCTTCGCATCGGTAATCGATGTTTCGAATTCGGGAGGCCTGACCAAGACCGGCGCTGGGGCACTAACTCTAAGCGGCGCCAATCTCTACACAGGCGCGACGAATGTATCCGAAGGTGTGTTGAATGTTCAAAACACGCTGGCGACCAGCGGAGTCACCGTATCGGGCGGCACGCTTAACCTTTCAGGTTCCGGCACGTTGGGCGCCGGGACGATAACATCATCCGGAGGCACTATCGACCTTGGAGGCAAGAGCATTACTAATACGCTGGGGGCTTTGACCGGCGGCGGAGCGGTGAACAACGGTACGATTACAAAAAACGGCGGCACTTACGATTTACAGAATGGCTCTATAGGAGCTGTTTTGGCCGGAACCAATGCCTTGAGCAAAACGACCGGCAGTACAGTGACCCTCTTAGGCGCCAATACCTACTCGGGCGGCACGACATTAAACGATGGCACCATCGTAGCTTCTAGCACCACGGCCCTGGGAACAGGAGCCGTAACGATAACCGATAATGCTACATTAGATATCAGCACCACATCTTTAACGGTAACAGGCAACTACGACCAGCAGGCAAGCTCAATCTTTGGAGTGACCGTAGCTTCAGCATCAACCTCCGGTAAGATATCGGGCGCTACCACAAATGTATCCGGGTCAAGCACTGTAAGCATAAACGTCCCCACCTCTATCTATGTCCCCACAGGGACGGTCTTCACAGTCCTTGAAGGAACAGGAGGTACGATAAATCTGCCTACAGTAAGCGTCTCAGGTTCAGACCGTGTGAATTTTACCCCGTCAACCTCAGGCGGCAAGTTATACATGACCGCGAATCGCTCCTCCACCGGCTTCTCATCTGTCGCCGCAAATGGCAACGAAGCCGCTGTCGGCAATGTCCTCGACAACGTCACAAACCCCACAAGCGACATGACGACAATATTGAATACAATGGAAGGATTAAATAACTCCCAGACCGACCAGGCCTTAAACTCCATGGAACCCGACACAGACGGCTCAAGCCTTCAGGTGACACAGGCTACCCTGGATCAATTGACCAGCGCTGTCTTAGGCCATCAGGAATCTTTGCGTAACGGCAATACCGGCGTCTCCTCAGGAACCGATATGCTAAAAGGCGTCGACGTATGGGCTCAAGGCTACGGCAGCTATCTTCATCAGGATCCCCGTCAGTCCTCACAGGGCTACAATGCCAACATCTGGGGGACAGCCTTAGGATTCGACCTTCCGATAACAAATAATATAAGAGCCGGCACCTGCTTCGGCTTTGCTCAGGACTATGTCAGGGGCAAGGATAACTCTAACCGTAACGATATCAATTCCTACCAGTGGACGATATACGGCGAATATGCTAAAGACGCCTACTACATAGACCTCTCAGGATCATTTGCTTATAACACCTACGACGCATCCCGTCAGGTCGCAGTCGGCGCCATAAACCGCACGGCCTCCGCCGACTACTCAGGTGAACAGTACGCCGCCTACATCGAAGGCGGATACACGTTCAACCTGCCAAATCTAACCAGGTTAGAAAAATCAGGTAGCAAGAATCTAACCTGGTTAGAAAAACTTGAAAAACTTAATCTCACGCCTATAGTCTCATTCCAGTACCAACATCTGTATCTGGATAAATACACCGAGACAGGCGCCGGCGCTATGGATCTCACCGTAAAGAGCCAGAACTACGACATCGCCCAGTCAGGCTTCGGCATAAAGCTCGACTATCCTTTAGATACTAAATACGGCAAGCTCGTCCCCGAACTCAGATTTAAATGGCTCTATGACTGGATAGGCGATTCACAAGCCAATACATCCACCTTTAACGGAGGAGGCGGGTCATTCGCCACTAACGGCTTCACCCCTGCTCAATCAAGCTGGGACTTCGGCACAAAGCTTACTATGTTCACGAAGAACAACTGGACCTGCGCCGCAAACTACGACTTCGAGCTCAAAGAAGACTTCTACGGACATTACGGATACGTCAACGCGAAATACTCTTTCTAACCTTACCACATGCTACCGTACTTCGTAACCGCGTCGGTTGTTACGCGTAAAGCGACATGTAACCGACGCGGTTTTTCCACGCTAAAGCGAATAATTTATCCCCCTTATATATTTGACTTAATATCTCTTATTATATATACTTAATAGATATTATAGGGAGAAGTGTGTGAAGATATACTTAAGCGGTAAATTCGTCGATAAAGACAAGGCGCTCGTCTCAGTCTTCGACCACGGCCTTTTGTACGGGGACGGGGTCTTTGAGGGGATACGCGCGTATGACTGCCTTGTCTTCAGGCTTAAGGAGCATACGGACAGGCTCTATAGATCGGCCTCTGCTATAGGGCTTAAGATCCCCATGTCAAAATCGCAAGCTTCGGAAGCCGTTATAAAGACGCTTAAGGCTAATAATATTCGCGATGGTTATATAAGATTTGTTGTGACCAGGGGCGTGGGGGACTTAGGGCTAGATCCGAGAAATTGCCCGAAGCCGACGGTCTTTATAATAGCCGATAAGATAAAATTATATCCTGTGGAATTCTATAAAATAGGCCTTAAGATAATAACCGCTAAAGTAAGGCGTAATTTTCCCCAGGCGCTCGACGGCAGGATAAAGTCGCTTAATTATCTGAACAATATACTCGCCAAGCTCGACGCCATAAAAGCCGGAGTCGTAGAGGCTATAATGCTTACTCACGACGACTATGTGGCCGAATGCACCGGCGACAATATATTCATTATAAAGGGCGGGAAGCTTCTGACCCCGCCCGCCGATGTCGGAGCGCTTGAGGGCATAACCAGAGACGCTGTCATAAAGATAGCGAAGCGCGTCGGTTTGTCTTTCGCCGAAAAGATGCTGAAGATGAAGGACGTTTATTCCGCTTCGGAAGTTTTTCTTACCGGAACAGCCGCGGAGATAATTCCCGTGGTAAATATTGACGGCAGAAAGATAGGCGACGGAAAGCCGGGCGAGGCCACTCTAAAATTGGAAAAAGAATTCAAGAAACTTACAAAAACAGACGGGGTCCGATATGCTCTGTGAGATATGCGGCAAGAAGGAAGCTACCGTCCACCTGACGGAAATAGTGAACGACAAGATGGCCAAGCTAAATATCTGCGAAGCTTGCGCCAAGGATAAAGGGACGGAGATGGAGGAGCACTTCGGCCTGAGTGATCTTTTGGCTGGCCTGGCCGATATGGGGAGTAAAGCCGAGCCGGAGAGCCTGGTCTCAATTAAGTGCCCGTCATGCGGATTCTCTTATTCGGATTTCAAAAAAGTCGGCCGACTCGGTTGCGGGGATTGCTATGAAACTTTTAAGACGAAGCTCTCGAGCCTTTTAAAACGGATACACGGAGCCGACCGCCATGTGGGAAAGATCCCGCTTTCAGGAGGAGATACGGTGAAAGATACTCGCAACCTTCAGGAATTAAAGATGAGGATGGAGAAGGCGATACAGTCCGAAGCGTTCGAGGAGGCGGCGAGGCTCAGGGACAAGATAAGGGATATCGAAAAAGGAAGAAAACAACCGGATAATAACGGATGAAGATAGAGGATTTTATAAAACAGGATACGGAGTGGCTTAAAGGGACCGGTCCGGACTCAAGCATCGTCATGTCCTCAAGGACGAGGCTTGCCAGAAATATCGATAAGATGTCTTTCTCAAATTGGGCTGATAAGGTGCAGCTGGAGGATGCGATGGTGGCGGTAAAAGAAGCCGCGCTGTCTACAGCATCGCTTAAGAGCGCCCTTTTTATCAGGCTTAAGGAATTGGATGAGGTCGACAGGATGTTTTTGGTGGAACGGCATCTGATGAGCCCGGAGCATGCCAAGGATACAGATTACAAAGCTCTAATAGTGGACCCTAAAGAGGTCATAAGCATCATGGTAAACGAGGAGGATCACCTGAGGGTGCAGGTCCTTCTCTCGGGATTCAATCTAAAAGAATGCTGGCGGATAGCCGACGATATCGATACCGAGCTTTCGAAAAGATTGCCGTTCGCGTATTCGACAAAATGGGGGTATCTGACCGCCTGCCCGACGAACACAGGTACCGGATTAAGGGCTTCGGTGATGCTGCATCTTCCGGCGCTCGTATTTACGGGGCAGATAAACAAGATGCTCCAGGCCATAGCTAAGCTCGGGCTTAATATTCGCGGCCTTTACGGGGAGGGCACGGAAGCTACGGGTAATGTATTCCAGATATCGAATCAGGTATCTATGGGGATGTCGGAAGAGGAGATAATAGATAATCTTGAGCGAATAACCAATCAGGTTATCACGAGAGAAGATTCTACCCGCAAGACCCTTATACTTAAGAATAAAGAGGCTCTTATGGACAGGGTCTCGAGGGCCATCGGAACGCTTAAGAGCGCGCGTATAATAACGAGCGCCGAGACGATAACGCTTCTCTCGGCGATAAGGCTGGGAGTGGACCTCGGGATAGTAAAGACTATGGATAGAAGGACGGTAAATGAGTTATTTTTGCTCACTCAGCCGTCTCATCTGCAAAAATTGGAAGGGCGCGCGCTTAACGCCAATGAAAGAGATACGAAAAGGGCGGACCTTATTCGCGGGAAACTGAAATAAATTAAACTGTCTACGGAGGGTTACAAAAGATGCCGATGTTCAGCAGATTTACCGAACGAGCCAGAAAAGTCATACTATTGGCCAAAGAGGAAGCTAAGCGCTTCAACCACGACTACATCGGGACCGAACATATATTGCTCGGTCTTGTAAGGGAAGGCGAAGGCGTGGCTGCGGCCGTTTTGGCGAGTTTCGGCTTAAGCCCGGAGAAGATAAGGCTTGAAGTTGAAAAACTCGTCCAGCCGGGACCGACCACCGTAATATCGGGAGATCTCCCATTCACGCCAAAAGCTAAAAAAGTCATAGAGCTCGCGATGGAAGAAGCCAGGGCGCTAGGGCATAATTATATCGGAACGGAACATCTGCTCCTCGGCCTGATAAGGGAGGGCGAAGGCGTGGCCTCTCAGGTATTGATGAATATGGGGCTCGAACTTGAGAAGGTCAGAGAAGAGGTTATGAACCTGCTCGGCTCCGAAGTCCCGGGATACGAGGCGGGGCAGAAAACATCGCACGCTAAGACACCTGCCCTTGACGCTTTCGGACGAGACCTGACGAAATTAGCAAAGGAGAACAAACTCGATCCGGTCATAGGAAGGAAAAATGAGATAGAGCGCGTCATACAGATATTGTCGAGGCGCACAAAAAATAATCCCGTATTATTGGGAGAGGCCGGAGTAGGTAAGACCGCGATAGTGGAAGGATTGGCGCAGAAAGTTATAGCGGGAGATGTCCCTGAAATATTGAGGGACAAGCGCATAATAATACTCGATCTCGCGCTGATGGTGGCCGGAACTAAGTATCGCGGGCAGTTCGAGGAGAGAATAAAAGCCGTCATGGACGAGATAAAGCGCTCCGAGGACATAATGATATTCATAGACGAGCTTCACACTCTGGTCGGCGCAGGCGGGGCCGAAGGCGCCATAGACGCTTCCAATATCCTGAAGCCGGCGTTGGCTCGCGGCGAGATACAGTGCATAGGCGCGACTACGATCGACGAATATCGTAAGCACATAGAGAAGGACGCGGCGCTGGAGCGCAGGTTCCAGACGATCATGGTGGAGCCTCCGAGCGTGGATGAGACCATAGAGATATTGAAAGGCCTGCGTGATAAATACGAGGCCCATCACAGGGTTAAATTTACCGACGAGTCCGTCGTGGCGGCCGCTAAATTATCAGACCGGTATATATCAGGGCGATATCTTCCGGACAAAGCGATAGACCTTATAGACGAGGCAGGATCGCGCGCGAGGCTCTCGGTCACGACGGCTCCGCCGGACGTAAAGCACATAGAAGATAAAATGGTAGTTATAAAACAGGAAAAAGAATCCTCCGTAAAGAACCAGGATTTTGAGAAAGCGGCGAAGTTCAGGGATGAGGAGAGAAAACTTAAAGAGGAACTAAACAAGACCAAAAAAGAGTGGAAGGATTCGAAAGGCAAGTATGAACCTAAGGTGACCGGCGAAGATATTGCCGTGATATTGGCAAAGATGACCGGCATACCCATAGTAAGGCTGGAGGAGAAAGAGCAGGATAAGTTCCTGAAGATGGAAGGCGAGATGCATAAGCGTGTAATAGGGCAGGAAGAGGCGATATCTGCCATAGCGCACGCGGTGAGGCGTTCCAGGGCGGGGATAAAAGATCCGCACCGTCCGATAGGCTCTTTTATATTCCTTGGTCCGACGGGAGTTGGTAAGACCCTCATAGGCAGGGCTCTGGCTGAATTCATGTTCGGGGACGAGGACGCGATAATACAGATAGATATGTCCGAGTATATGGAGAAGTTCAATGTCTCAAGGCTCGTCGGCGCTCCTCCCGGATACGTCGGTTATGAAGAGGGCGGGCAGCTGACCGAGAAGGTCAGACGCAAGCCATATTCCGTAGTTCTTTTAGATGAGATCGAAAAAGCGCATCCGGACGTATTTAATCTTCTTCTTCAGATGCTGGAAGAGGGCCGGCTCACCGATTCTTTCGGCAGAAAAGTCGATTTCAGAAATACGATCATAATCATGACATCCAATATCGGGGCGGAGCTTTTGAAGAAGCAGGGGTCGATCGGATTTAAAGCCCAGACGGAAGATGTCACTTATCAATCTATGAAGGTCAGGCTTCTGGATGAAGTAAAGAAG
>Ga0247841_10004865_pt1 | contig 22462 bp, 15 predicted proteins | sample LaCruzMarch2015__2_FD_192410 | JGI IMG/M metagenome (GOLD analysis project Ga0247841, IMG submission 192410) | Freshwater microbial communities from meromictic Lake La Cruz, Castile-La Mancha, Spain - LaCruzMarch2015_18m | ecosystem: Environmental > Aquatic > Freshwater > Lake | place: Spain... | reverse complement strand
GTTTTCTCTTATCTTAATGATAGTAAAGAAAATTCAGTCGACATTTTAAATAAGATTATTTATCGTTTTTATTTGTATAAACCAACACATGAAATAATTTATTCTCCGGGAATACTTTTAGGTATTTTTATTTTATTATGGACTTTTGATACAGGAGCATATCTTGTTGGAATATCAATTGGGAAAAACAGATTGTTTGAAAGAATATCGCCAAAAAAATCATGGGAAGGCACAATTGGTGGAGCAATTATTTCTTTTGGCATGGCTTATTTACTTTCAATATTTTATAAAGATTTAACAGTAATAAATTGGCTAGTAATTGCAGCAATTGTAATTATAATGGGAACTTATGGTGATTTGGTAGAATCTATGTTTAAGCGTAGTATCAATATTAAAGATTCGGGAAAAACTCTTCCCGGTCATGGGGGCATACTTGATCGTTTTGATAGTCTGCTTTTATCAATCCCAATTATTTTTACTTATTTAAAAATGTTTTAGTATTTATTCTAACTTGATATTTAAAATATGTTTATACATAAAGAAGGTCATAGTATAATTTTTTCTTTTTTTCTTTTTCTTATTATCTTAAATACTGCCGTTTATTTATTTATTAATATTCCGTTTTTGTTTATTCTGATGTTATTAATTTCTCTTGTGTTTTTTTTCCTGATTATATGGTTTTTCAGAGCTCCCAAAAGAAAAGTAATTGAAAATGTAAATTATATATATGCTCCTGCAGACGGGAAAGTTGTTGTTATTGAAGAAGCTATTGATAACGAATATTTTAATGATAAAAGATTACAGGTTTCAATTTTTATGTCACCGTTAAATGTTCATATAAACTGGTATCCCGTAAGCGGAATTATCAAATATTATAAATATCATAAAGGAAAATATTTAGTCGCATGGCACCCTAAATCATCAACTGAAAATGAAAGAGCAACAGTTGTTGTTGAATCTGATAATAAATCGGAAATTCTTATTAAGCAAATTGCAGGTGCTGTTGCCAGAAGAATTGTTGCTTATTCTGAAGAAAATAAAAAAATTAAACAAGGAGATCAACTCGGATTTATAAAATTTGGGTCTCGCGTTGATTTAATACTTCCTCTGAATGCCAAAATCAAAGTAAATTTAAATCAAAAAGTGATTGGCAATAAAACGGTTATAGCAGAAATATAAATATTATTCGACTGTTACTGACTTTGCAAGATTTCTTGGCTGATCGACATTACAACCTCTCATTACAGCTATATAGTATGAAAGTAATTGTAAAGGTATTACAGCTAACAAAGGACTTAAAGAATCTTCAATATTAGGTATTTCAAGTATATGGTCAGCCATATTTTTGATTATTGTATCCCCTTCTGAAACAACGGCAATTACAATTCCTTTTCGTGCTTTTATTTCCTGTATATTGCTTACAATTTTTTCATAAGATTTATCTTTTGTTGCAATTACAACAACAGGCATATGCTCATCAATCAAAGCAATAGGACCATGTTTCATTTCTGCAGCAGGATAACCTTCTGCGTGAATATAAGAAATTTCTTTTAGTTTTAAAGCCCCCTCTAAAGCAACAGGGAATAAATAACCTCTTCCTAAATAAAGAAAATTATTAGCTGTTTTATAAAGTTCAGCTATTTTTTTGAAATGCTCGTTATTTTGTAAAATAAGCTCAATTTTATCAGGAATCAGAGTTAAATTTTTTATTAATGATTTATATTCTTGTAGTGTTAGAATTTCTTTCTTTCTGCCGAGCATCATTGCAATCATAGTTAATACAGTAACCTGTGCCGTGAATGCTTTTGTTGATGCTACACCGATTTCCGGTCCGGCATGTGTATATACTCCGGCATGTGTTTCGCGTGGAATACTTGAGCCAACAACATTACAAATACCTATTACAGTTGCACCATTTTCTTTGGCTAGCTTAATTGCCGCCAATGTATCAGCAGTTTCCCCACTCTGACTTATAGCAATAACTATATCATCTTTATAAATAACGGGATTTCTGTATCTGAACTCAGATGCATATTCAACTTCAACTGGAATACGTGCTAAATCTTCTATAAGATATTCACCGACTAAACCTGCATGCCATGATGTGCCGCATCCAATAATAATAATTCGTCTGGTATTAATTAATTTATTTGAAATATCAAACAAGCCGCCAAGATGTATTTCAGATAAATCTGAATTGATACGTCCTCGAAATGTATCAAGAATTGAACGTGGTTGTTCAAAAATTTCTTTTAACATAAAATGGCCGAATCCGCATTTTTCAATTTCTCCGATATCCAGATCAAGCTTTTGTATTTTGGGTGTTAATTTGTGGTTATCAATTGTTTTTAATGATAATTCCCCTTTTTTAACTACTGCTACATCGTTGTCATTTAGGTATATAACACTATTGGTGTATTCTATAATCGGAGTTGCATCAGAAGCAAAAAAGTATTCACCTTTACCAACACCAATAACTAAAGGGCTTCCTTTTCTTGCAGCTATAAGCTGATCTTGTTCTTTTTTACATGCAACAAGTATTCCGTAAGCACCAACAACTTTTGTAAGTGCTAATCTGACAGCTATTTCTGCACTTACACGACCTTTTAAATAAATATATTCAATGAGATTTGCAAGGACTTCAGTATCTGTTTCACTTTTAAAGGTATAACCTCTGTCTTCTAATTTCTTTTTTAATCGGGAATAATTTTCAATAATTCCATTATGTATAATTACAAAATACCCATGTTCAGAAGAATGAGGGTGTGCATTTATATCATTAGGTTCGCCGTGTGTTGCCCATCTTGTATGACCAATTCCAACAGTACCTGTTGTATCTTTATCTTTTACAAAATTTTCAAGTTCACTTACTTTTCCTTTGCATTTATATATGCGTGTTTCTCCATTGCTGACAATAGCAATTCCTGCTGAATCATACCCCCGATATTCTAATCTTTTAAGACCGTTTATTAATATTGGATAAACTTGCTTTTTCCCAATATAACCTACAATTCCACACATAAAATATATTTTATTTTAGAATTAAGTATCAACGATTTATAAATTATAATTTAGTATATGTTATTAGTAATTTCATGGGTTTTGAATTTTTCCCACTTGTCAGAACTGCCCTTCGGGCACTTATTCTGTTTTCAGATGTAAAAAGATAAATTCCAGGAATTTTATTTTTATACTCATTATCAATTAATTTCTGAATATAACGTGTAATATTAAATTTATATAATTTATCAGTTGAATAATAATTCCCATCAAAATAACTTGTACTTACATTATAATCAGGTAAAAAATTATATCTTCCAGAATCTGCTGGCATTAAAGCAAGTAATTTTGCGGGAAGAGTATATATTGATACATCAGAAAATTCATCAGAAACATCATTTATTATTAATTCAGCTTTATTTATTGCTATTGTACCTAGTAAAGTTTTTAGATTTTGTATATATGGAAATTTCACCTTTACTTTTACTCCTGCCATTGATTGTATATATACAACATTATCCTCGTTTATTGTATCGTTTAAATGAGAATTGAATACAGCATTTGTATAATCATGATTAAATAAATTAAATCTTGCACAACTGGAATTAACAACAAAACTGTAGTTTAGAGTTTCGGTAGAATTCTTATAATATAAAGTCAGTTTTGTTTTAGATGATAATAAATCAAAATATAAAATTGCTCCACCTGATGAAACATCGGTTGCTTTGATATACAGTCCTTTAAAGTTATCAGAAAAATTAGCTCCCTGAGTCTTAAATATTTTATTTGCAAGGGAATAAGAAAGTTTAATTGCTAAACTATCATCATTAGGATTTGGAATAAATGTTTTGTTTGCTATTTCTATGGAATTATTATAAAATTGACTTACATTTTTGTTTGAATAAATTGTATCTTCTATATAAATAGGACTTGTGAGTTCATATACAACAATATTTTGAGGGGTAAATATGTTCCCATAATATGAATTGTATTTTAGATAAAGGACTAAAGAATCTGCATGAAAACTTGTATCAAATAATGGGGTTGAAGGAGCTCTGAATTGAGTTAAAAAAGATGCCGTTGACAGCCCGAAAATCGGATCAATATAACTGCCTAATAAATTTAAAGTCCTTTCATCTGAAGTAATAGAATCATCTTTAACGGTAAAAGCTGTAAGAGTAATAGTATCAGTAAAAAAAGTTTTAGTAAAATCTCCAGGTGGTTGAACATTTACTCCTATTGAACTTGGGTCTTTTTTACATCCTGCAATAATAACAATGTAAAATACTAGTAAAAAGATATAATTTTTATGCAATGGCCAATTAATTAACTTGTTCAACAAAACTATTTTCTAATATCTTATCATAAAAATCAGAGTATTTATCTATGTATTGTTCAATTCCCTGATAAGGCAAAACAGGTTTATCCAATGAATTTATGAATTTTTGTAACTTGGGATTTATTTTTTCGCTTCCAATTATTATAGCGTCTGCAAGGCTTATTGCCAATTTGCTTAAATTAAGATAATCCGGGACTAAAATTTGTTCAATATCTTTTTCTGAAATTCCTTCAACTAATAATTTGTTTTTAAATGATTTATTAAAAGCATTTGAAAATTCATCATTATAAACGGAATAAATAATTTTTGATTTGTGAAATAATGGGTCATCATGATAGGCTTTCTTCAGGTATAAAGGAAGTAAGCTTGTAATCCATCCATGACAATGAACAATATCAGGCTCCCATCTTAATTTTTTTACAGTTTCAATTACTCCCCTTGTAAAAAATACAGCTCTTTCATCATTATCAGGAAAATAATTTCCTTTCTCATCTTTCAGAACATGCTTTCTTTGAAAGAAATCATCATTATCTATAAAATAAACCTGCATTCTTGCGGACTGTATTGATGCGACTTTAATAATTAACGGATGATCTGTGTCATCAATTATTAAATTCATTCCCGAAAGCCTGATTACTTCATGTAATTGGTTTCTTCTTTCATTAATATTACCATACCTCGGCATAAATGTTCTTATCTCTCTGCCTCTTTCCTGAATACCTTGTGGTAAAAATCTTCCAATTATTGACATTTCACTTTCTGGAAGATATGGTGTAATTTCTTGTGCAACAAATAAAACCTTCGTCTTTTCCATCTACTTCTATTGCTCTTAACAAATTTTTTACAAAGATAATAATAAAATTTATTTATTTTATCATTATTATTTTATATATTTATTATAAAATTTAAAATATTTTTTACAATTCCTGATAATAAAATAATTATCTTTTGATATCATAGGTTAACGTAAAACAGATATAATTTATTTTTTAAATTATAATATAATTAAAGAAATAGTTGTTTTGATTTACTTTTTCTCTCTTAGCAGTTCAAACGCCCCATGAAATTCATAAATAACATTGTCATCTCCTGCACCTGTAATTATGTAGAAATAAACACCGGGAATAGCTTCAGCACCATTTGTCAGTTTGCCATCCCATCCGTTATTTGCATTGTTCCATTCATACATTTTAACACCCCAGCGGTCAAGGATAATACAACGGAATTCTTTTAAAGTTTTATTCTTTACAATAAATAAATCATTCATTCCGTCTCCGTTTGGTGTAAATACATTTGGCACTTCAATCATCGATTTGCCTCTTACGTAAATATATCTGTATATTAAAGAATCCCTGCAATAATCCCTGCTTTCTGCTACTAATACTACTTTGTAAATCCCTTCAGGAAATGTGTAAGTAGGATTTTCTTCATTCGAGTCACTTATCTTATTACCGTCTTTATCATAGAATATCCATTGGTAACGCCTTCCGTTTACTGATTGATTAACAAAGGTTACCTGATAAGGATCAATTGTGTGGACAGTATCAGCAAATGCGAGTGTGTCGAACATGGCGGTTACATCTCCTGTATCTGGCACATAAATTAATAATGTATCAAAACAAAAAGTTCCGGGTTGTGCATCAGGTGAAACAGATTCTCCGGTTACAATTATAGTATATTCCATACTTTGTAAATTTTCCTGTATTGTATCATGTATATGTGCCGGAGGGAATGAGTTATCCCATGTAAACTTGTAAGTATTATTTTCGTTGTCAAGTATTATTTTTCCGTTCAACAGATGGCATGTAGCTGATTCAACAGTATAACCGGGATTAAATGGAGCAGGTTCTTTTATAGTATCTGTTATTATTCCTGAACTGCATCCGTATTTATTTTCTGTAATTAATCTAACTATATGTATATCACCGCCTATCCATCTTACAATTACTGTATCCTGATTTATATAATGTGAAGTATCACTGTCAAATACTGCATAATTATCTAATGACCAGTAAAAATGAATTACACCGTAATTATTGGCATTAAAAACGTCAGTATTTGCAATTAGTACAGATGAATCTCCTATACATGATGGCATTGTTGATGTAAATGAAGCTGTTGGTATCGGTGCAAACATCAATCTTAATGTATCTGCATCTGTACAGCCACCGTTGTTTTCTATCCATATCAGCTGCCTGTATGGAGGATTTGTGTTATAAGTTAATATACTAGTATTTACTGTATCATTGTATCTGCTGCTCGTTTGCACTCCCTGGCCATACTGGTTAAACCACGTGTTTGCTGCATCCTGACAACTCCATGTGCCTGTTCCTGCCGATGGTACTGCATTTAAGTAATATGTATATCCGCAGGTTGTGTCCGTTTTTATTTCTGATGCTGAGCCATATAATCCCGGCCAGTAGTTTATTCCTGCATTTGCAATTGGTATTTGTATAAATCTTACAGGAATCATTGCAGATGTATCCCTGCAAGCTCCATTATGTGTTACCCAGTAAAAATGATGCATACCATAATATGAGGCTACTGCTGAATCAGGACTTGGATTTATCGGTCCGGGTACTGAAGGGAAATAATGTGTATTTGGAACAGTATCTATCCAGTATCCTGTGCCATAAGCCGGTTGCTGTGCATTTAACCTGTCGAATGTTAATCCGCAGTTAGTTGAATCAGCATTTAATACCAAATCTATAGCAGGCTGGAAACTTGCAAAATAAACATACATTGAATCTCTTGCTACGCACAAACTATTGTATTCCTGCCAGATAAACATTACGGTATCGTTTTCGGAAGAATATCTTGCCCATGTAATTGGATTATTGGCATAATTAGGTCCGTTCGTGCCATTAGGCTGATTCCACCATGAAATACCTCCGTTGTAAGCATACCATGTGCCTGTGCCACCGCTTGTTGTAGCAGCTAAATGAACATATTTTCCACATACAGAAGTATCATTTCCTGCATTAATATTAGGTACATCCAAAAACTCAATTCTTACAGTATCCCTGCTTTCACATTGTGAATTATGTTTGTTCCATTCTCTCCATTCAAAAGTATACACACCATAATCGGAAACATTAACCTGTGAAGTAGCTGATCCTGAAGTAACAAAATTTACCAGTGCAGAAGTATTCGGTTTAGTAATTACCGACCATTGTCCGAAAGATTCATCAATACTATAAACAGCGTTGAGATTATATTGTTTACCGCAAATTGAGTCATTTGCTCCTGCATAAGCATCAGGCACCTGATAAAAAGTAACTTTCATGGAATCCCAGCTTATACAGTAAGCAGAGTTTTGAATTCCCCAGTGAAACCACACATCAACATAAGAACTATCACCATAAATATTCGGTACAATATTATGAATACTTACAGTAGGATTAATGGAATTAAATGAATTTATAAGAACTCCCGGTGTGGTTGAATACCAGTAGCCTGCAATTGCAGCACTGCCAAGAGTATCAGAAAGTAATGTATATAATGTATCACATGTTGAGCCATTCATACCTGCTTCTGCATGTGGTGAACGCTGAAATGTAATTGTAACGCTGTCAACTCCGGTACAACTTCCGTTAACTTCGTGCCAGTAAAATGTTTCAGAATGTGATAATGTAGTATATGGTAAAATTGTAACATTTGCAGTATGGCTGGTCATTGATGGAGAGTACAATGCACCTGCGGGACCTGTCCAGTAGCCCGGATATGTAGTAGACGCATTTAAATTAGCATCCTGTCCGCATGCATTGGAATTATATCCTGCATCGGGAACAGGTATTTCTAAAAATGTTACATTAGCAGAATCTGCATCACTGCATGATATTCCTGAAATAGTATTTGTTTCTACCCAAATAAATGTATAATTTCCGTAACTTGAAACAGTTACATTTGCATTAGGATTATTTGCAGGAACAAAAGTACCGGAGCCAAACCATGAGCCTGCCCCAATGCTTGGAGAGGCATTCAGATTATAATTTTTTCCGCATATTATTGCATCTATACCGGCATTAGCCGTAGGTATTTGTACAAAAGTAACATTTACAACATCAGTTGCATAACAGCTACCATTGATTTCTTCCCATTGAAACTGGTATGTACCGGGCAGAGAAACTGTAACCAATGAAGTATTGCTGTGATAATTGTAAAAAGTAGCTGTTCCTGCTCCTGATAATTGTGTCCATTGTCCTGTATTTCCCGTTGCAGGTATTGTTGCATGTAAAAAAGAACTGTTTCCACATACAGTAATATCTAAGCCTGCATCAGGTGAAGGGATCTGGTAAAAATGAACTGCCACAGTATCATAGTCAACGCAAGTTAACCCATACATGGTATTTACTTCAGTCCATACAAAATTTACTATTCCGTAGCCCTGAGTTGATGTTACATAAGATGTAGGGCTGTTAGGTGCTGTAAATGTTCCGTTACCGCTCCATGTTCCTGTTCCGTATGATGGTATTGCATGTAAAATGTATGTCAGACCGCAGGTATCATTATCTAAGCCTGCATTGGCAGATGGCTGATTTACAAAACTTATGGTTACATCATCAAAAGCTGTACATTGACCGCTTATTTCGTTCCATCTGAAAACGTATTGTCCTGCTATAGTAACAGTTACATTTGATGCATTACTGCTGTTACTTGTAAATACAGCAGTTCCTGATGTCGGACCTGAAATCATAGACCAGATTCCTAAATTTCCCGCTCCGGGTAATGAGCCCTGCATAGTATAAGTCAGACCGCAAACCGAAGCATCCTGACCTGCACTTGGCGAGGGTGTTACACAACAACCAATTACTGAATTAGGCACAACTGTTAATTGATGTGCGGTTGTTGAAGAACAATACGGAGAAGTTGAATTAGTTGCAGTTAATGTAACCGTAGGCGTACCTGCGATTGACCACTGTATTTCATAAGGACCAGTTCCCGAACCTGAAAGGATTGTCCCTCCTCCGAAATTCCATGTGTAAGTAACACCGGGTTGTGAAGGACCTATATATATTATTGTGCTTGAATCTTTTTGACAGATTGGCGTTTCAAGTGAAAAATCTGATGATGGTGAAGGCAATATTGTTACGGTTGTAGTAGCAGGGGCAGACGAGCATACGCTTAATGTCGCAGTAACAGTATATGTTCCCGCACATGAGTTTGTGGGATTAGATATAACAGGGTTCTGGAGAGATGAAGTATAACCTCCCGGTCCGCTCCATAAATATGTTGAGCCGGCATTGCTTGTAGCATATAAATTTAAAGTATTTCCTGCACAAATTGGACTACTGTTTGACGCTACCGGTGTGCTTGGAATTACTTTTACAGATACAATTGTTGAAATTGATGTAGTGCAACCGTATGAATCAACAACCGTTACCGAATAAGTTCCTGTGTTTGACGTTGTAGCGTTGGGAATTGTCGGATTTTGCAATGTGGAAGTAAAACCTCCCGGACCGCTCCATGAGTAGGATATTCCTCCCGAAGATGCAAGATTAAGTGTTGAGCCTATACATATAGGACCATTATTGGTTGCAGTAACTACAGGCACGGGATTTATGGTTACAGTTGTGCTTGCCGAAGCTGTACATGCATTGGCATCTAATACGGTTACTGTGTAAACTCCTGTTGAATATGTTGTTACAGGTGAAATAACGGGATTTTGCAATGTGGAGGTAAAACCGTTGGGACCTGTCCATGAAAACGGACTTGTTCCTGTAGTGTTTAGCTGTACCGACGAGCCTGAGCAGACCGGACCATTGTTTGTGGCAGTCAGGGTTGATGGCGGATAAACGATTACATTTGTGGTAGTAATTGCCGTACAACCATTTGAGCCGGTAACTGTAACAGTATAAGTTCCTGAGTTTATTATTGTTGCATTATTAATATCAATACCCGCAGCAGTAGAAGTAAAACCGTTTGGACCACTCCATAAATATGTTGAGCCTAAGCCTCCTGTAGAAACAATACTGATAGGGTCTCCTGTACATACAGGGCTGTTGCTTGTTACTGTGGGAGTTGGTGCAGCAAGAATAGTAACCGTATCTGTAGTAACAGTTGACTGAGAACCTACTGTAATTGTAACTGTGTAAATCCCTGCATTTGCAAGTGTAACGTTATTAATTACAGGATTCATTTGTGTGGAAGTAAAACTATTGGGTCCGCTCCAGTTATAAGTAGCTCCTAACTGTGGATATGAAACATTAAATATTAATGTATCTCCTACGCAAAGAGGACCATTATCTGTAACAGGTGGTGCAAGTAAATTACAATTTGTTGTACCGGTACCTCCTGTTTGGGAAAAGACTATATTAAAAGGTTGACTACTATATTTTCCAATCATTAATAAATAATATTCACCAGTGATACCATTTGGTATAGTACATATTGAAGGAGTAAAACTAGAAGGTGCAGTGTTACAATCTACAAGATTACCCTGTGGATAATATCCCGGAGCAGCTAAATTATTGCTAGGGCAACCTGTACAAGTTGCTGTTAATTGAGCAGTACAAGGACCTGTAGGTGATGTAAAAGGTCCCCAACAAGCAAAATTAATAACATTAAACCCAGGTACACATGATATAGAAATTGTTATTGAACCGGAATTTGCTATTTGCATGTAATACCAGCTTGGATTTTGCAATGTAGCCATACAACCATAATTTGGTCCCAGTTGTCCATAGCCTCCGCTTGTTGAAGTTGGGAAATTATATGTTGTACCTGTACAAAAAGGCAGGGCTAAATTACAGAGGTTATTTTGGCTATACGTAAATGTAAAAAAAGCTAATAAAAAAACTGTAAGAAAAATCTTTTTAAATTGAATATTAATAAATTGGTAAATAAATTTTGAAGTTCCCATTTTCTAAAATTTTCAGTAAAGATAAATAAGTTTTACAATATAAGACAAAAAAAACATAAAAATGGTTGCCTGAAATAAAAAATAAATTTTTATTTTTTGTTCCCCTCTTGTTTTTAGGAGGGGAATAAAAAGGGGTGGTTTTTTTTATTTTTACCACCCTGCCCCTCCATTAAAGGAGGGGTAATTTAGGCGTTGAGGGAGGGTGGTAAATTATATTTTAAATCTTAGTCCGCTTTAGGTGTAAGATTATTAAGTAAATTTTTTCTTTTGTCTTTTATTTTCGGCAAATTATGTAATTGGTTTTTACTCATTAATTGAATTATTTACATTTTAATCTACTAATAATTATTATTTTATTTAAAACCGGTAGGGTAATAAAAAAAATATTTTGAAAAAAAATATATTGGCAGGTTAATTTTCGGGAACAAAATATTTAATGAATTAATTTTAAATAATACATGAAAAGGAAATAAAGAGAGGGAAATAATTATTGAAAAAATAATTTCTTTTAAGTAGTCAATATAATTTTGTTTCGCTATCAATGTAATTTGATTTTTATATAAAAAAAAATTCGTAATTAAAGTATAAAAATAAATATAAAAATAAATATAAAAAAAACAGGTTATATAATTAAAAATAACTAATTTGTATAGTTAAAAATAACTATTTTTTATGTTCAGAATGTTTTATTATTTTTTATATTTATTTTTAAGTTGCTGATATTATGCGAATTACATAAAATATTTTTACAAATACTGTATGCTATTGTAGAATAGGGCGTTATAATGTAAAAACAGAGGTATATATAGAAAATACAGTATATTCAGAGAAACATCATTTTTTTGTCAATAAGAGCTAAAAATCAAAATAAAAATTATCTAATGATGTTCTGATTCCGCAAAAAATAAAATTGCTTTCGGATTGATTAATTTTTGTTTTATAAAGTCTATAGTTCATACCTATATAAAGTTGCAGATTTGTAGCGGGATTTAATAAGTAACCTAAAATCACTGAAGAATAAATAATTTCTGTATTTAATCCCTGACCGGTTATATTGCCGTATGAATGGTTGCCGTTGTAAGAGTATTTATCAGAAATAAAAATATCCGAGCCACAGCTTAAATTATTTGTATCTTTTCCTGTAATCTGATAATTACATTTTAAATCAATAAAAAAATCTTTGTACTTATAATCGAGAAATACTATTAATTCCTTAAAGTTAGCACCTAAAGGATGAGCAAGAGGTTCATTAAAGTTTGAATAGTTTTGCATAGGTATATTATGAGAATAGGTATAAGGCTGAACCCGGTTATATTCTGCCTGAAAATACAGGTTTTTTATTGTAAATAAATCAAAATATTTTAATCCTGCCTGAAAACCATATTTGTTATCAAAATACCCTTTGCCTCCCGATATTTTTTTTAAATCAATATCATCAATTACAAACTGTCCGTATAACTGAAGCGGATTACAAATTTTAAGTTTTACGTTTAATCCGGCTAAAATATTATTTTTATTATTTAAAGAATACCGGGATAATCTTTCATAAATCACAGGATTAAAATAATCAGCGGAGAACCTGTCATTATATGTTGAATCGGAAGTTTGCCATATTATACCCTCAAAAAATCCAATCTGTAAATTTTTACTGATAAGTATATTTAAATAATTAAATGAGCCGTGTTTTCTTTTATACGAAGTTAAACGCGAATCTGAATTAGATACATTCTGAAAAGCAGTAAGCATATTTATATACTGAATTCTTTTAAAAGTAGTGGTAATTTTAAAAAAAGGATAATTAAATGAAGCGTCAGACAACAATAAAGAACGGTATCCTTCACCAATAAAATTTTTACCTGTACCAAGCTGAAAATTAATTTTTTTGTATGGAGTAATTGAGATATAACCTGAAGTTGATGAATAGTCAAAACCGGTATCTTTAAATGTTTTTTTTCTTCCTTGTCCCGGTACAACAGTTTTTTTATTTATATAAGAGCTTATATATTCAGGATAAAAAGCCTGACTTTCAAGTAAATCAGAAAAAAAAGAAATTTTATTCCCGATATTTCCTTTAATAATTAATCCTCTTGTATTTATATTTAAAAATTTATTTTCTGTTAATTCTTTTCCGAATTCATAATTAAGTAAAGGGCTGATTGTAACATATATATCTTTTTGTTTTATAACTATAAAATCTTCTGTTCTTAATTTTTTCCAGAACCATTTATGATTTCTTTTACTTAAAAATAAGCTATCCCGATGTTTTAAATATATAATTGAATCAAAATCTGAAAATTGCGTCAGGTATGACTTTAACAAGGGTTTAAACCCCGTGTGAATATAATTATCGGTATAATTGATCTGCTTATTTACAGAGATATTAAGCTGATGGTTTAAAGGATAATTAATTTGTTGTGAACAAACAAAAAATGGAATAATCAGGGTAATTATTATCAGAAAATATTTAATCATTCATTATGTTTTGCTTTTTTTCCTTTTTTTTTGAAATATAATAAATTAATGCAGTAACAATAACAACTAAACCGAGAACCAAAAAGCCCAATCTGTAATTACCGATGCCTTGTAATAAGAACACTAAAAATATTATAAATAATGAAAAGACAGACATCAAAAATGTTGCAAAATTATGAGAATAACCGATTTTCAATAATAAATGATGAATGTGGTTTTTGTCAGGGCTGAAAGGAGATTTTCTTTTATAAATTCTGATAGTAAATACTCTAAGCAAATCAAATAAAGGAATAAGTAAAATTCCTATTGCAACAACCGGTGCTGAATGAACATAATACGGATAAGCAGGAAATTTATTAATCTCAATAAATTCTATAGTCAAAACGGCAATAATCAAGCCTATCATCAGCGATCCCGTATCACCCATAAATATTTTTGCTGGGGACATATTATAAATTAAGAAAGCAATAAGAGAGCCAACTAAAGAAAATGAAACTATTGCTTCCTGATTAAAATCTTTAAGCATAAAAAAGTAAATGCCGAAAGTAAGAGAGACTATTATTCCTAAAGTTGAAGCCAGCCCATCAATACCGTCAATGAAATTAAAAGCATTGATAATTATAAAAATGGTAAATGCAGAAAACAGAATACTAACAATATATGGTAATTCATATAATCCGAATATTCCAAAAAAATAGGTAATTCTGATATTCCCCCAAACAACTAAAATAAAAGATGCAATAAGTTGTCCCATAGCCTTTTTAAAAGGAGGGAGTCCGATTATATCATCATATAAGCCGATGAAAGAAATAATAGTAATTGCAGCTAATAAGTATTGTAGTCTCCAGCATTGGGAAAAATCAGTCCAAAAAGTAATTGAAAAAATTAATCCGGCAAAAATTGCCATACCACCCAAAGTCGGTTTTTTAAAATAGTGAGAAGTTCTCTCACTTGGTTCATCATAAAGATTTTTTGCTTTGGCAACTAAAATAATTGAAGGGACTGCCAAATATGTAATAGCAAAAGATGATATAAAGCTAAAAATTAAACTATCTATTGTTCCTACTAACATAATTAATTACAAAGATAAAATAATTAAATTTAATTTCAAATTAAATACCAAATTCAGAACGGCTTCTTATAAGAGAATTTATTTTTGTTTTACGATATTTTTTTATGGAAGTTGCTTTTTAATAAAGTCAAATTTATTTAAAATGTCTTTTGCTATTTCTATAATGTTCATATTATCAAATGACAAACAATGTATTTTTTCTTTTTTTCTTTTTAATAACATATAGTCATAAGTTTTGTCGTAATAATCTAATAATTTATTCACAACATTATAATATTCATTATTTTGTAGAAAAGCTAAAATACTTTTGTAATTATCTCCTCCTAATTTTTTTTCAATATCAGATAATGCATTAAAAAGAATTTGCTTATCAACATTTGAATATTCATTTATTAACCTTTTAATTCTTTCTTCTTTTGGTAAGCTGATAAAAATAATTTCACTATCAATCATTTGCTTATAAAGAGGTTCAGGAATGTAAACAGAGCCTATATGAAAACTTTCATCTTCAATCCAGACAGGTTTGTCAAAATCAAAATTTCTCCATTTTTCAAAAATATTATTTTCAAATTGTTCATTTGTTGGCTGTAAAGTTTTACCTATGTTTCCAAAAACCGAACCTTTATGATTAGCAATATTCTCAATATCAAGTATCTGGCGACCTGCTTTTTCAAAATATTGTAAAATTTCAGTTTTGCCACTGCCTGTATATCCGCCAAGAATTATTAACCGTGCTTCAATACCAAAATTTTTTCTTGCATAAGTTCTGTAAGATTTATAGCCACCTTTTAAATAAGCGGTTTTAAAACCGGCAGTATCAAATAGCCAAGCCATGCTTTTGCTTCTCATTCCGCCTCTCCAGCAGTAAACCATCAAATCTTTTTTATCAAGACTTTCTTTTGCTTTATTTACAATATCTGCAAGTTTTACGCCTGCAATTTTTAATCCGTCAGTAAAAGCTTTTTCTTCTCCGTAACATTTATAAATTGTTCCAATTGTTTCTCTTTCGCTGTTGTCGAATAAAGGAATATTTACTGCTCCGGGTATATGCCCTTTTTCATATTCTTTGGGAGAACGAACATCTATAATTTGGGAATATCCGGAATTATTAATAAAGTACTCAATATCAATTTCTGTTACCATTTTATGTTCTGTGCTTATCATTAGTATCGCTTATGATACTTAAATAACTTTTGTATCTTGATTCGCTGATAATTTTTTCACTGATTGCTTTTTTTACCGCACAGTTAGGTTCATGAACATGAGTACAATTGTAGTATTGGCAATTTTTTGAAATCCTGAAAAATTCAGGAAAGAAATGATATATTTCCTCTTTTTGAAAATCAATTAAGCCAAAGCCTTTTATGCCCGGGGTATCAATAACAAATCCTCCGGATGATAATTCAAACATTTCCGCAGAAGAAGTAGTGTGTTTGCCTTTATGATGATAATCAGATATTTTCCCGCATTTTAAATTTAATCTTTTGTCTAATGCGTTTATCAATGAAGACTTTCCAACTCCTGAATTTCCTGAAACAAGGTTGGTTTTGTCTTTCATTGTAAGCCGGATAAGATCAATATTAATATTGTTTTTTACAGAAATTTCAAAACAATTATATCCTATGTTTTCATAAATTTCTTTCAGGTTTTTTAATGTTTCTAAATTTTCTTTGTTATAAATATCAATTTTGTTAAAAACAATATTTACAGGAATCCTGTATGCTTCGGCTGTGCTTAAATATCTGTCTATAAACTCTGTGGTTGTTTCAGGAAAAACTATCGTTACAATCAGGAATGCCTGGTCAATATTGGCTGCTAAAATATTTGTAAGTTTTGACAGATTTGAAGATTTACGGATAATATAATTTTTACGTTCATGGATATTGGTAATCATACCTTCTTCCTGAGAACCACCAAGTTCAAAATCAACCCAATCACCAACAACAACAGGATTTGTACTTCGTACACCCTTTAGTCTGTATTTGCCTTTTATTTTGCACGAATAAATTTTACTATCCTCACATCTGACAGAGTATAAAATTCCGGTTGATTTAATTACAATTCCTTTTTTCAATCCTCATATAATTTTGCTGTAAAATTAAGGATTAAGAATTCAAAAAAAAATATTTAAAAATCATTTGATGATTTATAAAGATATTACTTCTATTTTTGTTTAAATGAATAAATATGGCATTTGTTATACTTATAAGCAAGTTGGCAAGTATTTTTTAAATTTCCGAGATATTGATGATTAATATTAGAAGGGTGAATCAAATTTTTTAGAAAATAATGGAATTAAATTAGTTAAAATTATTTTATGGATGCTTAAATAAATTAAATACATAATGATAAAAGTTATACTAATCATAATATTTACGTTATTTATCTTTACAATCAAAGGACAAAGTATAGACAAAATATATTATCTTTTGGGTACACAAGATGATTACTTGGGACGAGAGCGATTTGACAATAAATATGATATAGTAATTTCACTTCATGAAAGTCAATTCGCAGAAATTGAACGAATAGAAGAAGTAACAGGTTTAAAATTTGAAAAGCTTGAGAAGCAAGACAATTGTAGTAATTGCCATGAGTTTTTTAATCTTAAATCAGAGAATGATGTAAAGATAATTAATTCATTTTATAAATTTAGAAAGTTTGATTATTTAAATTATTTTCCTCTGAGAGGAACATTAAAATGTAGAAAATTATTAAAGGCAGACGAAAATGAAAAATTATCATTTATAGCTGGACTTTTTCTTTTTTGTGGTGAAATGGAATCAAATTATTACAGAATATCTTTAGCAAATTCTCCTGAGAGATTTAAATGTGTAGAAAAAGTTATAATTAAATTAGGGTCAACCATTATTTCAAAAAAGAAATATCATAATATTCCAAATGTTTATATTTTAGATTTTACTCCTTCTGAGAGATTGAAAAAAATTATAGATTATGAAATCGAAAGAAAAAAAACACTTGCGAACAAAATCCCCGGCTCCCAGTAGAGTTCAGAAATAAAACACAAACAAAAGTTAAGTTTGTGTTTTAACTACACATTGATAAGTAGCAGTCTGCTGACCGATGAAAATAATTTGTTTATTTGCTGAAATCTCTACAGTATTATTTTTATTAAAAAATGATAGTTGGTTGATAATTGTTATTGTTGCAGTGATTATATCACAGATACTAATTTTCAAAGTATGGAAAGATTCAAAATCATACCTTAAATTTAAAATTTCAGAAAAGAAAATTATTTGAGTGAAATTAAAATATTGTAAATTTGAGCAAATTTTTTAATACATGAGCAATATTAAACTTTTTGAAAGTAAGCAAATACGGACTGAATGGAGCGAGATAAAGCAAAAATGGTATTTTGCAATAATTGACATTATTAAAATTCTTACTGAGAGCAATAATCCTAGAAGATATTGGAGCGACCTTAAAAGAAAACTTAATTCAGAAGGATTTTCTCAGTTGTACGAAATTATCGTACAACTGAAAATGATTTCATCAGACGGAAAAAAGTACGTTACAGACTGTGCTGATGCAAAGGGACTTTTAAGAATTATTCAATCAATTCCGTCACCTAAAGCAGAACCATTTAAGCAATGGCTTGCACAAGTTGGTTCAGACAGATTAGATGAAATTGAAAATCCCGAATTAGCAACACAACGGACACGTGAATTATATAAGGCAAAAGGTTATCCTGATGACTGGATTGAAAAGAGAATGCGAAGCATTGCCATTCGTGAGGAACTAACAAAGGAATGGAATAACAGAGGTGTAAGAGAACAAATTGAATATTCTATATTAACAGCTGAAATTTCAAAAGCAACATTCGGTTTGACACCTTCTGAATACAAAAAAGTAAAGGGTTTGAAAAGCCAAAACTTACGTGATCATATGACTGACCTTGAATTAATCTTTTCAATGTTAGGAGAGGCTTCGACAACAGCAATTGTACAAACAAAAAATCCAAAAGGATTTATAGAAAATCAAAAGGTAGCCAAACTAGGTGGTTCAGTTGCAGGTAAAGCAAGACTTGACCTTGAAACAAAAACAGGTAAGAAAGTAATATCAACATCTAACTTTTTGCCCGAAAAAAAAAAACACTTGGAAAAAGGAAAAGGTAAAAAGAAATAAAAATTCGCTGACACACTTGCAAACAGACAAAAAACAAATAACACATGAGGACGAAACACTGAACGGACAAGGCTTTTAATGACATGGTCAAATCCATGCCAGATGGTAACACGGGTTTTGCATTAGTGAGCGGATAGTGCAAATATAAACATGTGAGCAATTAATTAATATTAATTGGGCGGGACAGTGAAGCGCTTCTAAAAGCCAGCTACTGTAAAGCTCGGGAACGTTAATAAAATTATATAAACTTTATTTCCTTAAAATTAAAAGCTGATTTTTTTAGGTTTTCATCAACTACTATAAGTTTACCTGAATCTTCAACATCAATAATTTTTGCATTGAATATTTCGGAGTTGCTTTCATATTTTGCAAAAACATTAAATTTATAAAGTGATTTGAGATATTCGGTATTAATTTTGTTAATTCCTTCTATGGTTTTTAGCTGGTAATAACGAGTTTCAATAAAAGCTAAAAGTAAGTCCATGCATGCATTCAGGTTAAAATCTATATTAGTAATATTTTTAAGTGAAACAGGGTTAGGTGCATCAGATTTAAAAGCTACCTGATTAATATTCAGCCCTATACCAATTATTGTTTTAGAAAATATATTTCCACTTATAAAATTTTCAATAAGTGTTCCTGCTATTTTTTTATCATTAACATAAATGTCATTAGGCCATTTAACAGAAATATTATCAGTATACAATTTTAAAAAATCAACTATACTTAGGGAAATAGCTTTTGAAATACAAAAATGATTTGAAACCTGAATAACTTCAGGATATAATAATAAGCTAAAAGTTAAATTTTTACCTTTCTCACTTTCCCAGTAATTATCTGCATTACCTCTTCCGTCAGTCTGATTTTGAGAAATAATAATAGTTCCATCTGTTGTTTTATTGTTTTTGGAAAAAGATACTAAGTAATTATTTGTAGAATCAACAGAATCAAGCTTAATAATATTTTTTCCTATGAATTTTGTAGTCATTTTATAGTTGTTAGAATTTTAGAAATTCAGGCTTTACTGTAAGCATTACCCATGCCCAGCTTGCAAGTTTATCTTTATTGCCTCTTGCCTGGATGATTTCAAGTGATTTTGTTCCAACCAGAAACGAATAGCCTAAATTTATAGTTACATCATTTTTAATATTAATTTTAAATGAAAAATCATCCTGCATACCTAAATATTTATCAATTACATTGTTATTGTAAACGTATTTATTCTGAAGTGCAAAATAATGAAAATCGGCATTAAAATTAGTATTTTTAAAAACTTTAATATCAAATTTTAAATATATATCAACCAAACCTGCATTTTTTGTGTCTTTTGGAATATCTGTAAAGTAATCCATATTTCCGTTAAAAGTATGTGTTGTACCATAAAGAGGATAAAAAGCATTTACATTTTTATTTGAACTGTTTGTAGCATTTTTTCCTGAAAAATATTCGAAACCGGCAGTTAATTTTAAAGTTTTTGGGAAAGAATAAATTAAATCAGAATTCATGTAATAAGAATTAATATTTGTTCCTGCAGTATCTTTTCCTGTTTGTAAAAATCCTCTTAAATATAAATTAAAATTTTTAATATCTAATTTTATAATGCTGCCATAAGTACCTCTTGCATAAGTAGTATTTTGTGTTGCTCGTTTCTGAAATCCTTCAAGAAATCCAACAAGAGAAATTTTAACCATTTTTATATCCTGTGTAAGCCACAGAAAATTAAGTGTTTTGTAGTTTCCTGATATTGTTGTGTTTGTATAAGATGTTCCAAAAATACTTTTATCATCCTGCTGATTAAAAGCAGAGCCAAAATCTGCACTTAATTTATTCCTTTTATATTTTAGTAATAGCATATCATGTGTCAGCCCTTTTTGTTGCCAGTTTGTATTACTTAAAAATCTCTGATTATCATAAACTAATTCCTGTCTTCCGACTTTTGCATTTAAACTGTCAAACAAATGAACTTCAGCCCACGCTTCATATATACCTAATCCGGCTACATCTGTTTTTAATTGTTCATCTCCCCATGTCCTTATATCCTGAATAGAAATATTGGTCTTAAAACTTTCTTTTTTATCATATTTCATAACAATCCTGCTTCTCTGCGAAACAAAAAATGCAGGGTCTTTTGTATTATCAGGCATTTGTTTATATCCGTAACGATATTCAAACCTCGGACGAATTTCTCCGCTAAGAATAAACTGAGAGTAAGAATTAAAACTATAACATATTAATAATGTAAATAATATGTATTTTAAAGATTTCAATATTTTCATAAAATATTTTTTAATTAAATAGTCCTTTTAAATATTGTTTTGTAATATCCATTTTAGGATTTTCAAAAAAATCATTTGCCTCGCCTTGTTCAATTACTTCGCCTAAATACATAAAAATTACATAGTCAGCAATTCGCTTTGCTTGTCGCAAAATATGTGTAACTAATATGATTGTATAATTTTTTTTAAGTTCAACAAATCTGGATTCAATAGCCTGACTTGACAGCGGATCTAAAGCCGAAGTTGGTTCATCAGCTAAAATTATTTCCGGATCAACAGCAAGTCCTCTTGCAAGACATAATCGTTGTTGCTGTCCTATTGATAATCCTGAAGCCGGTTCTTTAAGCCTGCTGCTTACCTCATCCCATAAATTTGCCTGTTTTAAATAATGTTCAACATATTCATCAAGTAATTTCTTTTTAGTAATTCCTTTAATTTTTAATCCGTAAGCAACATTATTATAAATACTCATTGGCAGGGGATATGGTCTTTGGGAAAGCAGTCCCATTTTTTGTCTTAGCTTAATAATATCAATTTTATCATTTAAAATATCTTCATCATCAATCAAGATTTTTCCTGAAATCTTGATTTCTTCATTCAAATCTGTTAATCTATTCAGGCATTTTAGCAGAGTAGTTTTACCACATCCTGACGGACCTAAAATCACAGTTATTTTATTTTTGGGGATAGATAAATTGATATCATTAAGAATTTTTTGTTTCTCAATATAGAGATTAAGACCTGTAATTTTTATTATCGGATTATTATACATTAAATTAAAATTTTATCCTGTTTTTATGATATTTTTTAGATAATAATCGGGCAATTATGCTGACAAATAATATTATGATAGTTAAAATAACCGCTGAAGCATATGCCCTTTGTCTCACTTCCGGCACAGCAGATCCTAACTGAAAAAAAATTGAAAGTGGCAACGTTGCAGTAGGTTGAAATACTGATGTAGGTATATTATCTGTATAGCCGGTTGTAAATAATACTGACGCTGCATCACCAATTGCGCGTCCAAAGGAAATAAGGATCGCAGTTATTATTCCTGAAAAGCATTGTTTATTAAATACTTTAAAAGCAACTTCTGATTTCGTTAATCCAAGAGAGAAGGCGCTTTCAGTTAATCCGCGAGGAACAGACTTAAATATTTCATCCATTGCCCTGATCATTATAGGAAGTATAAGAATTGTAACTGTAATAATTCCTGCAAGAAGAGATGTTTTTAATCCTAAAAATACCATTATCATAAAACCAAATGCACCATATACAATGGAAGGAATACCACA
>Ga0247841_10004864_pt1 | contig 22462 bp, 18 predicted proteins | sample LaCruzMarch2015__2_FD_192410 | JGI IMG/M metagenome (GOLD analysis project Ga0247841, IMG submission 192410) | Freshwater microbial communities from meromictic Lake La Cruz, Castile-La Mancha, Spain - LaCruzMarch2015_18m | ecosystem: Environmental > Aquatic > Freshwater > Lake | place: Spain... | reverse complement strand
TTTTTTTACATTTATGTGAGAGCAATATGACCTCACCCCGACCCTCTCCTTGAAGGAGAGGGAGACCCTTTACCTGAATGATGCAAGGGATCAATTTATATGATTTTTCTGATGGCACAATCATCGATCTTTTTATAAACCATAAGTCAGTTTTCGAACTTTGAAAAAATCATCTATTTTATTTTCAACGATATATGATAAATGTTCTGGTCGAGCATCTCCCTCCCCTCCAAGGGGAGGGTTGGGGAGAGGTCATTTTTCAAACGTGAGATCATATATTTCAAAATAGGATGTGTATAAAGAGTAGCGCCTCAAGGGGAGGTCGGGAGGGGTCTTTTTCCGGTAGACTTAGGTTTCTTGATTTTAACTGGTATGATTGCGCTCAATCACTAACATTTAAACAGACTTGAAGAAATGCAACCAGTGCAATGTGTGAATAATGTAACTTATATAAAAAGTTGTGTAACACATAGGGCAGAGCGGTCGACTACCTTTACTGCTCACTTCTAAATCTGATATTATGCCACTATTCACAATTTTAATCGTATTAATTGCAGCTGGTGTTCTTCTCTGGCTCGTCAATAGCTACATTCCCATGGATGGCAAGATAAAAAACATTTTAAACATAGTTGTTGTTCTTGTAGTTATCGTCTGGCTTCTAAAGATATTCGGAGTTTTCGATTACCTGATGGGAATTACCATTTAATTCTTTATTGCCGGAATCGGCCTGATAAAGACTACCAGAGACGCTTCGTGATGTCGGCGGAATTCACGCTCATGGATTCAAACTATAGAGAATCAGTATGTCATGTAAAGTCTGGGTTACCGGTTTATTTTTGCTTTTCCTGATTTTCTCAGGTAAACCTGCCGATGCCCAATCTGATTATACTGCGCAAGAATCGCTACAGGTGACTTTTGACAGCGCATACCTGACAGATTACACCAATTTACTGACAACCCGTGTCTTTCTGTTATTTCAAAATGCTGCACTGCTCATCAATACGGCCGACAAAAACATTTCAAAAATCGTATACAGGCCCAATGTCAACGTACGGATTGGAATTGCAGGATTCTGGAAATGGTTTGGTCTTGGCTTGTCCATTGATAATCCGTTTTACAAGACCGACCGTGATGCCTATGGAAAGACAACCACGATCGACCTCCGTGTAAATGCATTCGGGCGGGTTGTTGCAGGAGAATTGTTTTTTCAGAAATACAAAGGGTTCTTTGTTGCCGATCCGGACAGACCGGATGCAATACATTATATTATTCCCGACATGCAGACACTGGCGCTTGGTATAGCCGGATATTGGATATATAATGCCAAACGATTTTCAATCCGTGCAGCATTTATTCAGAACGAAGGGCAGAAAAAAAGTGCCGGAAGCCTCGTTGTGCGACCCGCATTTCTATACTATCGCATATCCTCCGATAACGGCATCATTCCGGCAGAACTTGCTGACGAATATCAGATACCCTCTTCAAATCTGATAACTGGCGGTGAGTTTTATTCAATTGGCCTGTCGCCTGGTTATGTTTACACCTTTGTGTTTCTGAAGAATCTTTATATAACTGCAGCTGTTTTTCCGGGCGTAGCAGCCCAGTTTTCATCATACAGCAGTGAGATGAATAATCACACCGATTTTGCATTTGCTTTTCAACTAAGTGGCCGGTTGGTTCTTGGATATAATTCAGATAAATGGTTCCTGGGCGCATCTGTTCAAACAGGGTTCAATGAAGTCCCCGACAAACTAAATAACGCATTGTTCAGTTATGATGTAGCACAATTCCGTTTTTGGGGCGGAACACGGTTTGATCTCTTCAAAAAGAAGAAGAAAATACGCGATGGTTCATAAAATATCAGGTTATAATTTCTTTAAGTTTGCCTGGGGTAACAAATCGGCTGCAAAGCCTTATCCCGGAATAGAAAAAGCCAATCTCAATATGCAAACGACGCTCCGGGCATTTGTTATTTTCCTCCTTTTCAACTGTTTTCAATTCCAAATTGAGGCGCAGGAAAAAAAGGATACAATCATGCCTCAGAATGTTGACAGCCTTACCCCTCAACAGATTGATAGCCTTACACCCCAACAAGTTGATAGCCTTACCCCGCAGCAGGTTGACACCCTTATTGAAAAATTGGATACCGTGATTATCACGAAGGCGCCGCAGAACATTACGCCCACAAGTTCGTTCGGACGAGCTTATGCAAGTTCCTACTGGACAGATACGAAGTCGGTTTTCACCAACCCATTTCGCTGGAAAACCGGCCAGATAATTGCCGCGGCAGCCATCACCACAGGTACAATAGCCCTGATTGCCTGGGGAGATAAACCAATAGAACAATTTTTTTATCGTAACCAATCAACTTTTATCAGCAAATCTTCTTATTACTTTTTCAGCCCATTGGGAACCGGGCTGATCAGCATTCCTGCGCTGGGAGTTTTTTATGCCTGCGGGGTGATCTGGAAGAATAAAAAGGCCAAGGAAACGGGATTAAAGGGGCTGGAGGCTTATGTGATTACGGTTGTTATAACCAATGTTCTTAAACAGATTGCGCACCGTCACCGGCCTTATCAGGATGATCCTCCCAATCCCTATGCCTGGGATGGGCCATTCAGCTGGGGCGGGGAATATGGCATGTTTGGGTATAATTCATTTCCTTCGGGGCACTCATCATCGGTTTTTGCAGTTGCAACGGTAATTGGCCTGGAATACTGGGATACCAAGTGGGTACCTGCTGTTTGTTTTGGATTGGCTGGTTTTACAGCGCTTTACCGGCTGGCGGTGAACGATCACTGGGCTTCTGATGTTTTATTCGGTTCTGCGCTTGGTTTTGCAATTGGCAGCATGGTCTATTTTAATGCAAACAAGAAACTGCAGATTATTCCGGTAAGCGAGACAGGATTAGGGGCAACACTGATTTATCATTTTTAGTTATACTGTCCCCTTCGTTGCTTATCTTCCAGGTAGAACAGTATAAATACCTTTTGTTCTGTCTGTATTGCATGATGGGCAGGAACACCCCGCTGGTAAAGGTCATTGTAATATAACTGGGCTTCTGCTCCAACACTCAGGCTTTTATAGATTCTGACGGTTATCCTGGGTTTTAAAATGTGGGTCAGATTGTTCCCGTTTGTACCGATGTATGTGCGCATCCAGTAAAAATAATATCTTAACGTTGCAGTCGCATACTTTCCAAGATTAAAAGTGCTTTCAAATTTTCCTTCCAATCCGCCGACAAAATTATAATCTCTTACCTGGGTAGTATCGATGACAAACTTTTCGCTGTTGCCTCCAAAAGGAACCAACGCAAGGTGGATACTTGTATAAAGATTGCTTGTCTTGCTTACCGGGTACTTCGAAATCACCCCTGCGCCAAAACCAATGGTACCCAGCTCGAATTTGCTGTTATCCCAGTAATCATAATACTGGAATCCCCCGATGAGTAATGCCAGTTTCGCCAGCTGTTTATTTTTCCCGAAGAGAATTGCATAACCCAGAATGTTATCAAGATATTTTCTCCCGACTCCGATATTTACATCAACACGAAGTTTGAAAAAATCAAAAGGCTTTCTTTTGCGGAGTTCAAAGGGATTTCCATAATCAAACTGCGCATTGAACATGGCGCTGATGGTTGCTGAGCCAAATGCATCATAGGGAACATCATTTATCTGGCGGTATCCTCCATACAATGAAATATTAATCGGTTCCTTCTCATATATTTCTTTATTGGTCCTTCTGAACGATTGCCCGTGAATGAGCCTGTTGATGCCCCTCATGGGATTAATTATTCCGGCGGCAATTTCGCGGAAAACCCTTTCACCGCCCCGGGTGCGGTCGTCGAGAATATTTGAACTCAGCCGGTAAAATATTTCTCCAAAAAATGTTCCGTTAACGGGGGTATAGATAATATCGTTATAGGATGGCCGGGTATTTTCAAAGAAATATTCCCACATCAGACTGCCTCCCAGGGCAAAGCAAAACGATTGATAATAATTATAACCATTCGATCGCCCGGCATTATAAGATAGCGTTCCTGAGTAGGGGTGACCGATAAAATTGACGCCGAACCGGTCATTATCCCATTCCCACCCCTTTGTAATATTAATTTTCCAGGACTGGAATCCTATTCGAGCGTAATCAGCATTTAACACGTACCTGTCCAGCGCCCATGTAAAAGTTACAGCGCCCAGCGCTTCAGCCATGGGAACCCAGAGGGGTGACCTTTTATTGTATGCAGTATCATCATCAAGCAGATCCCCGTATTTGTTTTGCATGGTCGTATCAATGAGCGCACTTTTCCTTGGCTCATTACCAGATGAATCGGAAAGCAACTTTATTTTTACCTGTTCGATCTTGTCGAGTTGTTTTTCCCTGGTGCCTTTGCCCGGGACAATAGTATCATTCGGAGCCACTTTTCTGGGATTCTGTTTTGGAACATCCTGCCCATGCAGGAATGGACAAAACAAAAGCAATAACAGGAAAATACAGGCTGGTTTCATTTTATTTATGGCGCCAGCGCTGATTTACTGAAGAATTTTTTCACAAAAGCATGCTGTTGATTTTCAGTCATTTTATCAGCATGTTTTACCTCTATCTTGATTTTTGCAAAACGATGGTCTGCCTCCAATATGTTAAAAAGTTCAACTTTTGCATCGGTAGGACCAAAGAGAAAGACGCTGTCCATATTATTTGCTTTCTGTTAATCCCGGGATTGAAATTGGAATGATAAAATCCACCAGTACATTATGGTGGGCTTTTGATACATGCTCTTTAAATGTGTTCATGCTGCGGTGGATGGCTGAAGCGCGCCGTTTTCCCAACTTTAAAACAATTTTTTCAAGTTGTAGGATTTTCATCCTGAGAATGACCTCCCTGCTCATTTTTTCTTTTGGCAACTCTTTATCAAGTAGTTCCATGTTGTGTTCGAGAACTTTTTCGATTTCCTTATGAAAACATGCTAGTAGCGGCTCTGAGGAATAGGCTTTTATAATTGCCAGGCTGACAGCTGACTTCTTCTCAGCCTCATCGAATATGCCATCGCCGTTGGCTGCAAGCTCAGAAATGTAGACCGGATATTTGAGAAGTGCATCATTTTCCTGTTGCGATAGATTTTTAAATGTTTTCATTGCTGTTTCTTTAATTGTCGATATGGGATAATTACCATTGATTTTCCCGGTTTCGAACCACACCGAGGATCATCAGCAAAAGGCCGATGACAATCAGCAGATGGATGAATGGTGATGTTAAATGAAATGCGAAGTAACCGAGTAACCAGAGAACAATGAGGATGACTCCGATTAACAATACAAATCTTTCCATAACTTTCTTTTTCAGGCGACGGATCTTTAATTAGAAAATGGTTAACCAGAGAATAAAGGTAGGTTCAATCACAGCGGGTTATGTTACATAACTATTGATATATGTTACATCATTCACACCTCTGTTGCTGATACTACCATTCAGAACTGTAGGCAGGATAATCGGTAAATCCTTTTTCATCAGCCGTGTAGAACAGATCCATTTTGAGATCGGCAGATAAAGGCCGGTTGTTCTTTAACCTGTCAACAAGATCGGGATTGTTAATAAAGGGACGTCCAAAGGCCACCAGGTTGCCTAATCCACTCTGAAGATCTGATTCTGCCCGCTCCTTGTCGTAACCTCCTGATAAGATAATAGTGTTTTTAAAGTTCTTCCGTATGAGTTCCTTGATTGCCATTGGTACCAAAGGAGCTCCCAGGGCCGAATGGTCGACAAGATGGATGTAGGCCAAACCCAGGTTGTTTAGCTTTTCCGACAGGTATTTATAAGTCGGTTCTATTTCAGGATAATGAGGCATGTCACTGGCAATTCCGTAGGGGGATAACCGAATGGCAGTCTTTTCTTTTCCAATGGACTCTGCTATAACATCTGCAATTTCAATCACAAACCTGCAGCGGTTTTCCACGCTACCCCCGTAACTATCCTTACGGATATTGCTCACCGGCGATATGAATTGCTCCAGCAGGTAACCGTTGGCCCCGTGAAGCTCCACTCCGTCAAATCCTGCATCCATCGCTCCGAGCGCAGCATCAACATATTCTGTTTTTGCATGTAAAATGTCTTCATCGGTCATTGCTGTTGGTATGGGAAAATCCTGCAACATTTTCTCATCAGTCCACATTTGCCCGGCTGCTTTTACTGCCGAAGGTGCGAGTATCCGGGCCCCCGACGGCATATTGAGGGAATGGCTTATCCTCCCGGTGTGCATGAGCTGAACAAATATCTTTCCTCCACCTTCATGAACAGCAGAAGTTATTTTTTTCCAACCATCAATCTGTTGCCTGTTAAAGATTCCGGGAATGCGCGCATAACCCAGCCCGTTTGGTGATGGCGATGTGCCTTCGGTTATAATCAACCCGGCTCCCGACCGTTGCCTGTAATATTCTGCCATAAGATCATTGGGTAAATTTCCTATGGCCCTGCATCTCGTCATGGGCGCCATTACAATCCGATTTTGTACCCTTACGGATCCAAACATGTCGGGGGTCAATAATTTATAATTTTTCATTTAATTTTTTTCGTTTGATAATTATTTTTATTGATTAAGCAAAATTAGTCATCTGCATATAGATAAGTGTTACACAACTTTTAGAAACAATTACATCATTCACACATTTTTTGCATGGATTCTTTAAAAAGGGTACCCGATGGCCACATTCAAAATAAGGTTCTCACTTCGCCAGGCGGGACTACCGAAGTCGATCTGGTCTATGACCCATCGCTGGCCATTTTCCAGCCATGGCTTCCGCAAGGGGATTGCAAGATCGAACCGTAAAATGAAGAAGGAGACATCAATCCTTAACCCAACTCCCGCGCCCACGGCAATTTCTTTATAGAACCCGGACAAGGAAAATTGGCCGCCAGGTGTCACAGGATTTGCTTTTAACAGCCATACATTTCCGGCATCGGCAAACAGAGCTCCTTTAAGAAAACGATAAATCGTAAAACGATACTCAGCGTTCATTTCCAGCTTTACATCGCCACCCAACTGCATAAAGCCTATGCTGTCGTTTCGCTGATTATAGGCGCCGGGACCAAGGGAATTAATGTTAAATGCACGAATACTGTTAGGCCCGCCGCTGAAAAACTGCTTGGTATAGGGGAGTACGGAAGAGTTTCCATACGGTGCGCCGACACCTCCATAGAACCTCAATGCGATTTTATTCTTGTCCCTGAAATTGTAAAAGCCGCGGCCATCAATACTCATCCGGGCATATTGCGAATAAACCGATCCAACCACCTTTGAGGGATTCTCTGCTGATACTTTTTGCCCGGTAATTAATGAGGCCAGCGAGAAAAGATTCCCTGCAGTCTCTGCTGCCAACTGATAAAAGTATTGCATCCTTTTGTAGGGGATCACCTGTTCGTTGTAGGTGTAAATATAATTTCCCCCGGCGATGAATTGCTCTTCATAACTTTTTTTAAGAAAGGGATTTGTCTCCAGCAATGCAATGAACGCAGGTGTTTCATTCGCCAGGGTTGTATAACTAATATTTACCGGATTAAACTCATGTTCTATCCTGATATCTTTTTTCCACCTGTAACCAAAAATGAACTGAAATGTGCGCATGTCAAAATAACCCACTCTTCTTGTAAAGCTGAATGCCAGCGAGAAACGTGTTTTTGGGACGTAGAGACTGTTTGTGCTTTTAATTTTAAAAGGCGTAATCAGCCGCGGGAAAAACAGCTCAACCTGTGGCGTGATCGCGTAAGAAAATAAATTACTGCCACTTCCGCCGAATTGTGCCTCGAATGATCCAGCAATGCTGAGATTCAATAATTCGGCGCCTTTAAATGCATTCCTGTTTAGTAGACTGGCAGTCAACCGTGGACCCGTGTAATTATTTGACTTTGAAACAATTTCAATCTCAGCCCTGAAGGTGAACTGCGACATGGGCGTCATTAAAATGGTCACATTTAAAAAACCTGCTGCAGAAGTGTCACTGTCGGAAAACTTCAACCGGACGAATTTAAAGTTACCCATCGTCATCAAACGGTTAAGCGTGATGTTGTGATTTATCCTTGAGTAGATCTCATTATGCTTTAAATAAACCGATCGCGAGATTACCTTTGGCCTTATCTTCATTTCCGATTCTTTCCCTAAAAAATAATTCCCCCGAAACCTGAGTGTGTCTTTCGGTTTGCCATCCTCTTCAGCATCCAGGGAATAATCCTGATCAATGTACACCTTGTTGATGCGGTAAACAGTCAGCGCTTTTTCCGGGATACTGTCTTTTAAACCAAGCCGGAATATCACATCATGATTTGTATTGGAAGAATCCGCTTTGAAAAGCAGATAGTCGGGATCGAAGTAGAAATACCCGTTGTTTTTTAATAAATCATCAATGCGTTTTCTCTCTTTTTTCAGGTTTTCAAGATTGTAATCGTCACCCGGTTTAATCAATGATTTTTTCTGTTCTTTAAGAATTATGAGGCTGATCGGGTCGTTGGAAACATCATAGGCCAGTTCCTTTACGCGATATGGGGCATGAATATGGCTAATGTACATAACCATTGCCGTGTGTTTCTTTTCGATGGTTTTGAATTCGGTGTAACTTCTGAAAATCCCGATGTTGAAAAGTTGGGCATCAATGATGGCGGCTGTAACGGCGGGTTTACCACTGCTTAGTAAAACAGGGGCTTCCCCGTTTTTTTTGAGCCACTTCTTAATCTTACCTTTAGGGTTTTCCCCGGCCGTCATATACATCCATAACTTTGGGCGCAAGCCTAAAATTTTCTTATTCGGTTCGGGACGTAAAGCATTTTTAGCGGTGTTTTTAAAGAGACGTTTCTCTTTACTGGTAATTTTTCCTGTTGATTCCAGTCTTATTTTAGCGCCGGTATAAAGCTTTTCGCCCGGGGGTAAATGTTTAGTACCGCTGCAGGATGCCAAAAGCAGGCAAAGAATGATAGGAATGAGTATATTTTTAGCAGATAATGTCATTTCTTTTGTTTCTCCGGATCAATTACAGTCTTTATTACCGGTTTTTTGAATAGTTCTTTCCACGTATTGAAATCGCGCACATAGGAAACACCGGCCCCGGTTTCGATGATCTGGCCTTCAATGGCTCCTTCGTACAGGGTATTCCGGAAGCCCTTCAAACGATACCGCCCATCTTTCGACAGTTTGTATTCAATAGTGACATCGCTGGTAATATCGCTGGCCGAATTTTGAGTTGCCCTGGTTCCTTCCACATCAACAGCGCCCCCTACCTGAACGGATACACGTTCATTGAAAAGCTCTTTCTTCAGCCCGATTCCAACCTGTGTTCTTCCCTGGAGCTGTCCGGAACTATAATCATCATAGGATTGGATGTCGAAATTGAGTTCAACCCCGGGCACAAACTTTGAGCTCAGTTGATTTAACTGCGCCGAGAGGAAACTGCTTACAGTAGAACGCACAGCATTTGATACACCACTGTTTGCATCCGTTTGTAAGGGATTCTCCTGGATAAACCTTCCCAGTATCAACAGGGCAAACACCTGTTTGTTTAATGCAGAAGGATCTTCATTCAGCAAATTCAATTTTGCATTGACGGCCCCACCCAGAATTCCCTTATTCTTCGGAGGGAGTTGTATCTCGAAACTAATTGCAGGATGTAAAATTTCACCCCTGAGTTTGAGTAAAACCCAGAAGGGATAGGTTTGCTTATAGGCGCTTTTGTCAACTTCGCTCATACCCGACATCTGATCAGCCACCAGGTCAATTGGTGAAGCACGAACAGAATAGGTCGCATTGATGGATATTTCCGCATCCAGGGGATCACCGTTCCAGATGATCGTGCTGCCGGGGTTAATTTCAAATTTCCTTTTAATGACCGACTGAAAAGAGACAAGATAACTTCCTTCATTTAAATTATAAGCTCCGGTGAGGCTCAATTTCCCGCTTTTGTCCATGGTAAGGCTTAAAGCAGCTTCACCTCTCACCACCAGCGAATCAGTTGAAGCCGGATCCAATAATAATCGCAACGTGGCCTGTTTGTCTATTTCAATCACAGAGGTGAGATCAAATCCTTTAAACCGGGATTGTTGTTGTGTTTTTTGCTCCTCTTTATATAAAATTGAATTCAGTTTCCTGGAATCTGTGAATTCCACAATGTCTTCGCCTTTGTCTGTTGATAGTTTTTCTTCGGGAACAACGAAGGTGAAATTTGAACCTTTCTTCAGCTTTATTTTGGCAAATACCACAGGAAGTGTCATCGGTCCGGATACATCAATCTTACTGTCAATGACCATCCTCCCAAAAAAGAGTTTATTGTCTTTTACAGTCGTGTTGAATAACAAAAAGTCGTTCGTGATTACATGCAGGTCAAAGATGAAATCTTTATACTGTTTCATATGAACAGAGCCATCAATGACTGCGGCATGCTTTTCGGCATCCAATAGCGTAAATGATTTTAAATAAATGCCATCCTTGGTCACTTGGACCGTTTCATGCTTTAATTCCAACCGGTTGTTCAGCAAGGCAGGATTTATAAAAACATCATTGAAAACGAGTTCGCCCGTGATTTCAGGGGCGCTGACCGCTCCCCGGATGAACAGCCTTCCGTTTATCCTTCCCGATGATTCGGTAACTTGTCCCATCGAAAATGCCTCGACAGTTTTCATGGAAAGCGAATGAATGGTGGCTTCCACATTGATTGCATTATTACTGCCATCGGGTAAGAAATATCCGTTTGCCGTCAGATTGTTGTCTGCCCCTGACAGATTCATACCGATATCAAATCGTTCGGCTGTGGGGTTTTCAGCCTTTAAGATTAAATTTCCAACGGGAACACCCCGAACGACCAGGTTGGTTATGCTGGCATCCGCAATGATGCCATAGCTGTTGTTCACTCTTTTAAGCAGCACATTCCCATCAACATTACCTTCCACCAGGTTGGTATCTTTTTCAATGACCCTGGATAGGTCATCCAGCTTGAAATTCCTGACCGATATGTTCAGGTCATCATTGAACTGATCGTGAACTGAGGTGACATGAACCTGGCTATCATTATTATCAATGTAAAAATGATGGATCAGAAAACCATCTTTTCCAAAGGCAATATAATTATCCGCGGCAATGTCCCACCGTTTATTCATCAGGTAAAACTCTTTGGGGTCGAGTACAAGCCTGTAATTGCCTTTATCCAGGGTAATTTGAGAACGGATCACAAGTTTTTTGCCCAGATTATCATCAATTGAAGATACATTGGCAAATATGGTCTGATCTGCCAGTTTGCCATCCAGCAGGAAGTTGTCAAGTTTGATCTGCGTGTTTAAAACACTGCTGCACGATATCTTATAGTTCAATGCAGTCGAATTCGAATTTGCATCCACGAGCAAATCATTGATTTCAGTGGTTCCGTAAACCACCTTTTTCATATTCGCATGCAAGGTCATTTCGTTTTTCTCAATGTCAAAACTTCCCCGGATGATGCCCGGCTCGAATTCCTTTAATTGAGGCAACAAAACCCGGGTAAGAATCGGATGATTGTGAAGCTGTATTTCAAATGTAAAATCCGGCGGGCCGCTGTTCTTCTTTGACCGGATCGTATCAGAGAATGGAAAATAATTGTTAATGAAATTGTTAAGTTCGGAGGGAAGATTGGCAGGTGAAACGGTTCCTGAATATTTTACATCAACGAGGGCGCTGTTTAATTCCACTTCACTTTTCCCCGGTTCATTGCGCGAAGTAAATGATATGGAATCAAGATAGTACACTTTCTGTTCCTTTGCAATGACTAAATTGGAGATTCCCGCATTGCCATTCAGTTTATTTATAGCTCCGCCCTTTAAATCTGCAGCAGCAATAAAACCGACCCTGATATCCGCCTGGGCAAGCTTGAGCTTCTGAAGGTCGGCCCCCTTTACATTCAACCGGAATTGATAGTGTTCGCGGCCGGGATTAAAATTTACAAGTCCTTCAAAATCAAATTCAGCATATTCATCTTTCAGATTTATCCTGCCGTCAAATCGTTTCCCGTTTATATTCCCGTTTATGGTGAGATTATGGTAGGTATACCTGTTCAGGTGGAACTGCGATGCTTCAGCATCGATTTTTGCTGTCAGCGAATTTATATCCAGTCCATGCCCTGTTACTTTGGCGGTTAATGTTACAGGGCCAAACATGGCGGTATCTTTCAGCAGGCTGCCTAAATTGAAGTTGGTGATACTGACAGCGCTTCTGAAATTTTGGTTCTGATCGACAGTGGCAAAAAGATTCGCTGATCCAAAGCTGCTGCCAAGGCCAAGTGTCGATTCAAAGGACTTCAACCTTCCTTTGAACACGACCTGCAGCGATAAATTTTCCGGAAGCTCTATGGTTTTTGGGATTGCAGGCCCGGCCATCATTAAAATATCCCGCCGACCTGAAATTATTTTAAGGTTTGGGAAAATGAACCAGGCGGTTTCTATATTTGGTAATCCGGTGATACTGAAATCGGTTTTTAAAGTGGTTTTGTTACCGGTTTTAATGATCATGCTTTTCCCATTCAGGTGATTTATCCGGCCACTGACAATCCCGGAAATCGTGGTGATGTTGGCCTTGTTTTGAAAGAATGGCTGCCTGATCAGTTGCGGACTGAAATAGAGCACATCGCCATTTTGAATGCGCACATCCCGCAGGTTCAGGTTCAGTATTAATAAGGGTAACGAATCAGCAATGGACTTTAAAGAGGCGAATTTCAGGTTCAGATCGGCTTTTAGGTGAGAATGAGTGGTTGCAGCGTTCAGATTTCTTGCCGTAATGGAATGCTGATCCATGCTGAAATCAGTCTCAAACCGCGTGATGGAGAAATTGTTCCGGTCAGTTGCACTGAATTTTTTTACCGAAACGCCAATCCTCTCTGAAGAAAAACTAAAGTTTGCAGCTTCAAGTGTTACGTGAGTATATTTCAAATGATTTACATCAAATGCATTATTTATTTCTGGTTTATTTTTAACCTGGTATTCAATGGCAGACGCGTTAATACGGATTTTATTTGCCGATATCTTCGGTAAAACACCCGCTGATCCTGTATTATCTGCATCTGTTGTTTTTGTTATCAGAACATGGCCATTCAGCCGGTCAATCAGCAATTCATCAATGGCATAGATGGATTTCCCGAAATCAATTTCATCTACGGTTATTTTCAGGTTTCCAACCATTACCGCTATATTCAACCCGCCAAATTCATCATCGTAACTGAACCGTATATTTTTCAGGGTGACTTTATCAATGCTGAATGTCCATTTGGAGGCAGATGGAGGCTTGGCTGCAGCCTGCCGGGTTGTATCAGCGAAAGCATTCAGCAGAAAATTAAAATTGAAAAGCGAATCAATTCCGGTGCGGGAAAGATGGAGCGTTGCATCTTCCAATGCGAATGAGCTGACAGATATCCTGCTGGAGAAAAGATCGTAAAGAGCGATGTTTATTTTCGCTCTTCCGGCATATACCAAGGTATCATTGTGAAGGTCATCAAGGAAAAGGCCCTCAATAACCACTGATTTGGGAAATGCGATGCTGACATTTTTAATCTCAACACGCGTATGTGTTTTATTGCTGACAAACGCTGTGGTATATTGTATTATCCTATTCTGGATTGCCGGTACCTGGATAAGCGCTGCAATGATGATGAACAGAATTACAATGCTTATTGCGACCCATAAAATAGCTTTTAAGGTTTTGTAAAAAAAGGATTTTACTTTACTCAAAAAAATGATTTTAAGTTTCTGGTCATGTCCATTTTATTTTTTTTGCTTGGTTGGTATGATGAACATCGGGATTGAGGTTTGATGAAGAACTTTTTCCGTCACACTTCCCATGACAATTTCCTCCAGCCATTTCCGGCTGTGAGAGCCCATTACGATTATACCGGCATGTACCTCCTTTGCTGTCTTCAATATGGAATCTGCAAAATCACCCTCTTTTACCATGGTTACTATTGATTCATCGCCCAGGTGTTGTTTCGATTTCTCGAGAAACTTATAAGATGCTTTTTGCAGTCCTTCAACGGTATCTATTTGCGATGAACCCATTTCCATATATCCGGTATAACCCATTATGGGAGAAAACTCTGTTGAAGAGTAATAAACAGGATCGACTATGACATGGAGTAATACAACTTCGGCCTGCATTGCTTTTGCCATCGAAAAACCGATTTCTGCCACCTTTTGTGCGGTCGGATTATAATCCAGGGCAATCAATACCTTTTTTATTTTTTGAGTTTCCATAATATGTTTGTATTATCTATTAATTATTACCATCACCCCCTAAACTATAAAAATTGTTTTCTTCATCTTCACTTCCAATGTTTTCCAGATCATCATCCAGTTCTGAACCAGGTATATCGAGGTCGCTGCCTGATACATCATCATGAAAGCATTTTTCGTTATTTGTTCCTGATTTGGTTGCCTCATTCAGTATTTTTATTCCGGAAATTTCCTCTGGATTAATATCCTTCTCTTCCCTGAATTTATTGTAAATGTCTTCACTGTCAGGATACAGTGGGTACCCCGGAAAATCATTTTTACCTTCTCTGCCTTTTTTGGTGAAAGATAATCCGGTATCATCATTTTGCTGATTCATCTGGCATTATTTGTTTTTACAATATGTACCTGTTTGATTCCCATCTTTTTATGACTTCACCCATCGTTTCTGTGTTATTATACCCTGAATTGGAACAGATATGTGCGATCGGGTCAGTTCTGTCATTTTGCTGGTAGTCTGATGATTCTGAATTTCCGCCTTCCGTATTGTTAGCAGAAGTCAGTTTTGAGTTGTCGTCTTTTTCTTTCATAAGTTTAATAGTTTAACTGGAACGAAATTAGTCTGATGCAGATAAAAATGTGTTACATAACTTTTAATAAGAGTTACATCATTCACACCTTACGTGTTTGATATTTCATTACAATGGTGAGAAAAATGCAGGGGCTTCATTACCTGCCAATCGGGGATATAGTCCATTTCATCTTGCGTTTTCATTGCCGGTGTTGTTTTAAATCTTAAATTTAGCCCGCATGGCTGATTAATAACATAATAAAGATCGTAACCTGGGGTAAAAAAACGGATCAAGAGGAATTTCTGGGGGGAAGGGAATTTCGGATTTCACATTTCACATTTCACATTTCACATTTCACAATTCACAATTCACATTTCACATTGACAACAACTTATCAACAAACCGATTGCTTTTATACCACAACCCTGATTAACCATAAAAAGTATGGACACAATGGAAAATCAGGACAAATCAAAATTTAACGACCATCTGCGTGAAAGAACCATTCAGATGGCAGCGAAACTTTATTGGCTATTGAAAGATTGAAAGGTTTCCTGGATCATCCGCCCGGGCGTGAATCAGATCATTCGGAGTTCATCATCCGTGGCTGCAAATTTCCGGGCTGCAACCCGTGCACGCTCTGCTGCAGCGTTTTATGTTAAGATATGTATTGTCGTTGGGGAGTGTGACGAAACCCTGTTTTGGCTTGAGTATCTAAATTGTGAAATGTGAAATCTGAATTGTGAAATGTGAAATCTGAATTTTATGCTTTGCTACCTTCCCCTCAGAAATTCCTCTTGATCCAAAAAAACTGTTACATGTTTTTAAGAAAAAGTTGCATAATTCCCACATTCCATCCACGCGAAAATCATCGGCAGACGGGACGGGATTAGAAAAAAACAATTTCCTGTGGGATCGGAAAGTAATTGTGTATTAAAAGAAGAGATTATATAACAGTGTTCAGCAGTTGTCCTGCTTTTTGAAGCCTGAAATATCAACCACCGACAGAAGGCACTTCCGTTCATCGCCGGTAACAATTCCTTCCATATAAACATAACACAAAGGATGATTGTCATAACCAAGCATTACCTCGCAGGCTTCCTTGGTAAAACCGGTGTACAGTTTTTGAAAAAAAATGTTAAACTCATCCTGTGATTCATTAGCAATGAAGAGCTTAAAGTTACTGTTTACCAATGCAAAGCGCTTATCATGAAGCATTTCGGCTCCGGTGAAGTTCAACTCGAAGATGCTCCCATCGGCATCGAGTGTAAAATATCCCATGGGTGCAAAATCATACAACATCGTGTACTTTTTAAGGGCAGCTTCGGCTGTTTCATTTGCCTGACGCAATTCATCGTTTTGCATTTCCAGTTCTATCTGGTGTACCTGAAGTTCGTGGAGAAGTCTTTTTACGTCAAATTCCGAATCAGGCTTGTCAGCTAATGATTGTTTCATTTTAAGAAGTTCCTCGGCCTTCTTGCGAAGCATTTGGGCATCAGTCAGATTCATTTCCTCGTTACTCATAGCTTGATTATTTTTTGATGATCATGATCATTCCAGACGGTTTCTTCAGATTGTCGAATGTTAACTTTACAGAACATTCAACAACCTGCAATTTATCTCCCGCAACTTTAACCTCCATTTTAATGGTATCATGCAGCGCTTTTACCAGCAGTTTTTCCATATTATTTTCACTCCTCTTTTGCAATGGTTCCGGAATAAATAGTTGAATGAACTTTTTATTTAATGCGTCTTCGCGTTTTTTGCCGAAAAATATTTCGGCTGCAGCATTGAATTCCAGTATTTTCCATCCCGTTGACAGTCTGATGATAACATCAGGGGAAGAATTGAGAATGATGCCATTCAGCTGTTCAGTCTCGTGTAATTTTACCTCCACCAGCTTCAGATCGGATATGTTGATAAAAGTGATCACGAGTCCGTCAATCCGGTCATCGAAGGTGCGGTACGGCATGATACGAATGGAAAACCATCGTCCGTCATTGGCGGAAATTTGTTTTTGAATAAATATGAGGGTCCTTAAAACCTCAAGCGCATCTGCAGCAAGTTCGGGGTAAATAAGTTCAGTAACCTGGTCGGTAAAAGGCCGGCCGATGTCGGTTTTTATCAGTTTGAAAATTTTGGTAGCCTGATTGGTGAAGCGACGGATATTCAACTCTTTGTCAAGAAACAGGGTTGCTATGTCTGTGCTGTTCAACAAGTTCTTCATGTCGTTGTTCACCCTCGAATAATCATCCACCTTCGACTGTAATTCTGCATTTACCGTTTGGAGCTCCTCATTCAGGCTTTGCATTTCTTCTTTTGAAGTAGTGAGTTCTTCATTGGTTGATTGCAGTTCTTCATTGGTTGATTGCAGTTCTTCATTGGTCGATTTCAGTTCTTCCTGCGAAGTCTGCATCTCTTCGAGTGTGTTCTGCATCTCGGCACGTGATTCCTGTAATTCTTTTTCCAGCTCCGATTGCCTGATAATGTGTAATGGCTCTTTCCCTTTTTTATGCTGCAATGTGATTTCAGGTATTTCCTGAGAGTCACTAAAAATTATTATCACTGTGCCATGCAATGGTTCCGGCTTATCAATCCACTGAATGTTAACGTTGATCAGCTGTTTATCCCCGTTACTGCCAACTATGATATTTCGCAATACGACGGCCTCTTTTTTCATGATTGCCTTGCGGAATGCGCCAGGAAAGTCGTTGCGCAATCCTTCGCGTAACATGGCGAAAATATTCAGGTTTGCTTTTCCAACTGCCGGTTCGAGGTATTTTCCGATATGCCCGCTGATATACAGGATATCGCCATTTTCGTTTACAAGTACACCGGCAGGTGAAAACTGTTGCAGGAGCAGTTGATCGGCAAGCGTTTGAATATTTACGATTGCCTTGGGCATTATTTGTTTTTCGATGTTAGCCGGCCTGATTCGGGTAAAGGAGGAGGGGAAATCGAATAATTCAGGAATAATTGCCGTTAAGGAGCGCTTGTAAATTTTCAGTTTTGAATCGACCGGTGTAAAAAGAGGACTCTGCAACCCTAGTGTTTCAGAACTGCCCAGCATCATAATTCCTTCAGGGTTAATGCTGTAATAAAACAGCCCGAGTATTTTTTTCTGCAATTCGGAATCCATGTATATGAGCAGATTGCGGCATGAAAGGATATCGATTTTGGTAAAGGGAGGATGCATGATGATGTTGTGTTGGGCAAACACAACCATTTCCCTGATTTCGGCATTGATTCGGTAGGTGTCGTCAGTTTTTACAAAAAAGCGGTTCAGCCGGGTTGCTGACACATCCCCGGCAATGTTTGCAGGAAATATGCCTTTCCTGGCAATATCAATTGCTTCATTTGCAAGATCGGTTGCAAAAATCTGCATTGAAATGCCGCCGTGGGGATTTGTTTTTTCCAGCGCTTCTTTAAATACGATTGCCAGAGAATAGGCCTCTTCTCCGGTGGAACAACCTGGAACCCAGGCCCGTATTACTGAACCTTGCGGGTGTTTGGCAAGAATATTCGGGAGGATTGATGTTTTCAGCTTTTCCCATACCAACGAATCACGAAAGAAATTGGTAACGCCGATAAGCAATTCCTTGAAAAGAATATCGACCTCCCTGGGATTTTCCTGTAAAAAATGGACGTATGAAGTGATCTTATCAATTTTATGTATGCTCATGCGTCGTTCGATGCGGCGATAGATTGTATTTTTTTTATACAGTGAAAAGTCATTGCCCGTTTGGATCCGCAGCAGTATAATAATTTTTTCGAGTGAACTTTGATCTTTAATCTCAGTATCCAGAACTGATTGAACAATAGGAATGTGTTTCAGCAGTTCAACGAGTTTTGCCGGCAGTTCATTGGCAGGCGCCACAATATCCGGAATTACCACATCCATTGCACTGCGTGGCATGCTGTCAAATTTAGCCGTTTCAGGGTCCTGCACCATCACAATGCCGTTCTTTTCCTTAACAGCGCTGATGCCGATGCTGCCATCGGAACCCATGCCCGACAGAATTACCCCAACCGCCCTGTCAAGCCTGTCGTTGGCAAGTGAACGCAGGAAAAAATCAATCGGAAGGCGCAAACCCCGTGCTTCGATTGGTTCAAAAAGGTGCAGCGCCCCCCTTAATATCGACATGGTTTTGTTTGGTGGAATAACATACACACAGTTTGGCTTGATTGGCATGCGGTCTTTTACCTGGAAAACTTCCATCCTTGAGATTCGTTGTAGTAATTCCGGTAACATGCCTTTTTGTGTCGGATCGAGGTGCTGGATCACAACAAAGGCCATCCCGCTGTTTTCAGGCACATTGCTCAGGAATTGCTCCAATGCCTCAAGTCCTCCGGCAGATGCGCCGATACCGACGATGGGAAATGGCCCTGTCTCCGTCACGGGGTTTTTGTTTTTTGATGATGCAGGCGCTTTCAGTTTCCCAGGGTTCATGAATTGTTCGTTTATGAAATGTGAATGTCAAAGTTACACAATTAATTAAAAGTTTTTTTCAATTTCCGACGAATTAATAATTTGTACAATTCATTCAACAATAGCGGCGCCAGTCCCAGGATAAGAACAATACCCCACCCTTTGAGGTCAAGCATCTGTAAATGGAATGCACGTTGCATTACCGGAATGCCAATAACGAACAATTGAAGCAGCGCCCCCAGCAGGATGGCACCGGTAAGATATTTGTTGGTAAAAACGCCAAGACTAAAAATGGATTTTGAACGATGCCGCAGCGCTAAGGCATAGAACAACTGACAAACAACCAGTACCATAAAAGCCATCGTCCTGGCATATTCCACAATGTTTACCGGAGCTGAATCGTTAAAGGGGCTGGAACCGTTTTCATAATATCCATACCAGAAGGCTAACATGGTCAGCCCTCCTATCATGAGTCCTCCAAAAATGATGTGCAGGCTTGCATCGCCTGTCAGGAAACTTTCTTTTGAGTTACGTGGCTTGTCCTTCATGATATCCGGGTTCCCGGGATCCATGCCCAGCGCTATAGCGGGAAAGGAATCGGTGAGAAGATTAATCCATAGTAATTGTGTTGCAATTAAAGGGGCTTCCCAGCCAATTAATAGTGAGACAAACACGGTGACAACTTCCCCAAGGTTACAGGTTAGCAGGAAAACGACCGATTTTTTAATGTTATTGTAAATATTTCTGCCTTGTTCAATTGCAGTTACGATTGTTGCAAAATTATCATCTGTAAGAATCATATCTGCCGCCCCTTTGGCAACATCGGCGCCTGAAATGCCCATCGCAACACCGATATCAGCAGTATTTAATGAAGGAGCATCGTTTACGCCATCACCGGTCATTGACACAACGTTGCCGTGAGATTGCAATGCCCTCACAATTTTCACTTTATGTTCAGGAGAAACACGTGCAAACACGCGATATTCAAGAATCCGGTTTGAAAATTCCGTTTCAGAAAATTGGTCAATTTCCGGCCCTGCAATTGCCTGGTCGATGTTTTCAGCAATTCCAAGTTCGCGTGCAATGGCAAATGCAGTACGTTTGTGATCACCGGTGATCATGATGGTGGTTATGCCTGCGATTTTTGCTTTTTGAATTGATTCTTTTGCTTCTGGTCTCGGTGGATCCATCATTCCGACAACCCCGAGAAAGATCAGGTTTTGCTCCATTTCGGCAGGTTCAATCACCGCAGTAACGGGCTTACAGGCAGCGCCAAGTGTGCGAAGAGCATTGTCGGACATGACTGCAGTCGCAGCAAGAATTCGTTCACGGTGCGCATCCGTGATTTGAATGATTTCACCTTTCACCAATACATGGGTGGATCTTTTTAAAAGGTTGCCGACAGCGCCTTTTGTGTAAATTGTAAGTCTGTCATCGTTCTGATTAAGGGTTGACATTAATTTCCGGTCCGAATCAAATGAAAACTCTCCGATTCGTTCATTTTCAGTATTTAATGCTGACCTGTTGATCCCCAGATTGTCTCCAAGAGCCAATAAGGCAATTTCCGTCGGGTCGCCTGTTCCTTGCCCATGCTCATAGGTTGCATCGGAACACAGGATCATCGCTCTGGCAAGTAGTTTAGCGTCGTCGGTAGGATTGTTTTTCTGGTACTGTTCAACCACTGTTTCGCCCTCCAGGTTGAAATAGGTAGTCACGGTCATTTTATTCTGGGTTAAAGTCCCCGTTTTATCTGAACAGATAATGCTGACCGATCCCAGCGTTTCAACAGCAGGCAATTTTTTTATGATGGCATTTTTCCTTGACATCTTTGTAACTCCGATGGACAGGACCACTGCGACAATGGCTGCCAGACCTTCGGGTATGGCCGCTACAGCCAGAGAAACCGACATCAGGAACATGTCAGCCAGATTTCGGCCCTGGAGCATTGCAACGATGAAAATAACAATGCAGATTCCGATGGCGAACTTGCCCAGTGTTTTGCCCAGGTTGCTTAACCGGATTTCCAGCGGGGTTCTGGCCTTTTTTTCGGTGATAATGATGTTGGCAATTTTGCCAATTTCGGACTTCATCCCGGTTTCAACCACAACGCCCGCCCCTCTGCCACCGGTAACCAGGGTTGACATAAAGGCAACGTTCGAGCGATCGCCCAAAGCTGTTTTGGGGTCATCATGAATCAAGGAGGCATCTTTGTCAGCGGGAACAGATTCTCCGGTAAGCGCCGATTCATCAATCTGAAGATTTGCCGATTCGATGAGGCGTACATCAGCGGCAATGATGCGTCCGGAATCAAGAATAAGGATATCTCCGGGGACAACATTAACGGATTCAATCTCTTTTATTACGCCATCTCTGCGGACCAGCGCCCTGGGAAATGACATTTTCCGAAGCGCTTCAATCGCTTTGCCTGCTTTGATTTCCTGGACAACTCCAAGAACTGCATTGGTAATGATTACGAGTATGATGATGGTCGCGTCAACATACTCGCCCATGAACAGGGTGATAACCACGGCGGCAAATAAAATGTAGATGAGCCAGTCGTGAAGCTGAGCCAGGAACAACCGGACAACATTCTTCTTCTTTTTCCCCTGCAGCTTATTTTCCCCGTATTTTTCAAGCCGGGTTTTTGCTTCATCCTCAGAAAGACCCTGTGACGCATCGACCTGTATTTCGTGAAGGACCTCTTCTCTGGATTTGGAAAACCACATTGATTTAGTTGATTACATCCTTTCCATATACCAGTTCAATTCTTTTTCCAGTTTTTTGTACCGGAAGATGGTTGTGATGATCTTCTGCAAACGCATAAATGCAGTTTCACTTTTTACGACATAATCAAAAGCCTTGTGGTGCATGCAGTCAATGGCTACATCAATTTTATCCTGGGCGCTCAGCATCACAACAGGGATATCCGAATCGTAAGCGGTTATTTTATCCAGGGTCTCAATGCCGTTCATCGCGTTTTTTTCAATGCCGTCAAGCAGGTAATCCAAAATGATCGCATCGGGATTGTTCGTCAGGGCTGAAACGCAACGTTCACCTGTCGCGAAGGTCTCAATGGTGAAATCGCCATGCTGGAGGAATTCAATTTCCAGTGATTTCAAATACACCGCATCATCGTCGACTAGGAATATTTTAATTTTATTTTTTGTGTTCATGAATGGGCATTTTTAATATAACCTTGAAATCCACCACCTTTGGTGGTGGTTATGTATAAATGGGCTATGCCTGA
>Ga0247841_10004863_pt1 | contig 22475 bp, 16 predicted proteins | sample LaCruzMarch2015__2_FD_192410 | JGI IMG/M metagenome (GOLD analysis project Ga0247841, IMG submission 192410) | Freshwater microbial communities from meromictic Lake La Cruz, Castile-La Mancha, Spain - LaCruzMarch2015_18m | ecosystem: Environmental > Aquatic > Freshwater > Lake | place: Spain... | reverse complement strand
ATTCGCTTCGAGTGATTCCTCCACAATAGGCGGCAATACATCGATTGGCTCATCATTTCCTTCGAGCCAAATCTTGATGTATCCGTCCAGTTTGAATAGATCAATGAAGTGCTCCGCCAATGCCCACTTTAGAGCTTGCACCTTCTCAAACTCCGACTGTAGAACATAGTCTTGTGCCGGAGCAATTTCGTCTGAAAGCATGCTGACCACCGAAATCTGTGCATTTTCGTACGGCCACGCATCCTTGTCTTGAAGCATAGTCACTCGGTGAAGATTCCATATCAAATCATTTACGCTGAATCTTTCTACCTTAATTATCTTCAATGTTCCACTCCTTAACCTCGTGTACAGCTAAGCTGCCGACATCAAACTACCACATAGGTTTGTGTATTGCAATACAAAAAGACGGCACAAACCGTCTTTTTAACTCAATAAATAAATATTATTCTAGCACAGCTTTGATACGCCGGACGCCTGCCGATGATGATTCTTCTTTCTGGATTTTGAAATGGCCGAGTTCGGAAAGATGAGTTACATGCGGACCGCCACAGATCTCGCGACTATAATAATTATCAGATGAGCCAATAGTATAAACTTTAACCTTATCGCCGTATTTTGAATCGAATATACCCTTAGCACCTGATTTTTTAGCATCGTCAAGACCCATTTCCTCCATTGTAACTGGTAAATCTTTGGCAATTTGCTCATTGACCAAGTCTTCCACTTCTTTAACCTGCTCGGGTGTCAGTTTTTCAGCATAATTAAAATCAAACCGAAGCCTCTCAGCTGTAATGTTTGATCCTCTCTGAATAATGTTTGGATCAACAATTTTTTGAAGCGACGCAAGAAGTAGGTGAGTGGCGGTGTGATATTTTGTAGCCATTTCGCCCGACTCTGCTAATCCTCCTTTAAACATACCCGCAGACGCAGTTCTCGAAAGTTCTTGGTGGGATTTTAGTTCTTGGTTATATTCTTCAACGGTTGAATCGGAAACTTTAATATTCTGTCTTTTTAGTTCTTCTATACTGACTTCGAGAGGCAAGCCAAATGACTGATAAAGATTGAATAAATCCTTGCCGCTTATCTCTTTTTTAGATTCAATTTGTTTCAAACCTTCTTGTAGCGTTCTCTTGAACTTTGTCTCTTCTTTTTCGAGTTCCGAAACAACAAGTTCTTTTTTAATTTCGTAAACTCCGTCGTAAATATCAAAAACCACTTCGGCCAATTGTATAGTAAAATTTTCCTTGACACCAAGCTGATTGGCTTTAACTATAGCACGACGAATTAGCCGACGAACGACATAGCCCGCACTCTTGTTTGACGGAGATACGCCATCGGAGATAGCAAAAACAGCCGCCTTTATATGATCGGCAATAATACGGAATTCTTTCTTATTCCCTTCATAGTCCTTGCCAGATATTTGAGTAATTTTTTTAATGATAGGCGAGAACAAATTGGTTTTGTAATTGTCATCAAAACCATTCATGACCGCTGTCATACGCTCAACACCCATACCTGTATCAACATTTTTCTGAGTCAGGGGAGAGTACTTGCCTTCTTTGAGCGAATATTGAATGAAAACATCATTCCAAATTTCAACCCAATTTTCGTTTTTATGGTCAAATTTATCCGGCACGGGCAAAGTACCTGTCCAATAAAACATCTCCGTATCCGGACCGCAGGGACCTGAGCCCCCTGGCCCCCACCAGTTATTTTTCTTAGGCAATTGAGCAATCCGGTCACGATCTACACCAAGAGCCAACCATTTGTCATACGACTCTTGATCAAAAGGAGCATCGTCATCCCCCGCAAAAACAGATATGGCCAATTTTTCTTTGTCTAATCCTAACCACTTTTTATCGGTTAAAAATTCCAAGCTCCATTCAATTGCTTCTACTTTGAAATAATCGCCTAAAGACCAGTTACCCAACATCTCAAAAAAAGTATGGTGAACCTTGTCGCCTACTTCGTCAATATCATCTGTGCGAATACATTTTTGGACATCAACCAGCCTTTTGCCCATCGGATGAGGCTCACCAAGTAAATTAGGAACCAAAGGTTGCATACCAGCTGATGTAAAAAGGGCCGTGGGATCGTTTTCCGGCACCAAAGAAGCAGAAGGGATCACAGCATGATCCTTCCTTCTAAAGTACTCGAAAAATAGTTCTCTCAGTTCATTGGAAGTCATAGATATAATTATTGCCTATTGCCGGTCACTGTGTCTGCAAAGTTGGAAAATATTTGTGACCAGACAAAACCTCTTATTTCAGCTTTTGAATCTTTCTTTTCAATCGTAATCGGCTCAACATTGAGCTCAGTAGCATACATAGTCTGATACATTCTTCTATAATTTAATACTTTTGTAACATATGAATAATTTGAAATTGCTGCCGGATTACTGATGTATTTACTGGCGCTGCCTGTGCCAGTATTATAGGCATACAAAGCCAACTCTGCGTTTCCACCGTACATACCAAGCAAATCTCGAAGATGAGCAGCACCAAATTCTACTGAAGTTTCTGCATCAAAAATGTCGTAAGTTGGCCAGCGACCTGTTTCTTTTGCCATAGTAGCTGCTGTACCTGGCATGAACTGCATTAGTCCTTGCGCCCCCGCAAATGATCTAGCTTGAGGATCAAACCTTGATTCCTGCATAATTACAGCCGCCACTAAAGTCGGATCAACACCATACTTGTTTGAATATTTAACTATAAACGAAGAATACTGAAGCGGAATAACCTCATCGGCAAACATGTTTGGTATGAGATAGTAAGCTGAGAACGCTAGCGCCAAAAACAAAACTGCAACCATTGAAATGTTGAATCTTTTTTTGAATTTATTCATAATACTCCCAAATAATCCTTTTTCAATCTTACTATATCATATGTTTTTAATAAAAAAAACTGGATGATTCCAGTTTTTTTTGGTGGGCGAGGTGGGACTCGGACCCACATTCCGGTAAAGGAACAACATTTTAAGTGTTGCGTGTATACCATTCCACCACTCGCCCATAATTTATTTTTTAAGTTTGCTACCCCTATAATGCGGCCTTAAGCTATGACAATTCGGACACAATATTTCAATATTTTCTATTCTGTTATCTGTCGATTCGCCGTTTATATGATTCATCTCCAGAGGTATTCGCCCATCTCTTGAAACTTCTGCCCATCCGCAAACTTCACACTTTTCTTCTTTGAATCCCTCTTTGAATAGTCGTTTTTTAAGTTTGTATGACTGAAATGGATGATCCTTTTTCAGGATATCTTTCAATGGTTTCCTGGGATTGGGAATAAACTTTAAGCCCACATTCCAGCCCTTGCCCGTAAAATGACTTATGTCTACTTCGTATTCAAAAAGGTATTTTTTTATCTGGCAATAATTACCACCCGCAGGTTTTAATCCTATCTTCTGCAAAAGACTACGATAGCTATATGATTCAGCTGCTGCTTTTTTTAGTTCCTCGATTGTCCATTTTCTTTTCATGTTTCCATTTTATCAAATGGCACACACGAATACAAATACAATCCTTCACCTTTACACAATTTTCCATCGATTAGTTTCTTCGACAATTTTGCCTTCGACTTTGAAACCTGCTGCTCTCCTGTGTCCTCCTCCGCCATATTCTTTTGCCATTTCGGACACGTCTATGTCGTCATTTTCTGTCCTCAAACTGCCTTTAATTCTACCATCCCCGTAATCGTAAAGCAAGAGTGCAACTTTAGATTCAGGAATAGAATTTATAAGGTTCACAAGACCAGATACATCGTCCTCCGTGGCTTTAGTTTTTTGAATGTCTTTTTCGGTCACAAGTGAGGTTGCAATACCTGTTTTAGAATCAAATTTTAGCCTCGAAAGCGCCATTCCCCATAAACGAAGCATTGCCGTCGACCGAAAACTTGAAAGATTTTTTGTAATATCCTTCAGTCTTGCTCCCTTCCCTAGCAGATCTGCCGTGATCTCCAAAACTCTTTCCTTTGTATTAACATGTTGAAACCCCCCAGTATCAGTGTAGATGCCACAGAGAATTGATGTAGCCATTCGAGAAGTAATTTCACCACCCATTCCCAAAATGATATCGTAGACCAATTCAGAGGTTGAGGAAGCCTCATCGTTGACATGATTCACATTCACAATTTTCCAAAGATCGTTTTTTTGATGATGATCTATGTTTATGATTGGTACTTTCTTTTTATTCAGTTCTCGAAGTCTTTCAGAAAAACCTGTTCTCCTAAAATCGCCATTATCTAAAAGAAAAATGGCTTCATGACTCCCCATCAGAAAATCATTTTTTATATCTTCCACACCTGGTAAAAATCTAAATACTGTTGGTGCTTTATCACGGCAAGCAACGACTACCTCCTTACCTTGGCTTTTTAAAAATTCGCTAAAAGCTAAAAGAGAGCCAAGACAGTCCCCGTCCGGACTTTCATGGCCAATTAGGAGAAAGTTATTGTTGGCCTCAACAATATTTTTTAGTTTATTGAAAGAACCCATATGGAGTCCTTATTTTGAAGCATTCAAAATGACAACTTTTCGTTCGTCTTCCGGGAGTTCAACTTTTTTAATTTTGAAGATATCCATTTCGCCGTCTGTAATCCCTTCACTCTTCATGAATTCAGATAAATCTGTGTAAAGCATGGGAATAACAATTCTGGGATCAATGTTAGTAACTAGGTCAAGAGCTTTTTTGGTTTGAACGGAACCATCCTCTCCTAAGGGCAAAAATAATATATCAACATTTCCAATTTCCTTGGCTTCTTCTTCCTTGAGATCGTGAGCAATTTTTCCAAGATAGCACACATTCATCTCTTCTACCTTTAAGACAAAAATCGTATTGCCGTTGTCAGCAATTCCTTCAACAAAAACTCCACCTTTTTCATATTCTCCGGGACCTGGAAGCTCGAAATTGTTTACTAAAATTCTATAACCAAGTTCAATCTTAGTTTCCTTAGTTCGTATTTCAAACTTTTCACGCCCCAAATATTTTATTTGCATTTTGCCTCCAAATTTAGAATTATTCTGACTTTTTGGTCTTTGCTGACTTCTTTTTTGGCTTCTCAGGTTTTTCTGTTTCCTTAGCATCCGATATTTCTGGTGCAACTTCTTCAACTTTTTCCTCGGTTTTTTTGGTTTCCTTGACTTCTTTTTTATCATCTACTTTCAAAGAAAGACCAAGTCTGTGGCTTTCAGGTTCAATAGAAATAATCTTTAATTTATACTCTTTGCCTAGTTCCACAATTTGGCTTGGATCAGCTATGTGGTCACTGGATAATTCTGAAATATGAACCAATCCATCAATTTCTTCATCAAGTGAAACAAAAGCGCCAAATGGAGTCAATTTAGTAATTTCACCCTTAACCACGTCGCCAACTTTGTATTTAGAGGCTGCTGCTACCCATGGATCTGGTAATAGTCTTTTGATAGAAAGTGAAATTCTGCCATCATCAGTTGAAATAATCATAGTCTCAACTTCGTCTCCGACCTTAAACAGTTTTGACAAATCAGTAACACGACTCCAAGAAACTTCAGAAATATGTACAAGTCCTTCAATTTGAGGATCAAGACTGACAAATAAACCAAAGTCCACAATTCCAGTAATCCGGCCTTTGCATTTGTCGCCAACTTGATATTTATCAATTTTAGCCTTGACTTCAACGGCCTTGACTGCTTTTTCAGAAAAAATAAGTTTGTTGGCTTCTTTGTCGCAGTTTATAACCTTAACAGGCACATCTTGACCAATAAATTTTCGCAAACGGTTTAATATTTCGTCTTTGTCACCACCGGTAACTCTAGGATATTTGGCTGGAGAAAGTTGTGAAACAGGTAAAAAGCCTTGAATTCCGCCAAGTTCCGTCATAAGTCCACCTTTGTTAGCATCTGTGACTTTAATAATAACCGGCTCACCTGATTCAAATTTTTGCTGTAGCTCAATCCAATATTTTTCTCTATCTGCCCGCTTCATAGACAAAACTACATTGCCAGCGTCGTCTTCCATAGAAATAACCGTGCAATATGCTTTATCACCTACTTTTAGTCCGGTTCTGGTGGTAATTTCTTTTTCAGGTATAAATCCAAGTGACTGACCTGCTACATCCACCCAAATCCTGTTGCCACCAATAGCTAAAATAGTAGCTTCAACTGTGTCGCCTTCAGCAAAAGGCAAGAGATTGTCGCCAAGCTCGTTTATTAAATCCTCCATTGATTCTGTTTTCTTTCCGACGCTTTCAGGTCGGGACTCCGTATTCTCGATCTTTGATTGAGGCATCGGAGTTGTTACATCTTTTCGTTCTTCTGTCATAGATTCCTAAGCATTAGTAATTAATAATAAATTATTTTTTATTTTTTATTTTTTTTGGTTTCGGTAAATATTTTTGATACCGGTCTTCAATTTTTTTATGGCTTAAATGTTTCGGTACAAATCTTATTGTTCTTATGAGCAGAATTATGTTCCAGACCAGAAACATAACAACAACTAAAACCAAAAAGAAACGTGAAGAAAAATACGGCAGACTCTCATAACGGGAAAACAGATAAATAAGCCCAAGCACACCAGTTGATACAAGTGGGATAAAAAATCCACCAACGATTTTTTTGGTTTCAGCTTTTTGTAAAGTTATTACTACTGCTAGAATAATCATCAGACCAAATATAACCAAAAGTGGAATGGTAAGCTGATTTTTTGTATCTAGGCTAGAAGCAAAAAGAAAGTTTTTTGAAAATATTGTTGTAAAATCCATAAAATATTCTGGTGCCGCGGGGGGGACTTGAACCCCCAAGCCCTTGCGGGCACTACCACCTCAAGGTAGCGCGTGTACCAATTTCGCCACCGCGACTTATGTAAGCTCGCCACAGCGAACTAGTATAATTTAACTAAAGGCCCTTCGACTTCGCTCAGGGTCATTCGACTTCCTTATAAATCAGATTATCCTAACTAAATGGTTTACCGTGAGCGAGGAATTAATTTATTAATGACGAGTCGAATGGTGCGCGCTGAGGGATTCGAACCCCCGACCCTCTCGGTGTAAACGAGATGCTCTAACCAGCTGAGCTAAGCGCGCAGTAACCGAACCATACAGATGACTAATTTATCTAATAAACGAATTGATATAAACTAATTTTTATTCGTATTATCCGTTTATTCGTTATTAGAACAATTCGATATCCGTATGACGGGGCTAAAAAAAATTCTTGGCCAGCAAGAATTATGACGATCTCACATATTCATGATGGCTTAATAATATTAAACAAATACAATTTACCAGAAACCTATAAAAATGTCAAAACAAATATAAATAAAGGGTATCATACCCTCCAGCCAAGACTGGACGGTATTTCACCTTTTTTACCTGCCTGCCGGCAGGCAGGCGCACTGAATCCATTACTATTATATCTTGTAATAAATTGGGCTTGCGATCAGATCGTCGCAAGCCCTGAGAAATATTCATCTCAGCCCTCGAGCCAGTCCCGTAAGAGCGCCTCTCGCTCCAACTGATTAAGTTCGATGTCAAGCTCTCTGAGCTGTTCCCAAAATAGTTCCAGTCTTGGCATATGCTCCAGCTCAGTTACTTGTGAAGCAAGACCGGAAATCATTAACCAGTCAGACAATATGTGGCTCATCTTCATCTTTTCTAAAAGTGAAGTTTCTGTGTTGTCAACTACCGCTACAATATGTTCCATGCAAAGCTCCAGATCTTCTTTGGCTTTTTCCATTTCTAGCGACACCAATTCTCAATACCTCCTTCTAAGGTAATTCCAGTCACTCAAGGACCATCAATACTAATCGATGAGCCTAATCGCAACCGCAATTTGGTGGGCGCGAGAGGAGTCGAACCTCCACACCGTTGCCGGCACTGGCACCTGAAGCCAGCGTGTCCTGTACTAGAAATGGTGGACGCAAAAGGACTTGAACCTTCACGAGTTTGCACTCACTACGACCTGAACGTAGCGCGTCTACCAATTCCGCCATGCGTCCACATTTTCAGTACAGGATAAATCTACCATTTTTCCCAGTACCGGTCGATCAATCGACCTGCTACTCGGGCCACCACGCGCCCAAAATACAGTATTTAGGGGTTAGTATTTAGTATTTAGCCAAAGATCCCTATCTTAAAAACCCTAAATTCTAAATACTATATTCTAGATACTATCTTCTAACCCTCTTCTCTTTCACATACCACTTTCCCTCGCTCATATATTTTGAGCCACTATCAAAGATTCCTGAGACATCTACATTCCTTATTGTATTTGAAATAATTTGATAATAAGTAACTGGTTCAAAATAAATGGCCAAAGATTCGGTTTTGATTGTTTCGTAAAACTGATCATATTTGGCATTTCTTTCGGTGGTATCACTAATCATTCTAGCGTCTTCAAGCAAAATGTCTGATTTTTTATCCGAATATCCTGCATAATTCATTTTGTCTATTTGAGAAGAATGCCAAAAAATGTACGGATCACGATCATGTCCAAAATCAAATCCAAAGAGTAGCAATTCGTAATCTCTTTTATCCAGTATATCCTTCATTTCAGTTGGCTTGTAATAAGAAATATTGAGCTCAATATTCCTGATAGCGAAACTTGCCTTTAGCTCCTCTGCCTTGTTTTTTTGTAGCTCCGAGTCGGCCGTAGCCAATTTTAATACCGTTTTCTCAGACATAACCTTGTCAGCAGACAGAATTTGGGATCTTAAATCTTTATTCTTCAATTTCTCAACTCTCAAGTTTGGTACTAAAACCAGCTTTTTTGAAGTCGGATAAGAAAAATCACTAAAACCATCCTGTGAAGCGCTCATACCTGAAAGTGCCTGGTAATCCTGTCCCGTTCCAAAACCGGTTTTGGCGACATCTTTGCTGTCAAAAAAATCAAATTGCATAGTATTGAGAAAGGGACGACCGGCGTAATATTTGGTGTTACTTTCAAGAGTCAGTTGAGTAATTTTATCACCATTTTTTTTACTCCCGTCATACTTGTACGGACCAGATCCGATTACAGTCTGAGCAAGTTCATCTGGAGTCAAATGGAGCGGCAATATCCCAAAGTCGAGAGTATAAATAAAAGGACCATAAGCCTTTGGAAGAGTAAAGGTAACAACATTTTCTGATGCTTGATCAATTTGGATATCTTTCCAAGTTTCATATAGAGGACTTTTAAATCCAGGATCTTGAATAGTTTGGGCAGTATAAACCACATCCGCTGCTGTTAGTTTTTCTCCATCATGAAAAATAACATCACTCCTCAAAGTCACATTGTAGACTAATTTATCGGCTGAAATCTCCCATTTTTCAGCTACGTCTGGATAAATGTCTCCATTTTTATCAAATTTAAATAAACTTGAAAAAATTAAAGTTGAAACAGACTTGTCAGTATCAGCGCTTGCCAAAATCGGATTTAAATAATGTGATTCTCCAACCATTGCCTCACGGTAAATACCACCAAAATTGGCTACTAATTTAGTTGAATTAACATAATAACTTTTAACTTTCATTCCCCCCATTATTAAGACACCAACCAAAAGAACTATAACAATTTTTTTCTCTATATTCGACATTAAAATAATGCTTTTGAAAATTCTTCGGAACAATATCACTAGCCCAAAAAAGAGATTTCGACTGAAATCCTTTAATCGGGAAAATACACTACGCTTTGTAGAAAATTTGAATTTCATAAAAGACTTAGCTCAGAAATACTGTGAGTGCGCAAGTCAGACAAAAAAGAACCGCGATTACTATTGTAGAGTAAAAAATAATTTTTTCAATTCCGCGTTTTGAACGGAAAACGTTGCTTTCACCACCAAAAGCCATACCAAGACCTGATCCCCTTTGCTGTAAAAGGATAGTAATAACAAGAAGAACCGCTAGTACGATTTGGAAAATTTTAAAAATGTTAGTCATAAAGTTAGTTGGTTAGTTGGTTAGTAAGTTAGTTGGTTAGTTAAATAATGAACCTATTTTGCTACCCATCTACCTGCCCGCAATGCTTTTGGCTTAGCTAGTGCAGGCGGGCCCTACTAACTGACTATTTTTTGGAGCGGGTAACGGGAGTCGAACCCGTATCTCATCCTTGGCAAGGACGTATAATAGCCGCTATACGATACCCGCATTCAAGCTTTCGGCTTTAGTGAATTAATTCTTTTTGGAGGCCTAGCCGGGACTCGAACCCGGGTACGCGGTTTTGCAGACCGCTGCCTAACCACTCGGCCACCAGGCCAAAAAGTTATTTAATAGTTCCCTCAATTAACCATTTCTTTTTCTCGGTTCTCCATTTTTTTATTTGTGCTTCTCTTTTTCTTGCCTCAGATTTTGTCGTAAAAACATTTGAAACATAAACAATTTCTAATGGACCTTGATCTCTTGCGAATTTTGAACCGAATCCTTCATTATGCAAAATCAATCTTTTTTCGGGATTAGGTGATATCCCGGTGTAAAATCTTCCAGTTCTCACTGATCTAGCTAAATATACTTTCCATTTATCTAAATCCGTCATTGTATTGGCCCTTCGACTTCGCTCAGGGTCATTCGACTTCTCGATAAATCAAATTCATCCTAATAAAAATGGTTTACCATGAGCGAGGAATTAATTTATTAATGACGAGTCGAATGGTGCCGATGGTCAGAATTGAACTGACGACACAAGGATTTTCAGTCCTCTGCTCTACCACTGAGCTACATCGGCAAATTTATATATAAACACAAAAAATTGTAACACAAATAAGAAAGCAGGTAAAGTCCGTGCCTATATTCAAATATTAAAAAGGACCAGATGCCGAGGTGGCTCCTAGTCCATAGGTTCTTATTCTCCCTGTTCCGGTAAAGGTAGGGCTGACATGGGAACTTTCTCTATTTCCATTTCCCGGAAGCATTCCATGAAGTTCGACTGAACTTCATTACTAGGATCCATTCTGGCGACCCAGTCTTGTAAAGTTCTCATTCGTTCCCGAATTGAGGCACCATACAGCATATCACCTACCGGTACGGCAATTACGGTTTGAATACTTTCCATGAATAGGGGTAAGAATTGTTTGGGAGGTATATTGAAGTACTCGCCCGGAACATCAAATCCCATTCTCTGCATTACCCTACCATCTAAGATACGGGTGAATGATTCGTATGTTCCATGTATAAGCATTCCCCACACTGTAAGCAGGGCCACTAACTGCTTCTCCTCTCTTGTGCCCTCATACTCACCGATTAAAGACTCAATGTCCCCAATTTTTGGCGGCCAAGACTTCGGTTTAATCTTCGAGACCAAGATCGAAATCGCTACCATCATCGGCTTCTCCTGCAACGCGAATATGAGGAAGTGGTTGTACTCATGGATATACGGTGCCAGATACGGATTCACCCAGCCACTGTAGTATTCCCTAGAGATATCGAATCCCTCACGAGTGAGGATAAACCCCGGAGCTACCTGCGTCTTGAAAGGAGAAAAACTTCCATCTGTATTTAGCCCCGCCCATTCGCTATCCTCTCCGAAGGCAGTGAAGAACTTATTTTTCCTAGAAGTCGGATTAACTCCAAATCGTTCAAAGAATTCCGACCCGTGAAAAGAATTCTCATCGAGAAGAATTTTGTCAGCTTCTTCTACTGGGCGTATGAGCAAACTACCAAGGACATCCTTGTAAGCCTGATACATACAATCCCTATGACTATCCAGCACCGAACTCAGTTCGGGAATATCCCCGTAATATGGAAACATTTTTTCAGCACCAACTTTCTTTCCAGATTTACTCGTGCATTATACACTTTTATTTCGTATTTGTCAATCTTACTTGACAGCCATGTTTCCTTTTTCTCACAAAATAATAGAATGGATTGATAATTATACAATTTTCTTGTAGTTTGTAAGTGTACAACTAACTTGAGGAGTACTTATGTCAAAAAAGAAAAATAAATTTAAGAAAAAACACCAAGCTCAACACAATATCCCATCAGCTCCGAGAGATACTGAAAAAATTCTAAGCCCAGAAGGTGAACTCCTAGAAGAAGTTTTGGACAAGAGACCAGACATGATCGAACCGGAAGATATGCATGATGCTTACAAAACCGATCAATATGATCACGTCAAAAAGGATATTAAAAAAATCCTGATTATTATGGTCATTATTATAGTAGCTCTAATTGGTATCTATATTTTAAGTATGAAAACTAGTATTCTTAGTTCCTTTGGCGACTGGGTTTACAAGATTTTGAATATCCAGGTCTCTTAACCCTAGTAAGTCTTTTCTTTTGGTCTATACTGAAGTGCCTCAGCAATGTGGCCAGCCGTTATATTCTCTACCCCCTCCAAATCGGCAATGGTCCGGGCAATTTTGAGAAGGCGATGATATACTCTAGCCGAAAGCTTCATCGATTCCATGGCGCTAGCTATCGTCTTCTCTGCTTTTTCATCAAGTTTACAGAATTCTTTTATATGCCGAGAACCTATTGCTGCGTTTGACTTCATTTTTAGTCCTTTAAATCTTTTTGACTGAACATCACGAGCCGATTGGACCCTTTTTTTTATTTCTTTGGATTCTTCCGCCACTTTCTCTGAAGATAATTTTTCGTATTTAACTCTGGGTACTTCTATGTGAATATCAATTCTATCTAAAAGTGGTCCGGAAATCTTTTTTTGGTATCGCATTATTTGAGTCGGTGTGCAAATACAGTGTTTTTCCTGGTCCGATAAATAGCCACAGGGACAGGGATTTTGTGCAGCGACCAGCAAAAAGTCTGCCGGAAAAGTCAGACTCCCCTGAGCTCTTGATACTGTTACTACTCCGTCTTCCAAAGGTTGGCGAAGGGCTTCCAAAACACTTCTGGGAAACTCCGGAAATTCATCCAAAAAGAGTATACCTCGATGGGAGAGACTTATCTCTCCTGGGCGTGGATATTGACCGCCACCGATCAAAGCCACATTTGATGTTGTATGATGTGGCGAACGGAACGGTCGTTCAAATATAAGGCTATCTTGGCCATTAAATTGACCTGCTACCGAATAAATTTTAGTCACATCCAGCATTTCATCTTCATCCATGTCTGGCAGAATAGTGGTTATAGAGCGCGCTAGCAAGGTTTTGCCTGATCCCGGAGGCCCAGATAGAAGAATGTTATGATTCCCGGCTGCCGCAATCTCCATGGCTCTCTTGGCCTGTTCCTGACCAGCTACATAGGCAAAATCAAAATCCGATAATTCACTGCCTTTATTTTGATTTTTGATATTTGATTTTTGATATTTCTTTATAATCTTTTCGCTTCTCAAATGCTCAATTAATTGCTTCAAATTTTTGACCGGGATTATTTCTATTCCTTTAATCAATGAAGCTTCATAGGCATTCACTTCCGGCAAATATATTCGTTCAAATCCTCTCTCTACTGCATACATCGTGATGGGTAATATTCCATTTACATGACGTAATTCGCCGTTTAGTGATAATTCGCCTACAAAAAAATCTTTTTCATATTCTGAAACATTATCCAACTGCTCCCCTGCAATTAATATTCCGACCGCCATGGGTAAGTCAAAAGACGGACCCTCTTTTTTCATATCGGCAGGGGCTAGGTTGATAGTTAATCTATGTTGCGGAAACATTACACCGGAATTTTTTATTGCCGCCCTAATTCTCTCTTTGCTCTCATCAATGGCCTTGTCCGGAAGCCCAACAATCGTAAAAGAAGGAAGACCAGCTCCAATGTCTACCTCAACCTCAACCAAAAAAGAGTCCAAACCTACCGTAGTCGCACTAAATATTTTAGCGACCTTTTGCAAAGTTACCTCTAGTTAGTTAGATATCTGTATTGGGATAAATCTTATCTGTAGATCCCTGATCACTTGTACTTTTTGGCGGCATTGCGGAAGAGTTAATAAAACCTCCACTTTCACCCAGATTTTCGTCATCTATATCATTGTTCTTTCGGCGTGATTTTATTATAAGTATAATGCTTATTACAATCAAAACAAACCCACCACCAACATAAGGCCAGAAATATTTATTCTTCATTATAGTATTTAGCTTGCTCTCTTTTTTCGTCTTTAAATTTGTATCGACTGCCTCACCACCCTTGTATTCGGGATAGGTTTCACCTATGGCAATCTGATCTTTGGCATAGCTGGATAATACGAACGGAGAAACAAATTTTGGGCTGATTTTGTTATCTTTTTCTGACCAAACCGTAACAGTATGACCTCCGTCTTCCAACCAGCTATCGATTGTTTTTGTCCAAGTCCCATCTGCTCCTGAAGTTGTATCAGTATAGATTTCTGCTTGGCTATGAAGTAGTAAATATACTTTGCTATTTGGCTCAGCTGTTCCCGTAAATACAGCACCCTGGCTTTTGCTGTTTGCTTTATCCAATACTGCATTCTGACCGAATTCTAGCTTTGATAGTGTTGGGGTTTTAAATGCTTTGTTCTCAATTTTTGTGGCCGTCTTGGCAGTAGCACTAGCAGAGCTAGAAGACTTCTTTTCTACAATTTTGACTTTAGGTTGAGGAACGCTTGGGGGTAGGACAGAAATTGGCTCTTCAACTGGTGGATCAGTTTCGTATTGTTCAGGTGAATAAATATAGACTTCAATATTAGAATAAACACTGCTCGATATTGGGGTTATCCCATCTTCATCGCCTATAACACTATGTTTTGAAAAACTAATAGCCCCTTCACCAAGTTGCTTAGTAATAAAAGAAATACTAAAAAGAGAAGGATAGTAACCTGTCACACATGGAGAAAAAGTATCTTTCCAACTTATTGTCCCCGTTTCATTAGAATAAGTATTCTCACCTCCAGGACTAATAGCTTGAACCTCTATCAAGTCTTTCGGAAACGATAAACCTACCTCCACAGAACAAATTTTCTTCCCAATCCAAGCCTCTGGATTGTCAGGAAACTCACTATAATTTAGTGGTGGATTAAACATTTCAATCTGAAGTTCTGCATTTCCACCTGGAGTGGCGTAGACCCCATAACCATAAAAAGTTGGAGTTGTTGGCATTCCCTCGTCTGCCGAGTAAGTGGAAATAAAAAAGAAAGCGCCAATAAACAAGTACAATAAAGTTACAATCGGTAGAGCAATTTTGAACTTTCTCATAAATCCCCTTTCTTAATAGAGAAGATTACACAATTGATTATTTACATTGTACCACATTATTTTTAGCGATATATTTTGATACAATAAAATAAATGAAAAAGATTTTTCACAAATATTCTCGGGGCATAGTCTGTGATATAAATAACCCGCTATATACGTGTCCTTGGCTATAAAATAAGCCCCAGGCTGACTGCCCGAGGCTACGCAAATTAATCAAACATGATTGCTCTCATTGATTGATCGAGCTTTTCTTTCTGGCTAAGATCGCCAGTAAAGACATATTCGATGTCTTTATAAGTAAAAGCATATTTCAATACTCTAGTTTGTCCCTTTAGTAAACTGAAAATAAACCCGACCAGGCCGAACCAAAGACCATAACCAAGCTTTTCTTGGATTAAGCCCATCAGAACATAACCAATCATCCAGAAAAAGATTCCATAGAGAATCGATCTTAAAAGCAAGTAAGCGACCATTAGAAACGAACTAGGCAACATCTCGGCCGTAATCATTACTGCCTCTTTGTCATCTCGGCCGATCAGCTCTCTGCTAATCAACCTGTATCCAGGTGGAGGTATGTCACTAACTGGATAAGAAGCAGGTCCCCAAATCAAATTGAGATAGAATTCATTACCCTTGACCGAGATACAAGGCTCTCGATGGTTTAGAGGATTGTTCGTCCTAGTAACTGTGCAACCATATGGTATTTTCATTCTAAATGGTAATCTTGGATCAGACAGTGTCGCCATTTTTTTACCTCGCTTGTCTACCTTCGGTGGTAGAATTAACCCAGACGAAATATCGCCCAGATTATGCTACCACCGACCATTATCCAGATTTGTCTCAGAAATAAATGTTAAGATGCTAGAATTACAACATTAAAACACTTTTATAAATTATTTGCAATAGTGACAAGTCACAATATCTTTCCGACAACAATACCGTTTAATTGATCGTCTATCAAGATTTCAATTTGATCCGGATTTTCTCGCAAAAAACGCCATAATGAGATTTTGAGCTTTTCGAGTTCAATTGATCCGGAATAATTACTAACAGAATACAGATCAATCACAATCAGATTGAACCCATTCTGTTTTAATATACCTATTGTTTTTGAAACGTCGTTTTTACTATTTAATACCGAATAAGTGGTCAGATACTCGTCTATATAACATCTTTTGTCGTTTTCTTTGATAAAAAATAAAGCAAAAGAATCAACAAGATAAATTCTGCTCTGACGATATTCGTGAGAATTCAAAATCTTTATCTCGTTACTTTTGCCCGGATGATAATACTCTAAAAAATCTTCTGCAATAGCGTCGTTTTTCAAATATTCTATGTTTGGTGGTATTATTATCAGATTATTCTGATCGCCTTCTCCCAAAACTGGTGTTTCGGTCTTAGCAAAAACTAAAACCAGCCAACATAATATCAATGCATTGATAACAAACCAATAAACCTTAATGCTTTTAGCATAATTTATAATCTCAAAAAACAATATCAACATGACAGGGAATATGGCCATCCCATACCAAATTATTGCCCTTCCCTTCCAAAGCCAAAGCAGATATGTAGTCAAAAAAATAATAATCAGCTGATTCAACAAGAAGATATTTTTGGGATACATTTTCTTGATTAGGAAATAAAACAATATCAAGAGGGGTGTCAGAGCAAGAAACAAGAAACCAATATCTACATAATTTCCTTGGATGTTCGAACCGCTAGTTATTGTTAGGGGCATCAATATTTTCGATTTCAAGCTCATATCACCGCTATATCTACTAATTTCCTTTAACGCATTATTGACTATCTTTGAAACGGTATCTTTATCAACCGTTCTAACATCTAGGTTGTCTAGATATTTGTCAAAAGATGAAAAATTATTAACTGGTCCAAATAACATGACCCTTTGGCTTTGAAAAGTTTTATTCAATACAAATGGAGCAATAGGCAGAATAAAAAACACAAAGATTAAAATTAGAGCTAAATATTTGTGTAGCAATGGTTTCTTGATCTTAATAAAAATGTAAATAAAGGGCAAGAAAAGTCCAAGACAAAAAAAAGACATCGACAACCTAATTGCGAAAGCAAAACCCAAGAAAAAAGAAGAAAGCAAAACAATATAAATATTTTTTTTGGTTCGATCCGAAAAATTCCAGGTCCAGAAAAGATATAACGAAGTCAAAGCAAACATAAGTGAAGAAATTTCAAATTTTACATCTCTTGAACTTTGATGCATTACCATAGGCAAAGAATAAAATATCAGAGTAGCTAAAAAAGAATAATACGATTGTTTCCCCAATAATATTTGCCTTTTTTCCAAGTATAATTTCGAGATAGAATAAATTACTAACAATAAAAATATTCCACTTACAAAAGTAATGTAGCGCGCTACAGAGATTGATTTAAAGATTATTGCTACAGTACTTAAATACAGCTCCCAAGGAAAAGCAACGCTCAATGTTGTGGAAACTAGGCGCCCGTTCTCTGCAATCAAATTAACAGTATTCATATATTGAACCGATTCATCAAAGCCAATTGGGATAGGACTAGACAGCTGTAAAAAGTTTCTGGCCATAAAAATTAAAAGCAACAGAAATGACATAATTCGTAAATCAAAAAAGCTTGTAGGGGCACTAATTTTAAGTTCCCGCTGAAAAAAACTTTTTAGCCAAAACATTACTTGTTTGTAAAATATTAGTATTGAGGCAGCAAACAGACAAAGAACAATTACTAGATTGAGTTTTTCGAAAAGAGCTAGTATATAAGCCACAAAGGATATCAATACCACACCAAGACAAAAAGAAACCACTAACAACATGGCTTTTGGTAATCTTGGATTGAACTTAACCTGTCTGCTTAGCAAAGCGCCGATTCCTTTGCCAATCGAAACAGTAACTAAAACAAAAGCTAAAATTTCGGAAATTGTTGTTAAAATATGAAATAGAATTTGACTAAACTTAGGAAATATTTCCACTCCCAAGTAACCGGACCAGCCCAATAAAACAATCAATTCTATACCCAGAAACATAAGTACGATATGAAAAGGACTTATTGATATCTTTTTTATTCCCAAATATCGCCTAGCATACAAAACTATAATGGCCCAGAGACTAGACACAATTAGCACAATTGAAAAAAAAGGACTTACTTTATAAATTTTATTTCCATAGGTATCTAAGGTCGGTTCAATTAAATAATAAAAAGACCGCCAGTACTGCGAATGATAATCTCTTATTTGCAAATGGACACACGAAATCAAACTTGAAACACAATTAGCCGAGAACTTGATTACAAAAAAATACTCAGTAACAACAAATAATATCCATACGATTCCAATAATAGTAATTAGTTTTTTATTATTTATCAATTCAATTCCTGGCAATTTAAGACTCTGGGCAAAACTTACCTCAGATTGCACAAAAATGTCAATTTAGATACAAAAATCTCGTAGGGTCAACAGCGGCAGTTGATTCTACGAGATTTTATTTATTATATATCTGCATATGGAATATTATTCTCTCCCAACCAGTTTCTTATTGTTTCTGCCATTTTTCTATAACCTTCCTTGGTCATGTTGTCTATAAAGTTATCGTGATACACTTTTTTTAAATTTATTCCTGGACTTAAAATATGATACTTTTTCGCAAACAAGTTCAAATCAACCAAATCACCGTTTTCCGTAAAGGCAGCCTCGACAAAGGTTTTAAAAGCTTCGATAAAATTTCCATGATTTGCCAGTATCCAACATTCGATACCTATTCCTCCCATGCCGCCATCAGTCTTTTTGTAGCTTCCTCCTTCGCTAAGTATCTTTTTTGCCAAAACAATACTGGATATAGCTTCTAAGCGAGCTCCTTCGCCAAATCTTTTTTCTATCTGATTTAGTTTATCTTCAATCGAATCGTGAGTTCCATAATTGATTAATTCAGATTTTTTAATGAAAGATATATCAATATCAACCGGATTTGAATCAACATTTTTTGCCCCGGAGGCCTTGAACAAATAATAATCAGATCCCTCAGAATGACTGTTTTCTAGGCCAACTTCAAAGATTCTTGCCAGTTCATCAACAATTTTATTTATCTTTAACATGTCTTTTGTGTCTAATTTTAAGACAAAATCAAAATCATAACTTCCTGGAATATTTGTATGTCTGCCAGAAGAGCCGGTATCTAAGAATTCAGCACCTATTAAGCTCCTATCATGATCTCTTTTAAGTTGAATATCATTTTTAGCTAATACATCGTTCACAAGAACAACAATTCTATTTTTTAATAAGTCTGTTTTGTCTTTATTTCTCTCGATTTCCAATTTAGTTTGATCTAATTCCTGAAAGCCCGGCTGACCAGTTTCTATAGGTTTAAATTCGAGTAACTTACCACCAAACTTATCTATTCCATCAAACGTTTCTCTTATTTGATCAAACATTTCTGGGGTAAATAAAATATTTCCTTTGCTATCAGAAATTGGAATATAAAATCCATTTTGTGCAATTTCAATGAAAAGATTATTCATTTTTTCCTGATCAGAAATAAATAATCCTTGAACAATAATATAATCTATCTCTGTTGTCGGAAAACCAGTTCTAATGCCATAATGCCTCTTACCTCCAGTTTCAAATAACTCATATTTTTCAGGATCATATGGTGGCTTTTTGTCATGTTCCGATTTTACAAACTGCCCTCTATCTCGAACTACAAGCAAAATATCGCCATAAGTTTTAGCCATTGACTCGTTTATAACTCCTTGAAATTCAAGATCAACATCTTGTGGCATCACCATTGATAAATCAGTATCATAAGGCGTCATATCGGAACCCGCACCACTTCCCAGAAACTCGACCGCAACCGAACCGTTCTGCAGAATATTATTAATAAACTTTGGATTAACTCCCTTAAGTAAATCCCCAGCCTTAAAACTCAGTTGCTCACTAACCAATTTTCGAGACCGCTGATCAGCTCCTATCATTGCCTTTTGTGAAGCAAGAAGTAACTCCTCATAACTTTCAAATCCTGCTATTTTTAGGAACATTTCAGCTAATCTCTCATTAATTTTCTGTCCTTCTCTTACTTGTAAATTATTTTTGAGTTCAGTTATGGTCGCTAACATGTTTTCCGATGATAAAAAAGTTATTTCTTGATTAGGCATATTTTCAGATCTTATGCCAAGCTGAGAATTTTCAAATAAAGTATTTATTATTCCAATAAAAGCTGTTACCTGTTTTTTCTCTTCTTCACTTAGATCTCCAATCGGTTTTGAATCAATAATTTTTAATGCCTCTTCACCTTCTTTTAGCGTATATATAAAATCCCGTAAAGACCTATTACCTGAAAGAATATGAACTCTGAGCAAATCTTTATACATTGTGAAAGTTCTTTCTCTGGGACTAGCATACCGCAAAAAGGGACTAATCATTTCCTTTTTCTGTCGAACCGTAGTATCAACCACTTCTGGGGGATTAATAGTTTGAAACACTTTAAATACTTTTCCGACCAAAGGTAAATTATTCTTATGAAAAATATCTTCGATCCTCTTATATGCCCCAAAAGGATTGGGAGTAGAAAAAAGTTGGCCTATTAATTCCGTTTTTATCCTTTGCATTTCCTGTGACGGGGAATTATCGACTTCTTCCAAGATCTTTAAATAAATTTTGGCAGTTTCTACATCAAATCCTGAGAAAACTTCTAGATTTCCTAAAATTAGCTGATGAACGCTCGGGCTTAAACCTTGAAATGAAGTAATTAGTTCTATTTTTTTAGGATCTTTAAAAATATATCTAATAATACTATCGTCAAAGAAAAATTGCTGAATTTCCTTAGAAGATGCACTTCCAATTTTTGAAATATATGCCTCAATTATCTTGCCAAAACTTTCAAAATCTTCTGGCTCCAATTCTTCAAATGTCTTTCCGTTTAATCTACTACCAGATATGGTTAAGGCCTTCAAATATGATTCAATAATATTTTCCGGTATACCTTCGTTTTGTTTACTTACTTCAAATATCATTTCAAAAAAGATTTTGGAATAATGTCTGTTGAAAATTACGTTTTCAATTGGACTAATGGCATTGTATATTTTGCTTTTATTTCCTTTTTGATCAGGATTAGGAATAACCAACATCGTTCCCGAAAGATTAAATCTAAAATCCGGATCATACTTCTTACATTGATTCATTTCTGATTGAAATTGTTCAATACCATATTCATCTATTGCCAAAAGCTCTTTTGCGTTACGGAAACGATCAGCAACAACTCCGCTTCCTTCAATTTGATTGTAAATAAAGTTTATTTTTTCTTTATTTTCTGTCAGGAGAATAAGATTTTCGATATTGCTCGGGTCAATCGTATGCAAACCTATCTCAGCCAGTGTCTGTTGTAGCTTCAAATAATCATTATCACTATAATTTTTATCAACCAAAATACCAGCATATTTCAATTTCTCAAATGATATTATATAACCAAGATATTTTTTTACTTGATCAATCGTTTCCAAATATTTCTTGGCGACTTCTTCGTCAATAATAAATTCAGCAGTCCTAATCAATTCTGAAAAATTTACTTTATATTCTAATTTTTCCTGTTTATAAAACTGGGCTATTAGAGCTATACCAGGAAGAGAATTTTTTATTTCTATTAATGGCTTCCAATTAATTGAATTGTTTAATTCATAATTCTCAGTCGAAAGCGCTGTATTAGCAATTTCAAGAGTTCTATCAAAGTCTAGTGGTAAATCACAGATAATCTCGGCGTCTTTGGGATTGAATAATTTATAAACGGATAATGCTGAAGTCATCCTTTTTATAAGATCCGTTCTTTCTGGATCTAGAACCTTTTCAAGGAGCAATGGATTATTTTTTAAATTTTCTATTTCTGCCTTGTCTTGATAATTATATTTATAGCCAAAACCATCCCCTAACTTATCGATTACATTTTTTAAGTCTTTATCACTCGCGACTCTTGCAATTTCTATTATCAAATCCAGCTTTTCTCTGTTCATCCCTGATAAGGATTTAACGAATTCTATTATTTCAGGTTGAAAAAGCAGCTCTGCCATTTTTTGATCAGTGGCGTACTGAACAATCAACGAAACATCTGCCAGTCTCAGACTATAATATAAATCCCTGCTCAGTCTCTGGTAAAATTTACCGCAGTCTTCAGTAAAAAGTTGTTCAAAAACTATTGGATTAGAAAGAAGATTGGCCAATAATTCATCATCGTTATCATAAGGCTTTAGCTCATATTTATAATTGAAAAACTGATCCAATTTTTCGAGCACGGCTAAGATATCTTTATGCTTTGCCAAAGTCTCTATCTTTTCGAATTGATCTAACCTTAATGAGATTTGTTTAAAATGTGGAGCAAGCAACCTAGCCTTTTCGGAAACAATAAACTCTCTTTTTTGATCATCTTCA
>Ga0247841_10004862_pt1 | contig 22476 bp, 22 predicted proteins | sample LaCruzMarch2015__2_FD_192410 | JGI IMG/M metagenome (GOLD analysis project Ga0247841, IMG submission 192410) | Freshwater microbial communities from meromictic Lake La Cruz, Castile-La Mancha, Spain - LaCruzMarch2015_18m | ecosystem: Environmental > Aquatic > Freshwater > Lake | place: Spain... | reverse complement strand
TGCAGGCCTCGACACATGCGCCGCAAAGCGTGCATTTGGCCATGTCTATAACGGCTTTCCTATTCGCCATGTGTATGGCGCCGAATGGGCACTTCTTTACGCAGAGCGTACATCCGGTGCATTTATCGAGGATTATCGTTATTGAACTGTCCATCCTATATCACCACATCTTTCAAAAGTTCAACAATCTCTCTGGCTATATCAGCGGTCTCGCCTTTTAACATCTCTCCGCCTTTTCTGGGAGGCGGGGTGAATATCTTCACGACTCTGGTAGGAGAACCGTCCAATCCTATCGACTTGGGATCTGCTTTTATATCATCGGCCGTCCACTTTGTGATCTTGGCCGACTTCGCCCTCATCATCCCTTTAAGAGACGGCAGGCGCGGAGAATTTATCTCTTTTACGACTGTGAATAGACAAGGTATGGGTGTTTCAACTATGTCGTACCCTTCTTCCATCATACGCTCTACCTTGGCCTTATTATCTTTTATATCCTCCACCTTCTTTACGTATGTTACCTGAGGTATATTTAAATGCGTAGATATGCCGGGGCCGACCTGGGCGGTGTCGCCATCGGAGGCCTGTTTGCCGCAGATAACTATATCGAAGGCGCCTATCTTCTTTATAGCCATTGAAAGCGTATAACTCGTAGCCCAGGTATCCGAACCTGCAAATTTCCTATCGCTCACAAGAATCCCTTCATCGCAGCCGAGAGATATCGCCTCTTTAAGAGCATTCTCAGCCTGAGGAGGACCCATCGTAACGACAGTAACCTTGCCGCCGAACCGCTCCTTTAAGCGCACACCCTCTTCTATGGCATATGTATCGAATGGATTTATAACGCTCTCTACTCCGTCGCGGATAAGCGTGTTTGTGACAGGATCGATCTTAACATCGGTGGTATTAGGGACTTGTTTTATGCAGACTATAATGTTCATTGTAAATCTATTTTTTCTTTAAGTTCTCTTTGATGAGATTGAGAGCTATGACGTTACGCTGTATCTGGTTAGTGCCTTCATATATCTGGGTTATCTTCGCGTCCCTCATATACTTCTCTACGGGATATTCTCTCATATAACCGTACCCGCCGAATATCTGGACAGCATCGGTCGTTACCCTCATCGCAATATCGCTGGCGAAAAGCTTCGCCATGGAGGACTCTTTTGCCACAGACTTTGCCCCGGAATCTACCATACGCGCTGTAGCGTAAACCAAAGCACGTGCCGCCTCGGTCTGCGTGGCCATGTCGGCCAGCATATGCTGTATAGCCTGGAAACTCGAGATCGGCTGCCCGAATTGTACGCGTGTCCTGGAATACGAAATGGCATGGTCGAGCGCGCCCTGGGCTATGCCAACCGCCTGCGCGGCTACTCCGGGCCTGGAAGAATCAAATGTCTTCATCGCTACTATAAAGCCGGTGCCTTCCTTAGATATCAAATTTGCGGCCGGTATCTTACAATCGGTAAATATAACCTCGCGTGTAGCGGAGGCCCTTATGCCGAGCTTCTTCTCTTTCTTCCCGAACTCCATGCCCTTCGTGCCTTTTTCTACGATAAATGCGCTTGCGCCGCGTGCGCCTTTTGTCTTATCCGTTATAGCGATGACCGTATATATTTCCGCCTCGCCGGCATTCGTTATCCACTGTTTTGTGCCGTTTAAAATGTAGTGATCGCCTTCTTTCTTTGCGGTCGTCTTTATCGAACCTGCGTCCGATCCGGCCTCTGCTTCTGTTATACAAAAAGCGGCAAGCCTCTTGCCCCTGGCGATGTCCGGAAGGTATTTCTTCTTCTGTTCATCGGAACCGCTTAAAAGTATCGGCATTGTACCGAGGCCCGTCCCGGCAAAACCAAGGGCTATAGCGCCGCAGGCTTTGGAAAATTCTTCAGCCACCAGGCACATCTCAAGCACTCCGCCCCCCAGCCCGCCGTACTCTTCCGGTATATAAACTCCAAACAGGTCGCTATCTGCGATCGCTTTCATCACGTCCCAGGCAAACTCTTCGGTCTCATCGTAATGCGCCGCGACCGGACGTATCTTCTCATCGGCCACTTTACGCGCAAGATCCCGTATCATAATCTGCTGCTCATTTAATAAATAATCCATATTAGGGCTCCTTAGATTAATGTACGTTAAATAAGATTAAGCTTATTCGAATTTCCTGGCTACGAGAGTCGCATTATGCCCCCCGAAACCTAAGGCGTTGGACATAGCGACTTTCACCTTGGCAGACCTGGGTTTGTTTGGAACGTAATCGAGGTCACATTCTGGATCGGGGGTCTCGTAATTTATCGTAGGAGGGATTATCCCTTCCTTTATTGTCAATGCGGTAACTATCATCTCGGCTCCGCCGGCGGCACCTAAGAGATGGCCCATAACCGACTTAGTGGAGCTTATCGCGACCTTCTTTGCATGAGTTCCAAATACTTTCTTTATAGCCAGGGTTTCTATTCTGTCATTATATAAAGTAGAAGTCCCGTGCGCATTTATGTAATTTACCTCTTCCGGCTTAACGCCGGCATCTTTTAACGACGCCGCCATACATCTCACGCCGCCGTCTCCTTGCGGATCGGGCGCAGTCATATGGTAAGCATCACCGCTTGAACCGTAGCCTATCAATTCGCAGTAGATCCTTGCGTTCCTTTTCAAGGCGTGCTCAAGCTCTTCTAAGACCACAACAGCCGCGCCCTCGCCCATTATAAAGCCATCCCTGTTCTTATCAAACGGCCTGCAGGCTTTTTCAGGGCAATCGTTATACGCGGTAGAAAGCGCTTTAAGGGCGCAGAATCCGCCGAAACCCATATGCGTTATCGCCGCTTCGCTGCCGCCTCCAAGCATCATATCGGCATCGCCTCTTTGTATTATCCTTAGTGAGTCGCCTATGGCGTGATTACCGGTGGCGCATGCAGTAGCTACGGTTGAGTTAGGGCCTTTTAAACCCATCTTTATAGATATTTGGCCGGTAGCCATATTGACTATGAGCATCGGTATGATGAAGGGAGATATTCTGCTGGGCCCTTTTTCCGGCCCGAGCGCCAGGAACTGTTTGTGTTCGGCTTCTACCGTATGAAGGCCGCCTATACCGGAACCGACGACCACGCCTATCCTGGCGGGGTCCTCTTTCGCCATATCCACTTTAGCATCGTCCATAGCATATTTTGCGGCAACTACGGCGAACTGGACAAAGCGATCCGTCCTCTTTATCTCTTTTGCGGATAGACAGGATGAGGGATCGAAATCCTTGACTTCGGCGGCTATCTTTGAAGTGAAGTGGGTCGGGTCAAAACAGGCAAGACGCCTTACACCGCTTCTTCCTTCGAGGAGAGATTTCCAGAACGTCTCAAGGTCATTCCCTATCGGGGATACAGTACCAAGCCCCGTTATTACAACTCTTCTTTGTTTAGACATCCTTAAACTACTTGCCGGACTTCTCTTCGATATATCTCAAAGCATCGCCGACGGTTGCGAGTTTTTCGGCATCCTCGTCCGGTATCTCTACGCCAAACTCCTCTTCAAGGGCCATTACAAGTTCAACCGTATCCAGCGAATCCGCCCCCAGATCATCTACAAATTTCGCACTCTCTACTACCTCTTCTTTTTTAACTCCAAGCTGATCAGCTATTATCTGCTTTACTTTATCTTGAGACACCTGCATTTTTCCTCCTTATGTTTACCAGCGCTACATTACCATCCCGCCATCAACCTGGACGACCTGTCCGGTTATATAGGCAGAATCGTCGCTTGCTAAAAATAATGCGAGATTCGCAACATCCGCGGGAAGGCCCAGCTTTCCCAGTGGGATATGTTTCAGCATCTCGCTCTTCACTTCTTCCGTAAGCTTCGCCGTCATCTCGGTCTGTATGAAACCGGGGGCAATAGCATTTGCCCTTACATTCCGCGAGGCCAGTTCTTTTGCCACAGTCTTAGTGAGGGCTATAAGGCCTCCTTTGGAAGCGGCATAATTGGCCTGACCGGCGTTGCCCATGATACCAATTATCGAAGCCATATTTACTATCCGGCCGTCTCTCTGTTTCATCATTATCTTGGAAACGGCCCTGGTACAGTTGAAAGCGCCTTTAAGGTTGACGCCCAGCACTGCATCCCAGTCGGCTTCCGACATCCGGACTAAAAGACCGTCCCTTGTGATGCCGGCATTGTTTACAAGTATATCGATTTTCTTAAATTTGTCAAGGATTTTTTGGATGAATGAATCGACCTCAGGGCCCTTTGTCACATCTACCACGGCCACCAGGCATGATCTGCCGAGAGATTCTATCTCCTTGCGGGTAGCTTCAAGAGCATCCGCATTCACATCCAAGAGCGCTATGTCTGAACCATTCTTTGCGAAGAGAAGCGCGATCTCCCTGCCTATACCCCTGGCCCCTCCGGTTATTAATGCTACTTTATTCTGAAGCTTCATACTGTCTCCTTGTGCTGTAGTTTACGGATATTCTATAGACAAACGCATCTTTGTCAAGCAAATTTTAGCAAATCGGCGGAAGTTTACTCATAAACGCCTAGAGTTCTTATTAAACTTGCATCATCTACCCTGACAGGAACTATCTTCTTCATAAGGGTATCATCTCCCTGGAACTGGACTCTTATATAGTTGTCAGAGTACCCGCATAGCCATCCGGATAACTTGTCGCGCCTGGTCTCGACCAGGACATCGAGCTTACGCCCTACGAACCTTGACCTATATAGATAGGAGGCGCCAAAACTTGCAGTTTGGAGTTCATAAAAACGTCTCTTTAAGGTGTCATGATCAGCTCCCTGGTCCATATCCCATGCAGCCGTCCCCTGGCGCCTTGAGAATGTAAATATGTGGACCCTTGCCGGAAGCATCTCCTTAACAAGATTTACGGTATTCTTAAAATTTACATTGGACTCCCCGGGAAAACCTATCATGATATCAGTAGTAACGGCCAGGTCCTTTATGGTGGAGGAGGCCTTTCTGACTATATTCTTATATTGCGCCACGGTATAAGGCCTGTTCATCTTCCTTAATATATCATCGTCCCCTGATTGAAGAGGTATATGCAGATGCCTGCACATACGCGGCGACCGGGCCATATATCCCACCAGTTCGTCTGTAACATTGGCCGGCTCTATAGAACTCAAGCGAACTCTGAAGTCCCCTCCTATATTGTCTATGGCTTTTAGGACATCTACGATGTTGGGCTCTTTAAGCCCTGCGGCTTCAACCATCCCTCCCGGGAAGAGATCTTTGCCCCATGCGCCCAGACATATACCGGTCAGAACTATCTCCTTGAAACCCTTTTCCGTAAGCACCCGGATCTCCTTTACTATATCATCCAGAGGCCTCGACAACAAAGGGCCCCTTACCAGCGGCACCTTGCAATAAGTGCACCTGTTCTCGCAGCCATCCTGAATCTTGACAAAGGCTTTGGTATGACCTTTAAAGTCGGTGATAGAAAGAGATGGTTTTTTAGGTCCGATGACGCCGTTAATGATATCTGCGATCTTGGCTTTGTCAGCGTTCTTTATCATATGAACTATGCCGGGCATAAACAACAGCTGGTCAAGGTCCTCTTCCACGCAGCATCCGGTCAAGATGATCTTCGCCTTGGGATTGGTCTTATGAAAAATCCCGGCCCAGTGGCGGGATTCTTTTTCGGCTTTATCTGTGACCGTGCACGTGTTTATGATATAGAGGTCTGCCGTCTCTTTCGAAAGACATTCTTTAAAATCCTCAGCTATAAGTATCTCTCTTATCGCCTGGGATTCATATTGATTAACCTTACAGCCAAGCGTATGTATAAAAAATCGTTTATGATTTGGACTATTCTGAGTATTCATAGTTTATCGCTGAAAGCGCAAATAGACCTGCGGTATCGCTCTTTAACACCCTAAGTCCTAGACTTACGGGTTTAAAACCGCGTTCGAGAGCGTATTTCACTTCATCCGGCGTAAAATCGCCTTCCGGCCCTATTGCGATATATACGTCATCTCCCTTAAAATCTTTCAAAACTTTTCTTATGGGCTCTGTGTCGTCCTGCAGCACGGCTATAAGCTTAAGCCCGGAAAATTTTTCATCATTTATAATATCGGAAAACCGCATTATCTCCGTTATCCTGGGTATGTCGAGTCTCCCGCACTGCTTTGACGCTTCACGCGCTATTTTACGCCACCTGACTACACGCGAGGCCTTCTTATCTTCATCCCAGTCCGGAATGGTCCTCTCGGTTAACACAGGTAATATGGCGCCGACCCCGAGTTCCGTCGCCTTTTCTATAAGATACTCGATCTTCTCTCTTTTCGGTATCGCCTGTATAAGCGTGGTCCTGGGCGCTGAGGTCTTAATCGCTTCGCGCGTGCCTGATACATCTATTATGATGGACTTTTTACCGATCTCTTTTATTATGCCTATATACTCTTTACCGGTACCGTCGAAAGTGACGACTTTGTCCTTTGCTTTAAGGCGCATCACGTCGGCTATGTGATGCGCCTCTTCCCCGGTAACGGATATTACATTCCCCTTCACTGAATCTTTAGGGACAAAGAATCTGCTCATTTGGCCTGTTTGCCCGGCAAAACGGTTTTCTGCCCTAAAGACTGGACGGCTTGTGGAGCTACCGTAAATTCGACGGCACTGTTCTCTCCTGAAGTTATCTTTACGCCGTTCTTGACCTGCAATGGCTTTATTGAAATTTCAACATCATACAATCCTTCCTTAATTTCTAAAGGAGCATTTGCGGAACTGGTGGCGATCGTATCTTTAGTCCCGGCTCTTCTGGCCGTAAACATCGATCGAACTTCTTTGCCGTTTGTATCAATAACTTTAACTGTCATGGAACCTGTGATACATCCTATATCCTCTATCACTTCTTTGCCTGGAGAGACCCTAATCGTTTTCCTTGGAAGCGAAGGTACACCGCCTATCTCGGCCTCGTAAGTTCCAGGTATGATATCTATAGGCCTATTGGTCAACCCAGAGGCTATAACACCGCCGTATTTTTCGGAAAATACATGGACAGGATAGGACGCTGGAAGCTTCTTAGAATTCAACATCTTTACCGTGATAGCCCCCATACTCTCAATATCTTTTACAGTCTCTCTTCCTGCAGAGACCGTAATCCCTTTGTATATCATGCGGGGCGTCGTATTCACAACTATATCGTAAGTTCCCGCCGGCAGCTCCTGCATACTATTAGCAGTAAAATCACCCTTATATACGCTCGATCTCATATCCGCAGCAATAAAAGCGGAGCCCTTAATCATTAACTTGTCGCCTTTGTAATTTAAAACCTTAACCGTCAAACCTCCGGCATCCTTTGCAAACGTCTTCTTTGCTACAGCTTTTGCCGGAACCTTGCCTGGGATTTTTGATATAGCCGGCTTAATACTCTTATTTACGGGGCACATCTTCCCCGTTACCATTATGACGGCTACCATTGCAAACACTATGATAACGGCAGCTGCTACTAACTTCTTATTACTCATTTCGATTCCCCCTTCTCGCCGAATATTTCGGCAGTAAATATATACATTTCAGTTGCCGGATCTTTCCATGCGTCCGGTTCTATACCTGCCTTGCTTCCGCAAAGACTAGTGAGAAACTCTTCCTTATTCCAGCCGGTCTCTGCTGCGACCTGCGGCAGATAGACGCCGCTTGAGAAACCTTTTCTTACAATAACTCCGTGGCCCGGGATATTGATATCGGCGTAACTCTTAACTTTTTTCAGCGGTGAGAGTACGGATATCTCTATGTCTATCTTGCCGAGTTCTGATGCCGAAAGTTTGCTGAACCTGGGATCGCCGGTCGCGGCTTCTATGGCCATATCAGCGACTGTTTGATAAAGGGGCCCGCTACCCGTCATATTGCCGATACACCCGCGCAAATTACCATCCTCATGCAGCGTAACAAAAACCCCGAGATCGCGATTAAGGACCGGATCGGACTCTTTAAAAACCTTATGTTTCCCTTCCCCTACAAAATCCGTTATAGACTCCCGAGCTATCTCAAGTAATCTCTTTCTCTGCCCGTCGTTTAGCATACCTGCCTCTTTCTGCGGAATTCCTGCCGCCGATTTTTTATCATCTTTATAAATTGCGGCTGAAACATAACCGACCACTTTGGACTTATCGCCGAAAGTGTCTCCCGAATTTTCTGCATCGAGAATTTCGATCTTGTCATAGCCCATTTTTTCCGCGGCCAGGAGCGTAGCTGTCACAGGCATGATACCGCACATTTCGCATCTCTCAGATTCTGCCGCATCATATAGATCAATCCCGTTCATCTTACTGAGTAAAGATATCGTCTTTTTGTCTATCTTTACAGCCTCGTCGTATGGGTGGTAATGAGAAAGATCCGTTGATGCAGCCACCAGATAACCGCTTTTACCCCCGATCGAAGCTCGAAGGGCGTCGGCAAATATGGAAGCGTCGTTAATATCACGGGTGCCGAAAATCACCGGGACTATTTTAGCATCCGGAAATACAAATTTTATAAAAGGCAATATCATCTCGATGGAATTTTCGCCGGAAAAAATATCCGGGCGAAATGATATCCGGGCATTTCTCGATATGAACTCGCTTGCCAGGGGCACATCGACCGGCAGCTCTCCCAGCGGCGTAGCAAAAGCGCCTCTGTCATATACGGATATCCCGTCAAAAAAATTCTTATGACTGAAACCTAAGACAATAACCGTATCCGGCTTAAGTCTCTCGGCCGCCTTAAAGGCGCGTGCAACAACCGGGCCTGAGAATTGATAGCCTGCATGCGGCACTATAAGCGCAAAGATATCGCCGTCTACGTGAGGGCTTGAAGCCGCCTTGTCAAGACAGTTCTTTAAAACGGCCTCTAATACTATCTTTGAAGATGGGTACCAGCTCCCTGCAAGATCCGCTTTTTTAATATCGCCGGCATATACTTGAGAAACAATAGCTATGATCAAGAATAAGACCAGCAAAGGTTTAATCATATCTGCTTCCGTTATTATATGATTGTTGACAATAAGTAGCAAGATTTTTCTAGATAAAAGACGGGGATTTGAGATTTTGTACGTACTTTGCCGCTGACCTTGAGTATATTAATTGAGTTTTTCTTTCTGTGCCCGATAATGATTGAGTAAACTTAATGTAGAACTGTCATGTTTTATGGCCGACGGCTCGCCTTTGAGGTCTCTTAGGAGCGGCTCGGCCTGTATCTTGCCAAGCTGCACACCCCATTGATCGAAGCTATAAATATTCAAAATAACCCCTTCGACAAAAATCTGATGTTCATACATAGCGATCAAAGCGCCCAGGGCTCTCGGGCTGAGTTTATTTATAAGAATGGAGTTTGTAGGGCTGTTTCCTTTAAAAACTCGATGAGGCGCAACCATAGGATCGACTCCCTCATCAAGCACTTCCTGCAGAGTCTTGCCGAACGCCAGAGCTTTCGGTTGGGCTAAAAAGTTTGCAAGAAGTTTTTCATGATGATCCCCGATGGTATTCTGACTATTGGAAATTCCGATAAAGTCCGCGGGAATGACCTTCCCTCCCTGATGGATCTTTTGATAAAACGAATGCTGGCCATTGGTCCCTGCTTCACCCCAAATAACAGGACTCGTAGCATACTTGATTGGATTCCCGTTACGGTCAACACTCTTTCCGTTACTCTCCATAAAAGCTTGCTGCAGATATGCGGGAAGACGGTGCAGATATTGATCATACGGTAATATTGCATGGGTCTCAGCGCCGAAAAAATTCATACCCCAGATATCAAGAAGCGCCAAGATCACCGGGATGTTGTGCCTAAACGGCTTCGTCCTGAAATACTCATCCATGTCATAAGCGCCGGCAAGAAGCTCCTTAAAATTATCAAAACCGATATAGACGGCAATAGAGAGGCCGACGGCAGACCAGAGCGAATAACGCCCGCCAACCCAATCCCAAAACTCAAACATGTTAACGGGATCTATACCGAATTTCTGCACCTCTTCCTTACAGGTCGAAATAGCTACAAAGTGTTTTTTAATAGTGCCTTCATCTTTTGCATGCTCAAGAAACCACTTTTTTGCCGTATGGGCATTAGTCATCGTTTCCTGAGTGGTAAATGTCTTGGAAGCTATTATGAAAAGCGTCGTTTCCGGATTAAGGGGCTTTATCACTTTTTCAGTGATGTCAGTTCCATCCACATTAGAAACGAAGTGGGCGCTGACTTTTCCTGCTGCATAAGCCTTCAGTGCCTCCGTGACCATTACGGGCCCCAAATCCGATCCGCCTATACCTATATTCACGATATCTGTTATCGGTCTGCCGGTATAACCTTTCCATTTCCCGGAAGTGATTTCACCGGAAAACTGCTTCATATGCTCCAAGACTCTATGAATATCGGGGATCACATCTCTTCCGTCGACAACCAGGCTTCGGCCGCGCGGCATTCTTAAAGCCGCATGCAATACGGCACGATCTTCGGTGGCATTGATCTTTTCTCCGGAAAACATCTGACGAATGGCTTCTGTTAAATGGGCCTCGGATGCCAGCTGCAGAAGATGCGCCATGACATTATGGTCGATACGGTTCTTCGAATAGTCCAAAAAAATTTGCGCGTCTTTGGATGCGAATTCTTCGCTGAAGCTCTCGGCTCGTTTGGGGTCATCTCTAAACAGAACTCGAAGATGTATTGGCTCGATCTTCTTAAAATCAGCCGTTAGGCTCTTCCATGCTCTTGTAGCTGTAGGATCTATGGCAGGCAGTATATTTTTGTATTCCATTTTGTCGCGGCAATCCTCTTAATGTGTAGAGGGTGATCTTTGAGCCCGAAGGCCCTGGCCTGTCTATAACTATTGCCAGGACAGGCAAAATCGTTTAGTGGTGGAGCTGACGGGAATCGGCTACTTCGGCTCGCAGAGCTCGCCTGCGTAGCCAGCTCGCTCGCTGTCGGCCGGAGGCCTATTCCTCGCTTCGCTCGGCGCTCGCGAGCTTCGATTCCCTCGTCCTTTCCATATAAGGGAAAGGAACATTAAGGAAAACCGATTTAGGTTTTCCTTAAAACGATTTTGGCGATTAGCCCGCCTTCGCTTTCCTTTGGGCGGCCGGAGGGCCAAAAAGCAATTCCTAACTTTTTGGGCCCGGAGGCAAAATCGTTTAGTGGTGGAGCTGACGGGAATCGAACCCGTGACTCAGCGTTGCGAACGCTGCGTAATCCCTCTTTACTACAGCCCCATCATTTTAAACTATCTGCGATCCAGCTTAGATAATTATCACTTCCGGATACTATCGGCAAGGCCACTATCTCCGGAACATCGTAGCTGTGAACGCGCCTTACTTCTTTATCGATCGCGGCAAATTTAGACGCCCTCGTCTTAGCCATGACAAGGACCTCCCTGGCTTTTTCAATATTACCCTTCCACCAAAACTTCGATCTTATACCGGGCAAGACATTTGCGCACGACACAAGCTTCTTTTTCAACAAAAGATCGGTTATATCACCGGCTTCCTTAACGGAACTACAGGTCACGAGCAGCAAAACGGCATCTTTTATCATATGGGATCTACCGGATCTTTTAGGTTGGATTTTTTGCAGGCTTTCAAGACTTTCTAAGTCAGCTCCTTGATGAACCCGCTGACGGCGTCTTGTATCAGCTCCCAATCCTCCTGGTTATGGACGGCAAACTTCTGCTTTCTCTTCCATCCGCCATCTTCCTTCTTCTGCCAAAGGTAGAAACAGACCTGTTTTCTACCATAGCTTTCCAGGAGAACTACTGCAGACCACCAGCCGAAACGCTTATTGATCGTCTTCTGGCTGATCACCTTAAGCGGGTCGACTATCGGCACCTTCTCTTCATCTCTGGGGCTTATCTTGTCCGACATCTTTACCTCCTGAGGTATATCTGATGATCCGAACCGATCTTTTCTACTATTACGTGCCCCTCTCTTGCAAGCCAGCCTATGCTCATCATTACTCTGTCTCTATCTGTATCTATCCCGCGGGTGACCTGGGTAATAGAACTCTTACCGTGTTGATCGAGATAATGCCATATATCCCCGGCTGTGATACCTATCTCGGTAATCATTTTAACACCTCCTTAAGGTCGCTTGTTATAACTTCCGCATAAAGGGCATTTGGATATATCCTCATGCCTGGAATCTATATACACGTTAGAGCATACCGGGCATTTCCAGATATACCCTACATCTTTGGGCGAAAAATCCCTCTTCTCCTTATAGCCTGCTGTTACCCACACAAGCAATATCACTACTGCTGAAAAGAGTATGTAAAAGAAGATCAATAAAGATATGTCAATCTTAATCATAATTATATCATAAGAAAGCGTCCGCTGGCAAGTAGCGGCAGACAAAATTCCGGGTAAAAACCCACATTACATAATATTATCCGGTTCCACCTTGGATCCTGCCACGGCATCGGCGATAAAGCCGGTTATTCCGCTTTCTGCCTGTACTTCCGGTTCATAGCCGACATATCCCGAATCCAGGGAAATCGCCTGCCCTTTTACTACCGTATCGAGACGGGATAGATAGCGTTTTTCCAAAAACGACCTGTGTTTAGGAGAAAGCTTGAACTCCATGCCGCTCCTGGATGCCATGGGTCCTAAAAAAGATACTTTGCCGAATTTAACAGCCCTGGCGGGCACAGGACTGGCTACTACCTTTACCGCTGATATCCAGAACAGATGCCAGCCAAGCGATATGCCGATAGCCGCAATAAGGACCTTATATTTCTTCATACGCCTTTGATCTCCTTACTCGCTTGTAGCTATGTCCGCCTGTGAAACACCTTCGCGTCTGCACATATCCCATATCTCGACCACGCGCCCGAGCGATGCCTTAGCATCGGCCTTTATAAGCAGCGCCGTCTTGTTCTTCGCCATTATCTTAAGCCGCGAGAGCATCTCCTCCGGAGATATCTCTCTTTCATTCATATACAGCAAATCATCCTTTGTTATTATAAGTACGGCGCTCTCTTCCTGTATAATCTCGCCGGTAACCGCTTTGGGCAATACAACTTTTATGCCCGGCTGGAATATGAAGCTGGATGTGAACATGAAGAATATGAATAACAGGAAAAAGACGTTTATTATCGGTGTAAGGTCGATAAGAAGGCTCGCCTCTTTCTTTCTTCTCTTAAACTTCATAAGTGTCTCTGCGCGACGAAAGCAGGTTCACCAGGTCCATCGCGCTCTTCTCCATATCATAGACGAACCCGTCCACCTGGCTCGTAAGGTAATTATACGCCACATACGCAGGTATGGCCACCGAAAGCCCCGCCACGGTAGCCAGCAGAGCTTCCCATATGCCTCCGGCCAGATCTCCCGGGTTCACCGGCACCATCGCTGTGGCTTTGGCCTGTATTATCTGAAACGACCTTATCATGCCGGTTACCGTCCCCAGCAGCCCTAGAAGCGGCGTTATGTGCGCTATCGTCGCAAGTATGGGCAGATGTTTTTCCAGCCTGGGTATCTCAAGTTCCGCAGCTTCCTCAACGGCCTCCTTTATCTCAGGCCGCGACCTGTCATGCTTCAATATCCCCGCCTTTATTATATGAGCGACCGGGCCCGGGGTTTTATTACACATTTCGACGGCTTCGATGATCTTATTCCTCTTCAGCACGCCTATGATCCCATCCATAAACTTATCGGCATCTATCCTCGCCTTGTTAAGCGCATATATCCTCTCTATAACTACCCCGAGCGCAAGTATAGACGCAAGCACTATCAGGTACATCATAGGCCCGCCCTTATTGATCAGATCCCACATGATATTCCTCCTTAGATTACAATGACACTTGTCATTATTGTTTCGCCGATCTCCACTTTATCCATTCAAGCCTTTGCTTGGCAAAAGCCGATTCCTCGACGTCCATATCCGACAGCTTCTCGTAAAGACGCCTGGCCTCTTCGAACTTCTCCATTCTCTCGAAGATCTTAGCACAGGCAAGCGTAGCTCTTACCGACCAGAAAGTCCGGTCGGAATAAAGATACGTTACCTTCAGATACTCCTCCGTAGCTTTCAGAAGATCGCCTTTCTCTTCATAACATTCTGCTATCTCATACTGGATCTGGGCATTAAGTTCGCTATTATCGCCTGTAAGCGCCTTATTCATATACAGCGCAGCCGCATCGTAATCTTTGAGATCTTTCTTTATCTTAGCCATCCTGCGATAGGCTCTTCTTGCATAATCCGAATCTTTATTTTTAGAGGCAAGCTCTTCAAATTTGGCAATGGCTTCACCGGCTTTTCCTTCCTCGTACAATATTCCGGCCAACTGATAGAGCGCCTCGTTCGCCATACCGCTGGACGGATAGTCGCTTGCTATGATCGAGTAGTACTCCCGCGCTTTTTCGTAATTCTTCTTCGCATCATAATATTCTGCAAACCAAAATACAACATCGGGAGCATTCTCGGATTTAGGATAATCTTTCATGTATGCGGCGAACTCTGTCAGGGCTTCGGCCTCTTTGCCCATATTGTAGAGGCACCAGGCTATCTGGTACCTGGCCATTTCCTTCAATTCTTCATCCTTAATATTTTTAACCAGGTCCCTGAAGATAGAGATGGCCTTCTCGTATTCCGTTGCGTTATAAAAACAGTTGGCCAGATACAGCTTACCCTTTTCCGCATTAACCCCGTTAGGGAAAAACTTTAACAGATTTTCAAATTCAGCCGCGGCACGCTCAAAATCACCTATCTTAAAATACGCCATCCCGAGCTGGAAGAAGACATCCTCCTTAAGCCGTGTCTTTGGGAAATTGAATATCACGCTCTGGTAGGCAAGAACTGCGCGATCGTATTTAGCAGTGGCAAAAAATACATTACCCACCTGGTACTGCGCATAATCAGACCATAGGCTATCCGAATACTTATTGAGTACTATGTCATAACTTTCAAGGGCCTTCTGGTAAACTTTCCTGTCAAAATATATGTCGCCTATTTTTGTTACCGCGCCGGCTGATAAGTTTATATCTTTCGATTCCGTCTCGACCCAGACAAACTCGCCCAGCGCATCGTCGGTCTTATCCAAACTGCAATATATCCAGCCCAGCTCATATCGCAGCTTGTCCAGATATTTGGACTTGCGGAACTTTTCGATGGCCTCCTTAGCAACCGCTTCGGCCTGCGTATAACTTTGTTTTGAATATAGGAGCTTCACTTTCTTGTAATAGGCTTCGGCCGCCGTTTCGCTCGAAGAATAGGAAGATATTATGCGGTCGCAGATCGATATCGCGTCATCCGATAACCCGAGTTTCTCGTAATTCTTCTCGAGCCCCAGGAGTGAAAGTCCTGCTAGGAATTCAGTATCCGCCTTGTCTAGGCAAATTTTAAATTCCTCTGCACTCTTTTTATAATCGCCTATCTGAAAAAGCGCACTCGCCCTTCTGTAGGCCGCAAATAGCGACCATTTCGATGAGGGAGATATAGAAACGGCTCTTTCAAATGAGGCTGCGGCCTCTTTGTATTTGGCCTGATAAAATTCGGATTCACCTTTGAGGTAATAAGCTTCAGCAGTCTTTTCCGAGACCGGAAAAGTCTCTATGAATCTTTTAAACTCTTTCTCGGCCGCAGCATACTTCGAAAGAAGGTAAGCGCATTCTCCGGATCTAAATAGCGAATCTATCGCTATATTATCCATGGGATATTTTGATACGACATCTTTGAATGCCGCCATGGCTTCTTCCAGAAAACCCAAATTCTTGTAAGCCCAGCCCATAGAGTAGAGGGCATACCCTACATATTTCGATGCAGAATATTCTTCTATGACTTTTTGGTAAAATTCAAGGGCCTTCCTCGGGTCATTAATTTTTAAATATACCTCCCCGGTCCAATATAATGCCTCGTCCTGAAAATGTCCGCCTGCCGGCGCGTTCAATACCACTCCGAACTCGTATAAAGCCCTTTGGTAATTATTCCTGTGGTAATAACACCTGCCGAGAGCCGTATGAGCTTCATAAAGATATTCGGTTTCAGGATGATCTCTCAAGAAAGCTTCAAGACGTGATTCGGCAATATCATAAAAACCGTCTTTAAAAGCCTTCTTCGCAAAAGTAAAGTCAGCTTCCTCCGCCTTGTCGGCTGCGTATACCAAAACAGGACAGGCTAAGAGAGCCGCCACAAGCACTAAAATCCGAAAATGGTGATTTATAGATGATATCTTCATAGAAGCGCCTCTTTCAAGTACTGCCCTGTATATGATCCGGGGCATTTTGCCACCTCTTCGGGAGTCCCCGCTACAACGACACGGCCGCCATCATCGCCGCCATCGGGACCTAAGTCTATTATATGATCGGCTGTCTTTATCACGTCGAGATTATGCTCTATGACAAGCACGGTATTACCCTGGGCTACAAGAGCCTGGAGAACTTTGAGCAACTTATCAACATCGGCGAAATGTAAGCCCGTGGTAGGTTCGTCCAGAATATAAAGCGTCCTGCCGGTCGATGTTTTCGAAAGTTCCGTAGCAAGCTTTATCCTTTGCGCCTCTCCGCCCGACAGCGTAGTAGCAGACTGGCCCAGCCTTATGTAGCCCAGCCCCACATCATTTAGAGTCATAAGCTTATTCTTTATTGAAGGTACGCTTGCAAATATACCGAGCGACTCCTCGACCGACATATCCAGCACATCTGATATCGAGCTGCCCTTATATTTTACATCAAGGGTCTGAGTATTAAAACGTTTACCTTTACAAATTTCGCATTGAACATAAACATCCGGAAGAAAATGCATCTCGATCTTCTTGATTCCGTCCCCGGAGCACGCCTCGCACCTTCCGCCTTTGACGTTAAAACTGAAACGCCCTGGCTTATAACCGCGCACCTTGGCTTCCGGAAGGCGCGAAAATATGTCACGTATCGGAGAGAATGCCGCGGTATATGTGGCCGGGTTGGAACGGGGCGTCCTGCCGATCGGCGACTGGTCTATAACTATGACCTTATCTATAAACTGCACTCCTTCTATCTTCTGGTGTTTGCCCACTGTGTCCCTGGAACGGTATATTTTTTTTGCAAGGGCCCGGTACAGTATATCATCTACCAGCGTGGATTTTCCGGAGCCGGAAACACCGGTAACACAGACCAAGAGCCCAAGAGGTATCTCTACGTTAATATTTTTAAGATTATGTTCGGCGGCACCGATGACTTTAAGAACCCTATCCCTGTCCGGGGGCCTCTTATCCCGAGGAGGGGAGATCTTAAGTTCCCCCCTTAGATACTTTCCGGTCAGCGAATTCTTGGAGTCAAGTATATCCTTAAGCTCTCCTTCGGCGACTATGCTTCCGCCGTGCTCTCCGGCGCCTGGGCCCAGATCTATAATATGGTCGGCGGCACGTATCGTGGCCTCATCATGCTCCACAACTATGAGAGTATTTCCCAGATCCCTTAATGTCACAAGCGTCTTCAATAACTTTGTATTATCCTTCTGGTGAAGCCCTATCGAAGGTTCGTCCAGTATATATATGACCCCGACAAGGCCTGATCCTATCTGCGTAGCAAGCCTTATCCTCTGCGCTTCTCCGCCGGATAGAGTAAAACTACGCCTGTCAAGCGTAAGATAATCGAGGCCGACATTTATCATGAATTGCAAGCGGGATTTTATCTCTTTTACTACCTGTCCCGCTATTTTTTTATCCGTTTCGGTAAGTTTAAGACCATCCAGAAAATTCTTGAGCGTTTTAACAGATAACGCGGTAACTTCTGCCACATTCTTACCGCCAATCTTTACCGCAAGACTTTCCGGTTTCAACCTGGCACCTTTACACACCGGGCATGGAGATTCCGACATGTATTTATTTATCTCGGTCTTGATAAATTCGCTTTCAGTCTCTTTAAACCGCCTCTCCAGGTTCGGAATGACCCCTTCGAAGGCCTTCCAGTCATCACGGTCTTTCTCACCGTAGAGCACTATATCTTTTATGCTTTTAGGCAGATCTTTGAAAGGCGTCTCGACGTCAAAACCATGTTCACGAGCAAGCGACCTAAGCAGCCGCCTGTAATAGATATATAGCCCTTTGCCGCCTCGCCTCCAGGCATCGACGGCGCTTAATACAGGCCTCGATTTATCGGCAATTACCAGCTCCGGGTCTATCTCCATCTTGTTGCCGAGGCCGCCGCAGGATGGACAAGCTCCGTATGGAGAGTTAAAAGAAAATATCCTTGGCGAGATCTCTTCCAGACTTATCCCGCAATCAACACAGGCGTACTGTTCGTTAAATAGAATGTCATCCTTAGCACTCGCACCTTCAATATTTACGATGACAAGTCCGCTTCCTGCAGACAGCGCTGTCTCTACGGAGTCCGTAAGCCTCTTCTTTATGTCGCCCTTCAAGAGTATCCTGTCTACAACTATCTCTATGGAATGTTTTTTATTCTTATCGAGGGATCCTTCTTTACCTATTTCTGCTATATCGCCGTCAACACGCACACGTACGAAACCATCTTTCTTAGCCTTTACGAAGAGCTCTTTGTATTCGCCCTTCCTGCCGCGTATAAGCGGAGCAAGTATCAATATCTTGGTGTCCTTTGGAAGCTCCAGTATACGGTCTACTATCTCCTGCGAGGTCTGGCGCTTTATCGCCTTGCCGCACTTAGGACAATGCGGTATGCCTATACTTGCGAAGAGAAGCCTTAAATAATCATATATCTCGGTTTGAGTACCTACGGTAGACCTGGGATTCGATCCTGCGGTCCTCTGCTCGATGGATATGGCTGGTGATAAACCTTCTATATGATCAACATCCGGCTTCTGCAGCTGCTCGAGGAACTGCCTGGCATAGCTGGAAAGACTCTCCACATACCTTCGCTGGCCTTCGGCATATATCGTATCGAAGGCAAGCGACGACTTGCCGGAACCGGAAAGGCCGGTCACGACTACAAGCTTGTCGCGCGGGATCTCAAGGGAGATATTCTTTAAGTTGTGCTCCCTGGCGCCCTTTATGATTATGCGTTCGCTCTGTCCCATATATGATGATATTATCATATAGGGGCCGAACTTTCACCACAAATTGGCGCTCGCAGATGGCGGTATGCTTTCTGGTGTCGCCTTAACGCTCTTCCCAGAAATTAAAAGGCTTGACCCGGCCAGTGGGTTTCGCCTAATTTTGATCGGATGTGTGATTAGTTTTTATGTAGCTATAGGGGTTATGTGTGTTCTTATGGTATAAGCCTGGTCTTAAACATTTTATCTTAGCTATCACCTGATCAAAATTTACGGCTCAACCCACGTGGCCGGGTAGCCTTTTTACTCTGCAAAACATTCGCTCCGGCAATATCCCAAAAGAATACCGCCCTATCAGCTCGCTCATCGATGGAAAAGCAGCCGAACGAAAAGTGAGGCTGCTTTTCCAAAGAGAGTGCCTAGAGAAATTTTCCGGGTGACGCGGGGCGTGCCTTGAGGACCGCACAAGCAAAACATGGGATGGGGGTGCCCGCCGTTTAGGATTGCAACTTAAAAAAGCGATATCGCTTAAGGGGTCTGGCCTGGAGGCAATCCTGGCGGGCATACAGACATAACACGAGTTTATGCTAATCTATAATGAACCCCATGTTTTGCGCAGGAGGACCGAAAGGCACCCCCGCGGCAGGACCCGGAAAATTTAGTTAGCTAGTCGCTATCCGACTTCGAGAATTGAGGAAATTAGTGACTGCGTATACGGTTGGGATGGCGCGGAGTAGATATGGGAGACTGGGCCTTCTTCGATGATGCGGCCCTCCTTCATGACCGCGACGCGATCGCATATGAACTTCACGGCGCGGAGGTCGTGGCTGATGAAGAGATAGGTCATCGAAAACTTCTGCCTTATATCTTTAAGAAGATTTAAGATGCCTAGCTGTATCGTCATATCGAGACTCGATACAGGCTCGTCGCAGACGATAAATTCGGGTTCCGTCACCACGGCTCGCGCTATTGCTATTCTCTGCCTTTCCCCGCCCGAGAATTCATGTGGATATTTTTTGAGAGCGCTCTTATCCAATTTTACAAGATCCGCTACCGCTACAACCTTTCGCCGTATCTCTTCTGTGCTATAGCGTCTTCCTATGACAAGCCCTTCTCCTATTATCTGGGCAACTTTCATCTTAGGATCGAGAGAATTATAAGGATCCTGAAATATAACCTGCGGCCTTGTCGTGTCCATTTCTATCGTGCCTGAATCCGGATTCAATATCCCCAGGATGATCTTCCCGAGCGTAGTCTTACCGCTGGCCGACTCACCCACAAGGCCCATCGCCTCACCCTTTTTTATCTGAAGTGATACTTCGTTAACGGCGGTAACTACACCGTGCTTGCCGGTGAATTTCTTTACTAACCCAACACATTTTACCATCATTACAAAGCCCTCGCGGAAGCCAGAAGCGACGCCGTATAACCATTCGAAGGATTTTTCAGGATCGTATCTTTATCTCCGGATTCGACTATCTTTCCCCGCCGCATAACCGCCACCCTTTGACACATTCTGTTTATCACCCCTAGATCATGGCTTATAAATAGTATAGATATTTTCTTCTTATCCGCTATCTCCGATACGAGACCAAGAATCTCTGATTGTATAGTAACATCGAGAGCCGTAGTAGGTTCGTCCATTATTATAAGTTCGGGGGAATTTACCAGCGCCATCGCTATAGAAACGCGCTGTTTCGTACCGCCCGATAATTGATGCGGATAGCTCGAGAATACTTTAAGGGGATCCTTTACATGAACCATCCTAAGAAGTTCTATCGCAGCATCTTTTGCGGCAGAGGTGTTCATCTTCCCATGGGCAAGTGCCGCTTCCTCTATCTGGCAGCCGGCCGTGAATACGGGATCGAGCGCACTTGACGGTTCCTGAAATACCATGGATATCCTGGCGCCTCTTATGCCGCGCATGCGCTCTTCTTCTATCTTTAAAAGATCCATGCCGCCAAAAATGATTTCGCCGGCTGTTATACTGCCCGAATGGCCGATGAGTCTCAATATAGAAAGCGCGGTAACCGTCTTGCCGCTTCCGGATTCCCCTACTATCCCGAATATCTCGTTCTTCCTTATGTCAAAATTTATACCGTCCAGGATCTTACGAGGCCCGGCAGGATCGTAAAAAGATACGCCCAGTCCCCGCACTTCCAATATATTCATGTCACTACCCGAAAGATTGGTCTTCATTTTTTCAGCCCCGGCTCAAAATAGTCCCGGAGGCGCTCACCGAGGATATTATAAGATAAGACGGTAAACGTTATGAATATACCGGGATATACCGTAAGCCACCATGCAACACCGAGAGTTGATCTGCCGTCGGATAGTATATTCCCCCAGCTCGGTGTAGGCGGCTGCACGCCTATTCCAAGAAAACTGAGCGCCGACTCCACGAGTATTGCGCCCCCGACGCCCAGGGTGGCGCTGACTATGACCGGGCCTATAGCATTTGGCACTAAATGTTTTAATATTATCCACGCATCGCTTCCGCCCATAACCCGCGCGGCAGCCACGTAGTCGCGCTCCTTAAGAGTGAGAACTTCGGCGCGTACAAGCCTCGCTACACCCATCCATGACGTGGCTCCTATAACGGCCATTATATTCCATATCGACGGTTCCAGCACCGCTACAACTGCAAGTATCAGAAATAGCGTCGGAAAACACAGCATCATATCTACAAACCTCATGAGGCAATAATCTACTTTTCTGCCGTAATAACCCGCGATGGAACCGAGCGCAACACCTATAACTACAGATATTCCGACCGCTATAAACCCTATGAGGAGGGATATCCGCGAACCGTATACCACACGTGAAAATATATCCCTGCCCAACGTATCGGTCCCGAATATATGCGCACCGGTCGGAGACGCCAATATATTCGAGGCGTCTATCTTTGACGGATCACATGTCGCTATAAAGGGGGCAAAAACGGCAAAGAGTATGATCATGATTATAAATATTGCCGCAGCTAAAACTATCTTATCTCTGATCAATTTTTTGAATCCTTATCCTTGGGTCGGCCGCTGAATATGCCGCATCGGCCAACAGATTCCCCAGAAGGGTTAAAAGCGCACCTATAGAGAGTATGCCCATTATTGTCGGATAGTCCCTGGCCATAACGGAATCGTAAAATAATCTGCCCATTCCGGGGATCGCAAATATAGACTCGATTATTACGCTGCCGCCTATGAGACCGGGCACGGATAACCCAAGTATCGTTATCACCGGAAGCAGCGCATTCTTTAAAGCATGCTTAAATATTACGTCGCCTTCTTTAAGGCCTTTGGCACGGGCGGTTCTTATAAAATCTGATCCCATTATGCCTATGACTGATGACCTCATGTATCTGGATATGCCGGCAATGCTGCCGAACGCGGCTATACCCACCGGCAGGATTATGTGCCGCGCAACATCCGCTATCTTGCCTCCTGCCGAGAGATACTCGAAATCCAGACTCTTCAACCCGGAAACAGGCAGCCAGCCTAAAGTTATACAAAAAGCACTCATCGCAAGAAGTGCGATCCAGAATTCCGGAGCAGAAAACCCGATAAAAACAAATATTGCAGATATTCT
>Ga0247841_10004860_pt1 | contig 22481 bp, 25 predicted proteins | sample LaCruzMarch2015__2_FD_192410 | JGI IMG/M metagenome (GOLD analysis project Ga0247841, IMG submission 192410) | Freshwater microbial communities from meromictic Lake La Cruz, Castile-La Mancha, Spain - LaCruzMarch2015_18m | ecosystem: Environmental > Aquatic > Freshwater > Lake | place: Spain... | reverse complement strand
AATGACGTCCTCCCCGCACTCAAAAAAATCCGCTTAACGGCGGATTTTTTATCGTACGGGGTTTCCTTTTATCTCATTCGAGTTCATCAGTTAAATCAAAACCACGGTCAAAGGCGTTTTGTCTTTCGATGTATTTTTTAATGTTTTCCTCATTGAGTCCTACTGTAGATACAAAGTACCCTGTGCCCCAGATGCCTTTCCCGTCGTAAATTTCTGAAATGAATTTAAACTTTTCACGGAGATGCGCACTTGTGTATGCTTTCAATTTCTGCACCACTTCAGAGACTGAGTACTTCGGTGGGATTTCCATGAGCAAATGAACGTGGTCGTCGCCAGTATTAACTTTTGTAAAATACCAGTCTGGATATTTTTTCTGGATTTGGTAAAGTTTTTTCACCAACTCCCTTCTGACATACTGTTTCAGAAATTTACGACGGTAAAGTGTGCCCCACACCAGGTGGTACTCTGTCTGGTATACCGAGTGATTTAACTGTCGAACTCTCATGTTAACAGCATAACATATTGCATATGTTATGCCCATTCATCCCCGCCCTCGGCGGACTGCGAGGCGTTGCAACGCCTCGGGCGGGGTTTCCTGCAAGGAAATAAAAACCCCGCTAAGCGGGGCTTTTTTTATTTTGCTTCAGCTTTTTCTTCGGTGACTAATTTTAAGCTCATTCTGTGCTCTTTTGGCTCTATCAATAAAACTTGGAAGTTATAGGTTTCTCCAGGTTTTAACAATTCTTCCATTTTTTGCGAAGATCCAAATTCTGAAATGTGGCACAATCCACGAATTTTTGGCGATACTTCAATAAATGCACCAAAGGCTGAAAACTTTATAACCTTTCCTTTAATAACATCTCCTTTATTATATTGTTTTTCAATTTCTTCCCAAGGATTCTGTTTTAAAGATTTCAATGACAAAAAAACCTGGTTTTTGTTTATGTCTATAATCTGGGCTTTTACGGTTTCTCCAACTTTTACAACTTCTCCCGGGTTTTCAACCAACTGCCAGTCTAATTCAGAAATGTGAATTAAACCCTCAATTTGTTCTTTGCCTTCAACAGCAGGAACAGGAAACTTGATAAACGCGCCAAAATCAGCCACGCCTGTAATTTCTCCTTCTATAGTATCTCCTTTGTTATAATCTTTTAATATTTCTTTTATCTTTTCTTCGGTTTTTGCTTTTTCAGACAAAATCAATTTGTTTTCTTCTGCCAGAGAATCCAAAACTTTAACTTCCAAAGTTTTACCGATAAATTTCTGCAATTCCCTCAAAATTTTCTGTTTGTCGGCGTCTGCCACCCTTGGATAGTGTTCTGGAGCCAATTGTGAAACTGGCAAAAAGGCGGGGATTCCATCTAAGCTGGTCAGCAATCCGCCCTTGTTTACTCCTGAAATTCTTACCTTTATCAACTCTCCCGATTCTTTGAGTTCTCTTAATTTGCCCCATGTTATTTCTTTTGTGGCGTCTCTTAAAGAAAGTTCTCTGTAGCCGTCGTCATTTTCTAGTTCAACTACTTTTGCAAAGATTTTTTCTCCAATTTTCAAATTTTTTACGACATCTTTCACTTCATAAAATTCCCTGCCGTAAATAATTCCTGTACCCAAAATTCCCAGGTCAACAAAGAGTGACGACCTGTCTCTGGCCACAACCACGCCCTCAACTGTTGAGCCAATTGAAACGGGGGCTGGACCATCTTTTACAACTTTTTTTCCGCCAATTGGCGGATTGTTTTCTTTTGTTATCATACATTAAAAAATACCTGTTTATTTTTCTCTCCCCGCCAAGGCGGGGCGTCTGCTGCAGGCCAGCAGTATTAATACTAACTAAAAACTATAATAAAATTATAATATAACACTTCTCCCCATTTTGCAAGCTCGGTGGGACGTCGGACATCCCACCGACTTACTCCAAAACTATTTCATCAAAATTTACCAATTTATTTTTATTAAAAATCCAGGCATCTACGTAAGCCTTACAATCCTTTTTTCCACCCATTGCTTCTAATAAAAAGTCTCTCTGGGTTACCGAAGGAAGGGCGTTTTTCCCAAGATAATCCATATAGCTGTGGCGTTTATTATTTTCTAAAAACTCCATTACTTCTTCAGGATTTTTAATTCCTTTTTCTTTCCAGCCTGGCTCCATTAAAGATATTAAATTCGTATGCACATAAACAAATGTACTTTTTAATTGATTATCATTCTTAATATGCACCGCCCGAAATTTATTGAATAAGTGCCCCATACGCTGATATTTTTCATTAAAATATTTTGCGTAACCGCCGTTAACTTTTCTCATGAACTCAGTAATGCCATCGTCTTTTAATTGTCTTAATATCAGATGCAGATGATTGGGCATAAAAGAAAAAGCAAGGATGTCAACAAATCGATCTCTTTTATCGATATACTCCAGTCGGTGGGACGTCGGACGTCCCACCGACTTATTTTCTTGAGATTTAAAACGATTACGAGCCCTTCTACGCTCCCAAATTTCTATACGTTTATTATTATTAAACTCGTAAATTGAAAAAATCCCACGATAGAAATCATCTTCTTGTTCAAAAACCACTGTGTCGCCAACTGCACGGCTTACAACGTGGTAAATTTCACCATTAACTAGGGGTGGTTTTATATAACTCATTTACTTATTATATCAGATTACTTAAAAAGTGGTGGGATGTCCGACGTCCCACCACTTTTTGCACAATAAAAAAGCCGGGTAACGTGTGCTACCAAGCCATCGAATGTGCGGCCTTTCGGCAAAATACAGCTACGCCGGCCTGACGACAATGAGTTCAATTTCAATGCCGGCAACCAACTGATAGCGGCGCGCGAAAGGACCCGCGGTGCCCTCTTGGCACAAGAAGGAACGAACAAACCCTTGCTGCTCCAGCCTCGCAAGCTGGCGGAGAGCGTCGTCGGTTCCGAGTCCGGAGGCTTTGACCAGCTCCTCTTGGATGCTTCCAATGCCACCCCTTAAGCGGGAGAAAGCTGCCAGAACTTGCACGGCGCTGGCATCTGCTCCCTCTTTGATGGGAAAGTATGAACAAGTAACTTTTGCACTTAGCTCTGACATTGCACAACCTCCTTGAAAACAGTCCGACCGCCGAAATAGCAACCATTGTTATACTTTAGGCTGATTAAGCTTGCTAGTCAATAGTTGAATAAAGAGTTTAATTGTGGTAAAATTAGAAAATAAAATACTATATAAGTAAATAAAATGGCAAAGATTTCTTTTGCAGGGCAATCCTGTTTTCAAATTTCAGTTTCAAACTCAAGAGATCACGAAGCAGACATTGTGATTGATCCTTTTGACGAAAAAACCGGATTAAAACTGCCGAATTTAAAGGCAGACATCTTGCTTGTTACCCATCAACATCACGACCACAATAATATTAAAGACGTGAAGGGCGAACCATTTTTAGTTGACAGTCCGGGTGAATATGAAGTAAAAGGAGTTTTCATAAAAGGAATTCCTTCGTTTCACGACGATGTTGAAGGCAAAGAAAGGGGATTCAATACTATATATACAATAGAAGCTGAAGATATAAGGTTTTGCCACATGGGCGACCTGGGGCAAAAACAACTAACAGACGAACAGCTGGAAAAAATAGATTCTGTGGATGTTTTGATGATTCCTGTTGGCGGAAAATATTCTCTTGATTCTTCCACTGCCCAAAAAATAATTGCGCAGATAGAACCAAAGATTGTAATTCCCATGCACTATGCTTTGCCTGCCTCGCCGGGTCAAGGCGGGTCAAAATCTAAAAGCGACTTGGACGGCGTAGATAAATTTTTGAAAACAATGGGAAAATCGGTTACACCTGTTGATAAATTAACCGTAAAACAAAGCACTTTACCCAAAGAGGGAGCAATGGAAATAGTGGTTTTAGAGGCCTAATTTTATTTTGTGGATTTACAAAACAATCTAAAAAATTATATAACGAAACTGCAGGCTTTGACTGACAAGCAGAAAAAAATTATCCTATGGACAGTTGTTGTTATTTTGGCGCTCATAATGATAGTTTTTTGGGCGAGAACCGCCGCAAAAAGAATTGACGACATCAGCAAAAATATAAAATTCCCAGAAATAGAAGTTTCACAAACAGAAACACCGGGTCACGCTTCGCAATCTGCTGTGGATTCCGTGAAAAATTTGCCCGATGTCAAAGAATGGCTATCTTTATTTTCTGAACCCGATGGATCCAGTCCAAAAACAGGAGGAAAACCAATTATAGAACTTGGCAGTGAAAATGAAAATACGTATTTTATTCGTGCCTATGAAATTACATCCGACCACACAACTACATTTAACTGGTATGAAGTTAACAAAAAAAATGGCGATATAACGCCTGAATTTTAAAAAATAAATATGGCACCCGTGCCAGACTAATAAAAAATACATAAAATGGCAGACGAAGAAAAAGAAAATAAAAAGCAAAAAACTAAAGCTCAAGAAGACGGCAAGCAGGGAGACAGCAAAATAGGAAACATCACCAAAAGGGAAATAGTAACCGAGCTAAAAGAATCATACATTGATTACGCAATGTCGGTTATTGTTTCGCGCGCGCTTCCCGATGTCAGAGACGGATTAAAACCCGTGCACAGGAAAATTTTGTTTGCAATGAACGAAATCGGGCTTGGGGCTTCGGCAAAATTCAGAAAGTCTGCTGCAGTTACCGGAGATGTGCTTGCAAAATATCATCCTCATGGAGATAGCGCTGTTTACGACTCAATGGTAAGAATGGCGCAGGACTTCAATATGAGATACCCCCTAATTAACGGCCAAGGAAACTGGGGCTCAATTGACGGAGACGGAGCTGCTGCAATGAGGTATACAGAGTGCAAACTCACAAAAATGGGAGAGCTGACACTGCAAGATATTGAAAAAAATACCGTAAACTTTGTTGACAACTACGACGGCACAAGGCAAGAGCCCTCTGTGCTTCCTTCTCCTGTCCCCCAGCTTCTTTTAAACGGAACTTTGGGTATTGCCGTTGGAATGGCAACCAACATTCCTCCGCACAACTTAACAGAAGTAATTGATGCATCTATCCATGTTCTTGATAATCCAAAAGCTGAAACCGAGGACTTGTTCCAGTTTATCCAGGGCCCCGATTTTCCGACAGGCGGCATAATTTACGACCAAAAAGAGATTATTTCAGCTTATGCCCAGGGCAAGGGATCCGTTTTAATGCGCGGAAAAGTTGATGTTGTGGAAAAAAAGGATGGAGCTGAACAAATTATTATTACAGAAATTCCTTACCAGGTTTTAAAGTCAACCTTAGTTGAAGAAATGGCTAATTTGGTTTCAGAGAAGAAAATTGAAGGAATAAAAGATATACGCGATTTGTCAGACCGAGAAGGCATGAGAATAGTGATTGATGTAAAAAGGGGATTCCAGCCTCAAAGAATTTTAAACAGGCTGTATAAGTTTACCGGCCTGCAAAAAACCTTTCACCTAAACATGCTGGCTTTGGTTGATGGCATACAACCTGAAGTTTTGTCCTTGGCCGATGTTTTGAAACATTTTATTGAGCACAGAAAGATTGTTATAACCCGCAGAACCCAATTTGAATTAGATAAAGCAAAAGAGCGGGCTCACATTTTAGAGGGTTTAATGATTGCCCTAAAAAATATTGACGCGGTAATACAGACAATCAAAAAATCTGCAGACAAAGAGGAAGCAAAAGCCAACTTGATAAAGAAATTCAAGCTGACCGAAAGGCAGGCTGTTGCCATACTTGAAATGAGACTCCAAACACTGGCCGGCTTGGAAAGGCAAAAAATAGAAGACGAATTAAAACAGCTTTTAGATTTGATAAAAGAACTCACCGCTATTTTAAAAAGTCCGGAAAAACTAAAGGAAATTGTTAAAAAAGAGCTGAAAGAAATTAGAGAAAAATACGGCGACGAAAGAAGAACAAAAGTTGTAAAAGGAAAACTGGGAGAAATAATGGAAATTGACCTTGTTCCGCAAGAAGAAACAATTGTCACTTTGACAACCGGCGGATACATAAAGAGAATAAACCCGGAAACCTATAAAATCCAGAAAAGAGGTGGAAAGGGAATTATGGGAATGAAAACAATGCAAGACGACATAGTTGAACACTTTTTGTGCGCAAACACGCACGACAACTTAATGTTTTTCACCGACACGGGAAAAGTTTTTCAAACCCAAGTTTACGAAATTCCGGAAGGCAACAGAGTTGCAAGGGGGCGAGGCCTTCTAAACTTTTTGGAAATGTCCAATGAAGAAAAAGTTTTGTCTTTGGTGCCAAAAATAAAAGACGAGCCCGCAAAATACCTGATGATGGTTACAAAAGACGGCACTATCAAAAAAACTGCCTTAGATGAATTTGAAAACGTAAGGAAATCGGGAATTATTGCAATAAAACTCGACAAGGGAGATGCATTAAGAAAAGTTGTAAAAACCTCTGGAGAAGACGATGTAATTTTAACAACTAAGGCCGGCATTGCCATAAGGTTTAAAGAAAAAGACATAAGAGCCATGGGGAGATCGGCAGCCGGAGTCAGGGGTATACGCTTAAAAAAAGGCGACGAGGTTGTGGGAATGGATGTAATACCAAAATCTGAAGATAAAGAAAAAAGATATTTGCTGGTTGTAATGGAAAACGGCTATGGAAAGAGAACCGACATAAATCAATATAAGGTGCAGGGCAGGGGCGGATCGGGCATTAAAACCGCAAAAATCACCTCAAAAACCGGCGGAATAATAATGGCGTGCATTTTAGAGCCTGCCGTGGACGAAGAAGACTTAATTGTAATTTCACAGCATGGTCAGGTAATAAGAACTGGGGTTAAATCAATTTCTTTGCTTGGCAGAGCCACTCAAGGAGTCAGAATAATGCGCCTAGATGAGGGCGACAAGGTTGCTTCGGGCGCCTGCCTGAAAGATTAACCCTTTCGACGGGCTCGGGGTAAGTTATCCACAGCTTGCATTCTCCTTTTCTGATATAATAGATAAAATGAACAGAAAAATACTTCTTTTTAATATAGCCATTTGCCTTTTGCTGGTTTCTAATTTTGCGCTCGCAGTAACAATTACAAATCCTTTGGCTCCCGGAGGCGTATGGACATTTGGCGATTTAATTGGAAAAATTATTCAAGCTGTGTCCGGAGTAGTTGCGGGCCTTGCGATTATTATGTTTATGATAGCTGGCATACTTTTTTTAACATCTGCTGGCTCACCAGAAAAATTAACTAAAGCAAGAACCGCGGCGGTTTACGCAACCGTAGGCTTAACCATTGCTATTGCGGCTGCAGGAATAGTACAATTAATACAGCAGGTGACAGGGGCAACGCCGTAAACAAATCTTACATCTTGGCAAAGGTCGAGAAAATAAAAAACATCAAATGACACAAAAAATGAAAACAAATAAAATAATTGCTGTCTTAACATTAGCAGTATTAACTCTTCCAGTTTTAGCAATAGCAGCCAATGTTCCCGCAGCACCAGGACAGGTTAGTGGTGATATAGGAAGTTTAGTTTCAAAACTTCTCGACAAAATCTGGATAGTTTTTGCCGGCATAGCTATAGTTTTGTTTCTATGGGCTGGAGTATTATTTTTGACAGCTCAAGGTAATCCAGAAAAAATCGCCCAGGCAAGGATGGCCTTTTTATGGGGAGTTGTCGGAGTTGTTGTTATGATTTTGGCTTTCTCTATCTTCTCTATCGCAACAAGCCTTATTCAATAAATTTATCAAAGCATTACTGCCTTGCCGGGGTTTAGGTCCCGGCAAGGCAAGGTGTTTATTCAGATTATGCCGAGTTTGTCAAAATTTTTTGCCTTTATTATCGGCTTGGTGGCCTTCCCCGTATTTGTCATAGCCCAAGCTGCTCCGGGACAACCGGGTGGTTCCGTTGCAGAACCGCTACCCCTTGCCATGCTATTTTCAATAATAGGAGCAATTACTAACGCGGCGTGGTATCTTTTTGCCGGCATCTCTATTATTCTTTTTTTATATGCCGGAATGTTATTTTTAACGGCGGCGGGCGACCCCACAAAACTTCACACTTCGCGCCAAGCCTTTTTATGGGGAGTTGTCGGAGTTGCTGTTATGATTTTGGCTTTCTCTATTTTTACACTAGTTCAAAACACTATCTCTTAAATAAACAATATTTATCCTTATGATGTATCCTATTGCGACAATTATTGATAATATAAGGCTTTGGATAATTGAACCAATCTTTTTTGGATTGGCTATTATAATGTTTTTGTACGCTGGAATACTTTTTTTGATAGCCGAGGGAGATCCCTCTAAACTGACAAAAGCAAGGCAGGCTGTTTTATGGGGAGTTATAGGAATAGTCGTTGGGTTGCTTGGTTATGGCATAGCAGGACTGCTTAGAAGCATCGTAGGAGTATAACAAATAATAAAACCCGCGCTTTTAAAAGCGCGGGTTTTATGTTATTATCATAAATAATCTCATATTAAGCCGGCGTGGCGGAATTGGAATACGCGCATGCCTTAGGAGCATGTCTCGCAAGAGTTGTGAGTTCGAGTCTCACCGCCGGCACACTTCGAGAAACTCAGTGCAAGCAACTAAAAAATTGAAGGGCTAGACCCTTCAATTTTTAATTACATTGATTACGACACGGTGACTCCTATCTTTTCCTTTCCGTCGCCGTCGTTTTTAGGAATTTTTATTGTCAGCAATCCTTTTTCCATTTGAGCCTCCGCCCTTCCTATATCTATGTTCTCCGGTAAAACAATTTTTCTTGAAAAAGGCCCCCAATAACACTCCTGGTGGAAATATTTCTTTTCTCCATCGTGCGGGTCTCCACGATTCCCTTTTATTACCATCATGTCTTTTTCTATTGAGATATCCATGTCTTTTATTAAAACTCCGGCTATGGCAGCTAATACCACAAAACTCGCGTCTGTTTCATAAACATCTACGACCAATTCTCCTTCCGGGTCAAAAATTCCGCTTTTATTTTCTAACTCTTCCTTTGCCGGCTCTTTTTTAGTTGGAACAGGTTCTTTTACCTTTAATTTATTTGCCATAAATTTTTAAATTTAAAACTTTTTCTTCGGTTATTATCACCTCGCAAACACTTTTAACTTTTTTTAATTTTTCAAATCCCGAAATAATAAATACTGCCAAAAGCATCAAAATTGCCGCAGGTATAATAATCTTTAACGGACCGTCTATTGTCATTATAGAAAAATCATAGAGACCATGCAAGAGGGTAGCCAGCAATATTCCCGTTAGTAAAAACCAAATTCGCTTTTTTGTTTTTTTAAAAGAAATTGCCAAAAAATATCCAATTAAAGCAGAACACAAAGTGTGCAAAAATGTTGCTCCGATAAATCTTATAAAACTTATAATTACCGTTCTGTTCACAACATCATTTAAAGAAAGCTGGTCTATTGGAGAAAACAAATAAAGTATATTTTCCAGCCCGGCAAATCCCAAAGCTGCTATAACCATGTAAATCATTGTATCAACGGGCTCGTCAAACTCAGGGTGAGACAGCACTTCCGACCTTACAACAAAATATTTAAACATTTCTTCGGTAAAAGATATTACAAAAAACCAATACAGTATAGAAATAAATAAAGCCGGAATATTTAATTTTGACAGCAATGTGGCAAGCGCTATCTGCACAAAAAATACGGGCAAGGTGACCACAGCTCCCCATATAAAAATTTTAAAAATCATTTTTTTGGACTCTGGGTGCATGTCTTTTCTAAGGTAATAAAAAAGCCAGGTTAAACTAGGCAGTATTCCAAAAATAATGTATAGAAAAATTTTATAATCCACGAATTTTTATATGGGCCAATCTTCTATCATTATACACTCTTTTTTATCTTTAAGCGACCCGCCTGTACGGGCAGGGATTTGCTGATAAATTTCTTCTGTCACAAACGGCATAAATGGGTGCAGAAGCTTAAGAGAGCCTGTTAAAATTTCTAAAAGCACATATTGCGCAGAGGGTGACATATCCGCCTTGGATTCTTCAATTATTTTGTCGCAAAAGACGTGCCAAAAATAATGGTATATTTTTTCAGCGGCCGAATAAAATCTGAAGCTATCCATTTCTTTTGTAACATCTTTAACCAGCTTATTAAACTGCGCCAAATTTTTTTTCTGTTTTGCATTTAAAACGGGTTTTTTATTTTGCCTATAATTTTGCGTATTCTGCATAACAAATCTGGCGGCATTCCAAATTTTATTGGCAAAATTCCTATAACCTCTTATTTTATTTTCATCTAAGGGCAGGGAAGTGCCAGGAGTGTTTCCCACAACCAGCGCCATTCTCAAAGCATCTGTGCCGAATTTTTCAATCAAATCTAAGGGGTTTATAACGTTCCCTTTTGATTTTGACATTTTTTGTCCTTTTGCGTCCAAAACCAATCCGTGCATATAAACATTTTTAAACGGAACTTTCTTTGTGTTATAAAGCGAAAACATAATCATTCTTGAAACCCAAAAAAAGATTAAGTCGCCCCCTGTTTCCATTACGTCTGTCGGGTAAAAGGTTTTAAAATCTTTAGCTTTTGGATATCCAAGCACCGCATAAGGCCATTGCCCCGAAGAAAACCACGTGTCAAAAACCTGGCCCGAATCGTCTCCTGGGATTGGAATTCCCCATACAATTTGGCGGGAAATATTCCAGTCAATTATGTTGTTTAACCAGTGCAAAGCAATTTTTTTATAGTGTTCCGGAATAAATTTAACCTCTCCTTTTTTGATGGCTTTAATTGCGGGTTCAGCCAGGGGTTTCATTTTTAAAAACCACTGTTCTTTTATTTGGGGCTCAATCATTGTCCCGCATTTATAGCAGGTTTTTGTTACGTGTTTATAATTTTCTTCAATTTTTTCAACCAATCCTTTAGATTGCAATTTTTCAATAATTTTAGGCCGTGCCTCCAAAATTTTCATTCCGGAAAATTCCTTGGCAATTGGCAAAAGTTTTCCGTAAAAATCTATAATTTGTTCTTTTTCCAAATTGTGTATTTCGGCAATTTCAAAATCAACTCCTGAGTGCCATGGAGTAATTGTCATAACTCCTGTTCCAAAATCCATATCCATAGCCTCATCTTTTATAATAGTGGCTGTTATGGGGCCGTTTATCCATTCCAAATCTATTTTTTGGCCTTCTTTATAATCTTTATAACGCTTATCTTTTGGATGCATTACAACATATTTGTCGCCAAATTTGGTTTCGGGACGCGCTGTAGTAATTGTAAAAGGCCCATATTTTAGATAATAAAACTTGTCTATTTTTTCAACGTCAGCGGTTTCTAAATCCGATAGGGAAGTCTGATGTTTTGAGCACCAGTTGATTATTTTTTTCCCTTTGTAAATCAAATTATCTTTTCGGAATTTTTCAAAAGTCTGGCAGACAGTCTCTACAATATCGGGGTCTAAAGTAAATTTTTCACGCGACCAGTCGCAAGAAGACCCCATTTTTCTGACCTGGTTTTCAATATTTTTTTTGTTGGCGTCGGTAAATTCGGCAATTTCCTTGTATAATTCTTCTGGCGCCATTTTAAACCTTGATCTGCCTTCTTTTTCCAGCTTTTTTTCATAAACAACCTGTGTTTCAAAACCCGCGTGATCCAGCCCCGGGAGCCAAAGCGCCTTGAACCCGCGCATTCTTTTATAGCGCGTCATAATGTCTTCAATTGTCATAACCAAGGCGTGCCCTGCATGCAGGTTCCCGTTGGCATTGGTTGGGGGCATTATTATACAAAAAGTTTTTTTTCGCTTGCCCGGCAATTTATCTGGATTAAAAAAACCGCTTTTTTCCCAAAGCTGGTAAATTTTGTCTTCTACGTCTTTTGCATTGTACGCCGATGGCATTTCCATATAGCTAATTTTAGCAGAATTGTCTGTTCGGGTAAATCTTGACAAACAGAGCAATATGGTGGTATAATTAAATATAGGGTAGAAATACCCTTTTTCGTTCACTGACAACTTGGTTTTGCCCCTCACATCAGGAGTTGTGCGATGGAACTGTCATGGGAGATTCTAGTGGCCTCGGAAATCCTAAGCCTTGTCTGGTTGGACGCCATGTTCTTGGCGCAACGGCTCGACGAGGGCCTGCCTCCGCGGCACTCAATCGTCAAGGGCAGCGACGGCCAGAAATTCCTGCACATGCAGGACTGGTACACGGTGAAGTATGGAGACATTGTTGCCGTACCGCTGATCGCGAACGCGTTTCTCCACTTGGCAACAAATGGGGAAATCGGCTTGTGGCAGTGGATTGGCTTCACTGTCTTAGCCATCGTTTTGACCACGGTTGGGTTCCTGTCATGCCTTAGCCCAGATCACAAGGACGACCAGGGCTTCAGAGACGGCCTAATCACCGCCCAAGGCGCCTTGCACATGCCGTATTTCGGAGTCGGGTGGAGCATGGGAATCATTTCCCTGCTCAACTTCTTCTTCGGAAAACTCCCGACGGGTCCAGTCTTGTGGCTGGGGCTCTTCGGAGGAGTCTTTTACTTGATTTGCCTGGTTGCCGAGTTCAAGTCCGGCAACTTTGACAAACTCAAAAAAAAAGAACCTGCTAGCACCTGCGAAGCCCTGCCCAAAGACGGGTGGTAACACTGTCGAGATTGAGGCAGCAAAACGTTAATAAGCCGTTCGAATCCTACGGGACTCCGAACGGCGCTTTTTTTATTTTGAAATCCTCAAATTCGCATCAGCTGTAAGTTTTGCTACGTCGGACGTAGCAATTTTTTTATTGCGATAATAATATCCGGTGATGGCGGTCATTAAACCGTTGTCGGTTGAGTGGTCAATTTCCGGAAACAAAAAATCGGTGTTGGGCATTTCTTCTTTTATTTTTATAAATAATTGGGTTTTTAATTCGTGGTTTGCCGAAACTCCCCCGCCCAAAATAATAGTTTTGGCCTTATAATCTTTGGCGGCTTTTATTGTTTTTTTAATTAACACGTCAACAATCGCCTGTTGAATTTCAGCGCACATGTCTGCAATATATTTTTTATCTTTTTTAATTTCTTTCGGTTGTTTTTGATGATGATACAAAATTGCAGTTTTTAATCCCGAAAAACTGAAATCATAATCGTTTGTGCCAATCATTGGCCTTGGAAGGGTTATTCTTCCGGCTTCGCCTTTTTCTGCAAGCCTTGCAATTATTGGTCCGCCGGGATAATCCAATCCTAAAATTTTTGCTGCTTTATCAAAACATTCGCCAGCTGCGTCATCCCGGGTTTCGCCGAGTATTTTATAGCTTCCTCCGCCAGCCGGCGGATTCTTCATTAAAATTATTTGTGTATGTCCGCCCGAAACAACTAAAGCAATCGCGGGGAATTTTATTTCTTTAACGTTTAAATAATTTATAAGTATATGAGATTCTATATGATTTACCGGAACAACAGGAATTTCCCAAAAATACGAAATAGCTTTTGCAAAATTAACTCCAACCCACAAACAAGGCTCCAACCCCGGACCGTTTGTAACTGAAATTAAATCCACATCCGGCCTTGCGTATTTTTTAAAAAAGGGGATTAGTTTTTTTCTTAAATCCGGCTCGCGTTCCAAAATTTTGTCTAATATTTTTATTTTAGAATTCAAAATTTTAGAATTAAAATTTTTTAGCAACCTGCTTTCTTCTAACGCTTTTTCAAAAGCAGGAACCAGGTTTAGTTGGTGCTCTCTTTTTGCCATTGCAGGAAAAACTCCCCCATATTTTTGGTGGACTTTAATCTGCGAGGCAATTATATTTGATAAAACGCTAAAATTACCGTTTTTATCGGCATTTAGCACGGCAACTCCCGTGTCGTCGCAAGATGTTTCTATGGATAAAATTCGCATAATAAAACCAGTATAACTTGATTTTTTGCGATTTTCAAGCTATAAAGTATATATAAATTACATGGCCCTATCGTCTAGCCTGGTCTAGGACGCGTGCTTTTCAAGCATAAAACCCGGGTTCAAATCCCGGTAGGGCCACATGCACAGAGATTATCTTAACATTTCAAAAGCCTCCGATATAAAGGATAAAAAAGAAAGAATTTTATACCGTGCTTTTGAAACCATACCGGGAATTGTGAGTTTGGGGACTCTTTTGGGAGTCTTTATTTTTTCTTGGATACTACCGTCTTGGGTGGCCATTTTTATAATTTGTTTTTGTTTTTATTATCTGTTCAGAATTCTCTACTTTTCTTTGCATCAAATAGCCGGATATTTCAAAATAAAAAAGTATCTTAGGATAGACTGGATGGAAAGATTAAAAACCCTTCGACCCGGCTCAGGGCAGGCATGGAAAAATGTTTACCATTTGATAATTTTGCCCACATATAAAGAAGAAAAAACCATAATAAAGGAAACTTTAGAGTCCCTGCTAAAAGCAGACTATCCAAAAGAAAAAATAATCATAGTTTTAGCAACCGAAGAAAGGGCTGGAGCGGCCGCCCAAAAATTAGCGAAAAGCATTGAGAAAGAATATGCTGAAAAATTTTTTAAATTTATAATTACAAGCCACCCGAAAGATATATCAGGAGAGATTGGAGGCAAAGGTTCTAATGTTGCATGGGCCGGCAAAGAAGCCCAAAAATTGATAGATAAATTAGCAATCCCCTACAACAATATTCTAGTTTCCACTTTTGACATTGATACAAAGGTTTATCCCCAATATTTTTCTTGTCTAACTTGGCATTACTTAACAGAAAAAAACCCCGAAAGAGCAAGCTACCAGCCCATTCCAATTTACAACAATAACATTTGGTCGGCTCCCGCTTTTTCAAGAGTTGTTTCAACCTCAAATACCTTTTGGCAGATGATACAGCAGGAAAGATCAGAAAAACTTACAACTTATTCCTCCCACGCAATTCCAGCTTCAGTGTTTTTTGAGGTGGGATACCCGGCCAATGTGGTTTCAGACGACTCAAGAATTTTCTGGAGAGCTTACCTTTATTATGATGGAAATTATAGGGTTGTCCCCATTTATTATCTGGTTTCAATGGATGCGGTAATGGCAAAAAATTTCTGGCAGACGGTAATAAACCAATACAAACAGCAAAAACGCTGGGCTTGGGGCTGCGACGAAATTCCATACATACTTTATGGCTTTACGAAAAATAAAGAAATTCCGCTTTGGACAAAAATTTCTCACACCTACACAATCATAGACGGATTCTGGTCTTGGGCAACTGCTGCGTTGCTTTTGTTTATGCTGGGCTGGCTTCCCATACTTTTGGGCGGACAAAATTTTAACTTTACAATTCTATCTTTTAACCTGCCTATTTTAACCGGCAGGATAATGACCGTATCAATGGTGGGAATGTTTGTTTCCGCTATTTTAAGCACAATGCTTTTACCTCCTTTGCCAGAAGGCATGAGCCAATCCACCGGTTGGCGAAAAAAAAGCGCAGTCCTATTACAATGGATATTTTTACCCGTGACTTTAATCCTTTTTGGCTCTTTACCCGCCATAGACGCTCAAATCCGTCTAATGCTGGGCAAATACATGGGCTTCTGGGTCACCGAAAAAGTAAGAAAATAGAGCCGAATTTGACAAGCCTCTCTACCAGACTATAATAAAATATAGAAATTAAAGATTATAAAATATGCTAGACGAAAATGATATCAAAAAATTAATAGACGCCCAGAAAGAAGTTTTCGTCACGAAAGAAGAGTTTGAGAGTTTAATAGATATAGTTGCCACAAAAGATGAACTAAACGGATTAGAGGGAGAAATGAAACAAGGATTTGATAAATTGGGTAACGACATTAAAGAAGTAAAATCTTTATTAATTGATTTTGGCACGCGTACCAAAACTTTAGAGGGAGAAGTTGATTTTATAAAAAATTCATTAAATATCCAGCCGATTAAAAAATAAAAAGCGTTAAATTAAATAAAAATTTATGCCAAAAGAACCAGAAGAGCTGGTTTTTTTGTTACTCAAAGTGGATGCGCTGCTGGAATTGCTTTAAACGCTCGTGGAGCATTGGATATTTTTTGAGTTCGGAGTCTTTTTCTAAAATTTCTTTGGCAGCAGCTCTTGTTTTTTCTACTAAAAATATATTTGTTAAACCCTGCATTGCCATATCAGGAATCCCCCATTGCTGGGTTCCATACAAACTGCCGGGGCCCCGAATTTCCAAATCCTTTTCTGCCAGCTCAAACCCATTACTAGACTCAACCAAAGCTTTTAATCTTTTTCTATTAAGCATACTTGGGTCTGTGGTAAACAAAAAACAATATGACTGCATATCGCTTCTGCCAACGCGGCCACGAAACTGGTGCAATTGCGAAAGTCCAAAACGTTCTGCTCCTTCTATCATCATTATAGTAGCTCTTGGCACATCAACGCCAACCTCAACAACAGATGTTGAAAGTAAAATATCAATTTCACCCTTTTTAAAATCCAGCATTATTCTTTCTTTTTCCGGAGCTTTCATTTTGCCATGCAGCATTGTAATTCTTAAATCGGGAAAAATGTCTTTTGAAAGCCTTTCATATTCCTCTTTTAAAGCTTTTACTTCGTTTATCGCCAAAGAAGATAAAGATATCGGGCTATAATTTTGCGGAACAAAACTGCCGGAAAATTGCATATCTGGCTTCCCGCCCCGAAGGGGCGAGGCTCGCCCAGATTCCATCTGGGCGGCTTTCAATTTACTGGCAGCAGAATCAATTTTTGGAAAAATTACAAAAACCCCTTTTCCTTCTGAAACTTCTTTTTTTATAAATTCATAGGCCTCTTTTCTCTGACTGGGTTCTACAATAATTGTTTTTACTTTTTTCCTGTTTTTTGGCATCTCATCAATTAAAGACAAATCCAAGTCTCCATAAGCCGTCAGCGCCAAAGTTCTTGGAATCGGCGTTGCTGTCATTGAAAGTAAGTGGGGTACTAATTTTTTATTTTTTATTAAATGATCTCTTTGCTCAACGCCAAAACGGTGCTGTTCGTCTAAAATTACCAAAGCCAAGTCCTTGAAGTTAACCCCTTTTTGAATTAATGAGTGGGTTCCAATTGCAATATCAATCTGTCCGTTTTCCAAATCTCCATTGAAGCTTTTTTTAGAAACTTCAAAGGTTTCTCCGGCTTTAAAAATCCGCGCATCTTTTCCGGTCATCATGCCAACAGTAATAGAAAAGTTTTTTAGTAATTCAGAAACTGTTTTAAAATGCTGTTTTGCCAAAATTTCTGTTGGCGCCATAAAGGCAACCTGATGGCCATTTTTAACTGCGCTTAACGCTGCCATTGCTCCAACAACCGTTTTCCCGGACCCCACGTCGCCTTCAAGCAAGCGAGACATGGGAACTGATTTTTCTAAATCCTTCAGAATTGCAAATGCGCATTTTTTTTGCGAATCAGTTAATTGAAATGGCAGGGAATCGGTAAATTTTTTCATCAAGTCTGCATCCATTAAACATGCCGGAGATTTTTTAAGCATCAGCTTCATTTTTTCTTTTAAAACATTGAGCTGTATCAAAAACAGCTCCTCAAAAGAAAATCTGGCCTTTGCGGCATCTGCATGCTCAAAAGAATCAGGAAAATGCAGCTGCCAAACAGCTTCTTGAATTGGCAAAAATTTATATTTTTTAATTATTTCTTCCGGCAGAGATTCTTGTATTTGCTCTACAAACCTGTAAAGCAGAGGTTTTATAACATATCTTAACCAGCGCGAAGTCACCCCCCTTGTTTCAGAATAAACCGGCACAATTCTGCCCGTGTGAGTTAATTCTTCGTTCTCCCCCACTCCATTTATCCGTTCATGGCTTGGATTGTTTAAATAAATTCCTTCCTTATAAAGAGAAACTTTTCCTGCTAAACAGACAAAGTCATCTTCTCTTAACGATTTTGCCAAATACGGCTGATTAAACCATATAACTTTTATTTCAGCATTATCATCTTGCACAACAGCCTCGGTCATTGTCATATACTTCTTAAAAGTATTCGTGTTTTCTATTTCAATAATCTGTCCTTGTACGCAAACAATTTCTCCTAATCTTTGGCGAGCTGTTTTTATTGAGATTATTTCAGAAAAATCATCATATCTTGCCGGAAAATAAAAAAGCAGATCCTGCACTGTTTTAATGCCGAACTTTTTTAATCGTTTTGCATAAGCTAGGCCGATTTTCGGGATTTCTTCAATTTTTGTTGACAGGTCTATCACGACAGTTTATTATTAATAAGTAAGCATACTCTGATTATAGCAAAAGGGATGCTTTAATCAATTATTATTAATAAATAATTAATCTTTGGAATTATGAAAAAATATATTTTCGTATTTTCGTTATTCGCCGTCTTGTTTTTGGCCTCATCGTTTGTGTTGGCTCAAGACACGACTTCCACACAAACAGGAATTGTCACCAATAACCCGACAGGCACGTCCCAAAATTGCGTTAAAGATTCTACAAAAAAATACACTTGCCCCGACGGAACCGAGGTGGGCTGGTGTACTTGCGCAGATAATGGCGTGTGGGTTTGCGTTAATTCTCCTGAAATAGGGTGCAGTAAATGCAACCAGGGCCAAATAAAGCAATACACTTGCCCGGATGGCACAAAAGTCAACTGGTGCAATTGCGGAAATAATGGAACATGGGCTTGTATAAACTCCCCCGAAAATGGGTGCCCGGTTGCCAAAACCTGTCCAGCAGGATGCACTTGCTATAATAATGGATTATCAGTTTGTCCTATGACAAACAACGAAAATTCCCAAAAAACCACAATCAAAAGCGACAATATAGAGGCGACCAGTTCTGAAAAAATAAAAGTGGTTGAAAATAAGCTGTATATTGAAAGCTCCAGCGGAAAAAATTCTGAAGTTAAAATAATGCCAGAAACTGCATCGGCAAAGGCAATTGAAAAATTGGGAGAAGTAAAAAATGTTAAAATAGAATTAAAACAAGTTGGAAATGGGGATACAGCCAAGCCCGCCTACCAAGTGTCGGCACAGAAAGAAGTAAAATTACTGGGAATGTTTAAAGTTAAAATGACAGTAAATACGCAAGTAAATTCAGAAACTGGAGAAGCTGTAAAAATGCAAAAACCTTGGTGGAGTTTTCTTGTTTGGTAAAAAATATAATTAAAAAGCCCCGCTTAGGGGCTTTTTTAGTTCTATTAAATTCTTTTATACTTTTTATTTATAAAACTCAAAACCGCTATAACAACTAAAAGCATCGCCCAAGATAAAAACATATAATATAATGGCCATGCCCACGCATCAGTAAAACCGTTTATTGCGTAATTAAACGGATAAAATATTTTTATTGCCCACTCCCCCGTATGCGTTGGAATATCAATTGCTATATGCAAAAAATATCCCAAGAAAGCCGTCTTCGGCAGTTTAAAATAAAATATTAAGGGCAGAATAATAATCAGGGAAAATAGAAAGCTGTGCTGCAAAAAATATAAAGAGGTCAAAAACGGATGCACAACTGAAGCCCCTAACCAGTCCTGGTTATATGGTAAAAGAAATGCCCGGCTGTTTTCTAAGCCAAGAACCAAATAAAAAGGAATCAGGCTTAAATCCGGTAAAAAAGAAAAAAACATGGCCCAAAGCTGAGCCGTTTTCTTCTGGCGTGACGAGATAATTTTTCCAACTAAAATATGGCTTAAAAAATCCATGACTGCCTAGATTTTTGTTGTGCCCCCAGGAAGATTCGAACTTCCATCCTAAGCTCCGCAAGCTCATATTCTATCCATTGAACTATGGGGGCATTATATTCTTATATCCACCCTACAATAAAAAATGGATAAAATCAAACCTATTTAATTTTTGCTGCAAAGGGATCCGGATAATTCTGCTCTTGCGCTTCCTCAAATTTTTGCTCTCTGGTTTGCAACTCAATTAAAACATTTTTATAGGCGCTTTCTGCAAATCTAAAATCTTGTGCGGGCGCGCCAGAATCCTGAATTTTTGCAAAAACTGCATATCTGTACAGCAAAAACCCGCCGAATATTATATCTAAAAAAATCAGCACTAAAATTACAAAAAATACGTGCGAACCTAAAAACCAAAATACTTTTTTGGAATTTTTAATCCTTTCTAATAAATCCTTAAAGTCAATTGAAGAAAGGTCTGCATTTATTTTCATAATGGTTTTGTGAAAGCCCTAATTAAAAAATTTGCGTCAACCTGCTTTATAGAAGTTTTTTTGACCAAACCACTCTGCTCAGAACTAGAAATCGATAAATCTTGAACCTCAACGAGATATTGCCCTGTTTCCAATTTTTCCAAAAATTTTAGCACTTTTGAGAATTCTCCAGTTGAAGAAATTTTAAAACCGACAAACGAGTTTGTTTTTAATGAAGAATTTTCGGCCAAAGATACTTCCATGGCAACCTGGCATTCAACAGCCATTTTCTCTAAAAATTCAAAAAGCCCGGCCGGATTTTTCGGATCGACATACAACCGGTCAATTTCTTCCAGGTTGGCCTTATATGAGTCGTAATTAATTCTAAATTTTTCCACCTCGCCTACTTGGTCGCCCAAAGAGGCCAAATTATTTTTTACAGACACCAGTTCTCCAGAATTTTGCTTTATTTCCTCTAAATATGGAAAGATAAAAAACGATATCAAAAATATAATTAAAATCGCAAAAACAGCTGAAATTATATATATTTGGCTTTTAGGATTTCCCCAAAACTTTTGCTTTTCTTTTGTTTCAGTTTCCATTGACCTCAAACGTTAAATAAAAATTAATATCCTTCGGGCTTATCCAGCTTTCTGGTGAAAAATTGGGAGACTGGATAGACGCCGATTCTTCAAGGCTTTTCTTAAAAAGCAGCAGGTTGTCTCTGGTATCTGAAGCGCCAAAAAGTTTTGCTTCAATCTTGCCGAAATTTTTAGCCTTTGCCAAAGAAATGTCTAAAAAAGACACGCCGGCGGGCCTTTTTGCCTCTAAAATATTTCTAATGGCGCTGCTAAATTGAACTTTATTTTTATTAAAAGATTCTATCTGGACAATATCTTTGTTATATCCCTGCAAAAGGGAGTTATAAACCAAAAAATCCGGCGTTTGATACCTGTTTTTGGCTTGCTCTAAAATAAATTTTTGGGAAACAGCCTCTCCTAAAATATAAAATTTAACAGACAATAAAACTAAAATTAAGGAAATTACGGCGGCCAAAATGGCGAATCCCAAAATCACCACAAGCTTTTTAATGCGATCCAGGGCAAGCCTTTCTTTTTCCTCTATTGGTAAAAGATTAATCATTATTATTTGTTGCTCTTAATGCCAAGCCTATTGCCGTGACAAAAGATAGCGGTCTTTTTTGAACTTCAGTCAATTCAACTTTTTTTAATTTGTCGGAAAAATTTTCCCAAGGGTTTCCCAGCTCCACAGGAATCCCCAACCTTTGGCCGAAAAAGTCATCTATGCCTTTTAGGTTTACTCCCCCGCCGGATAAAACAATTTTTTTAATTCCATTCTTTTCTAAAAGATGCTCGTGAAAATCATGCTCTGTATAAAAATCCAGATATTTTTTAATTTGAATTATTAACTCTTCCAAAACAGGATCCATAGCACCGGACACGGCGTGCGCTCTGCCGCTTTTTATTTGACTATCTACGCCGTACTTTTTTTTCATTTCTTCCGCCTTTTTAAAATCAACGTTCAGCTTCCGTGATATTGCCTCTGTTATTTGCTCAGAAGAAATTGGAATTGAGGTTGTAAATCTTATTGACCGCCCGGAAAAAACAATGAAATCCGTATTATCTCCCCCAAAATCAATTAAAATCACCGGCGCAAGGCTTATTTCTCCCTTTATTAAAGTTCTGGCAATTGCCTGAGTTTCAACCTCTATAGCCAAAGGAGCAAGGCCAGCCCTTTTTAAACACGATATATAGGAGTCAACTATTGTCTTTTCTACTGCAACAATAAAAACGTCTAAATGGTCAATTTGTCCGGCAACAGGATTTATTATTTGAAAATCCAGATAAACCTGATCAATTGGCAGGGGGATATAATTTTCAGCCTCAAAAACAACTGCTGACCTAAGCTCTTCTTCTTTCATTCTTGGCATCTGGATTACCTGGGAAAAAGATTTTTCTTCGGGAAGAGACGCAACCACATATTTTGTCTGAAGCTTCTCGCCCCTTACGCCAGCCAACGCATCTTTCACATTTTTAACAAAGGCATTTTCATTTTTAATCACGCCATTTTCAACTATTCCGGAATCCATTTTTTTTTCATTAAAAGAGACTGGCTGTAAAATTCCATGCTTTTTTTTAAGCTTTATAATTTTTAGAGACGTATCATTTATATCTAATCCGAAAGCTTCTGTTTTTAGGTTTAAAAAACTCATATCAATAATTAATTATATCATTAAACTGGGCTTAACAAAAATTTATTGTTCTGACCAGCTTTTTACTTTCCAGCCGGCTGCCGGGCCCGAAGAGAAAAAAATATTTACCACTCCGCTGCTTGATTGTATTTCCGCATTATTCCCAAGAAACAGCTTGCGCCCGGTTGCCTCAAGAACGGAAACATTGTTGGGCAGTTGTATCCCGCCGGATATTGCAT
>Ga0247841_10004859_pt1 | contig 22482 bp, 19 predicted proteins | sample LaCruzMarch2015__2_FD_192410 | JGI IMG/M metagenome (GOLD analysis project Ga0247841, IMG submission 192410) | Freshwater microbial communities from meromictic Lake La Cruz, Castile-La Mancha, Spain - LaCruzMarch2015_18m | ecosystem: Environmental > Aquatic > Freshwater > Lake | place: Spain... | reverse complement strand
ATGGTGTGCAAGACCGCCCGTCTCCCTTTGCAAAAGGGAGTACCCCGGATTGGCCGGGGGGAGGGATTTTCGCAAACGGGGACACGGCCGAAGAGAGGCCGGCACTGCATAAAAGAGCCAGCAGCAGAACAGAAGGACGTGTGATGGAAGATACAATCACGCACACGCCCCGTCGCGCGGGTGACTTATTAGAGTGCCGCAGTGCCGCAGTGCCGCAGTGCCGCAGTGCCGCAGTGCCGCAGTGCCGCAGTGCCGCAGTGCCGCAGGTGCCCAAACTTATTGTACCGTGCAATCAACATGACTGTCAAATGCCTGAGAAGATGTGAGTGATTTCTAGACTTTCCTAAGGTTAGTCGGGTGAGTGCGGCCAACCACAATGCGATGAATATAGCACAACGCACGGCAAAAGTCAAGCGCGCGGTCTTGTTTTTGTTGCAGTTCTATAGAAATCCACCTTATTGGCGATTTCTGTGTTGCAAACCATTGATTTTCAATGGAGCGGAAAAGCGCCGCGATTAGCGTGAAATCACTCCGGCAGGCGTGGTTCGGCCGGCGCGTAGAACACGCGCACCAGCGTCAGGCCGTGCGGTGGCGCCACTTCCGAGCGCCGGGCCGCCGGCTCCCCTGCCAGCAGCATCGGCACATTTTCAACTTGCACATGCCCGCACCCGACTGCCACGAGCAAGCCCACCAGCGAGCGAACCAGCTTGTACATGAAGCTGTGGCCGAGTACATCAATGACCAGTTCATCAGCGGCCGCGGTCACGCGCACGGCGTAGATTTCGCGCACGGTGGCTTCATGCTCTTTGCCGGACTGCACTTGCAGACCGCGAAAATCATGGGTGCCGACCAACAGCGCCGCCGCCGCCTGCATGGCCGCCAGGTCGAGCGGCCGGGCATACCACCAATGCAAGTGCCGCGTCAGCGGGTCGTCCACCGGTGCCGTGCAAATGCGATATTGGTAATGCTTGCCGCACGCCGCCTGGCTGCGAAAGGTTTCGTCGACATCGCGCAAAGCAACAATTGCGACATCGTCGGGCAGGCGACTATTGAGCGCGCCGTGCAGATTTTTTGTCGGCCAGGCGCAGGTGGTGATGAAGTTGGCCGTTTGCCCGCGTGCATGGACTTTTGCATCCGTGCGACTGGCGGCGGTCAGCAGGACGGGATGTTGCAGCAGCGCGGCACACGTCTCGGTCAGCACGCCCTGCACGGTGCGCACGCCCGCCTGGGCCTGCCAGCCGTGGAAGTTGGTGCCGTCATAGGCAATAATCAATTGCACATTACGCATGGCCATAGTATACGATAAATTCTCGTGCAACACGATAATTTAAGGTTGCAGAGGTGCAGAAGTTGCAGGCGGTTCCGGGCGCGGCACCTTTCGCCAGAAGCTGCGATCGGGCGATCGCAGCTACCTTCAGATCAGCGTTTCCTTCAGCTGCGCAAGCGCAGACGAACCGGCTCGGCTCGTTTTAACATTAACCTGTTAGCCGGATTGTGTTCAGCAACGCGGCGAGCCGCCGCGTCTACATGCGGCGCGGCGGGCGATGGCAATCTGCGTCACCTGCGGACAATCTCTGCGGATTGACCGGCATGTTATTTGCTAATATGATAAAATCATCATTGAATTCAACTGATAGGAACCTTGTTTTATGAAAATTATTATTGTGTTGCTGACGGCATGCGTGCTGAACGGCACGGCGGCGATTATTGATCACACCTACATTGACGAGGTGGCCGGTTATTCGCAGAGTTTGCTGAATGGCATCGGCACGCAGCGCTGGTTGTTCACACACGCGTCGGTGGGCGGCAACATGATTGACGGCATCAATGCGCTGCACAGCGAGAATGCCACGCGCTATCAATGGATCAGCGCGAGCGTGGACTACAACAGCGGCGCTCTCTGCGCGGCGGATCCGCCCACGCCAACCGTGGCTGGCCGCATTTATGAATGCAATCGCGGCAACCCCGGCTGGCAGGACAAATTTACGATTTTCAGCAATTCCGTTGCGACGGCGGGCTGGCACTATTCCGCCGTTGATGCCGTGATGGACAAATTGTGTTACATTGATCCGGACGCCAATCCGACCAATTATGTGGCGCTGATGGCCGCGCTCGAGACCACCTATCCGGCGACAAGGTTTGTCTACATTGCCATCCCGCTCACGACCGACAGCGATGCCGACAACGCCCGCCGCAACGCCTACAACCGCTACGTGCGCCAGTATTGTCTCGCCCACGACAAACTGATGTTTGACTTGGCCGACATGGAAGCCCATGACACCAACGATGTGGCGCAGACGTTTGTGTACGGCGGGCTGACCAACCAGAAACTGTGGGCCAGCTACACCGATGACGGCGGGCATCTCAATGCGCTGGGCCAGCGCCGTGCCGCACTGGGCTGGTACGCGGTCGGCGCGCAGTTCGCCGTGCCGGAACCGGTGATCGGTGTGGCATTGGTGGTGTTTGTGTGCACGCGGCAACGATACCACGCATGAGCAGGTTCGGCATATTCATATTCCTGTTCCTGCCCGCCGTGGTGCTGGCGCAGAGTTATTCGCTGCGGTTTTACGGCACGGGCACGGGCGACATTGACCGGGTCAAGTTCCGCATTGACGGTGCGACCAACCTGCTGAATGTCGGCGCGGGCGATTGCACGCTTGAGTTCTGGCTGAAAGCCCTGCCGCACGAGAATCTCGGCAATGTCAGCGGCGGCGGCGATTCGTGGACAACCGGCAATATCATAGTCGACCGTGATGTGTTCGGCGCGGGCGATTACGGGGATTTTGGCATCGCACTCGGCGGCGGGTGCATCGCCTTTGGCGCGCACAACGGCAGCGCCGGCACAACCATCGTCGGCACGACCGTGCTCACCAACGGCCAATGGCACCACGTTGCCGTGACGCGCACCGTCGACGGGCAGATGGCCATCTGGATTGACGGCACCAATGATGCCAGCGCCGCCGGGCCGGCCGGCACGATCGCCTATCGCAACGGGCGCAGCACCAGTTGGCCAAACGATCCCTATCTTGTGCTGGGCGCCGAAAAGCACGATTATGATGTCAGCGCCTATCCTTCGTTTCACGGCTGGCTCGATGAGCTGCGCATTTCCACGAACAATCGTTACAGCGCGAATTTTACGCCGCCGAGTCAGGAATTCCTGCCGGATGCCGTCACGGTCGGCTTGTTCCATTTTGACGAAGGCGGCGGCACGATCGTCAGCAATGCCGCCAGTGCGGCACCGCTGACCCATGGTCTCCGGCGTGTTGGCGGCGCGCCGGCCGGGCCGGTCTATTCGACGGACATGCCGCCCTTGCTGCCCGAACCATGGGGTGCTGGTGGCTGCATCTTATTTCTACTCATGAGGAAACGCGCATGACCTTTGCCCGCGTGCATGTTCATCTTAGTTTGGTAGTGGTGCTGCTGGTCGGCCGCGCGCTGGGCGAGGACTGGCCGCAACTGCAGCATGACCCGGCGCACACCGGCCGTTCGACCGATGAAATCGCGCCGCCGTATCGCGTGCGCTGGATGTGGTGTGGCGCCGAAGGCACGCTGCGCAATTCCAACAGCGTGCCCGGCAGCATTGGCTGGACCAATGACCTGCGCTCGCGCGACGGCTACAGCTTCCCGCTGCCCGATCCGGTGTCGCACACGCTGGCGCTCGGTGCACAGCCGGTGGTCGTGTCCAATCGGGTCTTCATCGGCGACTTGCAGGGCCGGGTGTATGGCATCAGCGCGTATGATGGTGGCACGTTGTGGACCAATACCATCGGCGGGCCGGTAGGCTACGCCGCGGCGGTTGCGGGCAGCAATGTGCTGTTTGCCTCGATCCTCGGGCGCGTCGCGGCGTATGACTGCGCCAGCGGGGCGCTGCGCTGGGCGGCTCGCTTGCCGCGCCCGTGCGTCAGCGCGCCGTGCATCATCGGCACGCGCGTGATGGTCACGTGTCTTGACGGCCGCCTGCGCGCGTTCGATGTGTTCACCGGCGCGCCGCTGTGGACCTCGCCGTGGCTGGGCGCGCCGCTGCAGGGCGGAGTGGCGGCCGATGCCACGGCCGCATACCTGGGCGCGGACAACCTGTGGTTTTACAAACTGGCGCTGGCCGACGGCAGCGTGCTGGCGTCCAATCGCCTCTTTGGTTCGAGCTTCCGCCTGCTCTGGCCAGTGATCTACACGAATCTTGTGTTGGTGCGCACCTGCAGCGCATTGGTGGTAGGCAGCGAGTACATCATGGAAAACGTGATGCGCGACTCGAGCAACCTGACCAACGAAGCCGATAACATCCTGCGCTGGATGCGCGGCGACACGAACGGCGGCGCATGGCCTGATTCGTACTCAAACGACTGGCGCCATTTGTTCGCCCTGCGCACCAGCGATTTGCAGGAGCCGTTTGTTATTCCCAACGGGCCGATCGAAGGCTGCGGCATGCCCGCCGAGCCGCCGTGCATCGATCAGCAAGGGCGCATCCTGACCTGGTGGAAGACGCGCTACCCGACCTTGCTGCCCGAGGGCGGCATTTTTGGCAGTCTCTATGGTTGCGACATCTCCGGCATCAACCCGGCGACCGGGCGGCGCGTGCTCATTCAAAACGCGGCGCGCGCCAATATCATGCGCGAAACCGACAATCTCTTCGCCCTCAGTGTCGGCGGCAATTACGTGTATCTGCGCCAGGATTTCCGCGGCACGCAGTGCATTCACCTGCCCAGCAGTGATGCCGTGTTCATGCAAACGCAGCTACGGTATTATGACGGCGGCGCGATGACCCAGGTCCAGATTTGTTACATCAATGGCGACCTGAGTCAATCCGGGCCCGAGCCGCTCATTCCTGATACGCCCGAACCCACGCTGCAGGCGCGCGTCGCGCCCACCATTGCCGGCAACAAATTGTTCCTAACCGAAGAGTATTGCGTCACCTGCATCGAGCACGAGCCTTGATTATGACGACCCGCGTTTTCCTCTGGTGCGGCCTGTTGCTGTTCTGTGCAGTCGGCCGGGCGGCGTATGAAACCTATGTGGACGAATATCCCCTGACGGTCGGCATTGCGACCAATGCGAATCCGCTGCGCGACGAGCTGCGCCGCGAAATCCGCGCAATCCTGGACGCCGGCCGGCTCGCGCCGCTGCGCATTCATTACGCCGATGAACTGGGCAAGGGATATTTCCTGTATGCCGAGACCCTGCGCACCATCATGACCTTGGGCTATGCCTATCCGCATCTCAGCGCGGCCGACCAGGCCGCCGTGCGCGCCTACGTCGTCACCGATTGCCTGCACGCCGTCTGGTGGAAAATGCTCGAGGACCCGCCCACCAACGGCGCGCGCCGCGAACTCTACACGACGCACGCGCCCGATCACGGCTGGGTTTCCATGTATGGCCTCGATTTGCAATTGCGCCCGCGCATTGCCGTGCTCTATGGCTTGTGCCTGTATGCCCAGCGCGCCGGCGATTGGGCGTTGATCTCCAATTATTGGGATGATATCACCACGTGCTATGGCACGCCCAGCATGTGGGGCGGCTGGCGCGGCTACGACGGCGACCTGTACGGCACCGTCGGCGCGCACCTCGCGATGGTGCGCATGGCCACGATGGTGGGCGACCAGACCACGCGCAGCCAGGCCATGGCGCAACTGCAGCAGCAATTGAACGAGCAGCTTGATTTCAACGCCATGGTGCGGCGCTCGACCAACATCTATTATAGTTGGTACAGCGCTGTGCGCAGTCGCGATTTGGTTTTTCAGGGCTGGTGTTTTTTGAATATCACGCCGGAGATTTGCCGGTTTATCAACGACCATGCGGCGGTGCGCACGGCTGCGCTGGCGCATGTCGACGCCGGCCGCAAATTGTTTCCATTGTGGTGGCTGCATCAAGCGCCCTATTGGACGCGCTGGACCGGCGACGAAGGCATCGGCCTTTCACCCGAAATGCCCGCCATGATCGTGCCGCTTGAACGCTGGGTGCGGCACACGCCGCCGGCGCAATTGGCGGCCTGGCTCTCCGCACCGGTCGGCCGTGGCGATTGCTACTACATCGAAAATTTGATCCACGCGCTCGAGGCGTACGGCACTTCGGTCTGGACACGGCATCCGCAACTCCCCTTCGCACTGCTGGCGCCCAACGGCGGCGAATTGCTCGTGTCCGCAACGGACCTTGCGGTGCAGTGGATCGCCACCACGAGCATAGCCCGCGTGGACCTGCACTATTCAAAGGATAATTTCATCAGCGACGTGCAGATGATCGCCACCAATGTTCCCAACACCGGCGCGTATCTGTGGCATGTGCCGAACGACCCGACCATGCAGGCAAGCGTGCGCGTCGTGAGTGCGGCCAGCGGCGCCGTGGCCGACCGCAGTGACGCGCCCTTCAGCATTATCCCCGAGCCGGCGGCCGCACTGTGGCTGTTATCGTTGGCGTGGTTCCGCTATCGCAAATGTTCACACCATATTTGTTAATGGCTGAACCCCGTTGCAGAGACCCCCACGACCTTGCCGCTGCTGCTGGCCATGGGTCAGTCCCGCCAGCGGCGGGATGGGAGGGGCTTCCATGCCCCGATGCAGCAGAATCGCCGCACGGAGGCGGCTCCCACTTTTTTCATGCAAAGACCCCCACGATTCCGCCGTTGACGGGATTGTGGGTGAATAAGATTGAGCAACAAGCGCGCCACTGGTTTTTGTTTTTTCTTGCCTCTTCCGGGATTTCCGTGGGAAAAACGCACTGCGCCTGCCGGTGGGACGAAGAAACAGATTGGACGCGTAGTGCGGCAGCCCGGGTGCGCGAAATCCCCCGACGCCCGCGGCGTGCGTCACCCCAGTCTCCCTTTCGTAAAGGGAGTACCCCGCTTTGGCGGGGGGAGGGATTTTGCCGAAAGGGGGACGGCTGCGACCCCCGGCGCTGCTGCCCCCGCCCCAATCTCCCTTTCGTAAAGGGAGTACCGGCGCAGCCGGGGAGGGATTTTGCCGAAAGGGGGATTCCAGATGCGCTTTCCTGCCAAGCCGGCTATGGCCATGTCCTCTTTAGTGCTGGTCGTGTGTCACATGTAGAGCGTGGTTTCGGATGCGCTCCTGCTGCCCTGCGTTTTTTCAACGGAATATTCTCAATAATTTATTTCTTCCCGCCGACGTAATGTCGGCGGGAAGAAAACGACAAAAAATGTCGATTGTCCATGCGTGAGCTCCTCTGCCTTTTGTTGCTGTGCTGCGTGCCGCTGGCTGCGCGCGCCAATTTATTGAGCAATCCGGGCTTTGAGGCCGGCGTCACACCCTGGCAGAATGTCAGTGCGGCAGATTTAACCACCAGCGATCCGCACGGCGGCGCTTATGCGCTGCGCATCACCGACGCATGGGAAGCCACGCAAGGCTGGCTGCCGGTCACGACCGGCCACACCTACCTCGCGACCGTCTGGTTCAAATGGAACGCATTCAGCGGCAACGACTGGGGCTTTGACACGTTCGCCGTTCTCAATGACGATTGGACCACCGCCGCATCCGCCAATCTTTTGCACACGCAATGCGCCAGCGGCGTCTGGAGCAAAATCGCGCTGACGTTCACCGCGACGCGCCCGAGCGTGCAGGCCAGCTTCGGCGTGTTCGGCCCGCAAACATTGATCGATCTGTTTTTCGATGATGCGACCCTGGACGAACGCACGACCAATCTGCCGCCGCGCATCGCCCCAACGGCCAGTGTGACCAACGGCACGGTGCCGCTGCGCGTGCAGTTCCACGCCAACGCCGCGGATGACGACGGCGCGATCCAGTATTATTCGTGGGATTTCGGCGATGGCGCCCGCGCAATCAGCGCCGACCTGCTGCACACTTACATCCAGCGCGGCATGCACCCGGTCACGCTCACCGTCTGGGACAATGACGGCGCGACGATCACTTCGAATCTGACGATCCTTGCGACGGATGCGGCTGCGCCGTTTTTGTATATGGCCAGCCCGGGCGTGCTGACCACCAGCGCGGCCACCATCACGCTGCAGGGTTTCGCAACGTCCGCAGTTTCCGCCATTACCGCGCTGATGTGGGATAATCTCAACACCCATGATGCCGGCGTGATTCCCCTGCCGGGCAACCAGACCCAACAATGGCAAGTCAGCGCCGTGCCGCTCAAGCCCGGCGACAATCTGCTGCTGCTCACCGCCACCGACGCGCGCGGCCTGATCGACACGGCGCGCGTGCGCATCCACCGCACGGCCGGCCCGCCGCAGATCACCAACGTGCGCAGCAACACTGCGGTGCTGGGTACCTTCCAGAAATTTGAGGCGACGTTCGCCGTACAAACCGTGGCCGACAGCACCTTCTTCCGCTTTGACCCCGCGCCGCCACCCGGCATCACGCCGGCTACGGGAATCAGTGTTGACGGGCTTGTGCTGACGCCTTCCGGCCGCACGCTGCGACACCCCGCTTTCTTCATGACCGACGTGCTGGCCACCAACGACTACTATCTCGAAACCACCAATCAACACTGGTGCCTGCGTTTCACGCCGCAAGAGCCGGGCACGCATCAGGTGCGGTTGTGCGCGCAAGACGCCCGCGGCAGCGTCACGCAACTTGTCGCCACCCTCACGGTTACGGCGACGACGGCGCGCGGCTTCGTGCGCGTCAGCACCAGCGACTGGCGCTATTTCGCGTTTTCCAACGGTGCCTTGTTTTGGCCGACCGGCCCCGTCTTTGATGATTATGCCAGCAATGCCGTGGTCGGCCTGAATTTCACCCGGCCGTGGATGGGCGGGCGCGGCGCCTACAGCGCCAACTGGGCGCGCTGGATTTCCACCGCCGAGCAGCACGGCAACGAGGGCTTCGCCGCCCGGCTGCAATTGCGCCGGCAATGCTATGGCAGCGACGTGTCACAGGAGATTTTTTATCCCCAGGGCTACCGCATCTGGATGGGTTTTCTGGACGACCAATTCCGCGCGCGACTGCAGCCCGGCGTGCGCTATCGCCTGAAAATTCGCCTGCGCTGCGAGGACATCACCGGACCGTTCGCACCCGGCTTCCCCTGGGGCTTTGTCATCAAGACCAGCGCCTGGCCAGAATCCGACATGACCAATTTCTGGAGCGCCATGCGCGCGCAACCAGCGCTGCTGCCGCACGTCATCGGTTCGCGCGGCTGGCACACACTCATCACCAATTTCATCGCCGAGGCAAATGCCCTCGACCTGACCTATCTGCAGCTCTACTTGGACAATGTGACCAACGGCGCGGTGTACATTGATGAACTATCCCTGCGCCCAGTGCTGGTCGACGACACGCCCGGCGCCGAGTTGATCCGCAATCCGCGCGCGGATTGGCATGCGTATGTTGAGCAGCGCCCGTGCGCGTTTTTTGATGAACAGATCGAGCAAGGCGCGCGCTACGGCGTCTTCCACAAATATGTCGTGCAGGACAAGAATGACTGGATTCCCAATCACCTGGTCAACGTCGGCATCTTCACCGACACCGGCCAGGGCTACTACCAGGCGCGCGCCACCAAGGCGTCGTGGCTGCAGGAGCAATGGTGGCGCTACCTCTGCGCGCGCTGGGGCTACTCGCCCGCGGTACACTCGTGGGAGTTGTGCAATGAAGGTCCGCCCAACGATCCGGCCCATTGGCGGCGGGCGCAGGAATTCGGTGCATGCATGCGCCTGAACGACGCGCACCCGCATTTGAAGACCACCTCGTTCTGGGCCACATGGCAGTCTGCCTTTTGGGGCAACACCAGCGCCTATCCGGACGTGGATTACGCGGATCTGCACCATTATGCCGGCGCCAGCGAGTTGCAATACGACATGGCGGCATGGCACCTCAGCGACAGCACCAGTTGCTTTGCCGACGCGGTCGGCAAGCCGGTCATCCGCGCGGAAACCGGCATTGACGCCCAGCCCGCCTTCAATTTCCTGAGCTACAGCAACAATCCCGGCGTGTGGTATCACAATCTGCTCTGGGCCCAGCTCGGTTATGGCGGCATGAGCGATCCGGCCTACTGGTTTGGTGAGCATTGCGCGCGGATTGACCGCGGCGCGGTCGCGCGGCCGTTCGCACAATTTATTCAACGGCTGCCGCTGCAGGAAGGCGGCTATGCCGACATCGCCGCAGTGTGCAGCAATCCACTGGTGCGCGTGATCGGCCAGAAAAACATGACGCGCGGCCTGGCCCATTGCTGGATCCAAAACAGCCGGCACACCTGGCGCAATGTCATGGGCGTCGCCGCACCGCAGCCGATCACGCCGCAAGCGGCGGAGATCGTGGTGCGCCTTCATCCTTTCACCCAGTATTTGCTACAATGGTGGAGCACGGTCACCGGCACCGTTACCGCCACGGAAACGCGCACAACGACCGCACAGGGCGATCTGGTGCTGAATGTCGTGGACCTGCGCGACGACCTTGCGGTGACCGTTGAACCAGTGCCCGAGCCTATGGGCATGCTAACCATGGCCGCGGCTGGTGGCTTGTTTATTTTGCTGATCCGGAGACCATAATGCCCCGTCGTTTGTGGACACTGCATGCCGGCAACAAGTACGCGCATTTGTTGGCGTTGCTGCTCCTGTTTTTCATGCTCTCGCCGCTGTTCGAGCGCGCGGATTATACGCCGCCGATCATCTCGTTTGTCTTCCTGTGCATTCTCGCCTTTACCATGCGCGCCATCGAGCTGCATCGCGCGACCCAGCGCGTGTGTGTCGTGCTGCTGTTGCTCGGTTTCGTGCTGGACCTGGCCTCCTATCTGGTCGTCTCGCCCGGCCTGCAGCTGCTGCTGGGGCTCTGCGCAACCGGGTTGTATGTGCTGGTCATGCTGGTCACCATGGCCACCATGGTGCAGCACTTGTTCACCACCGCGCAAGTCACCTGGGACACTATTCTGGGCGGCATCTCCATTTATTTCCTGCTGGGCTTTTTTTGGGCGCTGTTGTTCATCACCCTGAACCAGCTGCAGCCTGCAAGTTTCCATGTGCCACCGCCGGGCCACGCCATGTACCTGGTCTATTTCAGCTTCACCACCCTGACGACGGTCGGCTATGGCGACGTGGTGCCGACCAGCGGGGTGGCCATGATGCTGGCCAATCTCGAGTCGATCGTCGGCCAGTTGTTCCTGACGGTCTTCATCGCACGGCTGATCGGCCTGCACCTGGCGCATCATCTGCGTTAGTGTAGTGTCTCTAACATTTCTTTACGTTTGAACACTGCGGCAACATCGCAGAAAATCCCCCAACTCCCTTTTCCAAAGGGGGACGGCTGCAACCCCCAACCCCGATCACCGTTGGCGGCGCATGCGCGTCAACATAGCGGCCGGAAGCCACTTCTATGACAGATGTGCCTGAAATTCTGCTATAAGAACGGGAGCCGCCGGCGTAGAGCGCGCAGGCAGGTAGGGCGGTCAGGCCCTTGACCGCCGTGGTCGTCGTTGCGCCATTGTAGCATCGGCGTGCGCGCATGCAGCAACGGCGGTCAGGGCCTGACCGCCCTACCTCACCCACCGGCCACGCACACGCAGGAACCACAGCAGATTTGGCTACGTCAGGTTCGCATTTTCCCCTATAGCGGAATTTCAAACAGATGTGCTTGTTACGTTGACGCGCATGCGCCAGCGGCGGGAGAGATGCAAGCGGGATTTAGTTTTTTTATGGCTTCGTGGCTACCGCTCGTTTTTCTGGCATTGGCGCCAGCGCGGCACGCACGGCGGCGAGGGTGCGCACGCCGCGCGCACACAGATCGGCCAGCACTGCCTGCAGGCACGCTTCGTCAGACCGCATGACCAGCCGGCTGGGCGCCACGCGCACGAAACCCGCGGCCGTATGTTGCCATACCAGCTGCTCGTCACGGCCGTCGCTTTCGTAGACGCGCGCCACACGGCGCTGCCGGCCGTCAATGCTGATGAACAACTTCAGCGCGACCGCCAGCACGTGCGCGCGCGGCACGCCATTGTCACCGCACAGTTGATCATACGTTTGTTCAAGGGTATCTGCATGCAGATTTGATGCAATGAGGTGGCCCGCCTTGGCCAGCGCAAAGAGTGTTTGCGCGGCGGCGCCCCAGACATAGGCGTAGTAACGGCCCGGCCCGATTTCATGCGCGAGGTAGCAACGGCGGCCGCAGTCCAAGTCAGACGCCGCGTTTGCCAGCGCGCGCGGGCTGTCCAGCACGGCAATCGCCGTGGTGCGCGGCAAAAAATTTAACACGGCACCCATGACGGTGGTCTTGCCGGCGCCACCCGGCAGTGCGCCCACCAGCATGGCGGTGCCGCGCTGTGCGAGAGCGGCAAGATACGCCGCCAGCGGCAGGTCAACCGTGCCGGCCTCGAGCAGATCGATCAAGGAGAGCATGCGCCCGCCGCGCTGATTGCACGCCTCGAGCGTGTCCACAAGTTGCGCGTCATCGGGCGCCAGGACAGGATTGGGATTGGTCATGCCGGGCATTGTAGCACGGACCGTGGCGCACGTCAAGCCGGCCGGGATCCCAGATCCGGCGATTGGTATGTGTTGTTGCGCCCCACCGAGCTTGCTTCGGTGGACGCAGAGATTGAGAAAAGGGAGCCGGCGCACCTTTTTACTCAATCTTATTCACCCACGACGCAAGGTCGTGGGGGTCTTAGCACACCCACCCGTCCAACCCTTGTGCGCGCTTGCGTTCGTCGTGTTGACTGGTGTTGCCTTTGTTGTGGTTTTGGCATCGCCGGATCTGGGGGGATCCCACAGTCCGCGGTTGAATAAACTTCATAAGTTCATAAGTTAAACTATAATAAACTCGCCGGCGTGCGCGGCACTAACTTGCCGCAGAAACGCGCCCGTTTGTTGCCGCACCACAGTTCCGGCTTCGGCGCGGGCGGCGCGAAATTGCTATAATCGCTCATGGCCCCGGTGCAAACTTATATTACGGATGACGCGGCGAAGATCATTCGCAATGCGATTGCCGAGGCATCCGGGCGCGAAGTCCTGTGCCTTGGCCACACCAATGCCGAGCGCATCGTTGATGCCGTCGAGGTGCTGGCGCGCGGCAACGCGGACGCGGTCGTGGCCATGACCCAACTGGCCAAGTACGGCGATGTCGCGATCCACAATCATCCGACTGGCGCACTTGAACCGTCCGAGGCCGACATGCACATCGCCGCGCAGGCCGCGCTCGAAGGCGTTGCCACCTTTATTGTCAACAATGACGTCAGCGCGTTGTACGCGGTGGTCGAGCCGATGCAGCCGCCGCACGTGCATCCGCTCGACGCCGAGGCCTTGCTGGCGCTGCTCGGGCAGGACGGCGCGATGGCCCGCGCGCTCAAGCGCTACGAGGAGCGCCCGGCCCAGCGCGACATGTTGCGCGAGGTGATCACGGCCTTCAATCACGACAAGATCTCAATCATCGAGGCCGGCACGGGCACGGGCAAAACGGTGGCGTATTTGATTCCGGCGATTGCCTGGGCGGTGCAGAACAACGAGCGCGTGGTGATCTCGACCCACACAATCAACTTGCAGGAGCAGATCATGCACCAGGATCTGCCGCTGGTGCGCAAGATCATGCCGCACGAATTCAAGGCGGTGCTGATCAAGGGGCGCCGGAATTATGTCTGCCTGCGCAAAGTACACATGATCGAGGACGAGCCGGAATTGTTTGAAGACGACGACAGCACCGAATTGCATCAACTGATCGAGTGGGCCTTTGTGACCAAGACCGGCGACATGGCCGACCTGGGCACGTTCCCCAAGTCGCGCGTGTGGGAGAAACTGCATTCGAGCGGCGAGACGTGTTTCAAGGCGCACTGCCCGTTTTTCAAGGATTGCTTCGTGGCGCGCGCGCGGCGCGAGGCGGCGACGGCCCAAGTGCTGGTGACCAATCACGCCTTGCTGTTTGTCGATGTGGCCCTGCGCGGGCGCGGCGGCGCGCTGGCGGACGCCAGCATTTTGCCGAAGTACACCCGCATTATCTTCGACGAGGCGCATAACATCGAGGAGGTGGCCACCGACCAGTTTGGCGCGGACGCCTCGCGGCGCGGCTATCTGCGTACGATGAACTTGTTGCATCGCCGCGGGCGCGCCCGCGAAACCGGCTCGCTGGCGGTCTTGCGCGCCCACCTGCTGCGCATCGGCGCGACGCTGCGCGACGCGACCGAGACCGATGCCCTGCGCGATGCGCTCGAACTGCTGGTCAGCACCCACCTGCCCGCCTTGAATTTTGCCGTGACGGATTGCTTTGAGGCGCTCGCGCGCGAGCTCGCCGCCGCCACCAAAAACGAGGAGGGCACCGTCCAATATCGCGTCACACCCGAACGCCGCGCAGCCGACTTGTGGACCCGCTGCGTCGAACAAATGCAGACTCTGATGCAGGCCACGCGCGCGTTTGTCAGCGCGGCCGGCGCGGTCACGCGGCCGGCCGCCAAGTTGCCGGTCGAGGATGACAAGCTGACCGGCTCGCTGCTCGAAGTCAACAGTCATGTCGAGCACCTGGCCTTGTGCGCCGAGACGCTGCAGGCGGTGTGCGGCGAAGACAATCCCGAGTTCGTGACCTGGCTCGAGTCACGCATTGACAACACCTATCTGCACGTCAGTGTCAATCGCGCGCCGCTCAACATTGCCGAGTCGATGATTGCCAATGTCTACGAGAAATTTTCCACGATTGTGATGACCTCGGCCACGCTGACCTCGCGCAAACGCTTCGCGTTCCTTGAAAACCGCATTGGCCTGTCAACCTACAAAGAGCGCCTGGCGGGCAATGCCACGACCGCCGGCAAGGCCCGGCCGATCTCTGAATTGTTGCTGCCAACGCCGTTCAATTATCGCGCCCAAACCATCATCGCCATTCCCACCGATCTCGATCCGGCGCACATCAAGGCCAACCACGCCGACGCCGGCCATGGCCACGCGCTGGGCGATGCGATTGTGCGCCTGCTGCGCATCACCCACGGGTCGGCCTTCGTCTTGTTCACCTCGTATGGCCTCTTGCGCAAGCTGGCCAAGGAACTGCGCGAGGAACTCGAGGCAGCCGGCATGCCCTTGTTCGTCCAGGGCACCGAGCATCGCGATGAATTATTGAAGCAATTTCGCGCGACGGCGCATGCGGTCTTGTTCGGCACCGACAGTTTCTGGGCCGGCGTCGACGTGGTCGGCGACGCGCTCCAATCGGTGATCATCACCAAGCTGCCGTTCCGCGTGCCGACCGAGCCGATCGTCGAGGCGCGCACCGAATACATTGACCAGCACGGTGGCAACGCGTTTGTTGATTACACCGTGCCGCTGGCGGTGATCAAGTTCCGCCAGGGCTTTGGCCGCTTGATCCGCAGCAAGAGCGACTACGGCATGGTCGCGATTCTCGACCGGCGCGTGCTGGACATGCGCTACGGCCGCTGGTTTCTCGAGTCATTGCCGGAATGCACGCATGTGGACGGGCCGCTGGAAAAGGTGGAAGCGGAGGTCGGCGCATTTTTCACGCGCCACCGCGCCGGCAAGGCAGAGACTGCCCTTGCGACAAAGCATCGCCCGCACCGCCCGGCATAGCCGCCATACGAGCATTTCACAAAGAATGCAGACACAAAAACGAAATTGGTTGCATCCCAAAAAAGATTTTGGTATACTAATGTCGATTTAGCGTGCGGGTGGCCGCCACCCCTTGTTATTTGACGAAACCCAACGCCGATACATTATGAAACTAACGCCCCAGCCGTTTCTGGCCCAACAGGTGACCGACAAGGTCTACTGGGTTGGCGCCGTGGACTGGTCGTTGCAGGATTTCCATGGCTACCGCACCGAGCGCGGCTCGACCTACAACGCCTTCCTGATCCTGGCCGACAAAATCACGCTGGTGGACACGGTCAAGAAAACGATGCTGCCGGAAATGCTGGCGCGCATTGCCTCGTTGATTGATCCGGCCGAGATTGACTACATCGTCTCGCATCACGCCGAAATGGACCACTCCGGCTGCCTGCCCGAATTGATTGACCTGGCCAAACCGGAAAAAGTGTTTGCCTCGACCAATGGCGTCAAGGCGCTCGAACAGCACTTTCATCTCGGCACGCCGCTCACCGCCGTTGAAAATGGCGGGAAAATCGACTTGGGCAACATGACTTTGACCTGCGTCGAGACGCGCATGATTCACTGGCCGGACAGCATGATCTCGTTCTTGGACAAGGAAGGCGTGCTCTTTGCGCAAGACGCGTTCGGCATGCATCTCGCCACCGCCGAAATGTTTGCCGATCAGCATCCGCGCCACATTTTGCAATGGGAGCTTGAGAAATATTACGCCAACATTGTGCTGCCCTATTCGACGTTTGTGGCGAAGGCTCTGGCCGGGTTGCGCGCGCTGCAGTTGCCGATCAAGGTGATCGCGCCCGACCACGGCCCGCTCTACCGCACCGCCGAGGACATTGGCTGGGTGCTCGAACAGTACGACCGGATGGTGGCGCAAACGCCGACCAAAAAAGCAGTGGTCATCTTTGACTCGATGTGGGGTAGCACCGAATTGATGGCGCGCGTGGTGGCCGAGGGGCTGAAGCACGCCGGCGTGTCGGTCAAAGTGATGACGCTGCACGGCGCGGCGCGCAGCGACGTGATCACTGAATTGCTGAATGCCGGCGCGCTGGTGGTCGGCTCATGCACGATGAACAACGAGATTTTCCCGACCATGGCGGATGTGCTGACCTATGTGCGCGGCCTGAAACCGGCCAACTTGATCGGCGGCATCTTCGGCTCGTTTGGCTGGAGCCAGAATGCGTTCAAGGCACTGCACGATTATATGACCAGCATGAAAGTCGAGCTGGTGGCCGAGCCGGTCAAAGTCCAGTTTGTCCCGACCAAGGATGACTTGATGCAGTGTTTTGCCCTGGGTGAAACCATCGGCACGGCGCTCTGCGCGCGCTGCAAGTAGCATGAGTTTGACATGAAACTGCTCAAGCGACAAGATATCATGCGCAAAGTGATGCTGGCCACCCTGCCGTGCCTTTTCGGCGCGGTGTATTATTTTGGCTGGCGCTGTCTGGCGGTGGTGGCGGTCGCGTGCGCAACGGCGTTTTTATGCGAGTACCTGTTTTGCCGCGGCCGCAAAGAGCCGGTCACCGAGGCGGTGTTTGTCACGGGCATTTTATTCGCGCTGGTTCTGCCGCCGACCGTGCCCTGGCACGTGGTCATCATCGGCGCGGCCTTCGCGATTGTCTTCAGCAAGGAAGTGTTTGGCGGATTTGGCCGCAACATTTTCAATCCGGCCATGGCCGGGCGTTGCTTTATTTATATTTGCTTTCCGCTGGCCTTGACGGCGTCGTGGGCGTTGCCGGCCGAGGGCCTGTGGCGCTCGCCTGCGGCGGAGTACAAGAAACCCGATGCCGCGCAGGCGTACACCGCCGGCCGGTTCGATACGACCAGCGCGTGGGGCGCCTTGCGGTCATGGAGCAGCGCGCCCGGGCCGGATGCGCTGACCAGCGCGACGCCCATGGGCTTGGTCAAGGCCGGCAAGCCCGTGCCGCCGCTCACCACCTTGCTGTTCGGCAACATCACCGGCGCAATGGGCGCAACCAGCGCACTTTTGATTCTGCTGGGCGGCCTGTATCTGTTCATCACCAAGACGGCCAACCGCACGATCATCCTTGCTGTCATTCTCACCTATCTGGCACTGAATGCGCTGTTGACATGGCTGGTCGGCCCGCCGTTCGTGGGCGCCCTGCCGCCGACGCTGGGTGCGGGCTTTTTGTTCGGCGCCTTTTTTATGGCGACCGATCCGGTCAGCGCGCCAAAGACCGGGCCGGGGCGCGTGCTCTACGGCATGTTGATCGCGATCTTCACCTTGGTTATTCGCAGCTATTCGATCTTTCCGGCCGGCTTTATGTTTGCCTTGCTGCTGGCCAACATGTTTGCGCCAATCATTGACTACGGCGTGACCGAGCTGAAGAAAAAACGGACGCCGGCCAACCCGGGAGCCACGGCATGAAAGACAAAGCCTGGTACCCGGTGCTGTTCATGTTCCTGGTGACGGCCATCCCGACCGCGCTGCTGATCGGCCTGTCGCAGTACACCCGGGCGCGGATTCAAGCCAACACCCAGATTTCGTTTGAAAAAGCAGTGCTGTATGCCGTCGCGCCGGACACCCCGCCAAGCTTGCGTGGCATGGCGCTGCACCAGCGCTTCCTTGCAGTCATCAACACCAACATTGGTGCCGCCGCCGGCGCGTACCGGCTGATGGACGGCGCGACCGTAAAGGCCTATGCCATTCCGTTCGCCGGCAAGGGCTTTTGGGACACCATCAAGGGGGTCATTGCAATTGCGCCGGACAAGACGACCGTGGTGGGCTTTCAGATTTACGAGCAAAGCGAAACGCCCGGCCTTGGCGCCGAAATATCGCAGCCATGGTTTGGCAAACAATTTCAAGGCAAGACGCTGGCCAGCGGCGCCGCGGCGATCATCTTCCGGCGCAAAGGCGATCCGCTGGGCCCGCACGACGTGGAAGCCGTGACCGGCGGCACGCAAACATCGGTGCGGCTGGAACGCCTGCTGAACAAGGCCGTCGCCACTTGGCGCGCGGCGCAGAGTGCAACCAGCACGCCATGAAGCACGATCCACAACACCTGCTTGCTGAAATTCGCACACGGCTTGTGCGCGATGTGCAACCGCGGCAAATTGTATTGTTTGGTTCTTATGCGACTGGCCGTGTCACAGAAAATTCAGATGTAGACTTGCTGATTGTGGAAGACGCCCCGTTTGACCAGCAGCATCCCCGCCACGCGGAATTGCGCCGTATTCGTCATATTCTTGCAGATGTGCGCGTGCCAAAAGACATCATTTTGTGCAGTGCCGACGAATGCGCGCGGTGGCGTGGCGCAGCAAATCATGTGATTGCTCGCGCCTTGCGCGAAGGAACCGTCCTCTATGAGCAATCGTGATCACGCCCAGCTCTTGCTGCAACTCGCCCAAGCAGATGTGCGTGCTGTGCGCGCTATGGCTGATACGACTTGGTTCAGTGACGCCATTGTTGGATTTCATGCACAGCAGGCGGTGGAAAAGGCACTCAAAGCCCTTCTCAGCATGCATGCCATTATCTATCCAAAAACACACGACTTGGACGAACTGGGCGCGTTGGTGCGGCAGCATGTTCCCACAACATTTCATATCGTTGATGAAGTATTGGCACTTACAGAATATGCCGTACAGTATCGCTACGATTTCTTTCCCGAAGTCGAAGCGCTGGATCGACAGCACATTGCAGACGTGGTGTCAGCGTTTGTGGACCAGATTAGTGCCGTACTGCCCAAATGAAATCACATTGAGTATGATGCTACCATGAGCCCGGCCCAACCAAAACTGACTGCCCGCAGCGTGACGCTTGACGCGCTCTGGTACAGCAATCCCATTTTCCGCCAGATCCTGGGCATTTGCAGCACGCTGGCGGTGACCAATCTGGTGCTCAACACCCTGGTCATGTGCATCGCCTTGACGATTGTCACCGGCTTGAGTTCCTGGACCGTGTCGCTGCTGCGCAACATCATGCCGCGCAATATTCGCATGATGGTTGAAACCCTGATCATGGCGTTTTACGTGATCATCGTTGATATCGCCTTGCGCGCCTATTGGCCGGAGATGAGCCGGAATCTCGGCCCGTTTGTCGGCTTGATCATCACCAACTGCATTTTGATGGGTCGCAGCGAGGCGTTCGCAATCAGCAATCCACCGGGCATTTCATTGCTGGACGGCCTGGCCAGCGGCGCGGGCTATTCAGCCGTCTTGTTGCTGATCTCGCTCGTGCGCGAGTTGCTCGGCATGGGCACCGTGCTGGGCATGCCCATGCCGTTTTTCGCAGGGCCGCATTGGGACAAGTGGATCATCATGGTGATGCCGCCCGGCGCGTTCTTCATGCTGGCCGTCGCAATCTGGATTTTGCGCTCGCTCGGCACTACCGCAGCGGAGAAGAAAGCATGAACCTGTCCCACGAATTCGGCAGCGCGCTGGTCGTCTGCTTCGCGGCCATTTTCACCGGCAACATTCTGCTGACCACGTTTTTGGGCATGTGCTCGTTCCTCTCGGTCTCGCGCGAGGTGAAAACCGCCGTGGGCCTCGGCACCGCCGTCGTCTTCGTCATGACCTGCACAACCATCCTCAACTGGGCCATGTACTGGCTCGTGCTGGTGCCGCTCCAGATTGAATTTTACCGCTTTATTTTGTTCATCATTGTGATCGCCGCCTTTGTGCAGTTCATCGAGATGGTGATTGAACGCTATTCGCCGCCGTTGTATTACTCACTCGGCATTTTCCTGCCGCTGATCACGGTCAACTGCGCGATTCTGGGCGCGGCCCTCTTCATGGTCATTCGCAAGTACACTTTCATGGAAACCATCGGCTACGGCTTTGGCAGCGGCGCCGGCTGGATGTTGGCGATCGTGGCGATGGCCGGCATTCGCCAGAAACTGGCCGTCAATCGCATTCCCCAAGGATTGCAAGGGCCGGGCATCACCTTGATCATCGCCGGGCTGATGGCGCTCGGCTTCATCGGCTTCACCGGCGTGCTGCAAGCGCAATAACGGCACATGCTCGCCTTCCTTGTCACCGTTGGGATTGTCAGCGCGATCGCGGCCGCATTGGCCGGCATTTTGGTGTTTGCGGAGCAGTTCATCAGTAATTATGGCGACTGCACGGTGGACATCAACGCCGGCACGCGCACGTTCACTGTCAAAGGCGGCAAAGCGCTGCTGGGCACGCTGGTCGGCGAAAAGTTGTTTGTACCCAGTGCCTGCGGCGGGCGCGGCACGTGCGGCTATTGCAAAGTGAAAGTATTGGAAGGCGCCGGGCCGCTGTTGCCGACCGAAGAGCCGTTTCTCTCGGCCGCGGAGCGCGCCGCAAACGTGCGCCTGGCCTGCCAGGTCAAGATCCGCAATGACCTCAAAATCGAAGTGCCACCCGACCTGCTCGCGGTCCGTGAATTCACCTGCACGGTCGCGCGCATTACACAATTGACCCACGACATTCGCGCGTATCGCCTCGCCTTGATTGATCCCCCGGAAATTAATTTCATTGCCGGGCAGTACGCGCAATTGCTCGCGCCGGTGTATCCGAAAAGCAGCGAAGAAGTCTACCGGGCCTATTCCATTGCCTCCGATCCGCGCGACAAGAAGGCGATCGAGCTGATCATCCGGCTCGTGCCCGGCGGCATTTGCACAACCTACTGCTTCGAGTATCTGAAGGAAGGCGACCAGGTCAAGTTCAACGGCCCGTACGGCGAGTTTCGCATGGCGGACACGACCGCGCCGATGATCATGATCGCCGGCGGCTCGGGCATGGCGCCGATCAAGTGCATCTTGCAGCACATGCAAAACATTGGCAGCACGCGTGACGCCCGCTACTTTTTTGGCGCCAACCAGGTGTGCGAATTGTTCGAGCAAGACTGGATGAAGCAACGCGAACAGACCCTGCCGCATTTCGCCTTCGTGCCGGTGGTCTTGCGGCCGGAGACCGAGTGGCATGGCGAAACCGGCCTGGTCACCCACGCCGTCGAACGCGCCTACACCGACTTGTCCGGCCACGAAGCCTATCTGTGCGGCAGTCCGGGCATGATTGATGCCTGCATCGTGGTGCTGACCAAGCTGGGCATGCCCAAAACCAAGATTTATTACGATAAATTTGCTTGACCGCCATGCCAATCAAAAACTATGCCAAAAGACTAATTCATAGCTGACGAGCTATCATGAAACAAGCACCGGACCTGAAACTACTTGAGGAACTGCTGCGCTCGTCGCAGATCGTGGCGGGCGGCTTTCTGGGCACCGACCCGCGCCCGCTGCCGGAGATCATCGAGGCGGATGCCGCCACCCTGCGCGCACTGGGCATGCCGCCCGCAGAGCTGGCCGCGCGCATGGAGCAGGTGACCGTCCTCGCCCGCGCCGGCCAAGGCCTGCCGGTCCAGATCGCGCCGAACCTTGAGGCCGTCGTCGACGAGAGCCGCGGCCAGTTGGTCTGCCCGTGGCCCGGCCCGGAACGGTTTGCCAAAACAACGACCACGCTGACCCAGACCAGCACTGGTGTGACCGCGCGCTGGTCCGCACTAAGCCTCCATTTAATTGGTGTCCACGGCTTTTTTCAAGGGCACGGTTCACCGTATCGTGTTGAACCAGCCACGCTGGTTGCACTGCTCACCACCCTGCCCGCCATGCCCACGACACCCACGTATCTCTGTCAAGTCTGCGGTTATGTCTATGACCCGGCCAAGGGCGATGCGCCCACCGCAATTGCGCCCGGCACCGCATTTGCCGCGCTGCCCGACGACTGGCGCTGCCCCATGTGCGGCGCGCCCAAGCGCATGTTCAAGAAGCGCGCCTAACCGGCAGTGGAAGGATGGAATGGTGGATGAATGGAAGGATGGTGCAGCGCTGCAGCCGCGGCACCGAGGACCGATGTCTCTGCAACCTAAAACCTAAAACTTTTCAATCCCGCCGGCGGCGCATGCGCGTCAACTTAGCGGCTGGAAGCCGCTTATACGACAGATGTGCCTGACATTCCGATATAAGAACGGGAGCCGCCGGCGTAGAGCGCGCAGACAGGTAGGGCGGTCAGGCCCTTGACCG
>Ga0247841_10004858_pt1 | contig 22486 bp, 12 predicted proteins | sample LaCruzMarch2015__2_FD_192410 | JGI IMG/M metagenome (GOLD analysis project Ga0247841, IMG submission 192410) | Freshwater microbial communities from meromictic Lake La Cruz, Castile-La Mancha, Spain - LaCruzMarch2015_18m | ecosystem: Environmental > Aquatic > Freshwater > Lake | place: Spain... | reverse complement strand
ATTCTCGTTCCAGCAGGAATTGTGGATTCTGCACATTTATGCAAACCGCCGCACGCCACAAGGTGCATTTGGTTATAATATGAATGCAGCCACTTTTTCAAGTACCTTTATGCGTGAGGCAAGCCGCTGCCGCTGCCGCTGCACCCGCGTTCGGGTCGCACGGCGTAAAAGTTGAAAAAGTCCAGTCCGGCGATTTTGCCGCGCAAGTCAAGGCGCCTGTCTGCCCCAGATCCGGCGACACTTTTGTGTAGCTGCGGTGTTGCGCCGTACCGCCGCTGGCTCATGCGCTGTTGCTGGGACTGGCTGGTGCCAGCCGGAGCAGCGAGCCGAGCCGGCTCGTCTACGACAGGCGCTGCATGTAGACGCGGCGGCTCGCCGCGTTATCCGCCCAATAAGGTACCCACCCATTGCGCCCTAAAAGTACTTGCTCTGGCTATCGTCTACCGGCATGGTCGCCAACAGATTGTGCAAGTCGCCGGATCTGGGTCTGCCGCCTGCCTGTGCGTGCCGCAGTTGCCTGCGCCAGACGCGCAAGCAGGCACAGGCAGATGCCCCGCGACCACAAAGATTGCTGCGGCCGTATCCGGCCGCGGCGCAATTACAAGGTGTCAGAACAGGCCGACCACATTGCCGTGCTCGTCAAGGTCGACATGGCAGCCGGCCGGCACGCTGGGCAAGCCGGGCATGGTGCGGATATCACCGGTCAAGGCATAAATAAAGCCGGCGCCAGCCGAGACGCGCACATCTTTGACCGGCACGGTAAAGCCGGTCGGGCGGCCTTTCAGGTTCGGATCGTGCGACAGCGACAAGTGCGTCTTGGCAATGCAGACCGGCAGATTCCCAAAGCCGTACTGGTTCAGCCATGTAATCTGTTTTCTGGCTTCGGCCGAGAACGACACGCCGTGCGCGCCATAAATGCCGCGCGCCACCGCTTCGATTTTCTGCTCGATCGGCTGCTCCAGTTCATACAGCAGCTTGAAGGCGGACGGCTTGGCCGCCGCTTTCATAACGGCGCGGGCCAGCGCGGTGCCGCCCTCGCCGCCGCGGGCGTGGACATCCGAGACGACGGCATCGTCGGCGCCGGCCGCCACGGCACATTCTTGAATCAGGGCGTGCTCGCGTTCGCTGTCACTGGGAAAACGGTTGATCGCGACCACGACCGGCACGCCGAACGCCTGCACATTCTCGATGTGCTTGATCAGGTTGGGCATGCCGCGCCGCAGCGCGTCCAGGTCTTCGCTCAACAAGCCCTTGTCGAGCGGCTTGCCGGCCACGACGCGGAAGTCGCCCGAGTGCATTTTCAGCGCGCGCACGCTGGCCACCAGGCAGACCGCATCCGGCTGCATGCCGGAAGCGCGGCACTTGATGTGCATGAATTTCTCCATGCCGCAATCGGCGCCGAAGCCGCTCTCGGTCACGACATAATCGCCCAGCTTGAGCGCCATTTGGTCGGCCAGGATCGAGCTGTTGCCATGCGCAATATTGGCGAACGGGCCGGTATGCACAAAGCACAAAGTGTGCTCCAGGGTCTGCATGATGTTCGGCAGCAGCGCTTCCTTGAGGAGCACGGCCATGGCGCCGGCGCAGCGCAAGTCTTCGGCCGTGACCGGGCGCTGGTCGTGCGTGACGCCGACAATGATCCGCCCGAGGCGCGCGCGCAAGTCCTTCAAATCGCGGGCCAGCGCCAGGATCGCCATGCATTCCGACGCGACCGTGATGTCAAAGCCGGACTGGCGCGGAATGCCGTCATCGCGCGTGCCCAAGCCGATCACCACGTTGCGCAGGGCGCGATCCGAGACGTCGACCACGTGCCGCCACATGATCCGCCGCGGGTCAATCCCGATCGCGTTGCCGTGATGCAGATGATTGTCAATAAACGCCGACAGCAGATTATGCGCAATGCTGACAGCGTGATTGTCGCCGGTCAGGTGCAGGTTGAAGTCCTCCATCGGCACCACTTGCGAAAAGCCGCCGCCGGCCGCGCCGCCCTTGATGCCGAACACCGGCCCGAGCGACGGTTGGCGGATGCAGGTGATCGCCTTCGCGCCGAGCTTGTTGAGCCCCAGGGTCAAGCCGATGGTCGTCACGGTTTTGCCCTCGCCCAGCGGCGTGGGCGTGATGCCGGTGACATCAATGTATTTGCCGTTGGGCCGCGCCTGCAGCCGCGCCAGCATGGACAAGCGCACCTTGGCCATGGTGTGGCCAAAGGGGATCAATTCATCGGCCAGCACGCCGTACTGCTGGGCAATTTCGGCGATCGGCCGCAAGGGCGCGGCTTGGGCAATGGCAAGGTCGGATTGCATCGGGGTTCCTTGGTTTGATTAATAGGTTTCCAATTCCGCCAACGCGACGCCCACGCGCGTGCGCCGGACACTGCCCGGCATGCGCACGGTGGAGAGGCGCGATGTTTCGAGACTCAAGATGCCGCGCGTGGCGCGCAGGATTTCCTGGCAATTGGTGGTCGCCAGCCATTCCGTGCGCGCGCGCGGCAAAACGATATCCTGCAGATGCGTGCCGTTAAAGCGCAGCATCACCGTCGGCGGCTGGCGATAAAAAGGCGTGTCCGCCGCCGCGCGCAGGCGCACAATCACACAGCCCTGCGTGCCACCCGTGATAAAGCGGGCCGCGCGTTGCTCGGTCCAGCGCGCCGCCGTGACGTTGCTGCCCTGGCGGTCTTCAAACCACGCCGAGAGATTCTGGCCTTCACGCCGCAAATCGTTGTCCCACGTGATCGCGTCCGCCAGCGCCACGCCCAGCGTGCGCGGCGGCACCTCGTTGGTCGGCTGCCAGGTGGGCGTCACTTCCAGCGCCAGATGGGCAGCGCCCGCGGGCGTCGTATACACGTACATGCTGTGGGCCGTCCAATTGGGATCGGTCAGCACGATGGTGTCCAGATACTGCGCATTCAGCCAGCAGCGCACCCGCACCGGCTTGTCGGGCGAAATCTCCGGGTGCAGGCCCGCCAGATGAATGGTCATGACCGCGGCGTTGTTCGGCACCGTGATCTGTTTGCCGGCATACCGTTGCGTCCATTGATATTGAAATGTCTGCTGCCACGTTTCCGGACGATACAAGCCATATTCGCGCGGCATGCCAAAGCGCCGCTGCAACGCCGCGCGCGACAGCGGGCCGCAGGCGGTGTCAATCTGGGACGCCACGCATAGGCCGGCGATGCAGCACAAAATCAGCAGCGTGCGCGGGCCCAGCGCGGGATCCGGTTCCGTGCCGGTCACCAACGGCGCCAGCCCCAGCGCGGCCAGCACGGCCGCGCCGCACGCCACTTCCGGCGCTTGAAAATGGGCGCCCAACATGCCCAGCAGCAAGAGCACGCCCAGGCTGCCCCACACCACCAGCGTGTCCAGCGGCGCGGCGTGGATATCACCCCGCCGGCCGGCCCGCACAACACACGTGACGCACGACCCGATCAGCCACAACCACAGCAGCAAGCCGCTTGCGCCCGTGTCCGTCAGCCATTGCAGGTATTGATTCCAGGCATTATCCACGGGTGTTTCCTGGGTGGCATCGCGATTGTAATTGGGCAGTTCAATCGCAAAGGCGCCCAGCCCGATGCCGCTAAACGCATACTCACGCCAGACGTTCAGCGCTTGGCGCCACTGCAGTTCGCGCCGGTCCACGACGTGCTCGGCCGGCGCCACCCGCGCCCGCTCATAAAACTCCTGCACGCGGCGCAGCAGCGGATTGTCCGCCGGCAGCGCGCCGACCGGCGTGTGCAACCACAATGGCAGCACGGCCACGACCAGGAGCACCCCGAACACCCCGCCCGCCAGCGCCCAGCCGCGCCAGGCCCGTTGCCGCCAGGCGAACACCACCCCGCCGGCCGCCACCACCAGCGCCAGCACGACGATGCCCAGCAACGCGGAACGCGACCCGCTTTGCATCAGCGCGTAGATGCCCAGCATGCTGCTGCAAATCGCCAGCATTTGCCACAAGCCGCGCGTCCGCACCGCCTGCAACAGCAGCAGCGGCAACGCCAGCATGACGAACAACCCCAGCGCGTTCGGGTCGGTCATGCCACCGCTGACGCGCCGGGCCTGATGCCACGCCGCTTCTTGCACCAGGCCATAGGATTGGTCAAACACGCTTTGATACACCACGATGGCAAAGACCGGCAGCAAGGTCAGGCTCGAGATCAGCGCCAGCCGTTGCCAGGCCGCCTGCCAGGCCGCGCGCGTGCGCAGGTCACGCCAGATGCCCAGCCCGCTCCACAGCAGGGCCGGCAGCGCCAGCGCATTCACCAGCCGGATCAAGACGACGCGCAGCGCCGTCGCCGCATCCATCGTCGCATCCCGCGTCACCCATGTGTTGCGAAACACCTCGTTGAATAGCGGATACCAGTCGGCATACCGCGCCAGCGTCACCAGCCCGGCACTGGCGGTCACGCTGATCACCAGCACCAGCGGGACGCGCACGCGTTCATACAGGTGATCGCGGGCATGCGTGACGAGCTGGTGGGCCCACCAGCCCAAGGCGCACGCCAAGGCCACAAAGGAGACCGCGTCATGCGCCCCCAGCGCCAGCGCGCGCGACGGCACATTCGCCAGCGGAACCAGCGCGACGCACAGCCACCAGCCCGCGCGCGGCGCCCAATACGTGGCCAACGCCACGACCAGCGCCACCGCCAGAAACCCCGCCCGGTAGGCAAACGCCAGCGGCGCCGCCGCCAGTGCGCCACCACACCACGCCGCGCAGCTCAGGCCAAACAAGGCCAGCGTCAGGACGCGCGTGCCCCACATCTTAAATGCCTCGAAATGCGAAAAAGAAGGTCTGAATTAAAATGACGATATCCAGCAAAAACGATTGCTCGTTGATGTAATACAAGTCGTAGTCCATGTTTTCATGAATCGGCACGCGCCGATCCGCGCTCAGTTGCCAGAGGCCGGTGATGCCCGGCTTGGCTTTCAGGCGCTCGCGCTGCAGCTCGGTGTACCGCTCGACAATAAACGGCATTTCGGGCCGCGGCCCGACCAGCGACATGTGGCCGATCAGCACGTTCAGCAATTGCGGCAGCTCATCCAAGCTGGTGCGGCGCAGCCAGCGGCCGATCGCGGTAATGCGCGGGTCGCGCGTGTGCGCCGGCTTCAAGGCATAGGCCGGCTCCGCGGCATGCATCGTGCGGAATTTAAACATCCGGAACGGCGTGCCATCCAGGCCCACCCGCGTCTGCACAAACAGCGCCGGCCCTTTGCTGCTGGCGCGAATGATGCCCGCCAGCAGGATCAACAGCGGCATGCACACGAGCAGCAACAGCAGGCTGAGCAGCACATCAAACACGCGCTTGCAGGCCAGATACACGACGCGCCCCGGTGCATAGCGCAAGGAAATCACCGGAATGCCCACAAAATCACGCGTGACGGTGTGCTGAAAGGCAATCTGGTATACATTCGGCACAAAATGAAAGGTGCTGTTGTGCGTGCGACAGTCCTGCACGACCTGGTACATCTGCTCCGCGCTCGCGCCCGGCACGGCCAGCAGCACTTCATCCACCAGATGCCGCCGGATGCATTCGCCCAACTGCTCCCCGGTGCCCAGCACCGGCAAGCTCTGCCGGCGGGCCGCGTCAAACAGGATCGGATTGCACGCCAGCTGCGGATCATCATCCACAAAGCCGACCGCGATCAGGCCAAACGCCGGAAACTCGCTCAAGCGCCGCGCCACCGCCCGGCCCGTCACGCCCGCGCCATAAATCAAGACGCGCCGCGCGCCGATGCCGTGCCGGTGCAGCAGGTACATCAAGTGATTCAACAGCGCGCGGGCACTGACGATGCCCGCAATGCTTAGCAGGCAGGCATACCCGAAGATCCGTCGCGAAAACAATTTCTCGCGCACGCCCGGCCCGGTGTACGCCACCCATAAATAATAAAACGCCAGAAACAGCAAGACCGTGATCGCAAAGCCCACCAGCACCCCGCGATATTCATGCACATGCAACACACTCGTGTCGTCGTGATACAAGCGCATGAAGGCAAACACGATCACCGCCACAAGCCCCAGCCCCATGCCCAAGGTCATATAATGATGCGTCGGCGCGGGAATATAGTACAAGGTGGCCGCCAGTTCCGGACAATAGTCGCCCCAAATGCCGGGCTTATTGAGAAAGTAAAGATGATAGGCGATGAAGAACGCGCCATACACCAGCACAAAATCAAGCAACGGCCGGCACCCGCGCAGACTGACAATCAGCAATTTGCTCATGTGGCGTTTCATGCGCCCGTCACGCCTCGTCGGATGCCTGCCCCAGCCGCGCCTCTTCGGTGCGTTCAAGCTGCCCGGCTTGTTCAACCAGTTGCGCCGCCTTGATGTGCGTGCCCGGCAGAAAGAAGCAGATCAAACCCGGCACCGCCATGCACAGCATGCTGATGCGCAGCAGCAACATGAAGGCAATACCCGCGCCGTTGCCTTGCCCCAGTTTGTCAAACCATTCTTTTGAGACAATCTCGGTCACGCCCAAGCCGCCCGGCGTCGCCGGAATGGTCACGACCAGCGTTAAAATCGGGAACATCACGAAATACTGGTACCAGGCCATGTTCAATTGCAGGGCCAGCCCGAACAGCCAGGCAATCACGCACATCAGCAGTTGCAGCGCCAGCGACTCCAGCAGCGCCAGCAGCGCCACTGCCTTGTGCGTCCGGTATTCATGCAGGGCGTTGAGCATCTGCCGCACAAACTGCGGGATCAGCCGCTCAATGCGCGCCCACCAGGCATAGCGCTTCCAGTAATCCTTGCTGAGGATCATCGCGATTGCGACCGCCGACAGCAGCAGCAGGATCAGCACCAGCGGCAGCAGCGGCCTGAATTTATCCGAGGTCTTGAGCGTCGCCACCACGGCCACCGCCGCAATCATCACGACCGCCAGCAGCCCCATGACGCGGTCCAGCAGGATGGCGGCGACGACCGCCGCCTTCTTGTCCGGCGCCTCGCGCGCCACATAAAACATTTTCACCACGTCGCCGCCCGTCCCGCCCGGAAACGCCAAGTTGAAAAAATACCCGATGCAGTTGTATTTCAGGGTGCGCAGGTAGCTCAGCGGAATCTTGAGCGCGCGCAGCAATATCTGCAGGCGGTGATTGCCAATGCCGATCACCACCCACTGCAAGGCCAGGGCGTAGATGAAATAATCCCAGCGCAAATCGCGCAGGCGCCGGCCCACGTCGGCCCAGTCCACAATCTCGTAGACCACCAGCAACAGCACGGCCGCCAGGACAATCTTGCTGGTGGTCACCAGCGTCTTGTTGTGCAGCCCGCGCCGCAGTGTCTCCATGATCATGGGGTCTTCCTTGGTGATTCTGCCGCCAGCGCGCAGGTCATGTCCAGCATGGTTGCAACCGGCAGGGCGCTGGCTTTCGCGGCAATGTCCACATAGGCCAAGGTCTGCAGCGCGGCCGTCAACTTCTGCTCCGACAACCCGCGCAAGTACCGCTCAATCCGCTGCCGGCCGGGATGCTGATAGCCCAGCCGGAATTCATAAAAACGCTGGTACAGCGAACCGTCCTGCAAGGCGGCCCGCGCCGCCGCCAGCCGGCTGATGCCGGTCGCCACAATCGCGTATTGATACAAGGCCTCGGTGCGGTTCTCGCGCAGTGCCTGCAGCGCCGCCAGCGCCGCGCCGGTGTCGCCCTGCAACAATTGGTCCGCCAGTTCCCATTCATTGCGCACGGCCGTGTCGACACACACCCGCAGCACATCGTCACGGGTAATCTGGGCACGCGCGCCGACAAACAGGCAGACTTTCTCGATCTCCTGGTAGGCCGCCCGCGGGTGCCCGTCGCAAATCTCCTGCAACAGTTGGGCCGCGTCGCGCGCCAGTGTTTTTCCGTGGCGCTCGCGCGCCACCACCGCCACGTCCCGGATCGCACCCAGTGCATACTCCACCACAAGCTGCTTGTCATACAGCCGCTTGGCGAAGCGCGTGCGCTTGTCCAATTCGTTCATGGCCAGCACCAGCACCACGTCCGTCCGCCCGCTCGTCACCAGCATTTCACAGTAATTGCCCAGCGCGTCAAGCTCTTCCGCGCGCAACTCATGCACATGCTTGACGATGACCACCCGCGTCCCGCCCATGAACGGCAGCGTGTCGGCCGCACCCGTGATCTGGGCCGCGTTCACGTTTTCGCTGTCGGCGTGCAGCATTTCATAGTTGAAATCCTGCGTCGCGGGCGTGACATACGCCGCGCGCACCTGATCGAGCGCCGCGCCGATCGCCTGCGTGTCCTCGCCGGCCAGCACGTACGCCGGCCCGAGCGCGTGCTGGCTGACCAGCGCGCCGAACGCCGCCGGCGTCAGGCCGGCGGCCGCGGCGCTGCGGCGGGTGGTGGCGGGCTTGCTTGCTTTTTTCATGCGGCGGGGTGCGGTATGCTACTGTTGGGTAAAGTGGGAGCGACCTCCGCGTCGCGAATCTGCGCCGCCCGCGGATAGCGCACCGCGAATAACGGATTGCGGCCCGCGCCGCCACGCCACTGGAACTGGGTTATAACATGGTTTCTCTGGGACACCAGCGGTGTCCAATATGAATAGCTGTGGGTACCGTCCGCGGATACAGCGAAGATCAATTGAACAGCCCTGAAGGGGTTGCATACAAGAAAATTTGTTGGGTGCAATTGCATTATCCAACTGCGGCATTATTCGACCCCGTCGGAGTCGAATTGTATGGTTCGCATGAACCGCGGGCTGCGCCCACGGCGATGCACAGTAGACCCCCGTCGGGGTCGCGGCGCGCTGCCAAGCGCACCACTATAACAGGTTGCGCGCATGTGTTTTTTCGTTTTGAACAGTTTTGGTTTTATAGGTTGCCGGGCCTAGACGCGCAGCACCATTGCGCGCGCCGCTTCCACTTCGTCCAGGCGGCCGACCGGCGTGGTCACCGGCGCGGCATGCAGCGTCGCCGGCTGCTCCTCGGCCAGGCGCGCAATCTCGCGCAGCGCCGCGATGAACTCATCCATGGTTTCCTTGGCCTCCGTCTCGGTCGGCTCAATCATCAGGGCCTCATGCACAATCAGCGGGAAATAAATTGTCGGCGCGTGAAATCCGCGATCCAGCAGCGCTTTCGCAATGTCCAGCGCGCGCACGCCGTGCGCCTCCTGCCGGCTGGCCGAGCAGACGCACTCGTGCATGCAGTGCCCCTCGTACGGGAAATCAAAGACATCCTTCAAACAGGCCTTGATGTAATTGGCGTTCAAGACCGCCGTCGCACTCGCCTCGCGCAGCCCTTCCGCGCCCAGCAGGCGCAAATACGTGTAGGCCCGCAGGATCACCCCGAAATTCCCGTAAAACGGGGCGATGTAACCAATGCTGTGCGGCTCGTCATAGTGCAGCGCATAGGTGCCGTCATCGCGCTTGATCACCCGCGAAATCGGCAAAAACTGTCGCAGTGGCTCTTTGACACCGACCGCGCCCGCGCCCGGCCCGCCGCCGCCGTGCGGCGTCGCAAAAGTCTTGTGCAAATTCAAATGCACGACATCAAACCCCAGATCGCCCGGCCGCACCCGCCCGACAAACGCATTCAGGTTCGCGCCGTCATAATAGGCCAGACCGTCTACTTTATGCACCAGTTCGCAAACCGTTTGCACATCGCGCTCGAACAAGCCCAGCGTGTTCGGGCTGGTCAGCATCACGCCGGCGACGTCATCGCCGAGCGCCTGCTTGAATGCCGCCAGATCCATGACGCCCTTGGCATTGCTGGGAATCGTCGTGACGCTGAAGCCGGCGATCGCGGCCGTCGCCGGATTCGTGCCGTGCGCGCTGTCAGGTATCAAAAAGCGTTTCTTCTGGTTGCCTTTCTGACGGTGATAGGCGGCGACGATCATCGCGCCGGTCAATTCGCCGTTCGCGCCGGCCATCGGCTGCATCGTCATTTCCGCCATGCCGGTCACTTCCGCCAGCATGCGCTCGGTCTCGTACAAGACGCGCAGCGCGCCCTGCGTCAGCATGCCGCCGTTGCGCAACTGCGGCAGCAACGGATGCAGCCGGGCAAAGCCGTCGAAGCGCGCCACCGTCTCGCACACTTTCGGATTGTACTTCATCGTGCATGAGCCCAGCGGATAGAAATTCGTATCCACCGAGAAATTCAGGCGCGACAAGTTGGTGAAATGCCGCACCACGCCCAGTTCCGATACTTCCGGCAACGCCGCCGGCGTCGCCCGCCGCAGGGCCGCGGGTATCTTGGCCTTGGTCTGCGGCACGGTGCAGTCGGGCAGGCGCACGCCGCGCCGCCCCGCCTTGGACATTTCGTAAATTAGGGGGATCATTTCGTGTTCCTAGCTGACGACGGCTTCGAGCGCCGCCGCTAATCGGTCAATTTCCTCTTTCGTGCGCATCTCCGTCAGCGCCACCAGCGCCACGCGCTCCATCCCGGCATAATACCGCCCGACCGGGAAGCCCGCCGCAAAACCACGGTCAACCAGGTCGCCGATGATCTCGCGCGCGTCGCCCGGCAGCGTGATGCAAAACTCATTGAAGAACGTCGCCGGAAACGTGCGCATCACGCCGGCAATCGCCGTCAGTTTGCTATAGGCATAGCTGGCGTTGTCGGCGCAATACTGCGCGACTTCCTGCACGCCTTCCTTGCCCAGCAGCGCCATGTACACGGCCGCCGCCAGCGCGCACAAATTTTGGTTGGTACATATGTTCGAGGTCGCTTTTTCGCGCCGAATGTGCTGCTCGCGCGCTTGCAGCGTCAGCACAAAACCGCGCCGGCCCTGCTGGTCGTGCGCCATGCCGACAATGCGCCCCGGCATTTTGCGCACATACTGCTTCCTGGTCGCCATAAAGCCGAGATACGGACCGCCAAAGCACAGCGGCAGGCCCAAACTCTGGCCTTCACCCGTGACAATGTCCGCGCCCATCGCGCCCGGCGTCTTCAAGATCCCCAGCGCGATCGGATACACGCTCATCACAGCCAGTGCGCCCGCCGCGTGGGCCGCCGCAAACAAGGCCGTGTGATCCTCGATGCAGCCGAAGAAATTCGGATACTGCACCACCACGCACGCCACATTCTTGCCCAGCCGCGCCTGCATTGCCGCCGTGTCCACCACGCCGTTCACGCGCGGCACTTCCTCCAGCGTGACCGGCATGTTCGCCAGATAAGTGTGCAGCATCATCCGGTAAATCGGACTGACGCCGTCGTCAATCAGCACATGCCAGCGATCGGTCGTGCGCACCGCCATCATGATCGCTTCATACAGCGCCGTGCCACCTTCATACAGCGAGGCATTGGCCACCTCCATGTCGGTCAGCCGGCACAGCCCGCTTTGGAACTCGAACGCCGCCTGCAGCGTGCCCTGCGCCACTTCCGGCTGATACGGCGTGTAGGCCGTCAGCACCTCACCGCGCGACAAAATGGCATCCACCGCCGCCGGCACATAATGATCATAAAACCCGCCGCCCAGAAAACACAACAAATCCGTGCGATTGCGCTGCGCCATGGCGCGCACCAGCCGCTCAACCTCGACTTCCGACTGGCCCTCCGGCAGGTTCAGCCGCGCCTGCTGCAGCGCCGCCGGCACCGCCGCGTACAGCGCGTCTTCGCTGGCCACCCCGATGGCGCGCAGCATCTCGGCCCGGTCGGCCGCCACGTGCGCCACATAACTCATGCGCGCCATTACGGGGCCTCAAGGTAGCTGCGATACTGCGCCGCGGTCATCAGCCCGTTGGCCGCGTCCGGCGCCACGTTTTCCAGTTCACACAGCCAGCCCTTGCCGTATGGATCTTGATTGATGATCTCGGGATGATCGCCCAACGCCGCGTTGACCGCCCGCACCGTTCCGCTCACCGGCGCATACACATCGCTGGCAGCCTTGACCGATTCGACCACCGCCACGCCGCCGCCCTGTGCCACCGTTTTGCCGACGCCCGGCAAGTCAACATAGGTGATGTCGCCCAGCGCCGTCTGCGCATGATCGCTGATGCCCATCACCGCGGTCGCGCCCGCCAGCCGCACCCACTCGTGCTCCTTGGTAAACAACAATCCATCTGGTACGTTCATCCGTGCTCCTCAAATTCGGCGTTGCCGTGCATAAGAAAGTAAGATCCATTTCGGAAATTTAAGTATAGCAAGTTTCGCAATCCAGCGCAACGCAATTTGCGCGGGATCTGAAATTCCAATATAAGGGTTGAGCAGTCAAACGTCCGGAATGTGTAGTTGCCGCAGGAATGTGGCCGCGGATGCTGCCGCTGCCCCATGCTTCCAATTCTTTCGCGGCGAAGTAACGTAAGGTTGCATGCCTGGCTTTCTTAACAGTGTCGGGTATTCACATAAGATTCTGCTGAAAACCCCCGCGTGATACGGAGCGCAGTGTGCAGCATCGTGGCGCGCGCACCAAGCGCCACCTGCGGTTGGTCCCTTAAATGTAGTCCAAGCCGTATTCGCAGAGCGGCAGCGGCAGGCAGTGCTGCCAGCGTGCCGGCATCGCAGGTGCATCAGGCGCACCCCACAGGAACGCGGCGGCGCGGTCATTTGTCAAAGTAATCCTGGTGGTTGCGTCGCCCATGCCAAAGCCTTGTTCATGTGGCAAACCGTGCAGGTGCGCCAGCCCGTGCTGTTCCCAATACGGCCGCAATTGGTCAAGCAATGCCGGTCCATCAATCACCAGGATGGTGCCGGAAAATGTCGCGTCGGCCACCGTGCCGGTGCGCAGCAAGACTGGCGCCAGCTGCTGCGCATGCGCCGGCAGAACAAACGTGAGCGGGCCCTGCCAGTGCGGCGGGAACGCGGTGGCGCATTGCGTCACGGCCCCCACATCGCCACGCCACTCTTCAATGGTCAGCATATCCGCGCCGCAGGTGTACACACAATACGCGACCATGGCATCCCCGCGCCAAGCGCCCATGGTGATCCGCCCGCAGGGCTGCGCCAAGGCGGCGCGTTCGAGGGTTTGCGCGGTGCGCACAAAATGTGGCGATTCGGTTTCATACAGGGCCAGCAGATGGGGCGCATCCCCGCTGGCGTACGGCCGCCAGGCAAGGTCATGTGCCTGCCAATGCCGCCAGCGTTCATGGGGCAGGGTGTGCCGCCGGAACCGCCCGACAAAGCGCGCGCCGCGGCGCTGGTACAAACCGCGCCCGCCGGAGATCAATAAAGCACCCGCGCCGCACCGCCGCGCATGCGTGATGACCGCGTCAAACAAGGCCGTGCCGAGGCCCTTGCCGGCGTAGGCGGGCAAGGTGCATACCGCGCCCACAAGCCCGACCCGCACGCGCGCGGCGCCGATCACCAGTGTTTTGAAGACGACCCCGCAATGTGCCACCAGCGTGCCGCCCTCGGCGATCACCCAGCAATTTGGCGCGTTGTCCGCCGTCAGAAACAGCGGGAATTCAAGGCCCATGGACGCGCCGCCGCCGGCGCGGAAGACCGCGTCGGTCAATTCCACCAGCTTCTGAACTTCAGAACTTTTGCATTGACGAGGCGCGCCGGGCATGCGTCAGGCTTGGTTCGGCGTTATTTCCAGCAAATGCACTTCAAGCGGAACGGGTCGTTCAGATCCGGGTGCTGGGGCAGCACGCGCGCCGCCAAGCCATGCAAGCCGCTGGTGTCGCAGGTCAACGTGCCTTCGTACACGGCCACATTGTTGTCGCGCCGCGCCGTGCATACCAGTTGGAGTGCGTGGCCGCCCACGATTTTGCGATCCGCGCCCATCCGCCCAATGTACAACTCGACCGCGACATCATCGCACGACAGTGCGCCCAGGCGCACGGTGACGGAGACCGGCAGACTCTGCTTGACATAGACTTTGTCGGACGTCGTGATCTCCACCTGCTCGATGGCCACGCCCTGCCAGTGGGCGCGCACCTGTTCGGTCCAGGCCGCCAGCGCGCGACCGCGTGCGAGGTTTTTCGCGGCCAATTGTTGAAAGTGCTCGTGGGCCGGCATGTACAACGAGGTGGTGTATTCCTGCACCATGCGCGAGGTGTTGAAACACGGGCACAAGGTCTGCAGCGAGGCTTTCATCATGGCGATCCACTCGCGCGGCAACCCGTCGGAAGTACGCTCATAAAACAGCGGCACCACTTCGCGTTCGAGAATGTCGAACAACTCTTCCGATTCGATGCGATCCTGCAGTTCCGCATCACCATATTCCTCGCCGCGCCCAATGGCCCAGCCCACGCCGCGCTGATAGCCCTCGTCCCACCAGCCGTCCAAAATGCTCAAATTCAAGCCGCCATTGGCGACGACTTTCATGCCGCTGGTGCCGCTGGCCTCGAGCGGCCGGCGCGGTGTGTTGAGCCAGACATCGACGCCCTGCACCATGGCGCGCGCGACGGTCAAGTCATAATCCTCGAGGAACACCAGCCGGTGGGTCAGATTCGCCTCGTGCGCAAAATGCACGATTTCGCGGATCAACTGTTTGCCGCCGGTGTCATGCGGATGCGCCTTGCCGGCGAAAATGAACTGCACCGGGCGCTGGGTGTTGCGCAGCAATTTGCACAGGCGCTCTTTGTCGCGCAGCAGCAAGGTGGCGCGCTTGTAAGTGGCATAGCGGCGGGCGAAGCCGATCGTCAGCGCGTCCGGCAGCAGGGTTTCCTTGGCGCGCTTGATGTCGCTGTCCGGCAAGCCGCGCCGCTGATACTGCTGCACCAGGCGTGCGCGCGCAAACGAGACCAGGCGCTCGCGCCGGCGCTCATGCGTGCTCCACAACTCGTCATCGGGGATTTTGTGAATGTTCTGCCAAATCTCCGCGCTGGTGATGTCGGTCTGCCAGTCGCTGCCCAAGTAGCGCTCCAGCAGGTCGAACATTTCGCGCGAAACGACCGACGGAACATGCACGCCGTTGGTGACATAGGAAATGGGGATTTCGTGTTCGGGCACGCCGGGCCAGTCATACATCCACATTTTCCGCGCCACGCAGCCGTGCAACTTGCTGACGCCGTTGCAATAGGCCGAGGTGTGAATCGCAAACAACGCCATGTTGAACGGATCGCGCTCGCCCTGGCCTTCCGCCCGGCCCAGGCGCATCAGGTCTGCCATGGTGATGCCCAGGCTGCGGACGTACTCGCCCAGATACGTGTCCATCAGGCGCTGGTCAAACAAATCAATGCCGGCCGGCACGGGCGTGTGGGTTGTAAAAATGGTGCCGGCACGCGTGGTGGCCAGGGCTTCGGCAAACGAGCATTGTTTTTCCTGCATCATCATGCGCATGCGTTCGAGCGCCATAAACGCCGAATGGCCCTCGTTCATGTGGCAGACCGTCGGGATAAATTGCAAGGCCGTCAGCGCGCGGATGCCGCCAATGCCCAACACGATTTCCTGGCGGATGCGCATCTGCGTGTCGCCACCGTACAATTGCTGGGTGATGCTGCGATCGTCCGGCGCGTTCTGCGCCAGATTCGTGTCCAGCAAATACAGGGGCGTGCGGCCGACCTGCACGCGCCAGATCTGCGCGACCACTTTGCGCCCGGCCATTTCAACGGTGATAGTCCGCGGCGCGCCATCGGTCGTGCGCTCGAGTGTCACCGGCATGTTGTAAAAATCATTGTCCGGATACAATTCCTGCTGCCAGCCGTCGGCATTCAGGTATTGCCGGAAATAGCCTTGCTGATATGCCAGGCCGACGGCGGCCAACGGCACGCCCAGATCGCTGGCCGATTTCAAATGATCGCCCGCCAGCACGCCCAAGCCGCCCGAGTAGGTCGCGATGCATTCGCTCAAGCCAAATTCCATCGAGAAGTAGGCCACCTTGGTTTGCGTGGATTTGCCAAAGGTCTTGTGATACCAGCTGCGCGCCATTTCATACGCCTGCAAGTTGACCACGGCGCGATCCATGTGCGACAAAAAGCTGTCGTCGCGCGCCAGCGCCTCGAGGCGCTCCTGCTTGATCATGCCCAGCAGCAGCACGGGGTTGTGATGCGCCTCCTCCCACAAATTCAAATCCATGCGGCGAAACAGCGCAATCGTGTCGTGATCCCACGACCAGTGCAGATTGTAGGCCACATCCACCAGCGGACTCAGCCGTTCGGGCAATCGCGGAAACACTTGCAGCAATTGAAAGGTCGGCGCGCTCATAGTTCTACCATATGTGGTTAGTGCCTGCAAGCGCCGGCGGTCGGTCGGCGCCACGGCATGGCAAGTATACCAAAACCAGCGCAGAGCTGCACGGCCGCGTGCGCAAGCATGCGCCGCTACAGTTTGCGCGGTGCCATCCGCCGAATGCCGTGCCGCCGACCGGCTGCCGAGGGGAACGCGGCGCGCCCGTGCCGCTGAGTGTCGGCGGGATTTCCATATCCCGTCAATGCCAGGGATGTGATCGGGCGATCACACCTGTCCTTCAGTCCCGCCAGCGGCAGCGATCTTTCCGGGGTAGTTAATTAGAATTATGATCGACCTGACAAGGTCAAATCACTTGTAATATCGCATTGCGCTTGCTTTTTTCGGCAGTATCGCCTGCTTAAATATGGCGCTGATGGGTCATGTCGGTTTGGCGCATGTCAATGAAAGCGCCCAAAAGAAAAAGCCGCCGCGATCATCATTGGAAATATCAGGCCATAATTAATTATACTTGCGCAGACTGCCAACGTAGTAGGTAGGGTATTTTGACAAACTGGGTAGCTTGTCTTACCAAGAGTGGCACGCCGCGTTTTTGCGCGGTGATGCTAATTAATATGGCCTCAAAGACCGCTGCCGGCGGCGGGATCGTGGGGGTCTCAGGCGCATGCATTACCTTCTGCGTGATGCACCGTCACGTGCCGTGTGACGACGACCGCCCTTGGCGTGTGCCGCAACCCCACAGCGCCAACGCCACCATGCCCAGGAAGGCTGCCAGCGGTTCCGGCACGGTTTGCACCGTCGCATCAACGCCGTAACTGGCGCCCGCGGCATTGGTCGCCACAATGCGATAATGATACAGCGCGCCCGCAATTAAACTGTCGATGACGTTGCTGACCGGCAGCGTGCTGGTGCCGGCCGCAATGTTTGCGGCGGTCGTCGTGGCATCATAATTCGTGCTTTGGCCATATTCAAAATAATACGCCGCGGCTAATCCATTGGGATTGACCAGGCCGTTGATCAGCGCGCTGTTGGGCCCGCTGGCCGTGCCGATGTCCGTTGCCACCAGCGGCGGGCCGGAAAACACCCCCACACTGACATCATCAAAATAGCAGTCGTTGCCGTACTGGGACGTGAACAAGAAGCCCAGGAACAACTGCGGCGCCAGGCCGGCCGCGGTAGGCAACGTGCATGTCTCGGCGTGCCAAGCGTCACCGGCGACATTGTAGCGCATGTAGGTGGCCACGGACATCCATTGTGTGCCGTTGGTCGAATATTGCGCCTCGATTTTATCGGCATTGCTGGCATAGCCGTCGTCCTGCGTGCGCGCCAAGGCGATGTTAATTTTGCCACCGGTTGCCGTGGCAATATTGTTCGTGTACTTGAGCCGGATCGCCGCACCTCGATAACAACTGTACGAATTGAAGCGCACAAAGCGCGCGCCTTCGTACGGCGCAAAGCCCGTCGGATACGTGCTGGCCGTGACATAGGTGAGTGCGGGCGCGAGTGCGGTGTTGGACACCACCTCGGTGACCCAGCCGGGCGGGATGCTTGCGGCATTGAACCCTTCGCGCAGCAGCGGCATGGTGCTGGTAATTAGCGCCCGCGTGCCGGTGTAATTGGTGCCGGCACTGTTCCACGCCATCAACCGATAGTAGTAGGTCGCTTGCGGATCGAGCCCGCTCACGTTGACTTGCACTGTCGCGGCGCTGTAGCCGGCGCCGGCATTGCTGACCGCCGTGGCCGCGCCGAGGGCCAGTGTCGCGCCGTACTCAAACAGCCATTGGGTCGCGTCGCCGCGCGGATTGACACTGCCGACGAGGCGCGCGCCATTGGTCGTCAGGTTGTCCGCGGGAAAAACTTGTACGTCAGGCATGAGCGGTGTGCCCAGGGTGCCAAAGCTGACATCGCCGCCATAGCCGATGCCGACGGCGTTGCTGGCAATCAAGCGCACATGATACAGCGTCCGTTCGGCCAAGCTGCCAATATCGGCGGAGACGGCCAGTGGCAGATTACTGCTGCCGGCGCCGGCACCGGGCGTCTGCTGACCATAGGCGGTCGTTTCGCCGTACTCAAAATAGTAGACGGTCGCCGCGCCTTGCGGATTGACCGTGCCTTGCAACGTCGCGGCCGTGGCGCCAATATTGGTGGCGGCCAGCGTGTTGACTTCCGGCGTGCCGATCGCGGTATTGTAGACGATCAGTGCAAAATCCTGGTCGAGCGGGCTGGCATTGCCGGGTACGCCGTTGCCGGCGATGTTCGCCGCCGTAATCGTGATGACCAGCGACCCGCTTGTGCCGGCCGGCAGGAACACACTTTCGACATTGTTGCGCGGGTCGGCCGTGCCGCCCGTGAACGAATACGCGTTGCTGAAATTATTACCTTTGTAGACCAGCATGCCATTGATCGTCACTTCGAGATTCAGATCATTGACATACGCGTTGCCGGTGGTCGGGCCGGGTGCGTCGGTCTAGGCCAGCGTCACACGCGTCGGCACGCCGGCATCGGCGATAGACGTGCGGAAAATGCGCTGCTGGCCGCTGGCGGTGAACAAGTCGCCGCTGACTTGGTCACGCAGGAAGCGGCCCACATTCGCAAAGGTGCGGCCCAATTGCACGCCGCCCATGCCTTGATTGTTGGACCACAGAAAATCATTGGCGCTGACGCCAGTCAGGTATTGCGCGCCGTTCATCAGCACCGCCTTGGTCATGGCCGGGCTGGGCGGCGTCCAGCCTTTGTTGATGAACCACTGGCGCACCAGCGCGGCCGCGCCGGCGACCGCCGGGCACGAATGACTGGTGCCACTCGACCAGCAGTACTTGGTCTGACCGGCGGGGTAGTATTGGTTGCAAACGCCGCTGCCGGTGTACCCGGGCGCATAACTGGCCGCGCCGTAGACATGCGTGCCGGGCGCGACCATATCCGGTTTTTTGCGGCTATCGTCACACGGGCCGCGGCTCGAGAAGGAAATGATATCGTTGGCGCTGTTGGCATTGCTCTCACCGCAGCCGTCGGTAACGCCATTCTCATTCACATTTTCCGTGGCGCCAATGGTGAACACATTCTTGGCTGTGCCGGGCGTGCCAATCGTGTTGGCACCCGAGCCGCTATTGCCGGCCGAGAAGACGAACACCATTTCCTGATTGCCGGCGATACCCGGCTCGGCATCGCGCACCCAGCCATCATAATTCTGCGAATCGCTGTTGTAGGCGCCGCCGGAATCCGCACCCCAACTGTTCGAACTGAGCCGCGCGCCGCGCCGGTATTGATTGCTGATCATCACCGCTTCATTGGGATTGGCCCATGAGCCGCCGTCGGTAAAAATCTTGGTGCTGGCCAGTTGCACCAAGGGCGCAATGCCAAGCCCATAATGATAGCCGCTGGAATCCACATTGGTAATGAGCCCAACGCCGTTGTTATACCCGCCGATAATGCTGGCGTTGATGTTGCCATGGCCATCGATGCCGTTGGCGCTGCTGATGCCGGAGCTGCCCGGCGCGATTTCCGCAAAAATCACACGGCTCGGTTGGGCGGCGTTGTTGGCCATGCGAAACTCGCTGTTGAGCGGCGTGGCGGCAACGCCGCCGTCCCAGCCGTCATCCGTGACGACCACGGCAAAACCGGCATTGGTGAACTGCGTCTGCGTGAAGCCATTGGAAAGCAGCCAGGCCAGATAGCCGGGCCCCGTTGGCTGACTGCCATCGCCGGTCAGATTGCCGGCGACAATCTGCCCTTGCCGCTCGCAGTGCAGCGTCGGCGCATAATACGGATGAATCGAGATCACGTCCGGCTGCGCCGCGATGAGCGCCAACTGGTCGGCCGGTATGTTCGCCGTCAGATTGACGAGATCGAGTGCGGCATTGATCTCCTGGCGTTTGAGCGGCGCGCGTTGCTCCTTTTCAATCAGCGTGCGCGTGGCGGCATTGGCCTCGTCATCGCGCACCAATTGGATCGTGAACCAGTCCGTGGCGGGTGCGCTGGTTGCGCCTTTCACGTTAATGATTTGTGCGCCGGGCTGCACTTTGTACGCGTCTAAATACGCGCCTGTCCATACCACGCCATCGTTGCCGTTTTGCGGCGCGGCAGCTTGCGTCACGGCGGCTGCCTCGCCGTACACAAGATACGTATTGTTGGGAATGTAGGAAACAACGCGCAGGCCGCGGGCAGTCAATTGCGCATGCCATTCCGGCTGGATTGGCCCGGAGAATTGAATCAAGTGCAACTGTTTGCCGGGTGCCACTGGCGCGCGGGGTTCTGCCATGGTGGTGGTGCGGGTGTCGAGCACGCCGGTATTCAGCAAAATGGCGCGCGGGTTGGCCGCCGCCGCGGCACGGTCGGCTACCACCGCTGGTTCCGCCGCATCGCCGACAAACCGGCATTGCGAACCCTGGCACTTATACTGCGCACGGCTGGCCGTCGCACCCTCCGCCGCGCGTGAAACCAGCAGCACGGACACCGCCAAAGCACAACTCATCATGACGTGACGCATACAGGTACTCCTTGCAAAAAACATTTTATCAAAAACAATCGGGAACGGCCTGAAGAAAAGGCCCATTAATAACAACCTAAAAGTATAACATGATTGCGCGGCAAATGCAACTTTCGGAAAAAGAACTCTGAAATTCCGATATAAGGATTGTGGCGTGGCACTCCGCGCGGTGGGACACACCACGATTGACGTGGAACCATTGCAAGAGCGGACGAAACAGCGTGGAGAACGGCGTGGATGAAGTCGGCCACGGCGTGCGGCGTGCAGCACATTCCGCGGCTGCCGCTTGTTGCTGCAAAGCGGGAGGGACTTCCCTGCCCCGATGCAGCCGAATCGCCGCACGGAAGCGGCTCCCGTTCATTGCATGCAGAGACCCCCGCGATACCGCCGCGGGCGCATGCGGGTCGTCACATTTCGAGATCAGCCAAAGCGTGTCGCGGTGCCGGCCGGGCAGCGCTTGGCCACGCCATTGATGCAGACATGCAGGGCGCGGTCGGGCGTCACTTCAACATAGCTCTTGCACACCGTCAGCGCAACGCGCGTGCCATGCCACATCATCGAGCAGCGTACCGCCCGCCACGCGGCGGGCATGCGCGGCGTCAGCGTCAAGGTCTCGGTCAGATACGCGGGCTGCAAGCCGAGAAAGCCAAACATGACACATTGCCACAGCGCGCCGGCGTTGGCGGCGTGAATGCCTTCCGCCGCGGTGAACGCGCCGGGCATGAAATCCATGGCGCGCGCACGTTTGAAATAGTCCCACGCCTTGCGCTGGTCGCCCAAGCGCGCGGCAATCATCGCATGGGTTGAGACTGACAGCGACGAGTCGTGCGTCGTGCAGGGCTCATAGAAATCAAGCGCGGCCCGCACTTGCTCATCGGTGAAGCGCGTGCGGAATAATTGCATCAGCATCAACACATCGGCTTGCTTCAGCGCGCGCACACGGTACAGCCGTTCCTGCGAAACCTGCGTGCCGAACAGCTTCGTGCGATCGCGCCAGAACTTTTTGAAGTCAATCGGCGCCTTGTTCTCAAAGTCGGTGGATTGCAGATAGAGTTTGCGTTTGGCATCGTACGGCACAAGGATTTTCTTGGCCAGCGTGCGCCATGCACGCGCCTCGGCCGGCGTGACGCGCAACTTTTTCACGACGCCCGCCACGTCCGCCTTGCCGCGGACATTGCTGACGATCTCCGCCGCCACGTCGAGCACTTCGCGCGCGAGATAATTCGTGTAGGCGTTGTCGTCCGCGGCATGCATGTATTCATCCGGGCCCATCACGCACAAAATGTGCGCGTGCGGCGAGCCGGGCAGGTACTCCACGCGCGTCACCCAATAGCGCGCAACCTCAATGATGATTTCGGCCGCGTGCGCCGCCAGATATGGCATATCGCCGGTGGCACAAACATAATGCCACTGGCCGAGCGCGACATCGGACGAAATATGCACTTCATGGTCGCCGTATTGAAAGCTCGGACAATTCTCGTTGCCCTGCATGTCCGATTCCCAGGGATAGCGCGCGCCGCAGTAGCCCTCGGCGGCGGCACGCCGGCGCGCGCCCGCCAGGGTCACATGGCGGAATTCGAACAACGGCCGCGCCAGCGCCGGCAGTGCGTACACAAAAAACGGCGCGACAAACATTTCGGTATCCCAAAAAATGCGGCCCCAGTAGGCATCGCCGCAGTTCATTTTTGGATCAATACCGGCGTGCGGCGTGCGCGGATTGGCACGCACCAAATGGTACAGTGCGGCGCGCAACGCCAACTGGGTTGCCGCATCGCCGTCAATCTGCACATCCATCCGCGACCACAAGGCAGCCCATGCCAGGCGTTGTTCAAGATGCAGCGGTGCATCCCCGGCGCGCAGCGCCTTGGCCAGCGCTTCCTGGGCGATGCGCGACGGCTGCGGCCCGTCCAGCGCGGTGGCAATGGCAATGTGCTTGGTGCAGACCAGCGGCGCGCCCGCCGTGACGCGCGCAGTCGCGGACAAATGCACGGCACGCGCAGTCCTGA
>Ga0247841_10004857_pt1 | contig 22488 bp, 16 predicted proteins | sample LaCruzMarch2015__2_FD_192410 | JGI IMG/M metagenome (GOLD analysis project Ga0247841, IMG submission 192410) | Freshwater microbial communities from meromictic Lake La Cruz, Castile-La Mancha, Spain - LaCruzMarch2015_18m | ecosystem: Environmental > Aquatic > Freshwater > Lake | place: Spain... | reverse complement strand
TTCTGACTTTAACAGTAGGCGGGACTGTACCGGTATTGCGCCGGTTTGCACTCCGTTTAAGCCCGTGGTCACCCGCGGGCGCCCTGCTTCAAATATTCAGTTGGCCTAAAGCATATAGCGTCAGGCGACTGATGTCAAAATACACCGTCAGGCACATTCATTGCCAGCGCGGCAGGCTTAAGGCTATAATCTACGCCAAGGTTAGATATATGGTGTTTAAGAAAATACCGTCCTGGGCAGTCGTTATTCTTCTGCTCCTCGTTATCGTGGCAGTGGCGCTCTGGTTGCGGGTTGTGCTGCCCTACAACCAGGTATTTGTCGGGAATTGGGTGAAGATGACGGGTGTGGACGCATACTATTACATGCGGATGGTGGACAACCTGGTCAAGCATTTCCCCGATCTAACTCAATTCGATCCTTATTATGTGTATCCTCAAGGTTTGAACACCGGCCAGGTGCCCATCTTTTTTGCCTATTTGATGAGTTCTGTTATCTCTTTACTGGGCATGGGAAGGCCCGATCAACATTTTGTGGATGTTATTTCGGTTTATGTACCGCCTGTGCTGGCGGTACTGACCATTATTGCAGTTTATTTCATCGGCAGGATTTGGGAGAACAGGTGGACCGGGTTATTGGCCGCTTTGTTACTTGCCATCATGCCCGGGGAATTCCTTAACCGGTCTTTGCTTGGCTATACCGATCAACACATAGCCGAAGTATTTTGGTCCACCATTTTCATGCTATTCGTAATAGCCGCCTTCAAATTCAGCGATGGGATGGACCTGGCCGTTCTTCGGGAAAGGGGGTGGAAATCCGTTGTCAAACCTACGGTGATGTGTATCCTTGCCGGTGTCATGCTCGGTGTATATATGCTGACATGGATAGGCGCACCGCTATTTGCCATGATTCTATACGTATTCTTGGTTATTCGCGTAATGATGGATTACCTGCAGGGGCGCAGCGCCCTGGTTACCGGGATGATGGGTGCAATAATCTTTATTGTAGGCCTGGCGGTTTATTTACCCGGTATATCGAGCTTCTTCACATTGTTGATGCTACTCATGGCGTTACTATCAATAGTATTGTTAGTAGTACTGGCAGAAATAATGGCCAGGCGCGGGGTCAAAGGCAAGTACTTTATTATATCCATAGCGGGCCTTGCTTTTCTGGGGATACTGGCAGCGTCTGTGCTTGCCCCAGGTATTTTCGCCAATATGATTGGAAGGTTCATGGGCGTATTCGGTTGGAACCCCGCTACTACCATAATGGAGATGCAGCCGCTTCTTCTGCAGCGCGATGAACTTACCTTCGCCGTAGCTTTCGGCAATTATACTTCAGGTGTCTTCCTTGGATTGGCCGGATTGATATTGCTCATCTGGAGGGCTGTCCGGAAACCAACGTCTGTAAACGTGTTAATCATAATCTGGAGCCTGGTGATTTTGCTTGCTTGCCTTGCCATGAGGCGTTCCGCCTACTATTTCGCTGTGAATATTGCGTTGCTCTCGGGCTATTTTGGCTGGTGGTTATTGCATTTAGTGGGGTTTGGTGTGAAGCAGGTGCAGGCTTCATTGTCAAATCCGCAGGTGAGGACGAGGGCGATGCGAAGGAAGCAACCGGTTGTGGCAAGACAGCAAAATAGAAGGCCAGTGCTGATGGGCATAACCCTTTTTGTGGTGCTGGCCTTTATGATATATCCCAACCTCGGCCCACTGCCAAACAGGGAGATGCCATCAATTGACCTGGCCACGCGGCCACTATTTGCTCCTTCCAATGCATGGTTCGAATCGCTTGATTGGCTGAGGATAAATACACCCGAACCGTTGGGAGATAGCGATGCATATTACAGTCTGTATAAACCGCCTGATCAACCGGGCGGCTATGTTTACCCGGGCGGAGCTTATGGTGTGATGGCATGGTGGGATTACGGGTACTGGATAACACGCATTGGGCGAAGAATACCCTTTTCCAACCCCGGTACAGCTGCGGAAAGGGGGGAGGCGAGATATTTCCTGGCTCAGGATGAGAAAACTGCTGACAACTTCACCAAAGACATGAATATCCGCTACATCATTGTCGATAATGAGATCGCCTCGTATGATGGCAAATTTCATGCACTGCCTACATGGGCAGGCAGTTCCTACCAGGCATACTATGATATGTATCTGGAGAAGCAGAATGATAAGTATGTTTCAACGCTGCTGTTCTATCCTGAATATTACCGCAGTTTGGTAATCCGTTTGTACAACTTTGACGGTAAAGCAGTTGTACCTGACGTGGTAAATGTTATCGGTTACCAGGCATTAACTATGAGCGATGGAGACAAATATAAGGCGATTATGGAGAAAAAGAAATTCAGTACATACGAAGAAGCTGAGGTCTTTGTGAACAGCAAGCCACCGGGGAGTTACAGGATCGTGGGCGAAGATCCATTCAAGAGTCCCGTTCCACTGGAAGTATTAAAGAACTACAAGCTGATTCATGGTTCGGTGCAAAAAACCAGTTCTGGGAATAGTGCGAATTCGCTGATCAAGATATTTGAGTATCAACCTTAGCCGAATAATGGTAAATTAAGTTTTAACATAAGTTGCTACTCGCCGTAATAATACAAGGTCGTATAATAGTGAGTATCGTTCGTAGAATTGCCAAAAACGCCACTGTCCTATTAGTCGCGCAGGGAGTTACCTATTTCTTAGCAATGCTCTATATGGTGTATTCCGCGCGCTATTTAGGTCCTTCGAACTATGGTGTCATAGTGTTTGCCATGACATTTGCTGGTTTATTCGGGGTACTTGCTGATTTTGGCTTGCAGCAATTAACTGTAAGAGAACTATCCAGAAAAAACGAATTAGATACTAAATACCTTGTCTATGCAAGTGTAACTAGACTTATTTTGGGATCAATATCATATATCTTACTTTTGTTAACAATAAGCCTGATGGAGTATCCAGATGAAACTCGCTTCATGGTTTACTTAATCGGTATTTCAGTAATGTTGAGTACTTTTAGCCAATTAATTTTTTCCGTTTTCCAAGCGTATGAGAAAATGGAGTTTCAAGCTATTGGACTGGTGCTACAGGCTACGCTTATATTCGGTGGGATATTACTTATCATTCAGCAAAATATGGGTACCCTATATTTTGGGTATGTATACATTTTAGCGAGTTCTGCAACATTCATATATAGCATAATTTTAACAAGGGCACTTTTCTTTAAAAAATCATGCAAAGTGAGAATGCGGTATGCCGGCATGGACTGGAGTATATGTGTAAGGATACTGCGTGCGGCAGTACCGTTTGGATTACTTGCTATATGTTCTTGCGTTTATTATTCAATGGACTCAATAATACTGTCATATACGCAGGGAAATTTGGCTGTGGGTTATTATGGTGTCGCTTATAAAATTTTTCAAACATTACTGTTTATTCCAATCGTGTGGGCTGTAAGTATTTTTCCAGTTATGGTCAGGTTACACGCTAATTCTCCGAAATCCTTGGTATTTGCCACGGAAAAATCCTTTATATATCTGACTATGATTGCTGTTCCGATGGCTGTTGGATTAACTCTATTAGCCGGGCAAATTATACGTATTACATTTGGGGTAGCCTATATGGAATCAGTACTAGTACTTCAAATTATTTCATGGGCGATGGTATTGCTGTATATGAGTATATCTGCTGCGGTATATCTACAATCGATTATGCAGCAAGTAATTTACGCAAAAGTACTGGCACTCTGTACAATACTAAACGTAATATTGAATCTCATATTTATTCCGATGTATAGCTACATAGCTGCAAGTGCTGTTCTCCTAGTTACTTCGTTGCTACAGCTTACAATTCTCTTGATAGTATGCTGGAAGTTGTATCAGTTATTTAATGTCAGACGTCTTTGGACTGCGATAATTAAGATAATATTATCGGCTTTAATAATGGGAATATTGGTGCAGTGTTTCAATAATATTAATCTTTTTATATTGATACCTGCGGCAATATGTATATATTTTCTGTCTATTTTTGTTTCAGGTGCATTGAGTAAAGAAGATTTGGCATTATTTTCCAGAACTTGAGCATAGCACTACATGTGTTTGGATATAATCTGAAATCGGCGTAGCATTGGCATGTGGAATTTGGCATCATGTTATCTATAGTGTCTGTTTATAACAATAAGGCTATCATGGATAGAATTCTAAGTCCCAGCCTACTTGCTCAAACAAACACTTATGAATTTATCCCAATTGATAATCTGCAGGAGCAGTTTAAATCCGCGGCTGCAGCACTGAATTTTGGAGGTAAGCAGGCAACGGGAAAATATATCATTTTTATTCATCAGGACGTTGAACTTGATTCGCCTGCGTGGCTAGCCAATGTCGAGAGGATTCTAGACACGATTGAAGACCTTGGCATTGCAGGTGTAGCTGGGATGAGCGATATAGGTAGTACGGATATTATGAGAGGGCGTGGCTACGTAAGTGATCGAGGTCAAATTTGGGCATATGCCAATAAAGTAGATATACCCACCGAAGTGCAAACGCTGGACGAATGTGTGCTGATTATTCCAAGGGAAGTATTTATAAGGATGCAGTTTGATAATGAAACATTTGATTACTGGCACTGTTACGGGGTTGATTACTGTTTATCTGTTCGAAAACTGGGATTAAAAGCGTATGTAATACCGGCATTTATTTATCACCGATGTCTACAAACTAACATCGATAAACTGCTTATGTATCAGATTAGGTTATTCAATAAGCATAAGAAGCGTTATCATCATATTTATACTACGAGTGGCGAACTAACGGCGGGTATTCTTGCCAAATGGTCACTTTATAAAATGCTGTCTCCCTTGTACTTCTGGCTTTTCCCTTCATGGATAAATTACTTAAAAAGAGAAATTCAGCCAACCGATACCGTGCTCGATCTGGGATGCGGCTATAATTCCCCCATTCAGTATTGCACAACATCTTTCAGGACAGGTGTAGAGTTATTTCCTCCATATTTGGAAGAGAGCAGAAAAAAAGCGATACATACAAAATATATAAACGCCGATGTTTCTAAAATTGAATTTGATCCAAAGTCATTTGATGTAGTCTTGGCATCTGAAATATTAGAGCATATTACTAAAGAAGACGGATACAAACTGATAAATAAAATGGCAAAATGGGCTAAAAAGAAAATAATACTAACGACTCCAAACGGTTATTTATCCCAAGGTTCATATGATGACAATTTATTACAAGAACATCTATCTGGATGGAATGTAGCTGACTTGAAAAATCTGGGTTTTCACGTGCACGGTTTCAACGGGTGGAAAGTGTTACGCAAGGATAAAGATGTCATTAAATTTCGTCCACATTTTATTTGGTTTAGGGTCGCCGATATCAGTCAGTGGATCGCGTATTGGTTTCCTGAAACTGCTTTTCAATTATTCGCTATGAAGAACATAAACTGAGAAATTATTAATATGAGCTAAAGATGTATAGGTTTAAATTTTACCGAGTCGCTTGCCTTAGTAAAACTAATATGAAAATAAAACCGTCATATCCAGGTAAACTTATTTATGATTAAGACGTTGGTAATAAATGTTTTCAATAGTTTGCGTATATAACAATAAAAGAATATTTGACGGATTGCTTTTCAACAGTCTTAATAATCAGGCCGCATCATATGAGTTGATCCGGATAGAAAATGCGAACGGTGTGTTTAAATCGGCTGCCCAGGCCTTAAACTATGGTGGTAATATGGCATCGGGCAAATATATTATGTTTGTACATCAGGATGTGAGTCTGGAATCTACAACATGGTTGGAGGAAGCTGAAAAGGTACTCGATAGTCTGACAAATATAGGTATCGCAGGGATAGCGGGTATGAGTACTGACGCTAATAGTAACCATGCAAGAGGCCGCAATATAATTACCCATGGCCCGGATAGAAGGAAATGGGAAGCCGGGCATTTTATTGGATCACCAGAGATTGTGCAGACTTTAGACTGTTGTCTATTGATAATCCCAAAGGGCGTTTTTGATTCACTGAAGTTCGATGAAAGTACGTGTGATGATTGGCATTTATATGGAGAAGATTACTGCCTGAGCAGTACCTTGAAAGGCCTAAACAGCTATGTATTACCCTTGAGTATATACCACGCGTCCATGGGTGTTAGATCGTTAAATAGACTCAAAATATTACTCCAGTTGGGTGCTAATCCCAAAGAGTATTATCGTACACTCAAAAAGGTTATAAAAAAGCATAGACAGGACTATAAATATATATATACAAGTGGTGGCGAATGGAATACATATCAACCATTGATATGGCAACGAATCATCATGATTGCTGTGGCCGCCCGAGATCTAATCGTAAATAAATTCAGGCTTTATGTCAGGGTCAAGGAAAACCAGGTTAGGTCATGATTTCAGAGCTACGATCAAGGCTATGAATTACCCGCCATGAGAATATGTGCCGTTATCGTAACATATAACCCTGGCAATTCTATCTTTGCGTGTGTCTCTTCAATTAAGGACCAGGTTGAAGAGATAGTGATAATAGATAACGGTTTTACAGTGAATGGGCCTGATCCCATAGATGATATAGTTAAAAAGAATGGAATAATGGTTATTCGCAACAGGGAAAACCTGGGGATAGCTACTGCTTTAAACATAGGTATTAGGTACGCCCTTGATAGAGGTTATGATTGGGTATTAACGTTGGATCAAGATAGTATTGCCAGTGGTGATATGGTGAAGTTGATGACGTCCTCGCTGGACGAGTTCTTAAAATCAAACCGAGGTGTCAAGATAGGGATTATAGCACCCACACCGTATGATATAAATGCTGGCAAATTCCTATCCAGGGGAGAGGCGAGCGACAGGGGTATAGCTTATTTAAAAGTAGCCAGGACTACAGGGAGTTTGATTTGCGGAGATGTATTCAAAAGTACAGGATTTTATAATGAGAAACTTTTCCTGTACTATGTCGATGATGAATTCTGCCTCCGTGCCGGAAAGTGTGGGTATAAAATATTACTGGCGAGGCAGGCGGTTATTTTTCATGAAGAGGGGAAAAAGGAGTTTCACAATATACTTTTTTGGAAAGTAATGTATGATAATTACTCACCAGAGGCTATCTACTATATTTTTAGAAACGGCATCTATATGTTTCGGAATAGCTTAGGCCTCGGTCCAGTTTATATTGTTTTTATTCCATTCAGATTATTTAGGGATACCTGGTTTATTTTACTGTTTAGTAAAAACAAAGCAAACGATCTAAAGCACGCGGTGAAAGGCTTTGCACATGGTTTGGCTGGACAGTTTGGACGACTGGTTTCTGTTAAACAATAAATGGACAGCTAAATAAACTGGAATCTAATTAATTTGGTAACATCATATGTCCATAGTGAATTATAAGTGGCCACGTGTCGCAGTAGTTATTCCAAACTGGAACGGATTACTGGATACTACGGAATGCATTAATTCTCTGGGCAAGATTACTTATTCAAATTATGAGATTATAGTTGTCGATAATGGTTCGAGCGGGAATGACGCATATGTTTTAGAGCAAAAGTTCAGTGATTCTGTACATGTCATCAGAAATGATAGGAATTATGGCTTTACAGGAGGATGTAATCGCGGTATTCAGCAAGCGCTTAAAGATGCGGACGATTATGTGCTCCTGCTGAATAACGATACCGTGGTTGCCCCCGATTTCTTAGAACAGATGATTAAAGTGGCTGAAGCTGATAGCAGCATTGGTATCGCTGGGGCAAAAATTTATAGCTACGGGACTGAAAGATTGCAGTTCGTTTGGGGAGGATTTAATTATTGGTTTGGCCAGCCAACATATACGCCGACATTTGTGATCGAAGGATTTAGTAAAGGTCCACTGGATAAGGGGCAATATGGCAAATTAAAAAATGTGGAATGGGCTTCTGGTTGTTCTTTGCTGATTAAATCAGATGTGATTAAAAAAATTGGATTTCTGGAAGAATCATTCTTTGCATTGTTAGAAGAAGTTGAATACTGCACACGAGCACGTAAAAACAACTATAGGGTTGTTTATGTGCCCAAGGCAAGGGTTTGGCATAAATGGGGCAAATCGGCGGGCGTTATGAGCAATTTTATAGTTTACCATGGTACAAGAAACCGTTTTTGGCTCATGCAGAAGTATGCTTCGCTTTATCAATACTGTTGTTTTAACGTTTATTTTTTCGGCTTATACATATGGTTCGCGATGTTATACTATGCATTATTTGCAGGAAACCCACGCCTTGCCAAAGATTTATTTCGAGGTATTCGAGATGGATTAGCAGGTCAAAAACAATATGTGGACAGTTGACTATCTGGCCAATAGCACCTTCGCACCATTGTTTACATAGATCACATTGCCGTTCTCAATATATCCTTTCAATTGCGAGTCCTGTTCGATATTTACCGTGCGCCTGAGGCCGGCACCAACCGCATAAGTTAATTCACCTCTGCTAATGTTCCAGTCTGTAAAATACAAGTAGCAGCCTGTTAATGAAGCCACCTCATTCAAGTATCTTGTCTGGCCTGGGAATCCATACAGCCACAGGATTTTATAAGCATGATGATCAGTGAAAGCTACAGACTCAGGATTTGATTGTTCTGATAGCCACAGTGCTGCTGCGCCGTCCTTTTTATTGAATATGCCTGCCAAATCAATGCGATAGCTGCTAAGTGCGATAGAGTATGGTGTATCAACCTTGTCTGTAACAGTCTGCCCCGTTATTTCAAAGATGAAACCGGCTGAAACTAAAAAATATGGTATGAGTATCGCCAGGCTGAAGGCCTTTATGTAGCCGGGCGTGCTATCACCCAACTCGATTTGTTCAGCGGCAATGTGCCTCAACCTATAGTAAAGTGATTTGGACGCAGTCCAAACCAATTCCCCGCCGAGGATGCACATTGGGGCAAGCATTATTAGTGATAAATGGTACCACCGTGTTGTGTTGAGCCTGTCGGCAAAACCGGTAATAACGATACATGCTATAAGCAGAAGGACGCTGATAAGACTTAGGGCCATAAATTCAGGCTTGATTTTCAAACCCCTGGGGCGGAAAAGCAACCGCAAGCAACCAAGGATGATAAAAATTTGAGTTATATACTGCAGTATCCTGAAAAGTTGACCCTGCCATGAAACGGACATGAAGTCCATGCCAAATGCAGCCCTGATCAGGCTATCGCTTTGACGGAAGAGAGATAAAGATGACCAGGACATAGGACCGAAAAGCGCACCAGTAATTTGGTTGCCTAATTGATTGGTGTATTTTGTCCATAGGCTGGTAATCAACTCCAGATTGATTCCGGATGACATAATACTATAACCGATGAGCACAAAAATAATGAAAAACACAAAAGGTACAAGGATGATTTGCAGGGGTAAACTTCCACCAGCTTTGCCATAATAATGTGGAGGCAGACCGCCGGTCTTCCTGGTCAACCATCCCCATGCCCTGACGAAAATTGAACTTCTGAGCACGATAATCAAAGGTATGAGTGCGACTATATAAATGAGGCTGATAATTCCTAATGAATAGTGAGATACGGCTATTGATATGATAAAAATAGTCAGCATGATTATCTTGGGGATCGGATTTAATCTTCTCTCTACCAGGAGCAGGACAAATAATACGAAAAAAAGCTCGGCCACTTGCTGGCGGCAGAGGCTGATCATCTCCAGCGAAAAGGTCGGGACTGCCATAAATAGAAAAGTGGCAAATAATGCCCGGTAGGAACCAAACTGGATTCTGAATATACGGAACAAAACCAGCGGTACCAGGGAAAATATAAAAGGATAAATTACCTTGAATACCCAGATGCCATCTATATTTAACATCTGCGAGTAAATAGGACCAAGTATGGTTATGCTGAGGCACGAATTGACCGGGTGGGGTATAGTGTAGTTCCAGATGCCGCTCTGGGATACTTGCTGAAAAACCTGATATTCAACATAAATATCCGTCCCAACCAGGTAATGTGACAGTAGTGTTGTCTGATATAGAAGGCATAGGCTGATGATAAAAATGATAACCGGGAAAATTGGCGGCAAGATAAATATTCGAAAAGCAGCAAAAGCCATAATCAGGCAGATTAAAACAATGCATATTAGTTGGATGATGTTATTGCCGGTTGTGTTATTAACCATCACACCCAGCAGTGTGAGCATCAGTAACAATACAAGGAACATGATGGAACTGATATTAATCTTGACCTTTTGATCTGAGTGGACTGGTTTATATGTCCTGTCCCTAATGATAGTAGCCACCATTAATAAACCAGTGCAGATAATCAAAGATATGTTGATGGGAATCGCTGTGAAGGGCTTGAGAATATTTATCGCTGGCAGAACAAAATTAATTAGAATCCCACAACACATTACGAATGCCAGGCTCAAACCTGATGAATAGATTATGGCCTCTATTTTGTTAATGTTATGGACCCTCAGTATACGGAGGATGAGCGTACCAGGTACAAATGTGAGGAATAGGAAGCCATTTAGCTGTTGTAGGAGTGGTATATTAAGCCCGGTCAACGCGAGAAATGCTATCAGCAATTGGATAGCTGCAATTCCACCTGTCAGCAATAGGCAATTCTTTATTTGCCAATCGTTTGGATAACGCATTTAAGTAAACTTATCCGCAATGAAATTTAATGCCCGTTTTCCCTTTACAAGCCGCTTGCTGCTGTCATTCAGTAAGTCTATGATCACTGAAGACGATTTCACATATATGCCAATTTAGAATGGACCGGATTTACTATTATGCAGAGAGATTGCTTGCTGATAGATATTTTGGGTGCGCTCTGCAATAGTTTCCCAGGAAAATTGACTGCAATTGAACTTCAGTTTAGCATTTTCACCCATTTCATGCCTGAGTTGCGGATTCTCTATGAGTGTGATTATTGCATTTGATAGAGCACTTAAATCACCAGGAGGTATGACTAATCCAGTTATGCCGTTATCAACCATCTCATTAAAATTGCCAACATCTGTGGCAATAACCGGTTTCCCAAAGGAACCGGCCAATGATATAAGGCCTGTCTGGCTGCCGTCTGAATAAGGCAAAATAAGAATAGCAGACTTACCAAAAAGCCCGGGAACCTCATCGTCGGGAACATATTTATTTATAATTTCGAACCAGTTTTCACCTCCGATAAATTTTCTGTATTTAGAAAGGTCGCCCTCACCTGCAATAGTCACAGTCAAATCTGGCACAGATGATCTAGCCATTTTGGCTGCAGCTATCAGGTATTCTAATCCTTTATAGTGGGCTATTCTGCCAAAGAAGAGCAGTTTATTGGACTCCGTTGTATTCGTGCGGTTTCTACTTAAAAAATTGAACGTGCCAATCTGTACAACAGCTATCTTTGCTTGGGGAAGAGTTACTAACAAGCGGGTATTTCTCAGTTTGCTGCTGTGAACAATTATTTTGTCAGCGTTTCTCACTAGCAATGAATTATTTAGATACTGCAGAATGGTCACCATCCCATTAGCAATAGGGTCCCGGTTGGGTACAGCCTTAGGCTCATGAATAGTGACAACGAAAGGATATTGATCCCTGGCGATTTTTGCATAATAGAAGGGGAACCTGTGTTCGAATACTAGATGAACAACATCGGGTTTGATGCCACTAAGTTTATGCATCAGTGTACGTTTTAAGTGGGGTTGAAAAGCCCTGGCCAATGCAGGTAGAAGGCGGGCTGGAATGGGTAGTTTGAATAAAGAAACGTCACCAGAGAAATAAGAGGTGTCGGTATAACCAGGCAGACAAACGCTCACTCGGTGCTGTTTGGCGAGAGCGTTAGCTAATTGAGATACGTAGTGTACTGCTGCCCCATAAGTTGTAAAAGTAACTAAAGCAATTTTCAACTTTTTACTGTGATGGGTCAAGATAATAGTTCACTTGGTCTTAAATTATACCTGTCAGACATACTTTATTTTAAATTCTGACTCACCAATTGCTACCGTAAATGCTGATAGGAAAGGCTTTTCATTCGTGAAACTCAGTTCAAAATTCCTCCCTAACCTGTACCTGCGACATTAAAATATATTTTCTCATAACCAGTTATGCAGTCTGTCCACTTGAATACCCTAATATCTTTTGACTCAGCTTTGCTATTATATACAAATAACAAGCCATCCGCTATTGCCTGCGGGCTTTTGGCTTGAACCAGGACATATTTACCTGAAACGACCTCTGGAAGTGATGCTACATTACTTACTACGACAGGCTTTCCCATGGCGCACGCTTCAGCGGCACTGAAGCCGAAACCTTCCGATATTGAAGGAACGACCACGCAGTCGCAGGCAGCGATATAATCAGGAAGCTCCGCGCGTGGCACCGGTTCAATCTGGATTATGTCCTTATCTATATCCAGTTCTTTAATAAGTGACTGGATCATGCTATAACCTCTCGCTGGTTGTTTGCTGAGGATAAGTAATAGTTTGCAATCAGGCAGACCGGCTGATATTAGCGGGACCGCTTTAATCAAGTGTTCTACTCCCTTGGAGATGCCCGGTCGTCCAAAATACAGGTAGATGAAGCTGTTACCAAGACCTAATTCTCCCCTCACCTTCTTCCCGGAGTGGATTTTCGGATTAAAAAGATCATAATCGATACCATTGTGAATCACCTTTATTTTATCCGGGCGAATGCCGTAATTCTGTAAACGGCCGGCTGTATAAACCGATACGCTGACATACACATCAAATGGAAGAGATACGATTAGCCTTTCCAGAATACGATGTGTCCATGCTGCGAGCACATTCATGCCCATCATCTCAGCCCAGCCATTCCCGATAATTTCGTGCACTGTGATCATGCACTTCTTTTTATTACACAGAGCAGCCAGCCAGGCGGGCAAAGCTCCGTTATAGGTGGTAGTATGAACGAAGTCTACCTGCCGAGCCAGATAGATCGCCTTTGGAATGGCAATGAAGCTGAACCAGTAACGACTGCCTCTTGAGGGCAACTTGATGCGCCGCACAGCAACGCCATTGATATTTTCTACTGGTATAGTGCCTGGCAGCAGGGAAGTCAGCACTGTAACCTCATGCCCCCTGCCGGCGAGTCCCTCGCACAAATTCTTAAATAGAACCTCGGCCCCCCCGATAAAGGGATAATAGTTTTCCAGGACAAAAAGGATTTTCACTTAATTTGCTTATCGACCCTGTTAAAGATCTCCTCTTTAACACGTATCTCGAGGACAGAGGACGCGACGCTCAGGCCATGAATTATCGGGTGCTCGGTTGAGCCTGAATCATGGTAAATGCACGAAACCGGCACCTCCATTATTATAAGTCCATGTTTACGGGCCTGGACCAGTGTCTCAATGCTGAAACCAAACCCGGGGTAGGTGATAGTGATATGGTCTAAAGCCTTTCTGCTGTGAGCGCGGAAGCAGCTTTGCGCATCGCTGATTTTGACTTTGTGTCCAAAGTTATATAGCCATGTGATCAAGTCAATGCCGAATTTGCGGTACCTGCTAACCTTTGACTCTCGCAGAAAGCGTGAACCTATCGCTACATCGGCTTTACCTTCCTGCACAGGCCTGACTACCAACGGTATTTCATCCGGGTTATGCTGGCCATCGCCATCAAGCGTGACCACGATATCAGCTCCCAGCTTGAGGGCTGCTTCGAAACCGCTGCGCGTTGCCGCACCAGCTCCCTTTCTTGTGGCATGTCTGATAACCTCCGCTCCGGCCTTCTGTGCCACAGTGGCAGTGGCATCAGTGGAGCCGTCATCGATAACCAGTACCCGGTCTACATACACCATAGCCCTGCTGACGATATCCGCTATAAAGTTTTCTTCGTCCAGGCAGGGGATGACTGCGATGATCTTCATTCCGGTTACCTGACTGTCACCGATTTGGCCAGGTTGCGCGGCATATCCGGGTTGTGGCCCCGCGCGGTGGCCATGTAGTAGGCCAACAGTTGCAGCGGCACTACGGCCACCATTGGGTAGAGCAGGTCGTGCACCTTGGGGATCCTGATCCAGTGGTCGTAAACCTCGTTGTTTACATCAGAGACCGCTATTATCTTGGCCCCCCTGGCCTTGGCCTCGATGGCGTTGCCCAGCGTCTCCTTGAAGGTATAGTCCCCGGGACATATCACCAGCACCGGCGTACCCTCCTCGATCAGTGAAAGCGTGCCGTGCTTGAGTTCTCCGGCAGGCATGCCCTCGGCATGGATATAGGATATCTCCTTCAATTTCAATGCCCCCTCCGAGGCTATGGCGAAATTGATGCCGCGGGCTATATAGTAGAAATCGTTCTTTTCGTGGTATTGCTGTGTTATCTTTGCTATCTCATCGTTGTTCCAGTCGATGGCCCTGGCCACCTGGCGGCTGACCTTGCGGATGTTGTCCACCGCCATATCGAAGGAATGCACCATGGAAAATGCCAGCAAATAGAAAATGGCCAACTGGTTGAGGAACGACTTGGTGGCGGCCACGCCAATCTCGGGACCGCAGTTCAGGTAGAGTACATTGTGGCTGAGTTCGCCCAGCAACGACTGCGGCCGGTTGACGACCGAGACAATCCTTGCGCCCGCCTTGCGCGCCAGTTCCACGCCATCGATCACATCCAGTGTCTCACCGCTCTGAGATATGGCCAGCACCAGAGTGTTTTTATCAACGGAGTCGGCGAAGTACTGGAACTCGGATGCCATGACTACCTCGCAGAACTTCTTGCCCACGCTGGAGAAAAGGTAGCGTCCCACCAGGGCGGCGTAACGCGAGGAACCGCAGGCTGTGACTATGACCTGGCCGGCCCTCAGCACGTCCAGCGATACCGAGGTGAAGACGTCCTTGTTCTGGCGGGCGGCAGCCATCAGTGTCTCGGGCTGCTCCATGATCTCCTTGAGCATGAAGTACTCGTAGCTGCCCTTGTCGTTTTCATTCCAGACGGCGTCCGGCTTGGTTGACTTCTTGCTGATCATGCGGCCGGTATGGTCGTAGAAAATAGTTTTATCGGCGGTGAGGACCGCTATCTCGCCCTCGCCCAGCATGTAAAGTTGGTCTATCTGGCCGGCCAGCGCCATAGAGTCGCTGGCCGCGAAGGCTTTATTCTTGCCTAACCCGACAACCAGCGGGCTGCCCTTGCGGGTGCCCACGATTTTGCCCGGCTCCCTGGTGCTGATGGCCAGGAAGGCGTACGATCCCTCCAGCCTGGCCGCCACAGCCATCACAGCCTCCTCCAGCGAGCGCCCCTTTTTCATCTCGTCTTCCAGCTTGTGGGGAATGACCTCTGTATCTGTCTCGGAGATCAAGCGGTGACCGCGTTTAACCAGGTCTTTGCGAAGTTCCTGGTAGTTGTCGATGATGCCGTTATGGATAACGGCGATCTCGTTGGCACAATCGCAGTGGGGGTGGGTGTTGACCTGCGTTACCCCTCCGTGCGTGGCCCAGCGCGTGTGCCCGATGCCCACGCTGCCCGGCATAGTATCCAGCCCGTATTTCTCATTGACCTGCTCCAGCCTGCCCACGCCCTTATTCACCAGCAGTTTGCCTCCGGATATCATGGCTACCCCGGATGAGTCGTAGCCGCGGTATTCCATGCGCTTTAGGTCCTCAAATATAACAGCGGCAGCCTTGCCGTTCTTGCTGCAGTAGCCGATTATGCCGCACATTTTCTTAGCTCTCCGTATTTACCCTGGTTTGAACCGAATTCTACGTACTATTGGCTGCGGTTGTCAATGCGCATCTATACAATTAGCATGGCATCGCCGAAGCTGAAAAAGCGGTAACCTTCCTTCATGGCTACCCCGTAGCAGTCCAGCATGAATTCGCGCCCGGCGAAGGCCGACACCATCATCAGCAGTGTGGATTTGGGCAGGTGGAAGTTGGTGACCATGGCATCAATGACCTGAAATCTGTAGCCCGGCAGGATGAAAAGCCCAACCTGCCCCTCGAATGGCCCGGCCCGGCCTTCCTGCGATGCAGCCTCTATCAAGCGCACCGTGGTCGTGCCCACGGCCACCACGCGTTTGTCTCGGCTATGGGTGTCATTGACCAGGTCCGCCGTACCCTGGCTGACCAGGCCGTACTCGGTGTGTATGCGGTGCCTGGCAGGGTCATCCGCCCGCACAGGCTGGAAGGTGTCCAGCCCCACGTGCAATGTGACGAAGGCGGTGTTTACCCCCCTGCTTTTCAGGTCGTCCAGCAGCGCGGGCGTGAAGTGAAGCCCAGCTGTAGGGGCGGCTGCGCTTCCCTCTGGATTTGAGTACACGGTCTGGTAACGCTCGTCATCGTCCAGCCTGGCATGTATGTAAGGCGGCAGCGGCATGCTGCCGTAACCGTACGGCTGGATATTCCCGTCCAGGCTTACGCTGCGCATGCCCCCCTCCCCCGTCCCGATGATGCTGACCGTCAGTTCCCCTTTGGTACCGGGCATGATGCCGGGCACCCTTACCTGCGAACCCGGCATCAACCGCCGGCCAGGCCGGGCCAGCGCCTCCCACTTTCCGTCACCGAGGCGCCTGAGCAACAGCACCTCCGCCCTGCGCCCGCTGCCCTCGATTATCCCGTTTAAACGGGCTGGAATGACGCGTGAGTTGTTGAGAACCAGCGTGTCGCCCGGGTCGAGGTAGCGGCCTATCTCGTAAAAATGGCGGTGCTCGATGCTCTGCCTGTGGCGGTCGATCACCATTAGGCGCGATTGATCGCGCTTGGCCAGCGGGTGCTGGGCAATCATTCCGGGCGGCAGGTGGTAGTCGAAATCAGATAGGTGCATGTCCTTAGAATAGGCCGTGCACCCTGCCGGTGTGGGGATCGATGTCGATGCGGCGGAAGGCCGGGTTTGAGCCGGTGCCGGGCATCATGTTGACCTCGCCCGCGAAGAAACACAGGAACCTGGCGCCGGAATAAATGATGATGTCGCGTATGGGAAGGGTCCAGCCCCTGGGCACGCCCTTGAGCAGAGGGTCATGGCTCAGGCTGAGGTGGGTCTTGACCATGATGGTGGCGTAATCGTCGAATTCCGGGTTGGATTCCAGCATCTTGGCCCTGGCCTCGGCCGACGGCGACCAGGAGACGCCTGCCGCGCCGTATACCTCGCGCGCTATCTTCTCCACGCGGTCGCGTATCTTCATCTCGGGCGGGTAGAGGAACTTGAACTCGTTGTCGTCATCGCAGGCCTCTTTTACCACGTCGGCCAGTTCCAGCGCGCCCTCGCCGCCGAATTCCCAGTGCCGAGATACCGCGCAACGTCCACCCGCCCCCTCGGCCGCCCGCTTGACCATCTTTATCTCGGCCTCGGTGTCGCTGTGGAAGACGTTGATGCATACCACCGGCTTGACGCCGGCCTCCTTGATAATCTTTACGTGGTGCAGCATGTTGGGCAGGCCTTTCTCCAGCAGGTCAAGGTCCTCCCGTGTGTATTCGTCCGGTATCTTGAGCCCGGGCACTACCGAGGGCCCGCCGCCGTGCATCTTGAGTGCACGCACGGTCACCACCAGAACCGAGGCGCTGGGCTTGAGGTCGCTGATGCGGCATTTGACGTTGCAGAATTTCTCGAACCCGATATCAGCGGCAAAGCCGCTCTCGGTGACGTGGTAATCAAATAGCTTGAGTCCCAGCCGGTCGGCGATGATGGAGGACTGGCCGAGGGCTATATTGGCGAATGGCCCCGTGTGTACCATGAGGGGCTGGTATTCAGCCGTGCAGCAGAGGGTGGGGTTGATCGTGTTGCGCATGAGGGCCGTCATGGCGCCCCCGACCTGCAGGTCGCCCGCCGTCACGGGGTCGCCGTGCTTGCTGTAGGCCACCGTGATCCTGTCCATGCGGTGGCGCAAATCGGCCAGGTCCCTCACGATGGCCAGCAGCGCCATCAGCTCGGAGCTGACCGCTATCTGGAACTTGGACTGCATGGTGAACCCGTCCATCTTGCCGCCAACACCGATGATGATGTTGCGCAGGCTCTGGGCGCAGAAATCCATCACCCATCCCATCTCGATCCGCGTGGGGTCGATGTCCAGGCGCTTCATGCCGGAAAGGGTTTGCAGCTTCCTGTCATCGTAATTGCGCTCGTGCTGCATGCGGGCCGTGAGCGCCACCATGGCCAGGTTGTGCGCGTTGGTTATATCGTTGATGTCACCGGTCAGGCCCATGGAGAACTCCGTCATTGGTATAAGCAGGGCGTTGCCCCCGCCGGCGGCGGTGCCCTTGATGTTCATGGTCGGACCGCCCGACGGCTGCCTGATGCAGCCGCCCACCTTGTAACCGCGCCTTCCCATGCCCTCCAGCAGCCCGCAGGTGGTGGTGCTCTTGCCCTCTCCCAGGGGGGTAGGCGTCATGCCTGTCACCTGTATATATTTGCCGTCCGGCCTGTCCTCGAGCCGGCGCATGATCTTGGCGTAGTCCAGCCGGGCCACCTTGCCGTAGGGTATGATCTCCTCTTTGAGCAGGTCTAGCCTGGCCGGCCATTCGCCGGGTTGAGGCATGTTCTTCTCTGCCTCCTCGGCTATCTGCCAGTCGCTCATTTTCAACGGGTCGTAAGGCATGGCAATAAATCTCCCTCAGGGCTATTCTTACTTGCGTCCGGCTGCTTCAATGGTGTTCTGCAGCAGCATGGTCACCGTCATGGGTCCTACCCCGCCGGGTACCGGTGTGATGGCCGATGCCTTCCTGCTGACAGACTCGAAATCGACGTCCCCAACCAGGCGGTAACCCCGCTCCTTTGCAGGGTCGGGCACCCTGTTGACGCCCACGTCTATGACGACGGCGCCCTCTTTGACCATATCGGCCGTGATGCAGCCTGGATTGCCCATGGCGGCCACCAGTATGTCGGCCTGCCGGGTGAAGCTGGGCAGGTGGACAGTGCCGGTGTGCACCACCGTAACCGTGGCGTTGGCGCCCTTCTTCTTCTGCAGCAGTATGGCCGCCAGAGGTTTGCCTACCAGGTTGCTGCGGCCGCAGATCACCACGTGCTTGCCGGCGGGGTCATAGCCGCGCCGCATCAGCATCTGCTGGACACCGTGGGGGGTGCAGGGCAGGAAGCAGGGTTCGCCGCGCAGCAGCTTACCCAGATTGACCGGATGGAAACCGTCCACGTCCTTTTCCGGTGATATATGGTAGAGCACCTTCTCGGTGTCTATGTGGGCGGGCAACGGCACCTGCACCAGTATTCCGTCCACTGCGGCATCGTCATTCAGCCTGTCCAGCAGTTCGATGATCTTTTGCTCGGACGTGTCCGCCGGCAGGTGGGTTGTGTTTTCATTAATGCCCACCTCGGCAGCGCCCTTCTCCTTGGACTTGATGTACGATATGGAGGCGGGGTCATCCCCCACCAGTATCACTTCAAGGCGCGGCACGACGCCCCGAGCGGCCAGCGTGGCAACACGTGCCTTCAGCTCACTTCGGATGGAGGCCGCGACCTCCAGTCCGCTGATAATTTCGGCTGTCATATTTTACCTGCTCTCACTTGCGCTGAAGCATAATTATACCGAATTTGGCATGATCGGGACAAAGTGCCGGTTTTAATACTTTGCGCATTTCTGCCATAATTCTCTACGCCTTTACAGTCGTTAGGTTTTGCACAGGAGTTGACGCTGATATGAAATCCGAGATGCCGGAAATTGGCAAGATCCCGCCGCAGGTTTTCCATGACCTGATCTATCCCCGCCTGGGCAGCAAGAGCAGCAGCGTGATCGTGGGGCCGCAGCACGGAGTGGACGTGGGCATAGCGGAAATAGGCGGCAAGGCGGTCTCCTTCACCTGTGACCCGGTGTTCATCGTGCCGCAGTACGGTTGGGAGAGGGCGGCCTGGTTCGCCATCCACATCATCGCCTCGGACTCCGTGACCTGCGGGCTGAAGCCGAAGTTCCTCTCGATCGACCTTAACCTGCCCATGGATATGACCGGGGGACAGCTTGAGACTATCTGGACCGTCATCCACCAGCAGTGCGAGCAGATGGGGATAAGCATCATCACGGGGCATACGGCCCGCTACGAAAATTGCCACTACCCCATGGTGGGCGGGGCGACACTGGTCGGCATGGGTGAACTGGACCAGTACGTCTCACCGCGCTTTGCACGCGCCGGGGACAGCATCATTATCACCAAGGGCCCGGCCATCGAGGCCTGCGGCATATTTGCCGCCATGTTCCCCGGTTTGCTGAAGGAGAAATTTGGAGAGACTTTTGCCGTAAAGGCGGACGGCATTTTTAATAAGATGTCCGTGGTCGCGGACGCCATGGCGGCGGTCGGCGTGGGAGTCAGGGACAGGGGAGTGACAACCATGCATGACGCTACCGAGTGTGGTGTCTGGGGCGCATTATATGAAGTGGCGCAGGCAGCCGGGTTGGGGGTCAGGGTGGATAAGGATAAAATTGTGGTGGAGCAGTGCGTGCCCGAGATTTGCCGCCTGTTTGATATCGACCCCTATGCCGCCATCAGTGAGGGCACGCTGGTTATAGCCTGCCGTCCTCACAAGGCAAACGAGATCGTGAATGCGTTGTCTGATAAGGGGATCCCTTCTTCGGTCTGCGGCGAGTTGACGGACGCCGCGAAGGGCATGCTGCTGATCGAGGGCGGGAAGGAAAAGGAACTGGTGCACCCAATGGTTGACCCGTTCTGGCGGGCATTTTATGACGCTTCCATTTAACACGTCATCGCGAGGAGCGGAGCGACGCGGCGATCTGTAGGGGCGGGTTTTTAAACCCGCCCGCGGGCGTACCTGAAAGTACGCCCCTACACGGAAAAGATTTCGGACTCAGTCACTAACTTTAAGAGGTTTTGAGTATCTCCCTGACCATCCCCGCCGCTTCCGAAACAGCCCTGGCCACCTCTGCCGACAACTCCTGAGAGAACTCGTAAACGGGTGGTATCTCCACTGCCACGATATCTATTTTACCCGGTATCTTAAGCTTCATGGTGGCGCCGATTTTGAGCGCGGTGGGAAGGTCGGTGTCGTGGGGCGAGATGGTGTGCTTGCTGGGCCGGAAGTTGTCCAGCCCCAGGAGGTAAACAGTCCCGGGCTTCCCGCCCACAGTCATGATGGCATCCACTATTACCACCCGTTCGTAGTCCACTATGTAATCGAGCAGGGCAAACCCGGAGGCATCAACGCACTCAAAATAAACGTCCCCGGGAGGAGGACCGGCCTGCAGGGCTTCCACCACATGAAACCCCACACCGTCATCGCCAAGTATGGGATTGCCGATACCCAGCACAAGGGTTTTCATCCGGCCGCTTTCTGTGCCGGCTCTTTGGCCGCGGCGGCCGGCGCCTTGCCGCTGAAATACGGGTTGAGCAGCTTGCGCGGCGAGACGATGTTGCCGTCCAGGGCAGCCTGCTTGAAATCGAACCCCAGTGCCACGGCAATGAGCTGCGGTACCGCCAGCACCGGCAGGTTGAAGCGTGTCTTGTATTTGCTGTTGACCGCCGACTGGTAGGCGTCCAGCGCGGTGTAGCAGAGCGGGCAGGTGGTGCAGACGATGGCCTGCGCGCCGTTGTCATCGGCATTTTCCAGCAGGTGATGGATAAGTTCCAGCGCCATATCGGTCTGGGATATTACCAGCGAACTACCGCAGCACCGGGCCTTGAGCGGGTAGTTGACCGGTTCTGCCCCCATGGCCACGGCTATCTTGTCAAGCCAGTCGGGGTATTCGCTGTCGTCGTAGCCATAATCGGGACGCACCTGCTGACAGCCGTGGTAGCAGGCCACCTTGAGGCCGGTCAGGGGGCGTGTTACCTTGGATGCCAGCGACTCAAGCCCGACATCGTTGTAAAGCACTTCCACGATGTGCCGCACCCTGACGGTGCCGTTATAGTTGAGCCCGACCGTGGTCAGCGACTCATGCACCTGCCAGGCCAGCTTGTGGTCCTCTTTCATAAGCTCATTTGCCTCGTGCAGTATGGTGTAGCAGGAGCTGCATGGGGTGACCAGGTCCAGCCCGCTCTTCTCTGCCTGCGCCAGCACGCGTGCCGTGATGGCCATGGCCTTGACCTTGTCGACGCCGCTGAAGGGGGACGAGCCGCAGCAGGTCCAGTCCTTGAGTTCCACCAGCTCTATTTCGAGCGGTTTTGCTATGCTGTGGATGGCCTTTTCCACCGGGGCGCCGGTGGCTTCCATGGAGCAACCTGGGTAATAAGCGTAATATCTCACCTGTAACCTCCCGTGGTTATGTTGCGGAACATGCGGTTGAGCTCGTGCCTGCCCTCGACCGCCTTGGGTAGCAGCGGCATGCGCCTGTGAGTCAGCAAACTCAGGGCCATTGGCAGCATCTTGAGCGCGGCGAAGGGATTGGTCTTGAGGAAATATTCCAGCATAAAGCCGAACTCGTAGATGCGCCCGTTCTGTTCGATGGAGCGGGCGAAGGAGCGGTACATGGTGGTGGTCCTGGTGGGCGGCTTGTAATTTTCTTTGAGAGCTATGGCCTCGAGCGCGTGCATGATGTTGGCCGGCTTGATATCGCGCGGGCAGCGGGCCGTGCAAAGGTAGCATGATACGCAGTACCAGATGGAGCTGCTGTTGAG